>Ga0210017_1001060_pt1 | contig 23944 bp, 21 predicted proteins | sample CryGeyCG2014_020_FD_183966 | JGI IMG/M metagenome (GOLD analysis project Ga0210017, IMG submission 183966) | Groundwater microbial communities from aquifer - Crystal Geyser CG08_land_8/20/14_0.20 (SPAdes) (version 2) | ecosystem: Environmental > Aquatic > Deep subsurface > Groundwater | place... | reverse complement strand
ATAAAATACTTTACATCCGTAAAGTACTTCGTCTGTCACCCTGAACTCGTTTCAGGGTCTATAGATGCTGAATCAAGTTCAGCATGACACCATCTTCCATGTAAAGTATATTCCGCTCTTGTTAGTATATGAAAAATTGCAATATAATAAGAACTTTTTTTCGTTCCTTTCTTTTGCAGGCGGTCTGGAATTTTGAAAGAATGCAAAATGTCGGTTTTTTGTATTCAATCATTCCGTGTCTGAAAGAAATTTACGGGACCGACGAAAATCGTCTGAAAAATGCGGCAATTAGGCATTTTGACTTTTTCAATACTCATCCGTATATTGCGAACACGATTATCGCGCTTACGCTTGTTTTAGAAGACGAGAAAACTGTCAACGAAGAAACTAAATCGCAGCAAATAAAATCGTTGAAACTTCATCTCGGCGGACCGCTTGCCGCTATCGGCGATACATTTTTCTGGTCCCGGTTAAGGCCGTTGTGCGGCCTGCTCGCGGCGGGCTATGTATTTTTACAGTATGAGACCCTGAATCAAGTTCAGTGTGACACTTCGTGTCATTTTTTAGTTCCGCTGGCATTTATTTTTTTGTATAATACGCCTCATATATTTTTCCGTTTTTTCGGTTTCTGGCTCGGGTTAAAATATAAAACGGATGTCGTAAAAATTATTACGAATGTTAGATTGCAGAAAATCTCAGAAATTATTCGGATTGTAGGAATTTTTATTTGTATTTTTGTCCTGGTTGCGTATATTATTACATCGGAAAAATATCGGGTTGCCGGCGCCCTGGTGTTTCTTACTTCTTTTATTCTGATAAAAAAGAATGTTTCCGTTATTTCAATTTTTTGGGGATTGATTGTCGGATGCGTCGGAATAGGATTTTTAATGTGATATGATTAGAAAAACTGTGAAAATTAAAAATAAATTGGGTTTGCATGCGCGGCCTGCATCACTTTTTGTTCAAACCACTTCCAAATTTAAGTCAGAAATAAAAGTGTTGAAAGACGAGCAGGAAGTGGACGGTAAGTCAATAATGGGTCTGATGATGCTGGCTGCCGGTAACGGGACTGAATTGCAAATTTTAATCGACGGAATTGACGAGAACGAACTGATAACCGCAATAGAAAATCTCATAGAAAGAAAATTTGACGAAGAATAAAAGGAGGCAGTGAAAAAAAAGTGGATAAGTGGTTAGTGGTTAGGTTTTACTTAATCACTTAATCACTTAATCACTTAATCACTGGTTTTATTATGTTATTCAAAGGTATTTCCGCATCGTCTGGTATCGCTATCGGCAAGGCGTTTGTTATTGAAAGCGAAGAATTTTGTCCGGTAAAAAAAATTATTGCTAAAGATGAGGTAAAAAAAGAAGTTGAGAAATTCCGCAAGGCGATTTCCGATACAAAATCGGAACTTGAAAAAATAAAAACAGCTGCATCTAAACACCTCGGCAAAAAGCACATAAAACTTTTTGACGCCTATCTTTTTATCGCCGATGACCCCGTCTTAAAAAGCGAGGTGGTCTCAAAAATCACAAAAGAACTGATAAATGCCGAATATGCTTTATATGAAGTAATAGAAGCCAATGCCAAGGTTTTTGAAAAAATAAAAGACCAGTATTTCAGGGAACGCGGGAATGATATTTATGATGTCGGAAAAAAAATTATGAAGCACCTGACCGGAATGCATAAAAAAACGCTTGCCGATGTAGGAGAGGACTCAATTGTTTTTGCCGATAATCTTACTCCCACGGATACCCTCGCGATGAAAAATGAAAATGTAATAGGTTTTGCAACTAATCAAGGAGGCAAAACTTCCCACACAGCCATTATGGCGCAGGCGATGGAAATCCCAGCAGTTGTAGGAATGAAAAATATAACCTCCAATGTAAATCACAACGACATCACTATTATAGACGGTAATGAAGGGGTTGTTATAGTAAAGCCGGATCCGGATACGCTTGAAAATTACCGCCGCCGCATCAAAAATTATAAGAATGAAGTAAAAGAACTTTCTCAATTTGTAAATGTTCCCGCGGTTACTTCCGACGGTAAAAAAATAATAGTAGCGGCAAACATAGAGATACCGGATGAAGTTCGTTCCGTAATATCAAGCGGTGCGGAAGGCATCGGGCTTTTCAGAACGGAGTATTTATTTATTAATAGACCTGAATTTCCGTCCGAACAAGAGCAGTTTGAATCATACCAAACGGTTGTTGAAAAGGTCTTTCCTAATCCCGTAATTATCAGAACCATTGATTTGGGCGGCGACAAACTGCTGCCGTATTTCAATATTAACGTGGAAAGAAATCCGTTTATGGGTCTTCGCGCTATAAGATTTTGTCTTAAATATCCGGAGATATTCAAAATACAGTTGCGGGCGATTTTGCGTGCTTCCGTTTTCGGGAATGTGAAAATGATGTATCCTATGATTTCAGGCGTTGACGAACTTCGCGCCGCAAATGTGATATTGGATGAAGTAAAACGGGAATTAAAAAGCAAGTCGGTGCAGTTTGACGAAAAGATGGAAGTAGGCGTTATGATTGAAATACCGTCGGCGGCGCTCACGGTGGATTTACTTAGCAAGGAGGCGGATTTCCTTTCCATCGGAACGAACGATTTGATACAATACACCCTTGCAGTTGACAGGGTCAACGAATATGTCACGCATCTTTATGACCCGCTCCATCTTTCGGTTATCCGTCTTCTTAAAAATATAGTTGACGCGGGCCGCAAAGAAGGCAAGTGGGTTTCAATGTGCGGCGAGATGGCCGGCGACCCGTCATACACGGAAATACTTTTAGGTCTCGGGCTTGAACATTTAAGCATGGGCGCGGCCTCCGTCTTAAAAGTGAAAAAAAATATAACAAAAACCAATCTCTCGGCAGCGAAGAAAATCACGGATGAAATTCTTAACGAAGCCAACCGCGACATTCTCATCCAAAAAGTTAATCAGAGAAAAGGACATTGAAAGAGGCAGTAAAAAAAGTGGATAAGTGGTTAGTGGTTAGTGGTTAGGTTTCACTTAATCACTTAATCGCTTAATCACCGGTTTTATCATGAACATTCGCAATTTTTCTATCATAGCGCACATTGACCACGGAAAATCCACTCTGGCCGACCGTCTTCTGGAGTTGACATCCGCAATTTCCACCTTGCACCACGGACAGGTTTTGGATGCGATGGATTTGGAAAGAGAGCGCGGAATTACGATTAAGGCGAAAGCGGTCCGTCTGACTTATGCGAGTTCCGACGGTGAAAAATATCAGTTGAATCTGATAGATACACCGGGTCATGTTGATTTCACCTACGAGGTTTCCCGCGCGCTTGCCGCCTGCGAGGGCTGTCTTCTTTTAGTAGATGCTTCACAGGGCGTTGAGGCGCAGACACTTTCCAATTTTGAACTTGCCAGACAGCACAACCTGAAAATTATTCCGGTCATCAATAAAATTGACTTAAAGCAGGCGGATGTTCCGAAGACCGTCCAGCAGATAGAAAAACTGAAAATTCCGGAAACGCCGATTCTTATTTCCGCGAAACAAAACATCGGCACGAAAGAAATTGTGAACGCTATAATTAAAAAAATTCCCGCGCCCGTCGGCGATATCAAAAAGCCGCTCAAAGCGCTGGTGTTTGATTCGCATTACGATTCATTCCGCGGGGTTATAATTTACATCCGCATTTTTGACGGTGAAATTTCAACCGGAAATAAAGTGCTTTTTTTATCAAATCTGGAGAAATTTGATGTTGAAGAAGTCGGCTTTTTTCAGATTCAAAATCCTTCCGCTCCCGCCGGCCGTTCAAAAACGGACAAACTTTCCGTCGGAGAAGTCGGTTATGTGATTTTGGGAATCAGGGATATTCATAAAATAAAAATCGGAGATACCATTACGGGTGCGGAAAATCCGACGGCGGCACCCCATCCGGGCTATCGTGAATTAAAACCGTTCGTGTTTTGCGGGTTGTATCCGGTTCAGCCGGGCGATTACGCCAATCTTTCTAAAGCGATGGGAAAACTTCATCTGGAGGACTCGTCTTTTTTTTATCAGCCGGAAACATCCGTCGCACTCGGTTTCGGATATAGATGCGGATTTTTGGGACTTCTCCATATGGACATTGTCAAGGAGCGTTTGCAGAGAGAGTTTGACCTTAATCTCATCATAACGGCGCCGAATGTTAAATATAGAATCAAATATGTAAAGGGTAGAGCACCCTTAAGGGTGCTCTACAATGAAACCGGCGGAGATTCTTCTATAATTGAGATAGATAATCCGTCAAAATTTCCCGAAAGGCAATTTATAGAAAAAATTTACGAGCCGTATATTCTTGCGACGATAGTGCTGCCGTCTCAATTCGTGGGAAATGTAATGGCTCTTTGCGAGGGGAAAAGAGGCGATTTTCTTGATATGACATACATCACCGAGGACAAAGTGAAACTTATTTATGAGATGCCGTTGGCGGATGCGATTGTGGATTTTTACGATAATCTGAAATCCGTTTCATCCGGCTATGCCTCGCTTGATTACGAATTTTCCGACTATAAAGAATCGGAATTGGTGAAGATGGACATTCTTGTCAACAACGAGCCGGTAGACGCCCTTTCCTTCGTTATTCATAAAAGCAACGCCGAATTTTACGGAAGAAAAATAGTGGAAAAATTGAGAGGACTTATTCCCCGTCAGCAGTTTGAGGTTCCCATACAGGCGTCCGTTTCCGGGAAAATCATCGCCCGCGAAAATGTCCGCGCGTTAAGAAAAGATGTCATAGCAAAGTGTTACGGCGGCGACATCTCCCGCAAAAGAAAACTTCTTGAAAAGCAGAAAGAAGGCAAGAAAAAAATGAAGCAGTTCGGAAATGTCTCAATCCCGCAGGAGGCGTTTTTAGCCGTGCTGAAACTTGATGCGGAATAATTTTAACTTGATGTACAGGAATTTCAAACCTCCCTTTCGGGAGGATTCCAGCGTGTTGGAGTCCTTGCGAAAGCAAGGGTTAAAGTCAGCGAAGCCTAACTTGAAAATTCCGTAAAAAAGATGTAAAATCAAAATGTCAGATTCTTGCAATAAAGGTTGAATTTTATTTTTGCGATGATTACTCCAGTTTCCATCGGAATGTGTTCATATTAAAACGTAGAAAATTGGTAAAGTTATGCGGATACATAAAACTAAAACAATGCAAAGTAGGTCACCTGGAGGAAAATGAATTATGCGATTAAAAACGAAGTTCACGGTTTTAATTTTTATTCTGTTTTTTAACTGTCCTGCATTTTCAAAAAATATTGCAGTAATCCCTTTTCAAAATATAACCGGCGATAAAGAAAAAAACTGGATAGGCGCGGGTTTTTCAGAGACACTGACTACGAAACTTGTTAAGGTAAAAGAGCTAACTGTACTTGAAAGACAACAGTTGCCAAAGATATTAGAAGAAATAAAATTTCAATATTCCGGCGCCGTTGATGAAAAAACCGCAGTTGAAAAAGGTAAACTGTTGGGAGCCGATGTAATGGTTTTCGGTGCTTTTCAGGTTATTGGGGATAAATTAAAAATTACCGCAAGATTTGTAGATGTGGAAACCAGAAAAGTAATTGACACAGCAGAAGCAGACGGAAACATTTCCGATATTTTTAAACTTCAGGATGAAATTGCGTTTAGTTTAATGAATAGTTTGAAAATAGTTTTGGGTGAAAAAGAGAAAGAAGAAATAAAAATCAATCCAACCGAAAACCTAACCGCATACGAATGGTTCAGTAGAGGATATGAATCATATACTTTGAAACTTTATAATAAAGCAATTAAATATTATACAAAAGCAATAGAAATAAATCCAAAACTCGCGGAGGCATTCAACAACCGTGGAATTGCTTATAGTGAAAAAGGATTGTATACCAAGGCAATAGAAGATTATACAAAGGCAACACAGATAAATCCAAAAGATGCAGAGGTATACTATAACCGCGGTCTTGCTTATAATAGTAAAAAATTATATGACGAAGCAATAAAAGATTACACAAGAGTAATACAAATAAAGCCAAAAGATGCAGATGCATACTTCAACCGTGGGTTTGCTTATGATGGTAAAGGATTATATGATAATGCAATAGAAGATTACACAAAAGCAATACAGATAAACCCAAAAGATGTAGCGGCATGTTACAACCGTGGACTTGCTTATGGTAAAAAAGGCTTATATGACAAGGCAATTGAGGATTATACAAAGGCAATACAGTTAAACTCAAAACTTGCTGATGCATACTGCAATCGCGGACTTACTTATGATAAGAAAGATTTATATAACGAGGCAATTGAGGATTATACAAAGGCAATAAAAATAAAGCCAAAAGATGCAGAGCTATATTACAACCGTGGAATTGCTTATGGTAAAAAAGGTATTAAAAATATCTTATATACAGATAATGCAATAGCGGATTTCACAAAAGCAATACAGATAAAGCCAAAAAATGCAAAGGCATATGTAGGTCGTGGGGCTTCTTATGCTAAAAAGGGTTTATCTGAATTGTGTGTTTCTGATTGGAAAAAAGCCACAGATTTAGGAAATGAACAAGCAAGGCAATATTTAAAAAAGTTTTTTAATATTGATTATTAAAAAAAAGAATGTTACATTAACATAACCAACAAATGGACAAATTTTTAGAATTTATTTCAAATGAGGAAAAAATATTTTTGGAAAATCAGTCAAAATTACAAGACGAATACGCTTTTTTCGTGATTTTAGATGATATTTATCAAAAGCCAATTCAAAATATAGATTCAAAACTTGATAGTAAAAAAGATTTGGCAATATTATTACTGTACAATCTTACTCATTTCAATCTGTATTTTTCAATCTCTTGTTTTTTAAAAGATCATCTTTCAGAAGTGCTTTTTCACTGTCGTAAAGGGATAGACGCTGGATTGTCAGCATATAAAATCATATTGGAACCGAACTTGGCAAGCGTTTATTTGGATGGGAAGAGTAAGGAATATAACAAGATTTTCAAGCATATAAAAAATCATATTAAAGAAGGAATCAAAAAAGAACCTGATAAATACCTGCTTGCAAATGATTTGATTGGTGCCTATGAAATTTGTAATCCCTATAGCCATGCAGATATACTAACAGTAAATTTGCTTCCAAGACAAAATTCTACATTTGAAAAATTCTATAATTTTCAATTCCCTGAAGACGATAAAAAATATAAACAATATTTTGTTGCAACTTTAGGTGCTTTCTTAAAAATATTTTATATTTTCAACTTATTTTTTGATGAAAAATTTAAAGTTAAAGATACTTCATTAGAAAATTCAATTGAAGATTTGAGATTAAAATTAGAAAAAGAGTCGCAAAATGTATAACGGTGACGATTTTGGTTATAGTGGCGTAAGTATGATTTCTCCATATTTCAACAATTTTGACAGTAATCATTTTGAACTGATTTTGCCAGTTTTTCTTTTAGAAACTGGAGTAATCAGGAGATAAAAAAGTTTTAAGTTTGTGGCTCATTCACTATATTTTAGGTCTGATGCTTCGCTTATTTACGCAATGACAATAAAATGGCTGGGTTGTTGACGGTCATTTTTTTGTTGACTTTTTTTATTTTTCTTGTATAATTACTCATTATGAACTTTCTACTTTTTTTGATTTTTGCAGCGGCAGAAATAGGAACTGTGTTATATGTCTTTTTCAAAATGCAGGAATATCCGATGGAGATGAAACTTGGCATTATCGTCGGGGTTTCTATAATCTGCGCCGTTGTTTTCAGAAAAATTGGGAAAAAATCAAAGGGGTTTTCGAAAAAAGCGCTCGCCGAAGCGACCGAGTGGGCGGATACGCTTGTATGGTCGGGTTTTTTTGCGTTTTTGATAATGTATTTTTTTCTTCAGGCGTTTAAGATTCCTTCGGGTTCAATGAGAAATACGCTTTTGGAAGGCGACCAACTTTTTGTAAATAAATTCATCTACGGAACACGGCTTTTTTATCCTTCATTTAGCGACGGTGTGAAAATTAAAATGAAACGGGTGTGGGTATTAAAAAAGCCGAAGCGCGGCGACATTGTTGTTTTTGCGGCGCCTCCACAGGCACTTGAACCTTACGAAAGAGAAGCGGGTGTGAAAAAGGACTTTGTAAAAAGATGTATCGGCATTGCCGGCGATAAAATTGAAATCAAAAGAAAGAAACTTTATTTGAACGGCGTTCTTCAGAAAGAAAAATATGTAATTTTTTCCGATGTCTATAACGACAATATTCCGCAGCGAGATAATTTTGGGCCCATTACCGTTGGGCAGGGGCAGTATCTGATGCTCGGCGACAACCGTGACAACAGCAAGGACTCCCGATTTTGGGGCACGCTTGAAGAAAAATATGTCAAAGGCAGTCCGCTTCTGATTTACTGGCCCCCGAAAAGAGTGAAACTTATTAAGTAAATTCACGAATAGAGACACACGAATAAATGCAAACATCACGAATTGTCACGAATAAAAAAATTATTGAACCCGAGTTACTAAGGGGAGCATAAAATACTTTACATGAAAAGGATGTCATTCTGAGCCGAAGGCGAAGAATCTCGATGTTAAAATGCGAGACCCTTCGTTCCACTCAGGGTGACAGACGAAGTGCTTCACCAATGTAAAGTATATTCCGCTCTGAGTAGTAAGTTATAAAATTATGGGAATATTATTTGATGTTCATACAGAAATGGGGAATAGATATCAGGAGAAATATTATCAGCGTGCGGTTAACAGGGCATTTCGGGCAGCAGGGTTATTTTTTGAAGAACAGATTGCTGTTGATTTAATGTACAAAGATAATAAAATCGGGAAATATATCCTTGATTTTATTGTAGAAAATAAAGTAGTTGTAGAACTTAAAACTGTTGTTAGATTTCACAGGGATGATATAAAACAAGTTCTTTTATACTTAAAAGAAGCAAAATTATCATTGGGTATTTTGGTAAATTTCCGTTCAGAGAAACTAACCTACAAACGAATATTGAATCCCGAAGTTATTCGTGAACATTCGTGAAGATATTCGTGATGTGTTATTCGTGATAAAGGAGTTTTATATGTTTGAAAATTGGCTTACATGGGCAGTGATAGCGGCGATTCTTTTTATTTATGAAATGATTTCACCGACGGTATTTTTCTTTGCCTGTTTAGGTATCGGTGCGATTTTTGCAGCCGTTGTAACCATTTTTAATTTGATGTGGCTTAACTGGGCGGTCTTTTTTGTCATTTCAGTTTTAGCAATAATTTTTTCCCGGCCTCTCGTTAATAAACTTATGAAAAAACCGTCCCGTCCCGCTAATGTTGATGCACTTCTTAATCAAAAAGCGTTTGTTTTGGAAGAAATAAAACCGACAAAATTCGGCAGGGTGAAAATAGAAGGCGAGGAATGGCTTGCTGAATCATCAGAAGAAATTCCCAAAGGAGGTCAGGTAAAAATTATTGAAGTAAAAGGCGTGCGGTTGATAGTAAAGAAGGCAGGTTAAAGGTTAAAGGTTAAAGGTTAAAGATAATGTCATGCTGAACTCGTTTCAGCATCTATAGACCCCGAAACAAGTTCGGGGTGACAGTTTCACTATCATTTTAATCTTTCATTTATACCTTTAACCTGCCGTTTAAGGGGGGTGTTTTATGGAGCAGATTCCAGTTCCGTTAATAGTTGTTGTAGTTGTCTTGTTGTTCATTTTTGCGAAGATGGCGCTTCGCATTATAAGGCCATTTGAAAAGGGCTTGGTGGAGTTCCTCGGCAAATTTAACAGGACTGTTGACTCCGGACTTGCCTTTGTAATTCCGATGTTTGAAACCATCAGGAAAGTTGATATGCGCGAGCAGGTTTTAGATGTTCCGCCGCAGGATGTCATCACAAAAGATAATGTTGCCGTTACGGTTGATGCGATTATTTACTTCAAGGTTACGGACCCGTTTAAGGTTCTTTACAGTGTTGCAAATTTTGTTCAGGCAGCGATTAATCTTGCACAGACAAACCTGAGAAATGTTATCGGTGATATGCTTTTAGATGAGACATTAACTTCTCGTTTAAAAATAAACACAACACTGCGTGAAGTTTTGGATGAAGCAACAGATGCCTGGGGAGTAAAGGTTACCCGTGTGGAACTGCGTAAAATTGACCCGCCCGCCGATATTACAACCGCGATGAGCAAGCAGATGAAAGCAGAGAGAGAAAAACGGGCGGTGATATTAGAGGCAGAAGGGATAAAACAATCACAGATTCTTCAGGCGGAAGGATTCCGGCAAAAACAGATTCTTGAGGCGGAAGGGAAAGCAGGTGCAATAAAAACGGTCGCAGATGCAGAAAAATATCAGATAGATGTTGTGTATAATGCGATACATTCCGGCCGTCCGACAAATGACCTTATAGCGATAAAATATCTTGAAGCGCTTGAAAAAGTAGCGGATGGTCATGCGACAAAGATATTTTTGCCGTTAGAAACATCCGGCGTGCTCGGTTCAATAGCCGGCATCTCCGAACTTTTTAAGGAAAAAGATAAAAAGGAAGAGAAAAAATAAAACACACCTGCCTGCCGGCAGGCAGGGATTGCACAGATGAAAAACTCGGATTACACAGATAATAATGTAGAGGCAGGGCTTGTCCCTGCTTTTTACATTCATATTCCGTTTTGCAGAAAAAAGTGCGGTTACTGCGATTTTGTAAGCGCAGATTACGCAGATAAAACCACAGATTACACAGATAGATACTTACAGGCATTATCAAAAGAGATTTCTTTCCACTTTCCACTTCCCACTTCCTACTTCCCACTGACTATCTACATCGGCGGCGGAACACCGTCGGTGCTTTCAGAAAAACAGATTGTTTTTTTGTTTAAAACGATACTTGCTCATTTAACTAAATGTGCAAGTGAGAAAATTGAGATAACTTTTGAAATAAATCCGGAATCAATTACCGAGCAGAAATTAAAAATACTAAAAGATTACGGCGTCAATCGTTTAAGTATCGGACTTCAATCGTTCAACGATATGATATTAAAATTTTTGGGCAGGGTTCATACTGTAAAAGATTTTTTAAGTTGTTATGAAAGTGCAAGAAAAATCGGTTTTAAGAATATAAACATTGATTTAATTTTCGGCATTCCGGGTCAAACAGTAAAAACATGGCAGCGCACACTTAAGTGTGCGCTACAGTTAAAACCGGAGCATATTTCAACATATTCTTTGACAATTGAAAAAGGCACAAGATTTTTTGAGACCGGATTACGAAAAGACGACGACGCGGATGCGGATATGTATGAATTCGCAATACATTATCTTAAAAAAAACGGGTATCATCACTATGAAATTTCTAATTTTAGCCGAGCGTCTAAACCCGGTTTTGAATGTAAGCACAACATAAATTACTGGAAAAACGGCGAGTATCTCGGATTCGGTTTGGGCGCTGTTTCATATATTAAAGGCAAAAGAATAAAAAATACCGAAAATCTCACGGATTACTTAAACGGCAAATTTCGCTCTGATTGTGAAGAACTTAAAAGCGATGAAAAAATGTCAGAGGATTTGATGCTCGGCTTGCGTCTTATCGACGGCATGAAAATATCTGATAGCATAAAAGAGAAGTTTTTTGTCGCAATTAGCAAACTCAAACATAGCGGGTTATTAAAAGAGCAAAATAATTTTTTGAAATTGACCGATAAAGGAATAATGTTTGCGAACTGCGTGTTTAGGGAATTTTTATGAGTGATTTCGGAAAAGTTTCAGTTATTATGCCGGTGTTTAACGAGAAGAGTACGATTGCCAAAGTGATTGAGAAGGTAACCTCGTTGTCGCCGAAAGAAATTATCATTGTTGACGATTATTCAACCGACGGAACAAGAGATATTATAAATCAATTAAAAATTAAAAATTCAAAATTAAAAATTTTATTGCATGAAAAAAATCAGGGAAAAGGTGCTGCGATAAGAACCGCATTGAAACATGTAACCGGTGAAATTGTAACTATTCAGGATGCCGATTTGGAATATAATCCGGAAGAAATCAGAAATCTTATAGTTCCGCTCATTGAAGGAAAATCGCTGGTCGTTTATGGCTCAAGATTTTTGCAGTTGAAAGAAAAAAGGTATGTCCACCACTATCTCGGGAATAAATTACTTAATTTTCTGACCAATTTTATTTACGGTTCAAATCTAACGGACATGGAAACATGCTATAAGGTTTTCAGAAGCGATGTTATATTGTCATTAAATCTAAAAGCGAACAGATTTGAATTTGAGCCGGAGGTTACGGCAAAAATTCTCAAAAGGAAAATTCCCATATACGAATTGCCTATTTTTTATAAAAGCAGAACTTACAAAGAAGGAAAAAAAATCGGATGGCGTGACGGCGTGACGGCGCTTTTAACATTAATAAAATATAGATTTACCGACTAATGAATGTTTTACTTATCAATCCACCGTGGATAACAAAAGGCGGCATCTGGCAGAATGTGGCAAGTTGCATGCCTCCTTTCGGGTTGGCATCCATCGCGGCATATTTGGAGAAAAGCGATGTCAATGTTAGGATAATTGATGCCAATGCCCGTAAACTTTCATATAAAGAAATCGCCAGTGTATTGCAGATTTATTTTGCAAGACGGAGAGAGAAACCGGAATACGCGGGCATAACCGCCTCAACACCGACCATTTCATCCGCATTAATTGTCGCAAAAATCGTAAAAAATGTTTTTCCGGATACAAAAATCGTTTTGGGCGGCGTTCATCCGTCCGTTATGGCGGATGATGTATTGAAAAATGAATTCGTTGATTTTATAGTTAGGGGTGAAGGCGAGGAAACATTCAGGGAACTTGTATCCGGAATTAGCAGAGAAAAAATCACGGGGCTTTCGTATAAAGAAGATAAAAATATTATTCACAATCCGCCGCGTGCCGTTATTCCCGATATAAATAGTTTGCCGTTTCCCGCGTATCATCTTCTTCCGATGGAAAAATATTTTCCCGCAAGAGGAAGTTACAAAAAATTTCCCGCACTCGGAATGATGACTACCCGCGGGTGTCCCGGAAGATGCACATTTTGCCTCGGCAATTATCTCGGGCAACAGGTTAGAAACCGTTCATCAGAAAAAATTTTTGAAGAAATGTTTTTGTTGCAGGATAAATACGGGATAAAAGAGATTAGTTTTTACGATGATGTCTTTACCACAAAAAAAGAAAATGTAAAGAATTTGTGCCGAAAAATTATCAACGAAAAAATGAATGTTTCATGGTCATGTTTCGCAAGGGTGGATTTTGTGGATGAAGGATTGCTGAAGGTGATGAAATATGCCGGTTGCCATCAAATAATGTACGGAATTGAATCCGGCGACGAAGAAATACTTAAAAATATTCATAAAAAAATTTCTCTTGAAAGGGTTAAAGAAATAGTTCACATAACAAAAAAAATCGGCATTGATGTCCGTGCAGCATTTATGCTCGGCAATCCGGGCGAAACAAAAGAAACGATGCAGAAAACTATTGACTATGCCATCAATCTGTCGCCCGACCTCGCTATTTTTAATATAACAACTCCATATCCGGGAACGGAAATGTTTAAGTGGGCGAAAGACAAAGGCATTTTGGCAACTGAAAACTGGGATAAGTATAATTTAGCAAAACCGCTGATGAACTTACCGACGGTAAATCCTGCGGATATAGAAAAATACTACAACTTGGCATATAAAAAATTTTATTGGCGTTGGGGATATCTGCTAAAAAGAGTTTTCAGAATCCGAAGTTTTTCCGATATAAAAATAGGATTTTCGACGCTGTCAGCCATATTAAAGAGGTAAAATGGATATAGGTTATTCAACTTTACAATTGATGGAAGGAATGGAAAAATACAATTTATGGATTTACGGTAAGTTTTCCGAATACATCAAAGGAAAAGTTCTGGAAATCGGATGCGGGCTGGGAACAATAACGCAATTTTATGTTGACAATTTTGATGTTACTGCAACCGATATATCCGCCGAGTATGTAAATATTGTAAAGCAAAGGTTTGGTAATTGTAAAAATTTTCATTCCGTTGTTTTCAACATTGAATTGGAAACGAACACCCTGCTAAAAAATGATTATGATACTGTTATATCTTCAAATGTTCTGGAGCACATTCAAAACGATACCGCCGCCTTACTGAACATCAACAAAATTCTAAAAGAAGATGGAATACTTATACTTTTAACTCCCGCTGGCCAGTTCCTCTTTAGTAATTTGGACAGGAATGTCGGACATTACAGAAGATATTCAAAAACTGAAGTAAAAAATAAGTTGGAAACTGCCGGTTTTACCGTAGAAAAACAGTTCTATGTGAATATCGTCGGTGCGTTCGGCTGGTTTTTCAGCGGCAAAATTCTAAAAAGAAAAACGCTGGGTTCTTCTTCACTTTCCCTGTTCAATTTTTTTGTTCCGCTATTTATTTTTATAGAAAGTTTAATTAAAATTCCGTTCGGTGTATCCGTTATAACTATATGCAAAAAAACAAAATGACCAAAGGAAATCCCCGTGGGATAAAAAAAGTTGAACAGAAAAGTTTTTTTCCTGGTTGGCTCATATGGTCTGTTGCGAGTATTTGGGGATTTATCGTGTTAAAAAATTATTATTCTGTGTTTAAGCCTAATTTTAACAATCTGGAAATTATGCTTTCATTTGACCAGTATTTGGGTATTTTTAATTTCGGAAATTTTCTGATTTTCAAGCATTTGCTTAATGTTTTCTTAGCGGGATTTTTTTTCTTTTCGGCTTTTTCTATCGGGCGCTCAGTTTTATTGCGTGCAGGTCTCGTATTTTTTAATTTTCTTGAAGAGTTCATTTTTTCCGTTGCTTTGGGTCTCGGAATTACAGCACATTTGACACTTTTAATCGGTTTTCTGGGTCTTTTTTCCGGATATATAATTTACATAATAGTTTTTATATTTTTTATTGTCGGCATTATTGATTTGAAAAACCACCCGTTGCAGTTGATTTTCCCGAAGGGAAAATTGTCTTTGCCGGATATTCTTGCCGCGGTTATTTTAGTTATAGCGATGTTGATTAACCTGTCCGGTGCGTTAAGTCCCGAGATTTTCTACGACTCTCTTGTTTATCATTTAGGAGTTCCCAACTTTTATAAAATTTACCATAAAATCGTTAATATGCCGTTTGTGTTTTACTCCAATCTGCCGGCAGTAGCAAGTATGCTTTTTACGGCGGGACTTTTTATAAAAGATGAAATTATAGCGAAACTTATAAATTACGGTGCTGGAATTTTCACATGTCTGGCGATGTTATCAATTTCAATAAGATATTTTAATGTAAAAACCGGAATTTATGCCTCGCTTATTTTTTACACAATAACTCATGTAATGATAGGTTCTTGGTCCTGCGGTTCCGAGGCACTATTGGCATTTTTCGGATTGGTTTCTCTCTACGGTATTATTAATTTTTCGGATGAAAAAAAAATATGGTTAATTCTTTCGGCAATTTTCGCCGGCATTGCAATGGGCGTAAAATATACGGGATTGTTTGTTGCTGTCGGTGTTGCTGCATCATATATTTTTAGTTATTTTCCACCTTTGCGTAAGACGGTAAAAAATATAATTATTTGGGGATTGATATCTTTTGCCGTTGTTTCCCCGTGGCTTGTAAAAAATTATATTTATAAAAAAAATCCCGTGTATCCGTTTATGAGCGAGTTATTCCCGAAAGACAGCACGTCTGATTATGAAAAATTAAAAGGATTTAATGTTGAAGCAAAACAGTTCGGAACTTTTAAGTTGTCGGATTGGGTTAAACATCCGTGGAACATAACGATGGGAAAAGTTCCCAACTCGGAAAATTTTACACCGCTCTTTCTTTTTTTAATTCCGCTGGTTGTATTTCTTGGTAAATCACCGCCGCAATTGAAATATGTGATCGTATATTTTTTGGTCGTCTGGCTTACCTGGTCGGTTTCAAGCACGATGATAAGATTTATGATGCCCGCATATCCGGTAGCAGGACTGATTATCGCGTATTATTTGACGGCTAATTTTTATAAATCGCTTAAAAAAATTTTATTGTGGATGGTTCTGTTTGTCTGTATCCTGAATGTCTACTGGTCCGGCTGGATTTATTATATACAGGGCGGTTGGCAGGTCGTCGTGGGAAAACAATCAAAAAAAGATTTTTTAAGCACCACCCATTCCTCATATCCTTACGGTTATTATGCGGCAATGGAGTTTATAAATAAAAATTTGCCGAAGAATGCAAAAGTTTTGTTTATCGGCGAGGGCAGGAGTTTTTATATTGATAGGATTCCAGTTGTCTCTTCAGCCCATGATTTAACTCCGATAGTTGAATTTGCAAAATCGTCAAATTCCGCCGATGAGTTATATCTGAAAATAAAACAGGAAGGCATAACCCATATTTTTTTTAATATGGGGGAAGCGATACGGTTGGGTAAAAGTTATAAAATGTTTCAGTGGGACGAAAAATCATTAGCGGTATATAACGAGTTTTGGAAAAAATACGTAAAAGAGATTTTTAATAAAGATGAAATGATAAACGGTAATTTTGCGAACAGAGTTTCTGTCTACGAAATTTTACCGGAAAAAGAAGCGGCAATCCCGCATACCCCGCCATTTAATCTTATGACGGAAATAGTTGTTAAAAACATCAACCCCACAAAATAAAAATTTCAGAAACAAAAAAAGTACTTGACAAAATGCGGTAATTATGTTATAGTTACATTGACTGACCAGTCAGCCAGTTAAAATACGCCGGTGGGGTGGGCAAAATAATATGGCAAAAATAAAAGGATGGAATCCGGAAATAAAAAGACAAAAGATTTTGGACTCTGCAATACAGATTTTAAATCGGAAGGAATATCACCAATGCCCGATTGATGAAATCGCAAAAAATGCCGGTGTCGCAAAAGGGACGGTCTATCTTTATTTCAGAAACAAGGAAGATATATATTTTTCCGTTCTTATTAATTTAATAGATAAAGTAATAGATATTGCCGAAAATGTTCAAAGAAACGGTTTGCCGGCAAAAAAACAACTCTTTCTTTTGCTTCAAAGAATTTCCAATTTTATTGATACATACAGACATCTTTTTTTATCTATCCAACAGGAAGTAAAACCGCCTAAAGAAAAACTCCGCGACCGGGTTCACAAAAAAATCGGAGAACTTATTAAAGCAATATCTGTGATTATTGAAAGCGGGATAAAAAAGAAAGAATTGAAATCGTATTCAAGCGTTGCACTTGCCACAATTTTTCTTTCATTGACATCCGTTATTGCACACCAAAAAATAGAAATCAGAAAACATAAAATCCAACAAATAGATATTTCGCCCGAACTTTTATTTAAAATTTTGATGGAAGGAATTGAAAAATGAAAAAAAAACATAGCGAGTGGCGAGTGGCGAGTGGTAAATGGTTATGGATTTTAGTTTTCACTACTTACTACTTACTACTTACTACTTACTGCCTTTTTGGTCAACCGCTTGATTTAGACAAATGTCTGGAAGTAGCACTCAAAGAAAATCCGCAGATAAAAATCGCCGAGCAGAAACTTATATCCGCAAAAGCGAAAAAACGGGAAGCATTTGCCGGATATCTTCCCAACATTTCCGGAAGTGCAAGTTATATAAAAAGGAAAGAGGTGGAGGGTGCGTCGGCGCTTTCGGGCATAACTTCCGTGTCGCCCTCTTTTAAATTTTTCTTTGCGGATGAGATGTATGACAATAAACTCACGCTGACCCAACCCGTTTTTATGTGGGGAAAAATTTATCAGTCAAACAGACAGGCATCCCTGAATTACAAATATAACGAGGAGGAATTCCGCAAGATAAAACAGGAAGTAGCATACAAGACAAAAGAGGCGTTTTACAAATGTATACTTGCAAGACAGATGGTCTCTATTTCCAAAGAGGCGTTTGATGTAACAGAAGCCCATCTCAAAGTTATAAAAAAATTTTACGACGAGGGACGCTCCTCTTCATATGATGTTTCCCGCGCAAAAGTTTCGCTTGCAAATGCAAAGACAAATTTGATACGCTCCGAAAACGGTTTTGATTTAGCAAAGCAGTCGCTTGTAAATATATTGAACATCAAGGAAAAAGATACTGAATTCGTCGGAGAACTTCAATATCAGCCGATAGATTTTAATCAAGATGATTTAATAACTGGGGCGTTAAATAACCGTCCCGAGTTAAAGCAGATTGCGTATCAGGAAGATATTTCCGAATCAATAGTGAAACTTACATCCAGCGGGGACAAGCCCAATATAGCAATTACAGGTTACACCGAGTGGCAGAACACCGAGTGGGAATCAAAAAACTGGTATAATTCATGGACTGCTGTTGCCGTTTTAAGTATGCCGATTTTTGACGGTTTTTCCACTTTTCAGAAAACGAAACAGGCGAAGACAAATCTGGAGCAGGTTAAATTGAGCAAAGAGGCACTTATAGAGGGACTAAAACTTGAGGTTCGCGCGGCGTATCTCAATTACAAACAGGCGAAGGATTCAATTGAAGCAAACAAGGAAAATGTTGATGCAGCGAAGGACAATCTGGCGACCGCCCAAAAAAGATTTCAACTTGGTCTTATGACAGATATAGAAGTAAGAGATGCACAACTCGCATTAACACAGGCGGAGACGAATTATATTCAGGCATTATATGATTACAATGTTGCAATAGCGAGTTTGGAAAAAGCCGCCGGGAAATAGAGAAGACGCGAAACAAACGCAGAACATAAAGAATAAAACCACAAGATTTCACAGATTTTCACAAGATGTCATGTTGAGCGAAGCGAAACATCTTGAATCAAGTTTGAGATTCTTCACTTCGTTCAGAATGACATTTCTGTGTTAATCTCGTGTTAATCTGTGGTTAAAGATTTAACGCCGGTTTAGCGTGTTTATGGAGGATAAAATGGGAAAACGAAAAAAAATTATTTTAATTGTAGGAGCGGTTGTTGCAGCCCTAATCTTAGTACGTGCTGCAAGATTTTTTATATCAAAACCCAAGAGCGCCGCAATTGCCGTACCGGTAAAAACGGTTAAACCTGTCTACAAAAATCTTGAAGAACTGCTTGAACTTACCGGCGATGTCAGGGGGCTTTCAGAAGCAAAGGTTTATTCAAAAGTTCCGGGGAAATTACAGGAGAAGAAAAAAGATGTCGGCGATATGGTTTCTAAAAATGATGTAGTCGCTCTTGTTGACCGCGATGAGCCGGCATTTGAATATAAACCGTCGGAAGTCAATTCGCCTATAAGCGGCGTCATCACCCAGTATTTTTTGGATATCGGCGAAGCGGTTACACCTCAAAACCCGGTTTTTGAAGTTGCATCTATTGACAAAATAAAAATTACGACCAACATTACCGAAGAGGACATCCCGAAAATAAAAAAGGGTCTATCTGCAAGATTTACTGTTGATGCCTATCCTGAAAAAATATTTTACGGCGAGGTTTCTAAAATCAGCCAGGCGGTTAATTTACAAACAAGAACTTCACAGATAGAAATTGCAGTTTCAAACGAAGGTGGATTGCTGAAACCGGGAATGTTCGCTAAAATCGAGATAATCTTGTCCGTGCACAAAAATGTTTTGTCAATTCCGACCGACGCAATCGGTGAAATGGATTCCCAAAAATATGTTTATGTGATAAAAGATTCCGTCGCTCTCAAAAAAATAATAAAAACCGGGATTTCGCAGAACAATTTTGTTGAAGCATTAACGGGCATTTCCGAATCGGATAATATCGTTTCCGTCGGCTGGCAGAATCTTACAGATGGTTTGAAAGTTGAAGTTGTTGAATGAAATACAGAAAACATATCAGATTAAAAAATTACGATTACTCATCAAATGGTTATTATTTTGTAACGATAGTGACCCACAATCGTTTGCCATTATTTGTAGCCGCACCATCTTATGGTGCTAAATCATTCAGAAACATTGTCGATGAAAAAATTCAGCAAATCAGCAAGTATTATTCAGGTGTTTCAGTAGATTATTATAAGGTGATGCCTGAGCATATTCATATGATAATAGTTCTTGAAGATGTCAAAGTTACATTAGCGAAAATTGTAAACGCATTCAAGTCATGGATTACACGGGATATTAAAAAAATTTTGGCATCGCAAGGTGATAAGACAGCATCGCAAGGCGATGCGGCTACAAACAAATTGGTATATATTTTTCAACCGAATTAGTATGAGCACATTATTAGAAACGAAAAAGCATTAGATAAGATACGCAAGTACATTGAATTCAACCCTGATGCTGAAAAACTAAACTGGGAGGAATTAGAAAAATGACCCTACCTGAATTTTCGGTTAAAAGACCCGTTGCAACAGTGATGTTTTACATAGCAATTTTTGTTCTATCAATTGTTGCATTATCCCGGCTTGCCCTGGATATGTTTCCTGAAATTACACTTCCTGCAATTGCTGTTATAACCCAGTATCAGGGAGCAGGTCCCGAAGAGGTTGAGCAAAAAATTACAAAAATTCTTGAATCCAACTTAGCCATTACACCCGACTTAAAAGAGATGAAATCTGTCTCTAAAGAAAATATTTCAATGATAAATCTCGTATTTGAGTGGGGTATCAACCTTGATGCTGCCACAAACGATGTCCGCGACCGTATTGATTTTGCGAAAAGATTTTTACCCGAAGATGTTGAAAAACCGACGGTTATGAAGTTTGATATGAACCAGATACCCATACTTTTTGTCGCTGCAACAGCAAAAGAATCATATCCAAGAATCAAGGATATTCTGGATGAAAAACTTGCCGACCCGCTAAAACGAATTCCAGGTGTTGGAAATGTTTTTGTTAGAAGTCCGATTGAAAGACAGATTAATGTTGATGTTGACAGATTCAAACTGCAGGCAAGAGGGCTTGTGATAAGCGATGTCGTCAATTCCCTGCGGCTTAACAACATAACACTTCCAGCAGGAACTATGGATGTTGCAAGCAAGGAGTTTTTACTGAGAATCCCCGGCGAGTTTGAAAATGTTTCGCAGATATCCAAAATTCCAGTCGGAAATTACAAAGGCACAGCAGTATATCTCAAAGATGTGGCGGATGTATCCGATGGTTTCAAGGAACAAACACAGTATATCAGGATGAATCGTTCAAAGGGCGCTATAATGATGCTCCAAAAAAAGTCGGGCGCCAATACGGTGACTGTCGCCGAGGCGGTAAAAAAACGAATTGAAGAACTCAAAAAAACACTTCCGCCGGACATTAAACTTACCATACCAATGGATACATCCGACGACATAAGAAGGGTTATCAATAATCTCAGAGACACGGTAATTGTCGGCGGTATTCTGGTGATACTTGTTGTATTTCTGTTTCTATCAAATTTCAGAGCAGCGGGTATTATATGTATTTCAATTCCCGCATCGTTGATTATTTCATTCCTTTTCCTCTATCTTATGGGTTACACCATAAACATAATGTCGTTATCTGCTATGGCAATTGCGATTGGAATGGTTGTTGATGACGCTATTGTTGTTTTAGAAAATATATTCAGACATATAATTGAATTAAAAAAAGATAAAAAATCAGCAAGTATTTCAGCCACAAATGAAGTTGGCCTCGCCGTCTCTGCCGCAACATTTGCAACAGTTGTTGTATTTATCCCGCTGATTTTTACCGGCGGTATTGCAGGAATAATTTTTAAACAATTGGGTTTGATTATTTCCTTGACGCTTTTAACATCTCTTTTTGTTTCTCTGACACTTATTCCTCTAATCTCATTCGGATTTCTTAAGGCAAAAAAGGGTATTGAAAAATTTGATAGGCTCTTTTTGTTTATTGAGAAAGAATACAAAATTTTACTTACAAAGGCATTAAACCACAGATGGAAAACGGTCGGAATATTCGGTGCGGTATTGCTGGGAAGTTTGATTTTAATCCCGCTTGTCGGAACCGAGTTTATGCCTGAGCAGGACGCAGGATTTCTTCAGGTCACTTTTGAAACACCTGTCGGCACCAATGTTCACAAAACAAACGAGATACTGTTATCATTTGAGGATATTGTTGATAAAGATGTTCCTGAAAAAATAATTTTTTTTGCAACATGCGGGCAAGAAGCAGGCGGAACTGCCGGCATGTCGGGTATGGAGCAGGACTCAAATATCGGTATGATTATGGGCAAACTTGTTGATAAGGATAAAAGAAAAAGAGGTATCAGGGATATAAATGAAGCGCTGCGTAAAAAATTCAGCAAAATCCCGGGAGTTGCAAAGTTAAATTTTGCGACAGGCGACCCGATGCAGCAAAGAATGCTCGGTTCGGAGAAACCTGTTGTTGTTGAGGTTTTGGGTTTTGATTATGCTGAGACGGACCTAATATCCGAAAAAATAAAAGAAACAATGGAGGGTATCAAAGGGCTTACCGATGTATCTATTTCAAGAGAAACAGGGAAACCCGAGTATCGTATAGAAATTGACAGAGCGAAAATAACCGCTCTTGGTCTGCCGATTTATACAATTGCAGATATAGCGAACGCGGCCTTTGCTGGTAAAAGAGCGACCGTATATCGTGAATTAGGAGATGAGTATGATGTTTTTGTCCGGTTGCAGAAAAAGGATAGAATTGATATCGCCGATATTGAGGGGTTAAATATCAGGACGCCGGCAGGTGTACTTGTCCCGCTTAAAAATTTTGTAAAAATTGAGAAAAAAACAGGTCCTGTAAACATTGAAAGAAAAGACCAGACAAGATTAGTGAAAGTGGAAGCAAATACTCTCGGCCGCTCACTCGGGAAAGTCACATCCGAACTTCAAGGCAAACTGAAAAAGATTCCGCTTCCGAAAGGTGTGGCGATAGAATACGGCGGTTCAATAAAAGAACAGAAAGAATCATTCAGGGATTTATTTTTAGCGCTTCTGTTAGGAATATTTCTAACTTATATGGTTATGGCAGCGCAGTTTGAGTCATTCCGCGATCCGTTTATTATAATGTTTTCAATTCCGTTTGCGATTGTCGGAGTAATATGGGGGCTTTTAATCACCGGTATGACGCTCAACATAACATCATTTATCGGTCTAATAATGCTTGTCGGGATTGTAGTAAAAAATGCTATTGTCTTTATTGATTACACAATTCAGCAAAGAAATAAACAAATTCCCGTATATGAGGCATTATTGGAAAGCGGACGGGTTCGCTTACGACCAATCCTGATGACATCCCTTACTACAGTTTTTGGTATGCTTCCACTCGCATTATCCCGCGGCACAGGTTCTGAAACATGGAACTCTCTCGGTGTAACGGTAATCTTCGGTCTCACCGTTTCAATGCTTATTACACTTGTTATAATCCCCGTTGTTTATTCGCTGTTTGAAGAAAAGAACACGGAACAGACACGGAAGTAAGGAACACGAAACAGAAGCGGAACGGCTCAGTGTCAGTTCAGTGTATGAGTTCCGAGTCAGTTCAGTGTAATAGGTAAACCTTTTTTTGTCTGAAGCGTCTAACTGTATGGAAGCGAATAATAATTTTAACGAAATTATAAAAGCACATCAGCAGAAAATTTACCGAATTGTTTTTTCATTAGTTAGGAATGAGGCGGAGACGGATGAAATTGTCCAGCAGACGTTCGTTCTTGCATTTAAGTGTCTCAAAAAATTTCGCGGCGATTCATCAATAGAAACTTGGCTTATTAGAATTGCCCTGAACAATACAAGAACTTATTTCAGAAAAAGAAAATTTTTATCATTTTTTTACGATGTGGACGGCAAAACGGAAGACATCAAAGATGAGACGCAAAACACGGAAAAAGCCGTAGAAAATGAAGCAGTAAAAAAAAGGATTGCTAAAGCGCTCACCAAACTGCCTTTTCGTCAGAAAGAAGTTTTTGTTATGAAACACATAAACGGCCTTTCAATAACGGAAATTTCTATAATATTGGGTATTGCCGAAGGCAGTGTGAAAGCAAACATTTTCAAGGCGATAAAAAATCTTAGA
>Ga0210017_1001059_pt1 | contig 23977 bp, 24 predicted proteins | sample CryGeyCG2014_020_FD_183966 | JGI IMG/M metagenome (GOLD analysis project Ga0210017, IMG submission 183966) | Groundwater microbial communities from aquifer - Crystal Geyser CG08_land_8/20/14_0.20 (SPAdes) (version 2) | ecosystem: Environmental > Aquatic > Deep subsurface > Groundwater | place... | reverse complement strand
GTTTTCAAAACCTGCCACAGCGTTGCGTACACTGCCAGTCTTCTGTTCAGAGTTTCCGGGTCGTCTGTCCACAGTTCCTTGCGGACCATGGGCACGTAAAGCCTGCTCAGGGTTTCTATGACGAAGTCTTCGAGTGCTGCGAGGGCGAAGTTGAATTCGCATGTTTCCAGCTTAGCAGTGTATTCCTCTATCGTGGCTTGGAGTTTTGACAGCAGCCAGAGGTCGGGTGGTTTAAGCTGCTTTTCCTTTCCTGCCCATTCGAGTGTGTGTTTTTGTGGGTTGAAGTTGTCGTATTCGGAGTTCTGCATGAAGAACCTGCTGAGATGGTACAGCGTTGAGAGAACTTGGTATGGGCGGCGGCTGAGTTCTTGGGGGTCGAAGTTGTTGGCGTCTATGGGTGAGCATTTTCTGAGCATGTAGAATCTGCATATGTCTGCGCTGTATTTTTCGAGTATCTTGTCTGCTTCCAGCACGTTTCCGAGGCTTTTACTCATTTTTCTGCCTTTTGCGTCTTGGGTCAGACCTTGGAACAGGAAGGCCTTGTAGGGTGATTCTGCTTTTCCAGTTAGTATGACGTGTTCCAGCAGGAGTGAGTTGGCCCATCCTCTTGTTTGGTCCATTGCTTCTGTCAAGTAGTCGACGGGCACATACTTTTTGAGTTCCTCGTCTGTGAATCTGGCGTAAGGCGAGGCGCCGCTGTTGTGCCAAGTGTCGAGCACGAAGTCTTCTCGGTGCATTGTTCCTCCGCATTTTTCGCATTTGAATGTGACTCGGTCAACCCAGGGTTTGTGCAGTTCGAAATGTCCCTGTGGCTTTTCTATGGCTTTCTCGAGCAGTTCCTTTTTGGTTGCCACTAAGGTTTTTGCTTCGCATTTTTCGCATTTCCAAACTGGCAGGGGTGTTCCCCAGACGCGTTCTCTTGATATGCACCATGGTTTGCCTTCTTTCAGGAAGGACATGAATCGGTTTTTGGGGCTTTCATAGAAGTACCTTACTTTTTCTGCGGCCTCTAGGACTTTTTTGTTTATCTTGTCTGTTCTGAGGAAGTATTCTTTTCTTGCAAGCCAGACAAGCTTGTGGTGTGAGCGCCAGCATGTTGGGTATTCATGTTTGACGGTTTTGACATCGACGAGTAGCCCTCTCTTGCGGAGTTCTTCAACGACCATGTTGTCTGCGTCTCTGGCGAACACGCCTTTGAAGGCGCCTGCGTCGTTTGTGAATTTGACTTCGTCGTCAAAAGGTGCAAAGATTGGGACGTCTCGTTTCTGTGCGGCGAAGAAGTCTTCTTCTCCGTTTCCAGGTGACTGGTGCACGACTCCTGTGGCTGTGTTTATGTCTACGAAGTCTTCTAGGACGACTTTGTGCACGAGTGGGTGTTTCTTTTCCAGTTCTGCCTGTTTCGGGATAAGGTCTTTGAATGGGAAGTCGTATCTTGTGCCGTCGAGACTTTTTCCAGTGACGGTTTCGGTTACTTCGTATTTTTGTAGGCCTAGTTCTTGCATGACGGGGTCGACGCGTTGTTTGGCGAGTATCCATTTTTCCTTGTCGACTTTGACTTTGGCGTATTCTGCTTCTGGGTGTACTGCGAGCATGGTGTCTGTGATGAGGGTGAAGGGCATGGTTGTCCATACGAGGAAGTATTCGTCTTGTTTGTCGGTGAGTTTGAATTTGAAGTATAGGCTTGGGTCTTCCACGATTTTGTACGAGTCTTCGTAGCCGACTTCGGCGCTGCTCAGGCTTGTTTGGCAGCCGGGGCAGTATGCGACTACGTAGTGTCCTTCTTCGAGGAGCCCTTGGTTCCATGCGCGTTTGAGGTATTGCCATTCTCTTTCTATGTACTCGTCTTTGTAGGTCCAGTAGGCTTTTTCGTGGTCGATGAAGATGCCGAGTTTGCCGTCGGCTTCCACCCATGCTTTTTGGTATTTCATTATGGCTTTCTTGCATTCTTCTATGAAGCGTTCTTCGCCTACTCTTTCGAGAAGTTCCCGCTTGTTTTTCACGCCCAGCTGCTTTTCAACTTCCAGCTCCACCGGCAGTCCTTGACAGTCCCATCCTGCCCAGAAGGGTATGTAGTAGCCTTGCATGGTTTTCCATCTGTATCTAAGGTCTTTCATGACTCGGCCTCGGGTGTGGCCGACGTGTGGTATGCCGTTGAGTGTTGGCGGTCCTTCCACGAAGCCTAAGACGCCGACGTTGTTTTTCTCTCTAAATTGGGCTAGTTTCTGCTGTGTTTGGTTTTGCTGCCAAAATCGGCGTGTTTCTTTTTCAAGTTCAAGCGGGCGATAATCTATCGTGAGGGTTGTTTCAGAATTAGGTTTGAATTTGGCGGTCACCTTGCATCACATTGCACCCGCAAATAAATCAACATAGCCTAAGCACCATATAACCTTTACCCATAACTATTTGCTACATACACGCAAATGACGACTTGCTTGCGTTTTCGAAACAACATTAGATCCTCAGGGGTAGTGCAGGCATACTCAAAACCATCTTCTATGAGCCTCTTTGCCTCTTCCGTGTTCTTGGCCGTTGATCTATGCCTTGTTGTCTTAGCGCGCGTGTTGACATAGAGGATTTTTCAGCAAATGAGCGTAAGTTAGAAGCCAATCACAAGCGTCTCTGTGTACACAACTCCAGCGATGCCTCTGATGCTATCCGTAACGAGGTTTCCCAATTCTTCGGTCGTCTTTGTCTCCACAATCACAGCGAAGTCGTAGCGCCCGAAAACGCCGTAGACTTCCTTAACACCTTTGACCTTACAGATTTCTTCCTTGACAGTCTTCATAAGATTCAATGTTTCACTCGAACCTACTCGGACAAGAACCAAAGCTTTAACCATTTCAACCACCGTTAGGACATATTACTGTTCAGCGTATTAATCTCTTGCGCGCGCTGCTACGCGGCTTTGAGCAATTTGTATGCCTGCTCTTCAATGTCGGCTATTTCTGTCAAAGTGTTCGACACCGACTGTTTGTCTTGTTTCAGTGCCACTTGACAGAGTTTTATGATTCTTTCTCCAGACTGTCTGAACAACTTTGATGCTTCAGTCCACCCGCTTACATTGTATTTGCCTCCTAATGCTTTGAGAACATCTGCTTGCCAAAATCGCATACCATGACTGTTCTCAAACGTTCTGGGCAAAAGAGGCGGCGTTGTTGCGTAGGTGACCATATGCTCAAAGTACTTCTTATTATCCCATTCAAGTGTTTCATCAGCCAATTTGCGCATAGCAGGAATACCGAAGAGGCGTACAGGAGGATGCAGGAATCGCTCAGCCTTATAGGAAAAACCTTTCTTCGCGACTTCAAACTCGGATAGTATCACTCTGGGTAGGGTGAATGCCCGTATGGTATTTCTCTTACTCATTCCAGGCACTTTAACGTCCAAGGAGTTCTTAAATTCATCATATGGGATTTTCTGAACGTTTTTGTGGCTGCAGTCGTGTACGAAAACCGCTTGTTCCTCATCATCGTATCCGACGACAAGAACGTAATGAATGGGAACATGCTGCCTCTTGTATAGGTCTGGGTAATAATGGAGATAATACATGTCAAGAGCACCAGCCACCACTGGTCGATCCTCTTGGATGAAATCCTTAAGACGAGAAAACATAAACTCGAAGCTTTTCCCCTCGACGACGGTTTCTTTGAATCCGATGATATTCGCCAGATCCTTCATCAAGTACTTGGGATTTGCACCCCAATACACCATGCACGGTGGATCTGCTCTTTTGAAGCGAAGATAGGCAAAGCCAGCCATCCCACCTACGACAGAAAGAAGGAAATCAGCGTATGCCTCCTTCCATGCCAAAAGATCTTCCAACCCATTAACATAACATGTGGATTCGCATACTCTATGCGGGAGTGCGTGTAGCTTCTTCATACGACCCATCTCGCTTTATTGGGCAACAGCGGAACACTCGAATATACTTGCCCACGAGATAAATAGCTACTGCAACCGTGCAGAGTTGCATGATTAACTGTAAACAAAGCGTGCCTGTCCGTTCTTATGTATGTATACAGAAAAAAGAGGGGTTGTGCGGGAGACATCGCCAATTTGGCGTGAAATAACCTTTTTGAATCAGCGATATTGTCGTGCTTGTTAGGGGAGAAGGCTTGCTCTGCAGTGTCTACCCCTCCTCTATGTCGATTGAACCTGCAGTGGCCGATCTGAAGAGAGGCTAGCAACTTTTCAGAAATGGCAGGCTTGTGGAAGCTGCTTGCATGATTCTGGCGTGCTTATCAATATCAAGCTGCTCATAATGGTATTCTCTTTCCGTCAAAGTCGCGTTTCGAGGATCCAAACTCAGCTTCAACTTCTCTTAACTGCTTTGACGTGAATATGGGACCGTCTCTGCAAACTCTGTATTTTCCTATGACGCAGCTTCCGCACAAGCCTATGGCACAACGCATCAGTCGCTCCAAGCTCGCTTCGAAGCTTACCTCACACTTTTCAGCTAGCTCGAAAACCTTCCTTATCATCGGCTCAGGTCCGCAAGTGTAAACCATATCAAACCTTTCATTTGTCAATAGCCTGTCCAATGGTTCTGTGCACAGCCCCGTGATTCCGCAACTGCCATCCTCAGTAGTTGCCACAAGCTGCCTATTCCCTCCAATGAGCATTTTCTTCAACCCGTCCATAAACAGCAGTTCATCCTCGGTCTTCGCGCCCATCACAAAAACCAGCCTCTCTACGTCAGGCAACAATCTCTTGACAAGAAACCACAACGGAGCCATACCCGTGCCCCCGCCCACGATCAGAATCTTTCCCTTTTTCCGGGTGAAACTGTTGCCGAACGGACCTCGCACACCCACAAAGTCGCCAGCTTTCATTCTGTGCAAGGCTTCAGTCGCTTCACCCACCTTCTTAACCGTTACAGAAACCGCTCCATCTTCACCTACATCCAATATGCTCAGCGGAATCTCATCAACACCAGGAATCCAGAGCATCAAAAACTGTCCAGGCTTAGCCCTTGCACATTCCCTATCCTTGAACGTGAAAGTCGTGACAGTGGGGCTTTCGGTCCTGACACTTAGGATGCTCGTAGTTCTCAGCTTGTTAGCTGCGATGCGATAAGCCGACAATCTCGTTTACGCTCCTGAAGCCTTTCTTCTTCAAGTAAGCATCCACGCCTCTGGACACAGACCTGAACACGCTCGGACCCTTCAGCGCGATGGCCGTGCCAATCTGCACGGCTGAAGCCCCAGCAAGGAAAAACTCTACTGCATCACGCCAGTCTGTTACGCCCCCGCACCCCATAATGGGCACCTTGACACGCTCGTAGACATCATAAACGCATCTAAGCGCTATCGGCTTCACCGCAGGACCCGACAGTCCGCCTCTCTTGTTGCTTAGAATAGGCATCGCCGTTTCCACATCTATCGCCATGGCCCTGACTGTGTTTATCGCTGTGATTCCGTCTGCGCCAGCCCTAACCGCAGCCTCAGCAATCTCCACCAGATCAGTGACGTTTGGCGACAACTTTACAAGAACAGGCCTATCCACAACTGCCTTAACCTTCCCTACCACTTCAGCCAAGACCTCAGGGCTCTGCCCAATCTCCGAACCAGTCTCCTTCACGTGCGGACACGAAACATTCAACTCCAACGCATCGGCACCCGCGCCCACTGCCTTCTTGGCAACAGTTGCGTACTCCTCAGCCGAAAAACCGTAGACGCTCACGATCAGCGGAACACCCAGCCTTTTCATTTCACGGATCTCGCGCACAAACTCACTTATGCCAGGGTTCGGGAGCCCCACAGCATTGATTAGGCCGAAATCTGCCTGAACAACCGTTGGATTCGCGTAACCCTTCCGCGGCTTGAAACCCACAGACTTCGTGACAACCGCACCTGCTCCGCCTGCAACAATGCTGCTTAACGTTTCAGCGGAATAGCCCAGAATCCCAGAAGCCAGCATCGTCGGGTTATTAAGCTTCAAACCAGCCAGATTCACCTTTAAACGATCCGTTCCCAAAGACCCTATCACCGCCAACACTTTCAGTAAGGGTTGTAGCTCTGTCAAAATAAGGTTTGTTTATTGTGGATGAAACATGGATTAAATGTGGGTGTCGAATGCGCCCTTTTCAAGGCGGTTTATGTTTTGGCTGGTTCTGTTTTCTTCATGTAGGCCCAGATTGCCAGCACAATGCCGATCAAGCCTATGATTCCGACTAGACCGTAGAAGTACCAACTATTGCCTGTGCCGTAGGTTACACCGAAGTCGTAACTGCCGGAATATCGCACCGCGCCGAGTATTATAGCAATTATGATCAGCAACATGCCGCCGTAAAGCATCATCTTGTTCAAGTTTCACCTCGCCTCCTTTAGGACTTTTCATAAATAGGACAGTAACTCGTTGCTTAGACTATTTAATACCTTCCATGGCCAGAGCGCGAAAAAGGATTCTTGAGGTAGGCAAGGGAGCAGTCAACCCCATTTTTCCCATCAACTTGATGAAACACGAAGACAACGAGACATGAGCTTCAGCCGGGAAGATTCGGTGCGATATCTTAGTGAACTACCCTACCCTGAAGGATAGGGCTTCAAGGCTCAAACGGCTTTCTTTCCATTTGATAACCTTCGCCAAGCTCACGTTGGCACTACTCCTTCCCAAAGGTCGGAGATACTTCCTGAGGATGTTCACAGCGCCGTTGACGTCTGCATTTATATGCAGTCCACATTTGCTGCAAACGTATAATCCTCTTGTTTTCCGATTTCTTTTTCGGATTTCGCCACATCTGCAACACGTTTTGGACGTGGCTTTCTCGTTCACCTGCACTAACAGTATGCCCTCTCTACGCAACTTGTATTCGAGGGTTGCAGTGAACTGACTGAAACTCCAAGCATGATTCTTCTGGTTGTTCACTCGCCCCCAACTTCGTGCCCTAACAAGTTTCTCAGGCTTCTTAGTGTCCGACCTCAACTTACGAATATTATGCAAATCGCCCGCAACAACGACGTTCACGTTAGACCTCACACAATCATCCACAATAGCCTTCGTCTGCGCATGAAGAACATGCTTAATTTGTCTTGCCCGTTTCCTTGCTAACTGTGATAGTCGTTTGCTCCATTCTTTCTTTCCATGGCTTTGCTTTTTCACTATGCTTTGAGCTCGCCCTATTTCCTTGTTGAAGTACCGTTGAATTGACAATAAGCCTCTGCCCGTGTAAATCCTCGCTTCGCCATCTTCCTTCACAGTCGTCGCCGTATGGATTACGCCTAAATCAACACCCATAACTTGCCCGTCTTGTTTCCACGGCGGGTCTTCAACGCGATAAACAATGTAGGCGAAACCACTTTTCACTTCAACCCTCACAATGTTTTCGTGAGTTAGTTCTATTTTTGGCTGAAGCTGAAAATCTAGGTGAAGATACACGCCTCTTTTAAGGGTTAACTGCATTTGGCATTTTTCGATTTTAACGGCGTATCTGGTGAAGGTTATAGTGCTTATGCTGTTTTTCTTTCTGAACATCGGAGGATTCGCGGTAGCATCTATCTTCCTTAGCTGAAACCATGAGCGGTACGCCTCCGCAAGTTTATGCAACACTGCCTGCGCCGTGTGACTGTGAACTTTTCGGCACCAAAAATCGTCTTTGAACACCCGCTGCAACTCGTAGTAATCGGGGATTTTCCCTGTTTTCTCCCATTGCTCACGGCAATAATAATTAGCCTTATTCCAGATTTTGGTGCAAACATTCCCCACTTCCTTTAGTTCAGAACGTTCTGGAACCTTGGCTTTAGCCGTAAAATACATAATCGGACGTTCACTATAAACGATATAAGTGTTGCGACTTTCATCCCCAACCTGGAGGATGGGAACTTCCTGCCAATAAGGTTAAACACAAGCCCTAGGATTAGTAGTTGCTGAAGGCCAAATCATGAAAGCAGCAGTAGTCGAAAGCCTATTTGGCATACTGGCGTTCAACGAGGAAAACCAGATAGCAGAAAAAGTGCTCTTTCCCAAGAATCCTCAAGTAGCAGCCAGTGTCCTTGTGAAAATTGAAGCAGGGAAAATGCCGGGCGAAGTCGCCGACTTGGTCAACCTGCTTCAAAAGAGAGGTTATGACACTTTCACCTTTGAAAATTCGAGTCTCGCCAAGGAAGTTGAACAGAGGCTAAACGTCAACGTGGAAACCTCAAAGCCTTCGAAAGCCGGTGAGACTCTCCGCTCCAACCTTGAACGATTCGCTGTTGAAACCGGCTTTGTCAGAAGCCCAGAAGAGCTGAGCCAGTGGACCCACAGCATCACAATGGAAATCACCAAGATAAAAGTCAAAGGCGCCGTGGAAAAAAGAGACTTGGTCATCGCCCAAGCCATCCTGACCTTGGACGACTTGGATAAGACCATAAACCTGCTCATGAGCCACGTGAGAGAATGGTACGGGATACACTTTCCAGAACTCGACCGCATTCTCGATAAGCATGAAACGTACGCTCGCCTCGTAGTAGACTTGGGAAGCCGAGGCAACTTCACTGTTGGAAACCTGGAAAAAGAAGACATCCCGAAAGACAAGGTCGAACACATAGCGAGACTAGCCCAGTCATCCATGGGGGCGGACCTAGTGGAAACCGACCTCACCGAAATCCAAGCTCTTTGCAGGAACGTAAACAACCTGTACCAGCTGAGGCAAGCGTTTGAGAATTACATGGACACGTCGATGGAGGAAGTGGCGCCGAACGTGAAATCCCTCGTAGGTTCTCTCCTTGGGGCAAGGCTAATCGCCATCGCCGGAGGACTGTTAAACCTGGCCCGAAAACCCGCGAGCACCATCCAAGTGCTAGGAGCGGAAAAGGCTTTGTTCCGCTCAATTAAGACGGGAACAAGACCGCCGAAGCACGGGATAATCTTCCAGCACACGCTTTTGCATGACGCGAAAAGGTGGCAGAGAGGAAAAATTGCCCGAGCGTTGGCTGGGAAACTGGCCATAGCTGCGAGGTGTGATGCTTTCGGAGGAAGATACATAGGCCAGGATCTGAAGGCGAACTTGGAAAGGAGAATCAAGGAGATTGAGGAGAAATACAGCGAACCGCCGCTGATTTCAGAGAGGAAACCTGCGAGGAAGGAGAAGGGGAGAAAGTTCAGGCGTGAAGGCAGACGTTAGGCCGCACCCGCAGTTTCCAGCAATATACCAAGTTATACTTGAAGACGGTTCATCGAGACTGGCAACAAAGAACCTGGTGCCTGGAAGAAACGTTTACGGCGAAAGACTCATACGCCACGAAGGTGTCGAGTACCGTGTTTGGGATGCCTTCAGAAGCAAGCTGGCTGCAGCCATTCTGAAGAAACTGGCAACCGTTCCGATAAAGCCAAATCATCAAGTTCTCTACCTCGGCGCAGCCTCAGGAACCACTGCAAGCCACGTTTCAGACATAGTCGGAGAAAAAGGCCACGTTTACTGCGTGGAGTTCTCATCGCGGTCGATAAGAGAGCTTGTCAACAATGTCTGCACCTACAGATTCAACATGTCCCCCATACTAGAAGACGCACGGTTTCCAGAGAAATACGCAATGTTTATCAAGGAAAAGGTTGACGACACCTACTGCGACGTAGCACAGCCAGAGCAAGCCAAAATCCTAGCAGACAACGCCGACATGTTTCTCAAAGAAGGTGGGTGGGTGATGCTGGCTGTGAAAGCCCAAAGCATCGACGTGACAAAAGAACCTACCGAAGTGTACAAGCGCGAAGCCAAGGTTCTGAAAGCCCGAGGATTCAGCATTGAAGAGGTTGTTCGCCTAGAACCCTACGACAAGGCTCACGCCATGATAGTGGCTCAAATGCAAAATCTGCCTTCTAGAAGATAAGTATAGTTTATATCTGGCAACGCGCTCGCTGTTTTACGTGACAATCCAATGACTTACGGGGAGAGGGAGAAAATCGTGAGCGCGGATGCCATGCTCAAGGAAGCTGGTTTCACTGTTTCTGATGCGTGCTACTCCCGGCCAAGCTGCTTCGACTTTGCAGCAAGGAAAAACAGCACCGTCATTTTCATAAAACTCCAAACGGACATCGGCAACCTCTCACCGAACGATTGTCGTGAACTACGAGTCATATCCGAGTCTATCTCAGCCGCCTCGCTGCTGGTTGGCGAGAAAGCGCGGGAAAAACCGCTTGAAGACGACACCGTCTACACGAGATATGGCATTGTGGGCGTCACTCCGAGAACGTTCGAAAACATTGCAATCCACAAGACAGAACCATTGGTTCAAGCAGGTCCAGGAGGCTACTATGTTGAGGTGGACGGTGAAGCACTCAAGCGGAAAAGGCAGGAGCTAGGCTTGTCAGTAGGCGAAATGGCTGAAATGGTTGGGCTATCCCGAAGAACACTCTATGGGTATGAACGAGGAATGGCCAAAGCCTCAGTCACAGCAGCGTACAGTTTGATAGCGACGCTAGGAATTCCCGTCGCTAAACCCTTGAACATTTTTGAGAAATCACAGCCTCAGCACAGGTGTTTCCTGACAAAGGCAAGAGACATGCTTGCCAGAACCAGGCTCCTCCAGAAAGTCTTCAGGAGACTTGCCCGCTGGAACATCATCACAGTGAGAAGGGCACCCTTCGACTTTGTCGTAAGTGTGCCTGAAAAAAAAATGAGAATCATCGGCGGCGTCGCAAACAGCAACGAGCGCGAACTGAGCAGGAGGATCAACGAGATTCTAAGCGTCAGCAGGGTTGTCCAAGCCCACCCAGTCCTCATAACCGAAGGACAGAGACTTTTGAACAACGAGATCTCTTGCATTCGAAGCGAAGAACTGGACAGAATTAGAAATCCCGAAGATCTGATCGCAAGTATCAGGTAAGTTTCGTTTGGCGGGAATTCTTTTCGTCAGCAACTTTCTTGGCGGGCTTCCATGATTTTCTGACAAAATCTGGGTATCCTTTGAACTTGTTTAGGCATTCTTGGAGAAAACTGATGGTTCTCGGGTCTGACGGGTAACCACTGCCGAAGTCTCCGTACACGTCCGCCAGTTTCGCTATTTCGCTGTCTCTTTCCACCTTCGCGATTATGGAGGCTGCTGAAACTATCGGGTAGGTTCTGTCGGCCTTGTGTTCAGAAACAATCTCCACTTCGAACGGCAGGCACTCCAAGATATGCTGCTTGTACCGTTCTTCAAGGACGTCTGAAGCGTCAACATAGGCAATGTCTGGTCTGAGCGCTTCTATAACCTTCGCCATGGTCTGAGCTTCCAGCCTGTTCAACTTGTGAAGTTTTCTGCCTGACTCAACAACCACGTCTATTTCTCTCGGCGACAACTTCGCTATGCTGATCTTTTCGGCAACGTGTCTAATCTCAACGGCAAGCGTTTCACGCCTGTGCGGGGACAGCAGCTTTGAGTCTCTCACGCCCATTTGAACGAGCTTGGGCACGTCTGCTTCTTTCATCAGGACTCCTGCGATGACTAATGGGCCGATCACGCAGCCGCGTCCCGCATCGTCTACTCCAGCAACCAGCATGCGAAACTCCCTTGCGCAGAAAGCTATTCTGCTCCGAAGTTATAACCCTTTATCGGCAGTCATTTCTTCGCGAGAGACTCGACTACCTTCCTAACGACAACTCCGTGCAGACTTTCCCTGTTCTCTGAGGTGACCACACGTGTCTCAGCGTCTTCTCTCCTTTTCACTTCGTCTATCAAAGTGTCTCTTGCCTTCCAATGAACAACAGCAAGTACAGGCTTTCTGCTTTCAACAGCCTTTCTAACTGCTTTCCTGAAACTCTCTGAAAACAGTTCCATCGGCCCAATCTCGTCTATGACAACGATGTCAGAATTCTCAACAGCACTCACTATCGCCTCTGCACCCACACTGTCAAGGTCCGCCAGATTCACCCTGTACCTGCCAACCTGTGGACCTGACTTCTGGTTCACGTGGGCAAGCCACCCCCTTCGCCCGTTGCTCAAGTCCAGAACTTCAAAGCCGACGCGAGTCCCACATGAGCGTACTTCACAGCTCACCATCCCACCGACCTTGCACCCTTTGGCTTTCAAGTCTTCAACAACCTTCAACAAGACGGTTGTCTTTCCGACACCGGGGTTTCCCGTAAGCAATATTATCCGCTTCTGCAAGCAGTCTCCCCATGTACCAGAAATCTAATTAGTCCTAAAATGGTTTTGTCATAGCTATGAACGGGGAACAGCTAAGCAATGGAAGAAACAAGCCCAGAGACAGATTTTCCAACTGAAATCGTGAAAGAAGGAAACGTCAGACTTCTTGTCCCCAAGCTTAAGGCTTTCGTGAAATCGCCTTCAGAATACGCGCCTTCAAAGGCCCCTGTTTTCTACAATCCAGTCATGGAGCTGAACCGTGACATCGCAGTCTTGGCGTTGCAGGCTTACCAACGAACAGTGGACCGCGAAATCGTTGTCTGCGAGCCGCTTGCCGGCTGCGGCGCGATGGGCGTGCGTTTCGCGGCTGAAGTGAAGGGCGTAGAGAAAGTTGTGATGACCGACATCAGTGCCAAAGCGTCGAAGCTTGCCAGCCAGAATGTTAGGATTAACAGACTTGATGAGCTTGTCACTGTCGAGCACAAGGAGGCAAACGCTCTTCTCAGCGATTACAGCGCCCCGCACAGGAGATTCGATGTTATTGACTTAGACCCGTTCGGCTCTCCCGTGCCGTATCTTGATTCCTCAATACGAGCTCTTCGCAACAGTGGCTTCTTAGCTTTAACAGCGACAGACATGGCCCCTCTGTGCGGTGTTCATCCGAAGGCATGCATCAGAAAATACGGCGGCAAGCCTCTGCGCACTGAATATTGCCACGAACTGGCCGTCAGGCTTCTAGCAGGATGTCTAGCTGCAACAGCGGCGAAACATGACATAGGCATAAACGTTGTATTCAGTCACAGCTCAGACCATTACGTCAGAGTCTACGCGACCATGGAATATGGCGCCAAGAAAGCCGATGAAAGCCTCAGAAACATGGGCTACATCCTGCACTGTTTCAAGTGCTTTCACCGAGAAACCGCCAAATTGCACTCGTTCGCCAAAAATGAAGGAAAATGCAGCGAATGCGGCTCAAAGATTGAGGTCGCCGGGCCTTTGTGGCTGGGAAAAATTTTTGACAAGCAATTTTGCGAATTGATGGAAAAAGAAGCTAAGCACAGAGCGTTTAGGCACGGAGAAAAAATTCGGAAAATCTTGGCTTTGATAAGGAACGAGGTTGACGCTCCAGTCACCTATTATGTCCCTGACAAGATATGCGATAAACTAGCGCTACCGGTGCCCTCGGTTAAAAAGGTTCTTGAAGTTTTAAAGGAAGAAGGCTTTCAAGCTTCTTTGACTCATTTCAACTCTAAGGGAGTAAGAGCAGACGCATCAGCCATGAACATGAAGGAACTCTTGCGAAAAGTCTTGATGTCCAGCTACGGCAAGTTTTAAATAACTTTAAGTCTTAAAATGGACAAACTAGGTGACAAAATTGAATAAGAAGAAATATCTGGCAATAATAACCATGGCTATCTCAGCAATATTCTTAACATCTTTAGCCTATGCGGAGGTTTCGCAGACAGTCAATATTTACGCTTGGACGGATAAAACAAGCTACAATCCCGGGGAGAAAGGCAGACTTACCATAGTAATCCGCAACGACAGAACAGATGAAGACCTTATTCTAAACAACATAACGATACTTTATCCGTGGTTTGCTTATACGGGTGAAAAATGGGAAGGAAACGATACCATAACACCATCGCCACCATTTGTTCTCTCGAAAAATGCAGGAAATATATATAAAAACACGGTGGAGTTCACGGTACCATCAGACGGAAGGGCTATAGGCGGAGTGTTCGTGCCATCACTACAGATTGACATAAAAATCGCTGTGGATAAATCACCTCATCAATATACTAAGACGGCGCCATTTTACATAAAAAGCACACCGTGGTATATGTCATTAGAAGATATGGATAAAATCGTCAATCTTTTCACTATTCAAGCAGTGCTGTTGATTATCTGCACAATCATAATAGCTGCGACGATATTCCTTTCAGTTCGTAGACCCCGGGTCACGTGGAAAAAAGAAGCAGCGGAAGGATAAAACAGCAGAACTCACCTTCAACATTCTTCCATTTTATTTAAGTAATAGAATTTGCATTTCTAGATAGTCACTAAACTGAAAATGTCGGATGTGTCGTGAAACCCGGAAAAATCCTAGTTGCTTCAGCATGGCCATACGTCAACAACCTTCCACACCTAGGCACGATACTACATTTCCTGTCTGCCGATGTGGTGGCGAGGTATTATCGCCTGAAGGGCGAGGACGTTGTGATGGTCAGCGGTTCCGATGAGCATGGAACGCCGACCGAGGTTGAGGCGGTGAGACAAGGCATTCAGCCGAAGCAATTGACCGACAAAAACCATGCCAAAATAGTTGAGCTTCTCAAGAAGTGGGGTTTCTCATTCAACAACTACACGAGAACGGAAAACCCCGTGCATAAGGAATTCGTGCAAGAGCATCTCATGAAAATCTACAACAACGGATACATCTTCACACAGGAAACCGAGATGCTCTTCTGCGAAAAGTGCAATCGATTTCTGCCAGACAGGTACGTTGAAGGAAAATGCCCCTACTGCGGCTACGAACGCGCCCGCGGAGACCAATGCGAAGACTGCGGCAGACTGCTGGAGACGACACTTCTCCTTGAACCCTACTGCGCGATCTGTAATGGCAAACCCGTCATAAAGAGGACGACGCACTGGTATTTTGACCTGCCCAAACTCTCTGAGCAGTTAGGCAAGTATGTCGAAAACAACAAGCAGCTGCCAGGCAACGCGAGAAACTTCAGCCTTAACCTGATAAAGGAAGGATTGAAGCCAAGAGCAGTAACCCGCGATGTCAGCTGGGGAATTCAAGCGCCCTTCCCGGGAGCTGAAGATAAAAGGATCTACGTCTGGATCGAAGCCGTGTTGGGGTATGTGTCAGCAACTATCGAGCATTTCAGGAATATCAATGAACTTGAAAAGTGGAAGGAATACTGGTTTGACAAGAAAACCAAAACTTTGTACTTCATAGGAAAAGACAACATCCCGTTCCACACCATCATCCTTCCAGCCCTGCTCATAGCCTCAGGCGAAGACTACAACCTGCCGTGGAACGTGTCAACAACCGAATTTCTCCAATTCAAAGGCGAGAAAGCGTCAAAAAGCCAAAAACTAGGCATATTCATGGACGAGGCCTTGCAGCTTTACCCAGCAGACTATTGGCGCTACTTCCTAATGTCAACAAGGCCTGAAACAAAAGACACCAACTTCTCATGGGAGATCTTCATCGAAAAAGTCAACGCCGACCTGAACGACACCTTCGGCAACTTCATTCACAGAACGCTCACATTCATAAACACCCAGTTCAATGGCCAAATCCCAGAACCCAAAGCTCTAGACGCAGAAGCACAGCAAATACTGACGACGGTGAAAGAAAAAGTTGCAACGATCGCCCAAGAAATAGAAGCCTGCAAACTGCAATCCGCCGCGAACAACGTGATAAGCCTAAGCCGCACCGGAAACCAGTACTTGAACGAGAAAGAACCGTGGAACCTCATCAAGAAAGACCGAGACCAAGCCGCTAACATTCTCTACGTAGCGGCACAGATCGTGAAGGCGCTCGCCATAGTGTCAGCCCCGTTCATCCCGTTCGCCGCGGAAGAAATCTGGAAGACCCTCAACCTGTCAGGAAGCGTTCACGAACAGAAATGGGATGAAGCCCTAAAGCCTCTGCCACCAAACCACAAAATAGCGAAGCCCAAACCCCTTTTCAAAAAGATAGACGCGAACGAGCAGGAAGTGGACGAGATGCTGGCGAAGGCAAGAGAAAAACTGGCCAAGACTACATCAGATCCTGCGAGTCGGCCGTGAAAGATTGCAGCTAAAAATCGACCTCCACGTTCACACAGTCTACTCCTACGATTCACTCATCACGCCTAAAGAGCTGGTTCAATACACCAAAAGGCGCCAACTGGACGGCGTAGCCATAACCGACCACGATAGGCTTGACAGCGCGCTGAAAATAGCTAGAGAGACGGACTTGCTCATTGTTCCCGGCATGGAAATAGAAAGCCTGAACGGACACATTGTGGCACTTGGGGTTCGAGAGGCAGTTCCGAAAGGGCTCGACGCAAATGAGACTGTGGACAGGATTCATGGAGCAGGGGGGATAGCTGTGGCCTGTCACCCCGTGACTTTTTTCAAAGGAAGCCTTGGCAGATATACAAACTCAAAATTTGACGCCGTTGAAGTGATAAACTCTTCAGCATTTCCGTTCAACCGCTCAGTAAAGCATGCGCAGCTGCTGGCTTCTCAGCTTGGGCTTGCGCGTGTTGCAGGAAGCGATGCTCACTACGGTCCGGAAATAGGATGTGCGCACACAGTTATTGAGGCTGAGATGGAAGTTGAGAAGATAGTGGAAGCCATAAGAAAGGGATCATGCCGACCTTTCGGCAATGCAATACCGTTAACGATAAGATTGAAGAGAGAAATTCTTGGCATTAGAAGAAGGTTTTAGTTTCAGAAAAGAGGGGAGAAAGGAAGGGTTAGCAGAAGTTTTCCATCTGGTAGAGGTTCAGCTCAATGCCTAACGGCTTTTCTGGTTCTGCGTAGGGTTCGAGGTTGAAGAGTTGCGGGGCAATGGTTCCGAAACCGCTCAACAAGTGTGGCGAATTCACGCCTGTCATCACGAGCGTAACTTTCAGTTTGCCATCTTGCTGCGGGTTCACTCTTGCGCCCCATATGACCAAGGCATCGACGTCCATCATCTCAGTAACGATTTCGCCCACGCGGTTAGCCTCTTCAATCGTCATCTGACTGTCGCCTGTAACGTGAATCAAAGCCCCGGTCGCGCCTGCATAGTCAACATCCAGTAGAGGGGTTCTCAACGCGTTCCGAACAGCCTCTTCTGCCCGATTCGGCGCGTCTGATTCACCTACACCGACAACGGCCACTCCGCCGCGTCTAACAATGGTTTTGAAGTCGGCGAAGTCGAGGTTAATCAAGCTGGGAGCAGAAATGGTCTCGATGATGCCTTTAATCATGTTTGCCAAGACTTGATCGGCAACCCTGAAAGCCTCACCTATGGGCACCTGCGGAACCAGCTGCATGAGCTTGTTGTTGTCAATGACCACCACGGTGTCGCAGTGTCTCCGCATCTCAGTCAACGCTTTGGCTGCATGGTCGATTCGGCCTTTTTCGATGCGGAAAGGCGTGGTCACCACACCGACCGTAATTGCCCCTTTTCGCCTGGCAATCTCAGCAATCACTGGGGCTGCGCCTGTGCCTGTTCCGCCACCTAAACCTGCAGTTATGAAGGCGATATCCACTTCAGAAAGCAAGTCTTCGATACGCTTCCTAGACTCTTCGATAGCGGCTCTGCCTAGTTTCGGGTTACCGCCGACGCCGAGCCCTTTAGTCAGCTTTTCGCCTATCAGAACCTTCTGATCAGCCCTCGAAGCCTTCAAATGCAGAGCGTCTGTGTTTATTGCTACGCATTCTGCGCCTGTTGTGCCGGATTCCGTGAGCCTTGTCACAGTGTTGTTGCCTGCTCCGCCGACGCCGATCACCAGTATGCGGCAGTAGCCTGGTTGTCTAATCCCTTCGCTGACTGGGTCGTGCCAAGTGTATTTGAGCGCGTTCTCTGTGGAGTGCATCTTAGCCAACTCTTTCCCTCCGCCAAACTTCCTCGTTCACCAAGTCACGGATAGCTACGCGGATCGCTTCAGCTCTGTTCGGGTAGAACTTCTCACCGACAAGCTGATCTAGCGCCTTGAGATACGTTTCAGGTACATAGAGCGTGATTAGCTTCATTTTATCTCTCCCTCCATGTAAACTGTGAAGAGAGGTGTTCAGGGTAATATCCCTGCATAATATGCCCTAAATATGCGCTAATCATGTTCGGCCAATGCCTTTTAAAGCTTACCCATAGCCCATTTCAGATTTCTGTAAATTCCCGCCCACGCCGACCCTTACATTTTTATTTCTTGTTGAAGCATTTATTGTATCGCGATGGGAACTATGCGCGTTTTCGTGAAGAGTTTCGGCTGTTCGGCAAACTTCGCTGACGGCGAGGTTTTAGCTGGATGCCTTGCAACGGCTGGGTATGAACTCGTGAATTCTGCCCCGAGCGCGGACATGGTTGTCTACAACACGTGCGCTGTCAAAGGGCCCACAGAAAATCGCATGATTGAGACCCTGAGACGAGTGCCCCCTAGCAAGAAGCTGGTTGTAGCAGGATGCCTGCCACTGATCAACTTTGAAAGATTGTGCAGAGAGGTGCAGTTTGACGCAGCTGTAGGCCCAGCAGCAGGCGACGCCATCATCGAAGTTGCTGAACGTGTCTTTGGTGGCGAGAAAGTCCTGGTCTTGAAGGAGGCTGCGCGTAATAAGCCGGGCTTGGATCTTCCTAGAGTTCAGCTGAGTCCCGTGATAAGCATTGTTCCTGTAAATTACGGCTGTTTGGGTTCATGCGCCTATTGCTGCGTGGTGTTTGCCCGGGGGCATCTGAGAAGCTACACGATTCATGAGATTGTTGATAGGGTAAGAAAAGACCTGAGCAGAGGGCTGCGCGAGTTCTGGATTACTTCCCAAGATGTTGCGTGCTATGGAAAAGATCAGAGTACAAGCCTTGCAGAGTTGCTTGACGCTTTAAGCGCAATTGGTGGAGACTTTAAGATTCGAGTGGGAATGATGACTCCCAACGTGGCATTGAGCATTCTTGAAGACCTTGTCAAGGCATACCAGAGCGAGCATGTCTTCAAGTTCCTTCACCTACCCGTGCAAAGCGGTGACGACCAAACACTGAAACGCATGAGGCGATTCTACTCGGTTGATGATTTTAAAGGAATAGTTGACGCGTTCAGAGCCAGATTCCCTGAGATAACGCTTTCCACAGATGTCATTTGCGGTTTCCCAGGCGAAAGTGAGGAAGCTTTCGAAAAGTCTGTGGCACTGGTCAAAGAGGTGAAGCCTGACGTGGTGAACTTATCCAAATTCTTCGCACGACCTCGAACCTCGGCTGTTGCAATGGAGAAGGATTTTGTGTCTTTGACAGAGATCAAGCGGCGGAGCAGGCTGATGGCAGAACTGGTGAGGGAAGTGGCTCTTGAGAGAAACAGGCGTTGGGTCGGATGGGCAGGCGAGATTCTCGTCGATGAAGTTGGCAAGATTCGAGGTTCTTGGGTTGGACGCAACTTCGCTTACAAGCCCATTGTCGTGAAAAGCGCTGACAACTTGCTTGGCAGGACCTTGAGAGTCGAAGTGACGGGAGCTTTTCCAACTCACTTGGAAGCCGAGGTTATTGAATAAATTATTTATGCAAAGAGCCCTGTTATTGTACTGCTAGGAGATGAAACGTGTGAGCGAAGAGGAAGTCGTTAAGATCGGGCGTGTGACGCATTTCTTCTCAAAAATCAGCGTCGCCGTGATTGAACTCACAGAGCCGTTGAGCATAGGAGACACTATAGTCTTCAAGGGACCGAACACGGATTTTGAACAGGTTGTCGACTCCATGCAGATCGAGCACGAGAACGTTCGCAAGGCTGAGGCTGGACAAAGCATCGGGTTAAAGGTCACGCAGCGAGTCAGAGAAACAGACGCTGTGTACAAGAAAACATAGCTATCGCCGTCGCTTCTTTGCCGTCCTTACTTGACAGGTTCTTCCCAATCAGAAGAGCATCCGCCCTCAGGAATCAAAATGATAGTTGTTTCGTCTGGCAGAGGCATTTTCGGGTTTTCTCTTACGTTGAGAAATTGGTTCTGCCTTGCATGCGCCTGAACCGCAACTTGCCTGTAGAATCTGTCTTCGTGAGGATGATAAACCATCTGAAACAAGCTGGTGAATTCTCTCACTGGAAATTTCCGGCATCTCTCCTTTATTTTCGCATCGGCAACTCGGATCACGTCGAGAATAGACGCACAGTCGTCCACTTCAAGATGCAAGCCGCTGGGGAATGCTTTGCTTATTTCGGTTTGGCGAACAATCAGATTAATCGTTTTCATGATCCAATCTTCTCATGACTTGCTGCACTGACTATGTCCTGACTTCGTAAACTGAGCAGGTCACAGTCCCACTTCTCTCAGAGCGCTCCTAAGCGTTTCTTCACTCGGGCAGACACCTATTATCTTTCTCTCCCTCATTGAAAACTATTGCGGGCACCACGGTCAAGCAGTACTTGCTCGTGTCATAATCTCGAGAACTCCATGGGGCAAGGCCGTTGAAAAAAGCATCAGATCAGCCAGGCTTCACGTGGTCAGCAGCAGACAATCGATCTGGTAAAGTCTCCGCTTGATGAAAGGTTGATTTCTGCTCTGAAGTTTTCAGGGTTTCTGGCTAAAACAGATACTGCCGTATTTCATCGTTGGGCTTGTTATAGTGAATTATGTTGAGGCTTATCTTCCTCAAGAGCTTGTCACGGGCTACTTGACCGGCGTAACCGGCGTGCTTCTGGCTTCAGTCGTAAGTGAGCCACTCTATACCCCAACTCTCGTGGAGATAGTCTTAGGCAGAAGCCTGTTACAGCTAGGCATGTCGAAGGCGGCGTTGCTTTCATGGCTTATGGGCCAGCCCTATGACATTCCGAACATGGTGGCTGTTTCGCGGATTGTGCGCTGGAAAGTTGTGTTGACGTACGCCTTCGTGGCATGGATCTGCAGTGCGGTTTTTGGCTTGCTCTAAGGTGTAATGATAGGCTCTCTGCAGTGTTCATCATTTGGCCTTTGGGTTGCGCCAGAATAGTCGGAAAAATAGGATTATTCCGATAAAGTTAAATATTCCGAATAGCATTGTCTGCGTCGGGGAAGATATGAACAATAATCCAGGCTGCTGCAGGGTTGATGCCGTAGTGACGCTAGACTCTAAGGGGCAGATAGTTCTGCCAAAAGACGTGAGAGAAAAAGCAGAATTGAAACCAGACGACAAGTTGGCCCTCATAGCGTGTGAAGAAAACGGCAAAGTTTGCTGCATCATGCTGGTGAAGGCGCAGAAGCTTGAAGCCTCAGTGAAAGACATGCTTGGCCCCATGTTCAAGGACATCTTCAAGTGAAGAGGTGTTCAATGTTGAAGGAAGAAAAAGTAAAGAAGATTGTGAGAGAAAGCTACGGGAAAATAGCTAAAAGCGGGTGTTCATGCTGCGATTCAGGGAGCGGTAAGGAATTAGGCTATGCCGAGGAGGAACTCGCATCCGTCCCAGAAGGAGCCAAGCTGAGCCTCGGATGCGGAAACCCAGTTGCGCTGGCATCTGTTAAAGAGGGGGAAACTGTGCTTGACCTCGGGTCAGGTCTTGGGCTTGACTGCTTCCTCGCTGGCAAAAGAGTCGGGGAAAAAGGGAAAGTCATCGGGGTTGACATGACTCCCGAAATGATTGACAAGGCACGAGAAAACGCCAGAAAGGGCAACTACAGAAATGTGGAGTTCAGGCTTGGAGAGATTGAAAATCTTCCTGTCGCCGACAATACAGTTGACTTGCTGATCTCCAACTGTGTTATCAACCTTGCACCGAACAAGAAGAGAGTCTTCGAAGAAGCCTTCAGAGTGTTAAAGCCAGGTGGCAGGTTGCTGATTTCAGACATCGTCTTGCTGAAGAAACTGCCTGAAACCATAAAAAAGAGCAGAACGGCATACGTTGGCTGTGTTTCGGGGGCAACGATGAAGAATGAGTATTTGGCATTGCTGAAGGATGCGGGTTTCCAAGAAGTAAGCATAATCGAAGAAGCACATTTTCCCGCTGAAACCATTATTGCTGAGGCAGCTGCAGAAGGCGTGGGAAGCTCAAAGACGTTCAATGCAGAAGAGATTGCAAGTTCAATTGCTAGCGTCAAGGTCTGCGGCGTCAAGCCGAAGTAGCATGTTCTGCGAAATGCCCACTGGTCACAAATTTCTTAACCCTTTCTTGAAGTATTATGTTGAATGTGGGAGTCAATTGACTTGGAACATGATGGATGCTGAAATGCTTGAGACCGCCATCTTCAGACTTAAGCTCGAAATTGTACGGAAGATTGGCGTGCGGAAAGGAATGACCGTTGTTGATGTTGGCTGTGGACAAGGCGGGTTTACCGCTGCAGTGGCGAAAACTGTGGGAAAACATGGAAAAGTGCTGGCTGTCGACATCTCTGACGAATATCTGGACGAATTCACTAAACGGGTTGACAAGTACCATGTCAAGGAAAGGGTAACTTTTTCTCAAGCAGACTCAGCCGATCTCAGAGCTGTAGTATCTGACGAAGCTGCAGACATGGTTGTGTCTTATCGCCTTCTTGAGGAGCTAAAGCAAGCCCGAGACATCGACAAAATTGTCAAGGAGATGGCTCGAATCGTCAAGAAACATGGAAGGGTCTGCATAACAGAGCTAAGTACCAAAGCGAAAAACAAGGCTGAAGAAACCTACATAAGGCTTCACAAGGAAAGCGGAGACTGCTTTTTCAGCCCAGACGAAATAGTCGAAGCCATGAAAAATGCCAAGCTGACAAGAATTCAAACAAGACTCTTCGATACAAACATTTGGTTTTCGCCGGAACTCGCAAAACAAGACATGGGGTTCGCTCAAGTCTGGTTCGATGAGGCCGTAGAGAAAAGCCTCGGCCCGCTGATAGAAGGGTACGGTATGAAATACCCTGCACTGCAAACATTTTCAGGCATAAAGGCTTAATACAATTTTACTTGATGAACCTCAGTATGTAATCGTTTCGCGTGCGCTAGTTTATGCGAATAGTTGTGAAGCCGTCTTATCTCAAAAGCAAAAGAAACTAGAGATATGTGTTTAATAGAATACGTATTGTGTTGATGAGTAAGCGTAGAATGTTAGACGTACAGAACAGCATCCACGAGCCAAGCAAGAATGGTCAATCAAAGGAGCTTGTTCAGATCCAAGAATTTAATGGTCTTAATGTACTCGGTGAACACTAAGTTTTTTTGTTCTGGAAAATATCTGAAAGAGTCTCCAACCTTCTCATGTAGCTTCTTCATTATTTCAATCTCAAGAAGCCCGGCTGCGGCCCCAAAAATCTTTTCGATCGCATCTGCGAACCCTTCAATCTTGCAGGGAATGTCCTGCCTTTTGATGTTGAAATCGTTTTCTAAATGATAGTAGATCGCCCGACTTGCCGACTCACCAAGCCAGGCAAGCCCTTCATCTACCGCGTCCAGCAAGAGCTTCTCGAAACCACGATTGAGCAGCGGCGGCTCCCCTGATGCATGCACTTCACAAACAACGCTTTGCACTTCTATCGAATCAAGGTCTGAACATGCCTTGTGTTTGTACCTGGTTGATGGGGACAGACTCTCCATATGATTCACACCTTCTGTATTTGTGTTCAACTGTTCTCGAGTTGTACTTATCTACATATCATATCGTATGACTTAATATAGCTCTTACTTCAGAATTTGACATATGACGAAAATCGATACGTACTCATCGCGCACATACCGAGTCAATTACGGCCACGCTAAAGAACCCGCCAAACTATGGTATAGAGCCTTTTTTCTTTCTGAGGTTGAGGATAACGCACACGTCGAGTCTCCCTAGTCTTCCGCCACGCGCGCGGGGGAGAATTAACCTACTGCATAGACTCTCATTTAATGAAGTCTGGAGATAACGTAGTCGTTTACGGTTTGGAGAAACGACTCTTCCAGTTCTATGCCGTAATGCTCTGCTAAAACAAAGATTATGTAAAGCAGGTCTGAGAGTTCCGTGGCCAGCATCTCCTTTGTTTTGGGTTTTTCAGGTGGCTTAAACCCTTCTAACCCTTTAACCACCGCAGCCACCTCTCCAGCCTCTTCAAGCAAATCAGTAACCATGACAAAAGGTGTCCATGTCTTGCCCCGCTCAGGGTCAAGTTTCTCATTGATTTTCTTAAAATTCTTCCAACAAAGATGCTGGGCATCACGTAAAGTCACAGACATGTAAACCACCGTAGCGATTTGTGAAACCAGCTTAATAATGGTTTTCCAGACATGGTTTCTTAGGGAATTATCTAGCACCCAATAGACCGGCGATATCTCC
>Ga0210017_1001058_pt1 | contig 23992 bp, 21 predicted proteins | sample CryGeyCG2014_020_FD_183966 | JGI IMG/M metagenome (GOLD analysis project Ga0210017, IMG submission 183966) | Groundwater microbial communities from aquifer - Crystal Geyser CG08_land_8/20/14_0.20 (SPAdes) (version 2) | ecosystem: Environmental > Aquatic > Deep subsurface > Groundwater | place... | reverse complement strand
GGTCTTTTTTATGCAAGCTTGAATAAGCCGTATTTTGGCGTTAGAATGAGAATGCCATGAAACGTTCCAACATCGTTTTTACCGCCCTGCTATTGCCGGTTGATTATTTAATGCTGGTTTTGGCCGGCGTGGCGGCTTATTTTATCCGGACCAGCGCCTTGGTCAGTCAATGGCGGCCGGTTTTTTTTGTTATTGACTTGCCTTTTTCTGAATATCTGATTTTAGTTCTGACTGTCGCCGCATTTTGGCTGGTTGTTTTTGCCTTGAATGGGCTATATGAAATGGGGAGGAGAATAAAGTTTATTGAGGAATTCTTTAAGATCGTTATTGCCAGTTCTGCCGGCTTGATGGTAATTATTATTTATATATTTATTCGCGGAGCATTATTTAATTCTCGTTTTATTGTTTTAGCCGCCTGGGTGTTGGCTATTATTTTTGTATTTTTCGGGCGGTTGGCGCTTCAATTCATTCGGCGCTATTTGGTGGGTAATCGCGACTACGGAATTGAGCGAGTTTTAGTTATTGGCAATGATAAGGTTACCGGTGAGCTGGTTAAAGAGATCGAGAATTCTCCCGGTATCGGCATGCGATTAGTCGCGCAGATCCCAGCCGTTGATATGGAGGCGGTGCGGAGAATAGTAAACCAGGCGGAGGTTGATGAGGTTTTGTTGGGCGAAATTAATGGAAGCAGCCAAAATATTTTAGAATTAATAAATTTTTGCCAGGAAAGAAGAATTGATTTTAAATTCGTTCCTAATCTTTTTCAGGCGATGACGGCTAATTTGGAAATCGATGCCTTGGGTGGCGTGCCAGTTATCGAAATGAAAAGAACGGCCTTGGATGGGTGGGGAAGGATCGCCAAGCGGACAATCGATATCTTTTTTTCGACAATCTTGCTGATTATTTTTTCGCCGATTATGGCGATAATCGCCTTGGCAGTTAAGCTGGATTCCGGCGGGCCGGTGATCTATAAAAATTTGCGGGTCGGGCCGAAGCAAGGTTTCAAGGTTTATAAATTCAGGAGCTTTTATTTTAAATATTGCACGGGGGAAGATTGTCCGAACAGCCAAGAAGCTGATGCCTTTGAGAATCGGCTTATCAAAGAAAAAAGCATCAGGCGCGGCCCGGTGTATAAGATAGGCGATGATCCGCGGCGAACCCGGATTGGCCGGTTTCTCGAGAAATGGAGTCTGGATGAGTTGCCGCAATTTTGGAATGTTTTAAGAGGCGAAATGAGCTTGGTCGGCCCGAGGCCGCATATGCCGAAAGAGGTTTCACAATACCAAAAGCACCAGATGAAGGTTTTTAATATTAAGCCCGGCATCACCGGCTTGGGGCAAATTTCCGGCCGAAGCGATATCGACTTCGAAGACGAAGCTAAGCTGGATATTTATTATATTGAAAACTGGTCTTCTGGGTTAGATATAAAAATAATGTTCAAAACTCCCTTTGTGGTATTATTCGGGAGACATAAGTCATAGAAATTCAAAATTCACCTAATTTCTTACCCTGCGGGCGACCACCCGAAGGGTGGTAATTCACCTAATAAAATACCAAAAGCGCAAGACAAAAATAAAAACTTCCAAAAACTATGAAATGGGTTGGAATTAGCGGCGGGTGGCGCCGGACAAACCAAAAAATAGAAGATGACGTACGCGGTATCGTACGGGAAATTATGGAACGCGGCGATGGTATCGTTTCTGGCGGGGCGCTCGGCATTGACTCTATTGCTTTGGATGAAGCGATGAAATGTAATCCGGGGGCGGACAGGATTAAGATATTTCTACCGGCGACCCTAGACCGATATGCTAAGCATTATCGAAAGCGCGCCCAAGAGGGGGTCATCACGACCGGACAGGCCGAGGATCTGATTAACCAATTAACGGGGCTGAAAGGGGCTAGCCCCAAAGCGCTAGTAGAAAATTTAGAGAACGAAGTTATCGATAAAGAAAATTATTACAAAAGAAATTCTAATGTGGTGGCCGCTTCCGACGAGTTGATCGCTTTTCGGATTAAAACGGAGCTGAGCGAGGGGATGGGGACGCATGACACAGTCAAGAAAGCCGAAGAAAATGGTATACCGGTTAAAGTTTATAATTACGATTTGACTGAAAAATAAAAAACAGGCGCCTTGGTGGCGCCTGCGATAGTTGGGCGTCAATTAATTATAGCGGTCAAACAAGTCGCGAAGTTCTTGTTCGCTAAGCGGTTCGCAGGGGTAGAATTTGCCGTCGACCATTTGGAGATCTTGGGGCGGCTTGTTGATGATGCGATTATAGTCGCTTTTGAAAATCAATTCTTGGTACACGAGCGTTCCGAATTCGCCGAATGCCGGTTGCGTATGTTCCGGCAGAAACGAAGACGGCACTTTAAGCACATAAACCAAGACTGTTTTTCTGTCCCATTTGGTAATTTTGTAGATTATTACTGGATTCATTCTTCCTCCTGGAAGATTTTAGTTACCGCTGCCTTATCATAGAAGTATAATATTGTCAAATTTTCCGAAAGAAGTGTTTAAGAAAATTTTAAATTCCCAATCAAAAACTATCACCTCGGCCGCTGTCATTTTAGGAGCGGCCTCTTTGGTTAGCCGGTTGCTTGGGGTTTTCCGGGACAGGATTTTAGCCGGTAAATTCGGCGCTGGCGACGCCATGGACGTTTATTTTGCTGCTTTCAGGGTTCCAGACTTGATTTACGGCTTGTTGGTGGTCGGCGCCTTGACGGCTGGATTTATTCCAGTTTTTACTAGTTATTTAAGCAAGAAGCGAGATGCGGATACTCCGAGAACGGTTCTCGGAGTATCGTCCGAGAGCCGTTCTCGGAGCGGAACGGTGATGCCGGAGGAGGCGCAATATTTAGCCAACGACGTTTTAAATATCGTTGGTTTGGGGTTATTTTTGATCTGCGGTCTGGCGATTATTTTTGCCAGACAGATTGTTCCTTTGATTGCTCCTGGGTTTGGGCCGGAAAAATTGAATCTCACAATTAGTTTGAGCCGGATAATTTTTTTGAGCCCGATTTTTTTAGGGATTAGCGGAGTTTTTAGCGGAGTTCTCCAGTCGTTTAAACATTTCATCGCGTTTTCGCTGGCGCCGATTTTTTACAATCTCGGAATTATTTTTGGCGCGCTTTTTTTGACAAATTCTTTTGGCATCTACGGTTTGGGTTTGGGTGTGGTTTTGGGCGCTTTTTTGCACATGCTGATTCAGATTCCGCCAGCTGTTTTTTTCGGGTTTCGTTATCGTCCGGTTTTAGATTTTTATAACAGTGGCATCGGGCGAATCGGGCGGCTGATGATCCCCCGGACTTTTAGTTTGGGCCTTTCTCAATTTAATTTTTTGGCCATGACGATCATTGCTTCAACCTTGGCCAGCGGCAGTCTGGCAATTTTTAATTTTGCCTATAATATTTACGCTTTTCCGCTGGGTATCATCGCGGCCTCCTACGCGGTCGCGGCTTTTCCGACCATGACTCGTTACGCGCAGGAAAAGGATTGGAAGAGTTTTGGGCAAAGTTTTTCTTCCGCTTTTCGCCAAATATTATTTTTCATTATTCCCGCCTCCGCCTTGCTGATTGTTTTGCGGGCGCAGATTGTCAGAGTCGTTTTGGGAGCGGGGATGTTTGACTGGAATGATACGATTTTGACAATCACCACGCTGCAATTTTTAATTTTTGGACTTTTTGCCGACGCGCTAGTTTTGCTTTTGGTCCGCGGATTTTTCGCGGTTGAGGATACAACTACTCCTTTCATTCTTGGTATTTTCGACACGCTTATCAGAGTGACGACCGCTTATTTTCTCTCGCGGCATTTGGGTGTGGCCGGAATGGCCATTGGTTTCGCCTCTGGTTGTGTTGTTTACGCGGTTCTGCTCTGGCTTTTCCTGAGAAGAAGAGTGGGAGACATGGATCGTAAAAAAATCTTTTCCTCAATAATTAAGATTTTAATCGCTTCTCTTTTGGCCGCGCTGGCTGCTTATGGCGCGCTGCGTGTTTTTGACGATTTGGTCAATATGAAAACTTTTTTGGGAATTTTTACTCAAGGCCTGGTGGCCGGTTTGTTCGGCATCGCCATATATGTTATTGCCGGATTAACTTTGCGCTCCGAAGAAATGTTAAGTTTTTGGGGAGTGATTAAACATCGCTTGTTCTGGACGAAGGTCGCGTCGAAGAAAGAGACTATCGAATAAATATTATTACGCAAAAATATTTTTCAATCAGAAAAACTCCTTTAAAAGGAGTTTTTCTGATTCAGCTAACGTTAGGCATATCCCAAATTTTTCCGCAGCGTAGCGAAAGAAAAATTTGGGAGAGAAAATTTTGCTTTCCTTGATGTATTATAAAGCGCAAAATTTTTGAACCGGATATGCCTTGTTATGTGAAATAAAATTCTTTCTTTTTTCTTTTTTAAATTTGCTTTTATTTTAATTGATAAATAAGTTTTTTTGTTTTTGATTTTGGGCAGAGGGGTAAGGGGTGAATGCCCAAAATCAAAAACTCCTTATCAAACAATAAATTTGTTATGCTTTAAAAATCTTATACCTTTCTCAGAAGTTTTAAATAAAATTCCGTTTTGTTCTAGCAGTCCATTTACTAGCAAGGCATTGAATATCGCTTCTTTTTCAGCGAATGGGTTAATTACCTGACTGTTTAAAATAAATTGGGAAGTAAAGTTTTCCTTTGTTGACGAGTTTGATATTTGGTTATAAAACCACAATAAAGCAAGCTTTGAATTAAAAACTAAATACAAGGATAAATATGCAAACTCATACAATTCTGCCCGTTCAGCAAAATATTTAATTGCTTGGTCTTTATTTGCAATTTCTTGCTCTTTTGTTTCTTTTTCCTTTGAAAGATTGTTAAAAACTTCATCTAGATGCTGAACCTGTTCTTGGCTTAAGGTGATTCCTTGTTCTTGTAAATTTTCAGTCAACTGATCCTCAATTTTTTCTTCGGGAATTTTAGTTTGTCTTTGGCTTGCTTCAAATGGACCAACTTTGATTGAGGCGATATTTTCTAAAAATAATTTTATTGATTCTCTAAACTTGAATATAAAAATTAGTGTTGTAACTAAAAAAACTACTGGCTATGAAAGGAAAGTTTTTATATATTCTAAAATTATTTCTACAATTTCTTTTGTATTCATATTATTGCGTCATCTGCCCTGGTTGTAAAGAAAATTTTATTTTTTCTTTTGATTCAAAAAAGTTTTCCGATTGTTGTTTGTCTTTTTCAATCTCGACTTTTTCTATTTGCTCTAACAATTCAAATTCAACTTTTGAAAATAAACTCGCTGGTATGTTGTCCAGTCTTTTTTTTACAGTTTTAATTGCCTGATCTGATTGATCTATTCCGATCCATTTGCGATTCAGCTCTTGAGCCGCCAAAAGTGTTGTTCCAGAACCGCAAAAACAATCCAGCACTAAATCACCCTCATTCGATGAGGCGTTCAAAATAAGTTTTAATAAATCTAGGTTTTTTTCTGTTGGATAATTCGGATATTGCGGATCCTTAAATTCCCAAATATCTTGCATTTTCTTTCCGTCTTTTTCATCAAGAAATATTTTTTTTCTTGGCACTCCGTTTGTTGACCATTCAATAAGACCAGCCTTATCCCATTCTTCAAGTAACGCAGGATCGCTTCGCCAATGGCGACCTTTTGGTGGTTTTATTCCTTTCCATTCTCTTCCTGTATTTCCGTTTGCAGTTTCGCCTGGTGCATGCAAGGGTATCGTCGTGTATGATCGTCCGTCTTTATCAACTTTTTTAAATAAGCGCGCCTCATCTTCTTCTGTATATTGGACACGAGGATTATTCCAAATTGGATTTTCAGATTTTGAATAGAAAAGTATTAAATCTTTAACATTTCCGTAAGCCTTGCGATTAAAGTTTTTTGGATTACATTTAATTCGAGTAATATCATTACGAAAATTTTTGCGACCGAAAACTTCATCCATAATCAATTTAACATAATGACCAATTTTATAATCAATATGAAGATAAATTGACCCATTTTCTGATAACAATTCTCTCAAAAAAATTAAGCGCTCTCGCAAAAATTCTAAAAAATTAGCTCCTATAAGAGTGTCGCTATATGCAATATCATCATCACTGCTACTACTAATCGTGCTGGCTCTATCTTCGCCAATTTTAAAATGTCCGTTTGTTGCAAAAGGCGGATCAATGTATATCAAATCCACCTTACCTGCATATTCGTCAAGCAAAGTTTTTAAAACTGGAAGATTGTCGCCTTGAATCAATTTGTTTCCAGCTTTTCTACCGAAAACCGTTTTTAATTTAGCATTCGCGGTTTGAGCGAGAATATCTTCCTCAGATTTTTTATTTTCGTATGAGATAATCATAATTAAAGCTGATAAAGAAATTCGCGCAAAACTAAAGCGCTTACAATATTTTCTTTTTTTAATTTTCCTGTTATATCCTTGTGCATTTTATTTTTGCCTTTAATATAAAGCACTCCGTCAAGAATTGCGATTGTAGTGGCTTTTACGCCTTTAGCTTTGAGTGTTGAGATCGCGTCATTAAATTGTGCGTTTTGGTGTCCGCCGAAATCTGTCAAAAATTTTGCTTCACCAATAACATATTTTCCATTAAAGCGTCCAATAAAATCAAGGCCCTTGTTATGCGTATAATTCAAATGTTCTTTTGCAAAAGCCATCATTTCAGCATCACTGGCATCGAGAATTGCGTTTCCTTTAGCTTTTAAAAATTCGGCTAGCTTTACAGGGGCAATCCCTAGTGATTTATTATTAACCCAACGCTTAAAAAGCGGACCGATTTGGCAGTTTGTTTCTTTTGGTTCAGACGAGCGAGAAAAGATTTTATCAAGACCCATTTCGTAAAGACGACCGCACAAACGATCAACTGTGGCAGGATTTCGCTTTAATGACGCCTTGTCACGCTTAAGATATGCCACATATGAATCTTTGATCGGGAATAAATCCATTTTCAAAAGAGTTTCAAGTAGTGTGGCATTATCTTTCTTTTTAAACGCTTTTTCCACCTTTTTCCATAATTCACCGTCGAGATCTCTTATTCCCTCGGGAATTGTAGGATAAACATGAAAAAGATCGTCTAAATAACTTCTTTGATTAGCATATTCTATGCTTAATTGTGTCCAATGATTCATATACTTATTTTACTACAAAATTAAATAAAACAGAAATTGTTTTTTCTGCTTCAAATAAAATAAAAAAAGGCAGAAAAAACACCTTATACCCCCCACCTTTTTAAAAATAAAAAATTAAAATTTTCCTTATTAAAAAAGACCAGTAAATAAAAATTCAAAAAAAGAAAAAAATTATTTCACATAACGTTAGTGATAACCGAAGTTTTCACGGAGCGAAGCGTAGTGAAAATTTGAGAAAATGCCGAGCTGAGGCATTTTCCGGTTATAATTAGTTAGGCGACCCGAGCGGCAGCGAGAGCGCAGCGTGACCTTGGCGTATTTTAAAAACAATTCCAAAAACTTTTTTTATAATTCGCGAAGCGAATTAGATTTGGGGGCGAAAAATTTATTCTTTTAACATTTCCTTTAATATTACAATTATTTCATCACATTTTGTCATCCATTTTTCTATTTCAAAATAAATACCGTGATCATATTTTTCTTCGGATATTTTTAACCCTAATTTGTTTAGCCGCTCTTTGAATATGTTTAAGTATTCTATTTGTTTACTTGAGGCATCTCTTTTAGCCCAACCAAAATGAAATCCGATTTTTCCATTTGATGTAAGCCCAACTACCTTTCTTTGCTCGTTGAATACATTAAAAATAGGGTTTATTGAGCCTTGTCCGCCACCTGTGCCCCAATTTATATCATTTGCATTATTACTAAAAAAATTTACTAATTTTTCAACTGCTTCAAATTGTTTGCCTATTAATTTTTGTTTAGCATCTTCCAAAAATAGTTTACTATCCCATCTTTTTCTTTGGCCAGAATATTGGGTGATACTCTTTTTAACTTCAACACCAAATAATTTTGGTATCATTATTTCATACTTTTCAAATTTGTAATATTCCATTTGGACGGCATAAATATCAAATTGGCTGTTTTGGTTAATATAAACTATCAAATCTTTTAATCTATCTTCTATAGCGTCCATTAAAATTACAAATTTAATATTTCCTTGCTGTAAATTTCTTCCAATTGTTTCTAGTGCTAAAACTACTTGTTCATCGTCTATATCAAAAAATTCTTTTAATTTTTCTTCTAAACTAACAGAAAACTTTTTGTTGATTTCATTATTGATTTTGGAAATAAACTCATTATAGTCGCTGTGTCGCCAAAGAGAAGCTCCGTAATCAAGTGCCTGGGCCACTATGGTTCTTTTGTCCGGATTTTTGTATAGTTTAGTTTCCACGACATAAATATCGCCGTCTTTATCAATAGCCAAGGCGTCTATTGGTCCAGATTCAGTTGAAAATTCTCTTGCTACAACAAAAAGTTTTTTGTCTTCCTCTATTTCGTAGACAGGGATTGATTCTGGGTTTTGGTGTATATAATTCTGCAAATACCCCTCTTTCTCAAAATCAGTTTTATCAATTTTTTGTGCTTTTTTGCCGTTTTCCGAAATAATAATGCTCATATGTTTTAGTTAATTAAATAAATTTTTTGCCCCCAAATCGCCGAAGGCGATAAAAAAAGTTTTTGAAATTGTTTTTAAAATATGTCGCCTAACTTGTTTAAAGACGAAGTGTTTTCGGATAATATACAGAAACTTGCATTTTATCTGAAGTCGTCATAAAATTTGATTAATGTTAACGATCAACTAGATATTATCATGGAAAATTATTTAAAACAAATTGAAAATGAATTGAAATTACGGAATTACAGCAACAAAACAATCAAAAGCTATTTGACTTGCATCAATGATTATTTAAGAACAAAAAAAGACAATATTCAATTCGTTGACATTGATTTTATCAGAAAATTTTTATTAGAAAAGAAAGAAAGCGGTCTTTCTTCAAACACAATAAATGTTTATCTCCACTCCATAAAATTTTTTTATTCGGATATTGTCAAATCAAATCAAAAAATCAATCTTAAATTCGCGAAAACCGCCGATAAATTGCCGGTCGTCCTGTCCAGAAATGAAATTCAGCTTATAATAAATCAAATAACAAATATAAAACACCGGCTTTTAATTTCTCTTGCCTATGCTGCCGGTTTCCGAGTTAGCGAGGCGATAAACTTGAGAATCAAAGATATAAATGTTGATGAATTGACAATTCATATTAAGGGCGCCAAAGGAAACAAAGACAGAATTACAATTTTTCCCGAAAAGATAAAAAATGATATTATAAATTTGATCGCTGACAAAGATAGGAATGATTATTTTTTCGAAAGCGAGCGGGGCGGGAAATTGTCAGAGCGAACGGCGCAGAAAGTTTTTGAAAACGCCTTGAAAAAATCCGGAATTAAAAAAGACGCGACTTTTCATTCTCTTCGCCATAGTTTTGCTACGCACCTTTTAGAGAATGGCGTGGATGTCCGCTATGTGCAGGAATTATTGGGACACCGAAACATCAGGACAACTCAACTTTATACCAGAGTCACCAACCCAAGCATAAGAAAAATTAAAAGCCCGTTAGAATAGTTTTCTATGGATAATATTAGAAATTTTGTAATAATTTCACATATAGACCACGGCAAGAGCACGTTAGCCGATCGGTTTTTAGAATTGACGCAAACCGTAGAAAAAAGAAAAATGCGCGAGCAATATTTGGACCAGATGGAGCTGGAGCGTGAAAAGGGGATAACGATCAAGCTACAGCCAGTGCGGATGGAGTATGACTATAAAATTTCTAATTCACCTAATTACCTAATTTCTAATAAAATTTCAAATGATGAAAAACTGGATTCCCGCTTTCGCGGTAATGACAGCGCCAAGTTTATTTTAAATCTTATTGACACTCCTGGGCATGTTGATTTTACTTATGAGGTTTCAAGGTCTTTGCAAGCGGTTGAGGGCGCGATTCTTTTGGTTGATGCCACGAAGGGTATTCAGGCGCAAACTTTGGCGAATTTGCATCTGGCCTTGGAGCAAAATCTGGTAATTATTCCGGTAATCAATAAAATAGATCTGCCGGCGGCGCGAGTGGAGGAGGTTGAAAAAGAAATCAAAGAATTGTTGTTATCGCGAGGAAGGGGCGGGGATAATATCTACAAAATTTCCGCCAAAGAAGGAATTGGCATTGAAGAGTTGCTGAGAGTTGTAATTGAAAAGATTCCATCGCCGGCCGGGAATGCCGATAAACCTTTGCGCGCTTTGGTTTTTGATTCTGTTTATGACTCTTATAAGGGTGTTTTGGCTTATGTCCGGGTGGTGGATGGCGGAATCAAACGAAGCGAACAGATTTTGCCGATGGCTTCCGGCGCGAAGAGTGAGACAATTGAAGTCGGAGTATTTAAGCCTAATTTAGTGCCAGCCGAAAAATTGTCGGTTGGAGAGATCGGTTATATCGCAACCGGCTTTAAAGATGTGAGCCGGTGTCGTGTCGGCGATACGATAACTATTTTTCATTCTCGGGGCGGAAAAACTATGGCTCTCCCTGGTTATCGGGAGCCAAAGCCGATGATTTTTGCTTCTTTTTACCCCGCCAACGATAAGGATTTTGATTTTTTGAGGGACGCGCTGGGAAAACTTAAGCTGCAGGATGCCGCTTTAGTTTTTGAGCCCGAAGCGTCTGCTTTGGGTCGGGGGTTTAAGTGCGGTTTTCTGGGCATGTTACATTTGGAAATTATCTCTGAAAGGCTTAGGCGGGAATTCGGTTTAAATCTGGTTATTACCACTCCGAGTTTGACTTATAAATTGACCGATAAAAGGGGCCAGGAAACAACGATTTATTCTGCCCACCAGATGCCCGATTCTAATTTAGTGGAGGGCGCGCAAGAACTATGGGTGAGGCTGGAGGTTGTTTCGCCGGCGCAATATTTAGGCAAAGTTATGCAGCTATTCGAAGTTTTGGAGGGAAATTATAAAGAAACTAAATATCTAACTGCCGAGCGTTTGGTCGTTGAATATGAAGTTCCGCTTAGAGAAATAATTGTTGATTTTTATGATAAGTTAAAAAGCGCGACTTCCGGTTACGCTTCAATGAGCTATGAAATTTTAGGCTGGCGTCCGGCCGAGTTGGCGCGTCTGGATGTTCTGATTGCCGGTGAAAAAGAGGAGGCATTCTCGAAAATTGTTTCGCGCAAAAAGGTTCAACAGGAGGGCAAAGCGTTGGTTGAGCGGCTGAAAGAGGTTATCCCGCCTCAAATGTTCGTCATCTCTATTCAAGCGGCTGTTGGCGGAAAAATAATAGCCCGGGAAAATATCCGGGCCATGCGGAAGGATGTAACTGGCTATCTTTATGGCGGAGATTATACGCGCAAAAGGAAGTTGTTGGAAAAACAAAAAAGAGGAAAAAAGAAGATGAAAGCGACCGGAAAGGTTAATATTCCCCAGGAAGCATTTTTGGCGGTACTCAAAAAATGATTTTTATTATCCCAAAAACGGCAGTATCAGAAAACCGACGGTTGAAAGCGCGATCATGCTAACCAGAATTATCCAGACGATTTTGAATAATTGATTCTTTTTCATGCCCAGTATATCAACCTCGACCGCCGCTGAAAGCGGCGAAATAACCACTTTCGAAACCAACGGTTGAGATTGGATGTATGACTATCTTTTATGCCCAATAATTTTCTAGAAAGAAATCGAGGTTGTATTACTGGGCATGGTTTAGTTAGAATATAGATAGACCATATAAATAATAACACATTATTGTGGACGATTTCAAAGATAAAATTCTTACTTCTAAGTTGTTTCTGTTTTTTTTGCTTATACTTTTGATTTACATGGGCATTGCTTGCGTGAGAGTAACTTATAAAAAATATCAAATGGTGGAGCAAAACAAGCAGCTGCGGGCGCAAATGGTCGTTTTGCGGGACGAGAACAGTAAGTTGAATGCTTTAAAAGAATTTTTTGGCAACAAAAATTTTTTAGAGAGAGAGGCGAAACAAAGGCTTAATATGAAAAACGAAGGAGAGAATGTGGTAATTTTGCCGGAAGCGGGAACGGGAAAAGTTGGCGGTAACGAAGCGGCGTCAGCCAGCGAAGGCGAGGGAACAACAACGGTTAGCCAGAATGCGCCAGGTCCTTTCTGGGAAAAATGGTGGGATTATTTGTTTAAGTAAAATTACGGCAAGCCAAAAAGTTTCCACTAAAGTCGAGCGGGCTTGCCCGCCGAAGCCTTAGCGAAGGCGGGTATGGTATAGTGGCATTACATTTGCCTCCCAAGCCCCGTAGTGAAAATTTGATATTACGCGGGTGTAGTACAGTGGCAGTACAATAGCTTCCCAAGCTATGGACGGGAGTTCGATTCTCCTCACCCGCTCACGGAATAATCAAATTTCTACTACGGGGCAAGCAAATAATATGGGTTCGACTCCCGTTACCTGCTCCACGCGATAATCGTTTATCCAAGCGGTTATTTTTAATACGGGTGGTGAAAAGAAGACGAAGGCTTACTTGTGATTTGATTTGACATTCTCGTTAGATATGTTATTATCTTAGTTAAATACGTTTTGTTTTGTGCTGTTTAATCTGGTTCCGGAGGTGTAATTTTGCGGCGGATACTGGACTGGTTGAGATTAAGGTTAAAAAGGAAAGAGAAGAAATTAAGCGGAAATTGGGCAGTTCTTTTAATTGATATGCAGACGCGCTTTTTGCAAGGATTTGATGAGGTAAGAAGAGAAAAACTGGTTGCGTGTCAGATGAGCATAGTTCGCTGTTGCGCCGATTGCGACATTCCGCTGGTGCTTGTGGAATTTGACGACGAAAGTACTATTGAGACCCTGACAAAAGCGATTGAGGCGACTTATCGGCACGAAAAAATCACCAAAACCACCGCTGATGCGTTTAGCCGCCCCGAGCTTTTAAATTGTTTGCGGGGTTGGGATATCAACGGAGTTGTGTTGATGGGAATTTATGCCGCGGAGTGCGCGAAGGAAACGGCAAAAAGCGCGCTGGGTAATCATTTGGAAATAGCGACATCTGGCGTTGATTGCCGATGTCGTTCGTCTGAAAATAGCAAAATCCGGCAAACTGACTAGTTTAACTAATAATGATAGCGGGGTGTTGGACCTGCGGTGGTATAAGCGAAGAGGGTTTTATTTTAGCACCTCGCAAGAACTTATTACGGCCCTAACAAACATAAAATAACGGAAGTCCCCAACCTAAAAGTCGGGGGCGTTTTTTATTGTTTTTTCAAGGCTTGAATTTGCTTTTCGAACGCAAATTTTATGTTCCAAAATTTGCTTTTCGAACGCAAATTTTATGTTCCAAAATTTGCTTTTCGAACGCAAATTTTATGTTCCAAAATTTGCTTTTCGAACGCAAATTTTATGTTCCAAAATTTGCTTTTCGAACGCAAATTTTATGTTCCAAAATTTGCTTTTCGAACGCAAATTTTATGTTCCAAAATTTGCTTTTCGAACGCAAATTTTATAAGATGGGAGAGTGTTGCCGATGTAGCTCAGCTTGCCCTCCCAAATTTGCCAGCGTAGCTCAGTCGGTAGAGCAGGCGCTTCGTAAGCGTCAGGTCGTCGGTTCGATTCCGACCGCTGGCTCTGGCAAATTTTGGAGGGTGAAGTAGAGCGTCCCGCAATGCTGCGGGGAGGTCCCGAGTTTTTACCCCGAGCGAAGTCGAGGGGCAATCCTCGGAGGTGGCTCTATCGGGATTTTTGCTTTGTCTGATTTGCGAGGTAGTTTTTTGCTCAAGCTTGATTTTGTTCTTTTCACAAACTATACTTTTAACAGCAAAAAGATGAGCCTTTTAGACAAGGGGGGTTGAAATGAAGACAGAAGAGGCGGGGTTGGAAGTTTTTGGATTGTTTGAGCTGATTGGGTCCGTGAACGATGGATTAAAAGATGTTTTTAGGCTTCACGGCCTCTCTTTTTTTAGACGACATCCGGGAAGCGCCGCAATCTGGAGAATCTGAAGAAAATATCAGTCGTCTTGCTCAGTATGGAGAAAAAGTTTTCAACGAAATTTCCGCGTTGGCGGAAGCTCGGGGCGTTCCCTTTTATCCTCACGACATGCAGCGTCTTGATGGCGGTATCGGCTTAAATAATTTGATTAGCCTGATGAATGGCCGGAAAACTCCGGAGTTGGAAGAAATGCTGAGAAAGCCGACCGAGGAAGAGCGCAGATTTGGCATGGCACCGTCAATAACCGTGGCTGAATGCGAGTATAACGCCATTGGCTACTTTCTTGCCGCGTTGTTGAAAAAGCTTTATGTCCGGTTGGGGGAATTGCGGGTCCGACGCGAATCAGAAAAAAAGGATATTTAATTCTAATCATCTAAAAATCACGAAATGGCGGGCCGCGGCTCGCCTCTTTTTTAATGGGTGAAATCAGCACTTCATTTTTTTCAATAAACGTGCTAATATATGTTACAGACTTTATGACGCGTTCGAACCAACAACAAAAAGAATTGCCTTGTGGCGGCTTGGAAAGATCGCTGAAAGAATTGCACGAAAGGATCCTGGCAACCAGGGACTGTCTTTGACTTGGCCGGTAAAAAACATAAAATAATTGAGCTGGAGATTCTATCGGCTGAGCCAGATTTTTGGAAAAACCAGGATAGGGCCAGGGAAATTGGACAGGAGTTGGCTGATTTTAAGGAAGAGGTGGAACTTTGGGACAACATGGAAAAGGAGACGGTTGAGCTGATTGAGATCGTGAAGATTTTGAAGCCTGAAGAAGACGAAGAGTTGCTGGTTGAGACAGAAGAGAAGCGGCAAACGTTGAAAAGAAAGTTTGAGAAAGAAGAATTGAAAATTTTTTTGTCCGGCAGTTATGACCGGCGCAATGCTTATCTGACTATTTATTCCGGCGCTGGCGGGACCGAGGCTCAGGATTGGGCAGAAATGCTGTTGCGGATGTATCTAAGATACGCGGAGAAAAAAGGCTGGCGGGCGAAAGTTTTGGAAGTTTCGGTCGGGCAAGAGGCCGGGATCAAGCAGGCCGTTTTCGAAGTTAATGGCCGTTATGCCTATGGCTATCTAAAGAAAGAATCAGGAGTTCATCGGTTAGTCAGGCTGTCGCCGTTTAATGCCAATAATTTAAGGCATACTTCTTTCGCGCTGGTCGAGGTTTTGCCGGAAATAGAACAGGCGCAGGAAGGGAAAATTAATCCTTCCGATTTGCGGGTTGATACTTATCGCGCTTCCGGTCCGGGCGGCCAATATGTCAATAAAACGGAAAGCGCCGTCAGGCTCACTCACATTCCTACCGGTTTAACGGTAACCTGCCAAAGTGAGCGCTTGCAGGGTGAAAACAGGGCCAAGGCGATGAAGGTGCTGATGAACAAGCTCTATCAGTATGAGCTGGCCAAAACCGAGGAAGAGAAAAATAAATTGAAAGGGGCGCATACAGCGGTTGCCTGGGGGAATCAGATCAGGTCTTATGTTCTTCATCCTTATAAAATGGTTAAAGATCTAAGAACCAACATCGAGAGTTCGCAGCCGGAAAAAATTCTGGATGGCGAGCTGGATGAATTTGTCGAGGCTGAGTTGCGTCTTAATAATATATAGTAAAAAAATACAACAAGCAGTGGCGCGCGGAATTCGGGGCGAGCGAAAGGTATCGACTTGTTGCGCGTCGTCTGCTATGTGGTGCACGATTCTGTGATAGAATTTAAAAATGTTTCCAAAATTTATCAGACCAACAACGGTGAGTGCGCGGCGCTAACCAAGGTTGATTTAGCTGTTCGCCCGAAAGATTTTTTGTCCGTTGCCGGGCCTTCCGGTTCCGGCAAATCAACGCTTTTAAAACTTTTGCTTGGCGAAGAGCGACCGACCGATGGTCAGATATTTTTCAATGGCCAGGATATCGCGCTTTTCTCGACCAGCGAAATGCCACATTTAAGGCGCCGCATCGGGACGATCTTTCAGGATTTTAAATTACTCTCCAATAAAACTGTTTATGAAAATATCGCCTTTGCCATGGAAATGGTTGGTAAGCCGACAAAAGAGATCGAGCAGGATGTTCCTCAAGTTTTGGAGTTGGTCGGTCTGTCCGACAAAACAGAATATTTTCCTCATCAGCTTTCCGGCGGAGAAAAGCAAAGAGCTTCGATCGCGCGGGCGCTGATTCACCGGCCGGAAGTTATTTTGGCCGATGAACCGACCGGTAATCTGGATTTGCTTAATACTTGGGATGTTGTCCGTTTGCTTTTGAAAATTAACGAATTGGGCACGACAATTATTTTAGCCACTCATGACCGGGAAATTATCAATAATTTGAACAGGCGAGTGATAACCATCAACCGGGGCAAAGTGATCAGGGACGAAGAGAACGGCCGATATGTTTTATAAAGCCCGAAAAACAAAAAGCAAAAGTCAAATTTTTTAACTACAACAAAAAATTTATGTCTATCTTTTATCTTACTTTCGGCCGCATTTTAAAATCCGGCTGGAATAACTTTTTGCGAAATCGCTGGTTGGCGCTGGCAACTATTTCTGTTATGGTCTTGGCGATTTTTTTCATGACTGGCTTGATTTTTGTCAATTTGATCGGCAAAACTCTTTTGGTCAATCTTCAGAACAAGGTTGATATCTCGGTTTATCTGAAACAAGACGTCAGCGAACAGGATGTTTCGATAATCAGGTCGGACCTGACTTTTTTAAACGAGGTAAAAGACGTTAATTATATTTCCGCCGACGAGGCGCTGGCCAGTTTTAAGGCAAAACATCAAGACAACGCGGTTTTAATGGAGAGCCTTCAGGAATTGGGCAATCCTCTCTTGCCGGTTTTAAATGTCGAGGCGCAAGAGGCTTCGCAATACGAAGCGATTGTTAATTTTCTGGGACAGGATAAATACCAAAAAATAGTTGATAAGATAAACTATCAGCAGACAAAGCCTCTTATTGACCGCTTATCCAGCTTTACCAATAAAGTTTCGCGGGGCGGGCTGATTATCAGTATTATTTTGGCGCTTGTCGCCGGTTTGGTTACTTTCAATACTATCCGGTTGGCAATGTATAATTTTCGCCATGAGGTTTCGGTTATGCGTCTGGTTGGGGCGAGTAATTGGTATATTCGGGGTCCGTTTCTGGTTGAGGGCATAATCTACGGCGTTATTGCTGCCGTTTCAACCACTACCTTGCTTTTTATCTCTCTCTATTTTTTGTCGCCCAAAATAAATTCACTTGTTCCCGGCTCGGACCTTTTGGGTTGGTTTAAAGTTAATTTCTTTAGTTTGTTATTTTTTCAGACCGGCGCAGGTATTCTGCTCGGCGGCGTCGGCAGCTTGGTGGCAATCAGGAAGTATCTGAAAGTCTAGGGACCAGGAACTAGAGATAAGTGATAAGGGGACAGTGGTAGAACTTCGACCGCGCTTTTTCTTTGAAAAAGCGCTCTTAAAAAATACAGAAAGAGCAGTTAATTTTTTTGCGGGATCGTCCTACCGCATCGGTGGGGCGCCGGAGAGGCGAGGGGCGTCTAATGGTAGGAAAAATTGTTGATTGTTTCTTTGAAAAATGCTAAAATATTTACATGAATATGAAACAAAAGGGAAAACCGTGGAATAAAGGATTTACGAAATTTACGCACCCGGGTATGATGAAAACATCTCAAACTATGGCCTCTATGGCCAGGAGTAATTTTTATCAGTGGCAACTTAAAAATAAAAAAGCATATTCAAATTTTAAAAAAGATGAGCGACTGGCTGAATTAATCGGAGTTGTTTTGGGGGATGGCCACATCCAGGCTTTTCCAAGAACGGAGAGGCTGATAGTTTCTTCCAATTCGCAAAACTCCGGATTTATAAAAAGATATAAGATGTTAATAAAAACTATTTTTGGCAAACAGCCGTTATGCATGAAATCCAAGAACAGCAATTGCGTCAGAATAAGCATATACGAAAAGCTTATAAGCAAAAGAATAGGAATACAGACGGGTAATCGCAAGGGATTGAATTTTCGAACGCCTAAATGGATATCGAGAAATAAAAATTATCTAAAGGGTTATTTGCGGGGTTTATATGAGGCGGAAGGAAGCTTTTGTACACATAAGCCCACGGGTACATATAAGTTTTTATTTAAAAATACAAACAATTCTTTGCTTAATATTGTTTATGACGGTATGAAAACCTTGGGATTTCATCCCCACAGAAGCAAACATCAAATTCAAATTTCAAAAAAAGAAGAGGTTTACGCAGCGCAAAAAATGTTAAAATTCAGAAGGTATTAATTTTTTTTGCGGGATCATCTAATGGTAGGATGCGACTCTCTGAAAGTCGTCATCTTGGTTCGAATCCAAGTCCCGCAGCTGATAGAATTTGTCCAAGCGTAGCTTGGTTACAAATTCATCATCCCGAGGAAGCGAAGCGGCGAGGGAACACAAACAAGCGAAGACGACCGACTGAGACGGCTCAACGGAGCCATTTTCCGATTTTGTCAAGAAATTTTGGTTCTCGCCCTCTTCGGGCGATCACCCGACGAGGATGAGAAACCGAGTCCCATCTAATTGCCAAAATATCGCTCGATTGAGCGATGTTTTTGTGTTTTGTGGCGGTTCGAATCAGGGGGTTTCTTGTAATAAAATATATGATGTGTTATTTTCCAAATAGCTTAGATTTCTTTAACAAAACAATAAATACACGGCAGGTGAAAGGAGAAATAATGGCGATACCAAGAAGGTCAATACCCTCGAAAACATCAACCGGAGAACCATTTCAAGCTTCGGGCGGTTGGAGAATAAGATCGCTTGATCAGATTGGTCAAGGAGGACAAATGGACGGTAAGTTGAACGAAGGCAGGCCCGGCGGCCAGATCAGGAATACGGGAGTTTCTTATACTGATATCGGCGGTCTGGATGAACTTATTGCCGAACTGGATTTAGTTATCAACGGCGCGGAAAAATATCCTGAACTTTGGACGCGTTTGGGAAGAAAGCGTACCCGCGGGGTGCTTCTTTCCGGTCCTCCCGGTTGCGGTAAAACTCTATTAGCGCAAGCGTTGGCTAATCAAACCGGACGGAAAGTCTGCCTTATCCAGGGGTCGGAAATTAAAGGATGGCGCGTAGGCGCCTCAGAGGGAAACTTAAAAGCCCCCTACGAAGCGGTCCGGCCCAACGGGATACTTATTATTGACGAGATTGACGCAATCGGCGGTAAGCGCGACCATATGGTCAACGAGACCGAGAGAAGCATTGTGAGCACTCTTTGTTCAATTATGGACGGTGCGGGAGAGAAAGATGGGGTGACGTTTATCGCGACGACCAACAAGCCCCACATGTTAGATCCCGCGTTGCGGCGCCACGGACGGTTCGATGTTGAAATTGTAGTATTGCCTCCGGACGAATGGGGCCGGAAACAGATTTTCCAGATTCATACGAAGAGTATGCCATTGGCGTCCGATGTTGATTTGGAAGAATTGGCAAAACGCGCCCATGGTTTCACCGGCGCGGATATTGCTGGCGTTTGCGCGAAGCTTAGCCAAAAGCTTTTGCAACAGGCGGTGGCTGAATTAAAAAAAGGACAGAAAGAAGAAAAAATTATCAAAAATCTGTTTGTCGGCCGCGATGAATTCTGCCAGATTATTAACGATGTCATACCGTCGCTCATCAGAGAGGGTTTTACTGAAGTTGCTAAGGTCAAGTGGACGGATATCGGAGGACTTGAAGCGGCGAAACGGGAATTGCAGAGGGTGGTAATTTGGCCGCTGAAATACGCGGAACTTATCAAGAAAATGAATTTGCGCCAACCCAAGGGTTTGCTTCTTTTTGGCCCTCCTGGTTGCGGCAAAACTCTATTGGCTAAAGCGGTTGCCACAGAAAGCGATTTCAATTTTTTGGCGGTGAATGGCCCGGCGCTTCTAAGCAAGTGGGTTGGTAATACGGAAGAAGCGATTCGCGACCTCTTTTGGAAAGCGCGCCTGGCAAAGCCTTGCATTATTTTTCTGGATGAAGCGGAGGCGCTCGCGCCGGTTCGTGGTCGGAATCTCGGTTCAGACGTGACAGACCGCGCGGTCAGCCAGCTTTTGGCGGAAATCGACGGTGCCGGAGAGTTCTCCGACGTGTTTATCATCGCGGCAACCAACCGGGCGGACTTGGTCGACCCGGCACTCTTGCGGCCAGGGCGTCTTGATTTGCAGTATGAAATTTCATTACCGGACGCCGAGGCTCGTGCCGAAATTATTAAAATTCACCTCCGTAACACTCTGGTTAAAATCGAAAAAATAAACATCGACGGGCTGGTAGAAGCCACGGAAGGGCGCAGTGGGGCAATGGTTGAATGGATGTGCACCAGCGCGAAACGAATCGCGCTGGAAAGACATATTCAAGGCGAGATGAAAGAAGAGCTCCAAATCACCGCGAGCGACTTTCAAGCAGCTCTTGAAGAAATTAAGGAAAGAAAATATTAAGAATTAATCTAAATTATAATTAAAACCCGGGATTTTATCCCGGGTTCTTTCTTAAAGTAAGAATTAAAGGCAAATAATACGAATTTTATCTTTCCCTAGATTGTTGAGTTTTTTCAGTTCGCTTACGACGTCGTGAGCGCGACCGATAAAAATCAATCCTCGTCCGTTTTTGGGAAGCGTGCCGTAAATTCGGCGGGCGATGAATTGATCCCGCAGTTTTGTGATCTCGATTGAACGTTCCTCGGTTTCTATTAAAACTACCCTTTGCTCCTCGGGTGTAGCCGCCCTGGCAATGGCTTTATAGATTTCAACTTGTTCCACAATCAGATTTCTGTCTTCCGTGCCTTCTAAAATCGCGCCTTTTTTCAACAGTTTTTGAATTAACTGAAAATTAGGGCTCTTGGGTTGGTCAACGATCATAAGCTCGAAAAATTTGCTTAATTTTTCACGGCTTCCGACCGGAAAACTGTCCTGATAAATAATCGCCCCCGAAAAATCATTTATCAGCCGATTTATTTTATTTTCAGCCAACCGCCAGAAATCTTCAATCTGTTTTTGTTTTTTTTGAAAAACATCTTGTCCGACATCTCTTGTCCAAGCTGCTTCGAAACTGGATGCCAACGATCCATAGTCTGTGATTGCGTGAATAATCGGAACGTGATAAAGCAAACGCATTATAGCTCCTCCGCATTTTGTTGTTAAAATACTAGTCGGTATCGTATTCGGAATATTATATAATTATTTTTTAAAAGTCAACGTTTCCCCGGCGCATTTCCCCCGGCGCATATTTGGAGGCGTAATCGCCATCGAGACGTTTTTTTGCATTTACGTTTGTTATTAACCAGCATCAGGACCATTTAGGACTCAAGCCGATTTTGCGCTATTCTAAAGATATTCTGAAGTCAAAATAAGGTTTAAGGCCATGACCGCAATAGGGCGACCGAGATGGTTCGAATTGCAGCACTTCAGCCAATCTCGAATTCAAAAGTAGCTATCAACTATCAACAGTTAGGATTTTTGTCGCCAGAGAGGCGATTTTTTGATATAATTAGGCATAAACTGAGATAGAATTTTAAATAATATGTCTCAATCTTACGGGCGGAAAATTCGCGAGATCTGGCATCTCGTATTCCGCAATGTTTTTTTGCTCGTCAATCTCATTATTTTTGCGGTTGTCGGCCTTTTGTTTTTCTTCGGCGATTTCAAAGAGGGGCTTTTTCTTGGCATTATAATTTTTGTTAGCATGATTGTTGGCACTGCCAAGGATATCCAGGCCTGGCTGGCGCTTGAAAAATTAAATTTTCTCACGGCCGCGCGCGTTGTCCGGGTTAATCAGGACGGAACCGAGGAACAAGTGCTTCCGGAAGAAATACAAAAAGAAGACAGTATTAAATTGGCGCTTGGCGATCAAATACCGTGCGACGGCCTGCTCGTGTCCGTAAGCGGCCTGGAAGTGAATGAAGCGCTCATCACAGGAGAATCCAGGTCGTTTTCCAAAACAGAGGGAGAGATGGTTTTGGCGGGCAGTATTGTTACTTCTGGAGGCGGCTTAATGCGCGCTAGGACTACCTATGAGGAAAGCAGGATCGCTCAGATGACCGCGGGTATCCAAAATTATTCCGCTAATCCAAGTCCGATCCAACGTTCGATCAAGACAGTCGTCAGATACGCGGGATACGTTCTGGCGGTGGTCATTGCTTTTGTCATTGTTCGCGGCCTGGTCGTGGGAGAGCTCCCCACTTTGGTAGTGAAAAATATCGGGGCCTTGACCAGTATGCTTGTGCCACAAGGGCTGGTGCTGGCCACGGCGCTCTTGTTCGCCTACGGCGCGCTGCATTCTTTTAAAAGGCATGTGCTGTTGCAAGAAATAGGCGCGACCGAAAAACTTGGGCGTATTAAGAACTTGTGTATGGACAAGACCGGCACACTGACGGAAAATACGCTCGCGGTCGAAAGCATGCAGGTGTCCGGCGGGGTTTCAAGAGAAGACGCGGAGAAATTAGTCGCGGTCTATGTTGGCAAATTAGGTGATTCATCGGAAACAATTCTTGCCATTGAAAAATTCCTTAACCGGAAATACAACGGAGAAGCTGGCGAAACGCTGCCTTTTTCTTCATGGCGCCGTTATGGAGGGGTTGTGGTAAAAGACGGGCATTTCGGTAGCGTCACGGTTCTCGCGGGCGCGCCGGAGGCCTTTTTCCCCTATCTGGCCGATAATTCTGAAAAGCAATGGCTCGAGGAACTGGTTGAAACACGTGCTGCCGCGGGGAAGCGCGTTGTCTGCTTTGTCCGGTTAAAGGGAACCGTTTTGCCGCGCGAGCTTCCAGGCGCCGAACTTTCTGTTCTGGCCGTTTTTGTTCTGCATAATAATCTTCGCGAAGGTACTCGCGAAGCAATCAGTTTTTTCCAGGCTAGAGGAGTCCGCATCCGCATCATTTCGGGGGATAATCCTGGAACAGCGCGAGTTGTCGCTTTCTCCGCCGGAGTCAATGATACCGAAGCAATTATCACCGGCGCCGAAATGGAAAAATGGAACGAGGACGACTTTCGGCAAAAAACGAGGCAGTATACTATCTTTGCCAGAATTCAGCCGGAGCAAAAGGAGAAGATCGTGGAAGCGCTCAAAAAAGGCGGGTTTACCGCTATGGTGGGAGATGGAGCCAACGACGCCTTAGCCATCAAAAAAGCCGATCTTGGTATCGCGATGTTTGATGGCGCTCCGGCTACGCGGCGGCTGGCGGCTGTGGTGCTTACCACCAACAGCTTTTCCGAACTTCCGTCAGGCGTGAAGCTGGCGGACAATATTATCGAGAATACCGAGATTTTCGCGAGTATTTTTTTCAATCAGACTTTTCTGGGATTTTTCTTGTTTGTTATTTTAAGCATTTTGGGGTATGCTTATCCGTTCGCGCCTCTTAATATCACGCTTATTAATTATTTCACGATCGGAATGCCCGGCCTCCTTATTTTGTATTGGGCGATCCATCCGCGAGAAAAGGTAAACCCTGCCAGCGCGAAGCCATTCTTAAAGAGAGTCATATCTTTTCCGCTTATTTCTTCGATCCCTCAAGCTTTGGGGATAGCCGCGGTGTTCGTTTGGGAGCTTAGCCGTTCCGAAGGTAGCGCGCCAAATTCTCTTGCCGTGCTTACTTTTATGGCTTTCGGTTTCATTTTCTTCCTGTTCGCCGCGGGCGCCTACAGCGGCGTTGTCGTACGAAAACGGAGAGAACAGCTCTTTTGGCTTGCGGTTTTCGAGTTTTTTCTCCTGTTTGTCGGATTCAGAATTGCCTTCCTGACCGAATTTTTTGGCGTTGTTCCCCCGCCTCTCACGAGCGTTATTCAAATTCTTCTCGTCGCTTCTGCCTACGCGTGTGTGCAATACCTGCTTACCAGATTTTATGGCAGAAAGAGGGTGGGATAGCGTTATCCACTCCCAGCGGATTTGAAAGTGCGGTATAATGCGGCTGTGGGATTTAGGATAATATTAGTAACCATTGTGAGCGGAACGCTCACGCAAGCTACGCTTAATTGTGAGCGGAACGCTCACGCTCGCCCTC
>Ga0210017_1001054_pt1 | contig 24025 bp, 26 predicted proteins | sample CryGeyCG2014_020_FD_183966 | JGI IMG/M metagenome (GOLD analysis project Ga0210017, IMG submission 183966) | Groundwater microbial communities from aquifer - Crystal Geyser CG08_land_8/20/14_0.20 (SPAdes) (version 2) | ecosystem: Environmental > Aquatic > Deep subsurface > Groundwater | place... | reverse complement strand
AAGTGAGGCGGAAGGGGATTATAAGGGGTGTCCCCTTATTTCATAGAAAAACTATCATCTAATTCCTGTTTTTGAGAAATAAGTTTTTTTGCAATAGGATCACTATAGTGAGCATTATCATTGATTAAAATTATTTTCTTATCCATCAATAAAAAAACAAAGAATCTTTTTATAAGACTTTTGTAAAAAATTTCGCAAGATTTTCAATCAAAGCTCATTGGAAAAAGACAAGAAAGTTTGACCTTAAGAAAGGAGAAACAACCAAGCTGATAGAATTTGATATACCTTACTATGCGCCAAAGGGAAGGCATTACATAAGGATTGTAGTAAGCAATGACAAAATAAGAAGAGTCATGTACAGGGACTTTGATGTTATTTAGTTGCTTTTTCTGCAAGATTATTAATAAAAACCCTAAAACCCATAATAAATTTATTAAAGCCTTTTCCAACAGGTTTTAATAAGAACTTTTCCTCTTCCCCTATTAAAAACTCTTCTACCTGAAATTCCTTTAAATTCTTGACATATTTCTGATATCTAAGCATGAACCTTGTTTTTGTCAAAATATCTTTTTCCAGTTTTTTTAACTCAATATTTTGCTTTGCTGTTATTAGGAAAACATCTATAAAATCCCTTGCTTTAATTGCTCTTCTTGTGAGAACAGCCCTTATTTTTTCAACCAGTATCTCCTTTATGTCATAAGTATTTACAATCAGTTTTTTAGAAAATAAACTAACATACTCAGGGAATAAGAAATTGATCTCCTTAATATTGGGTCTAGTAATTATGCTTCTAACACGGCACTTAATGATTGGGAACATAATCAACTCAACAAAATTTATCTGGATTTTAATAAAAGATTGAACATTCAAAACACTTGAATTATACCAAAGCTTAAATGTAGTGAACTTATTGCCTCCACCAAATTCAAAATACTTTTTGTTTTTCTTTTCAGGCTTAAAATCCAAGTCAAGCTTACCTGCTGCCTTTTGCAATATCTCAATAATCTTATTTACCTTTTCAGAAATATTTCTTCTAATAGATTTCTGGCTCTTTTTCTCAAATTCCCTTTGATTTATCCATGTAAAATCTATATCCTCTGAAAACCTGTAATAGCCAAGATAGCATTTTATGAGGCATGTTCCCCCCTTAAATGCAAAATTATTTCTGAAATAATTATCACTTTCAATCTCATTAAGCAACAGCTGCAGTATTAAATCTTTTTCAATCAGCTCTTTTCTTTTTATATTAAGCTTATCTGACAAGTAATCAATAAATTCCTTTTTAATCATAAATATTACCTATAAATTTAGCAACCTCTTTATTATACCTTTTTGAATATCTTATAACCTTTTTAGCTGAACAATGTTTTATTAGCTCTGAAGTCCTGTTTTTTATATCTTTTTTGCTCAATCCCCTGTATTTGTAAAGGTAAATAAAATCAAGCAATGTTTTTTCATTTTCAGAAAAATTTATTTTATTATTCCTCATAATTCCAAAGCCAAAAAGGGATTTTTTCAGTTTTATGAACTTGATTTTATGCTCCATTATCTCAATTGGCTTTGGTCTAAACAGCGTATCATTAATTATATAATCAATTGTGAAATACTCATGGGTTAAGTTATTCAGCTTAATTGATGTTTCAAATCCAAAATACCAGTTCTTGATTCCTTTTAGCTCTAATGATCTTGCAATAGCATCCATGTAATTTATGTTAATTTTTTTTAGTTTTCTCTCTTCAACTGATGGTACATAGAATATGCCCCTTAGGATTCTAAATACATATTTGTTTGTAAGAAGATAGCTTATTGCACTATAATAGTTCAGTTTAAGCTCTTTGCAGTATTCTCTTAGCTTGCTTGCCACTGTAAAATCCTCTTTGTCAAGGTACAATTTCCTAATCAATAGTTTATATATCATTTTATATTATATTTATATAGTTTTTATATAGTTATAATATAAATATTTTTCGGTTTTGTTATTAATCCTGGTTTTTATTAGTACAATAGGAATATGGAAAAAGACCAGAGCATTTGACCTTAAGAAAGGAGATGAAACAACCAAGCTAATAGAATTCTCTATACCTTCCTATGCACCAAAGGGAAGGCATTACATAAGAATTGTAGTAAGCAATGACAAAATAAGAAAAGTCATGTACAGGGACTTTGATGTGATTTAATCTTTTTAAATAAAAAAGCGAAAGATTTAAATATAACCTTTATTATGGTTATTATAACCTTAATTGAGGTTATTTAAAATGAGCTTACTAAGATTTTTGGATTCAAGCAAGAACACAAGAAAAATATTTGGCAAAAGGGAATTAAAGATAATTGAAAAGCAATTGCTAGGAGTAAACCTAACACAGTCAGAAAAGAACAGGCTTTCAAGAGATATAAGGCAGAAGCTTGAATTTATTAAAGAAGCGTCTAGATTCTCTGAAGAGTTTAAGCTTAAGAAAGGATCTGAAATAAAAAAGATGGTTGAAGAAACAAAAGAAGCCATTCTGAATGACATTCTCTTCAGAAAAATCAAGGAAGTCTTACTATTTGGTTCTATAATAGAGAACAAATTTACTTTTAAGTCTGATATAGATATAGCAGTAAAATTTGATAAAATAACTATAAAAGAATCAGCTCTCTTTAGAAAAAGGATTTCAGGCAAAGTTAACCAAAAAGTAGATGTGCAGGTTTACAATCACTTGCCTAGTAAGATTAAAAAAGAAATAAATAGCAAGGGAAAAATATTATATAAAAATGAGAATAAATGATAAAATAAGAGAAATTGAGGATTACCTTTCTGAACTAGAGGAAATTATGCCTAAAAATTTTCATGAGTATAAAACTGATTTGAAAACAAAGGCAGCTTTTGAAAGATATTTTGAGAAAATTATAGAAGCTGTGATTGATTTGGCTTTTTTAATAATTAAGGATAAGGGATATAAGATTCCTGAAGAAGATAAAGAGGCTTTTGATATTCTTGCACAGGAAAATATTATTTCACAAGAATTAGCTACAAAATTTAAGGAAGCAAAAGGGATGAGGAATATAATTACCCATGAATATGGAAAAATTGACGATGAATTAATCTTTCACTCAATTACACAGGAGTTAGAATCAGATGTGAGTGAGTTAATTAAGTCCATTAGAATATGTAGTAAGCAATGACAAAGGGACTTTGATGTGGTTTAAAGTTTCTTCTTTTATTTCTTTTTGTAGGCAAACTTTTTATCATATTCTTTGTGATCAATAACATCTAGAATAAAAGCAATTATCTCTATCTCAGAATTACCATTTGTGAGAGCGTAAAGCATACGCCAGAATTTTGGAAGTTCTACTCTGAATAAATTTGTTATTCCATATTTTATTTTATATTCCTCAGGAATAAGTTTTTTTGCGATCGGGTCGCCGTAGTGAATATTAACCTTGATTAAGGTTATTTTTTTATTGACTGCATTAAGAATTATTTTTTCATTCTTTGAAAAAGAAGCTTTTTCATTAAGATAGTTGTAAGCTTCCTCTGCTTCAGGTGAAAATATAATCCTTACTTTTTTATCCATGAATAAAAAAACAAAGAATCTTTTTATAAGATTTTTGTAAAAAATTCCGCAAGATTTTCAATTAAAGCTCGAGACCTTTGCTAATTGCTTTCCTTAGATTTGGATTTGTATTATGGATCCATGTAATCCCTCTAAGGCTTACTGCTATTTTATTGCTTTCTTCTAAATACTCAAGAATTATTTTTAATGTGTTGTGGTTTACTTGCTTTGGTAATCTTCTTTTAAGCTCTGCAATAGTTATAACGCTTTCATTCATGTTAGTGAGAATGTTTTCTACCATCAAAACAGTGTTCAAGGTAGGTGAATGTTCTAATCTTTGAATTTGAATGGTCTTTGACATATTAATCATAGTTTTTTATTAATTAATAATTATTATATATTAACTTATATATAAACCTTTCTATTATTTATCTTCTTGCAATTCTGATTAAATAAATTAGCAACATTTATAAATAATTTAATATAATAAAAATAAGATGATAAACAAGACCAAAAAAGACAAGCTGGATAAAATATATGAAAAAGGAATAGACCCATACCCAAGTGTGTTTAAAGTTGATTCAGACAGCAAAGAAATCAAGACCAAATTCAAAGGCCTATCAAAAGGCGAGCATACTAAAAAGAAAGTCTCTATTGCAGGCAGGATAATACAGAGCAGGCCTATGGGAAAAGCCTGCTTTATGAATTTATTAGATAGAGAGGGAAAAATACAGCTGTATTTCAGGCAGGATGACATCGGAAAAGAGCAGTACGAAAACCTGAAATTACTGGATATTGGCGATATAATAGGAATAAAAGGAACTGTTTTCATGACAAAAACAGGAGAAACAACAATTCATGTTGATTCATTTAACCTATTAGCAAAAAGCCTTGCACAATTGCCAGAAAAATGGCACGGCCTGCAGGATCAGGAATTAAGGTACAGGAAGAGATACATTGACTTAATCTCAAACAGGGATGTTTTTGACTTCTTCATAACAAGAGCAAAATTCATAACCAATTTAAGGAAATTTCTTGATGAAAACAAATTTTTAGAGGTTGAGACTCCTGTTCTTGAGCTAGTTTCAGGAGGAGCTGATGCAAGGCCATTTATAACACACCACAATACCCTTAATATGGATATGTATCTGAGAATATCACTGGAGCTTCACCATAAAAGGCTTATTGTAGGCGGCTATGAAAGAGTTTATGAGATTGGAAAAGTGTTTAGAAATGAGGGCTTATCTACTCAGCATCTGCAGGAATTTACATCACTTGAGTTTTATGCTGCTTACATGGACTATAATGAGCTGATGGATTTCACTGAAAAATTCCTGCAAACAGTGATAAAGCAGACATTCAACACCCTCAAAATTAATTACAACCATAAAATAATTGATTTCAGCAAGAAATGGAAAAAAATAGATTACACAGAAATAATAAAAAAAGAGACAGGCATTGATTTAAATAAAGAAGACACAAAAGAAAAGCTAATCTCAGCAATAAGAAAAAAAGGGCTTAAGACAGATATTGACGAGAATCTTGGCCGCGGCCGTATAATGGACCAGCTGTATAAGCAGTATGTAAGGCCAAAGCTTATCCAGCCATGCTTTTTAATAAACCACCCAGTTGATATTTCCCCTCTTGCAAAAAAACACAAAGACAACCCCAAGCTTACCCAGAGATTTCAGCTATTGGTTGCAGGCTCAGAGATTGTAAATGCCTTCACAGAATTAAATGACCCAATTGACCAGAAAGAAAGATTTGAAGAGCAGATGAGATTAAGGGCTGCAGGAGATGAAGAGGCCCAGATGATGGACCAGGACTTTGTTGAAGCCCTGGAAATAGGAATGCCCCCGACAGCTGGCTTTGGCCTGGGCATTGACAGGCTGTTAGCAATATTAACAGACCAGCCGACTATAAGGGATGTTGTCTTATTCCCAATGATGAAGCCAGAAGAAGAAAAAAGGAATTAACTGTTTTCTTAGTATGTTATAAATAATCATTATAAAGTAATAAGATTTAAATAGTAGCAAATCCTTGTACTCTGCTATGGAAACAGATCAGGATTATGCCAACGCAACATTAATTATAAGAGAAAATGAAAACTACTCTATAATTAGAGGAAAAATTGATTTGACTATCTATAATCCAATTATCTCTAATATAAGATTCTCAGATTTTCTGAGTAATCCAGGTTTAATCGCCAAACCTGGAGAAGCAATTAAACCAACTAAAATAACTGTTGAGACTGACGAATCCGAAGACCAAAATGTTAAATTATCAGATATAGTAATTGCCCTTGAAAATGCAAAATACAGGGGGAATCGCTTTGACAGAAGGAGAGCAAGTCGCTCCTCTTTGAAAAAAGAACACTTTTCATTCTCAACTGAAGATAACCAATATAAGGTTAGCGGTTATGTCATTAATTTAAAAAAACAAATGAAAAATAAATTTGTTGTTGTTTCAGATGATACTCCTATTGGACATTTATTTCCTGAAGAAGTTGAACATAAAAATTATGTTATTCTTGAGGATTTAGTCACAGGCGAAATATCCGAACATACCTTTATAGCAATCAATCCAAACTATTTTGAAATGCCAAAAAAATAAAAAGAAATTACTCCTTTTTTTCCTTGAGCTTTGCATGAGCAGCTGCTAATCTTGCTATAGGAACCCTGTATGGTGAGCAGCTTACATATGTCATTTTTACATTATGGCAGAACTCAACAGAGCTTGGATCGCCGCCATGCTCTCCGCAAATGCCAATCTTAAGGTTTTTTCTTGCTTTGCGTCCTTTTTCAACACCCATCTTAACTAAGGTTCCAACTCCTTCTTTATCAATAACCTGAAATGGGTCTTTCTCAAGAATCCCCTTTTCAATATATTCAGGTGTGAACTTTCCAACATCATCCCTGCTGAATCCAAATGTCATCTGAGTTAAGTCATTTGTTCCAAAAGAGAAAAACTCTGCTTCTTTTGCTATCTGGTCAGCTATTATGCAAGCACGAGGTATTTCTATCATTGTGCCAATTTTATAATCTAGTTTCACATCATACTCTTTGATTATCTCATCAGCCTTGTTTTTTACAAGCTCCTTTAGAATTGTAAATTCCTTTAGCTCTCCAACCAATGGAATCATTACCTCTGGTGTTACCTTTATTCCCTGCTTTACAAGCTCGCAGCCAGCTTCAAATATTGCCTTTGTTTGCATCTCTGCTATCTCCGGATATGTAATAGCTAATCTGCATCCGCGATGTCCAAGCATTGGGTTCATCTCATGCAGTGCTATCACAGTTTCATTTATTTTTTCTTCTGTAATATTCATCTCTTCTGCAAGTTCTTTTATATCCTCTTTGGCTTGAGGCAGGAATTCATGCAACGGAGGATCCAGTAATCTTATTGTAACTGGCAGTCCATCCATAACCCTGAATATGCCTATAAAGTCTGATTTCTGCATCGGCAAAAGCTTGTCAAGTGCTTTTTTCCTTCCAACAATATCCTCTGCTAAAATCATCTCCCTGACAGCTTTTATCCTGTCCTCCTGGAAGAACATATGCTCTGTCCTGCATAAACCAATTCCTTCAGCTCCAAACTCAACAGACATTTTGGCATCATGGGGAGTGTCAGCATTTGTCCTTACACCTAAGGTTCTGTATGAGTCAGCCCATTGCATCAATGTCTTGAATTCTCCCTTTAGCTCAGGGTCTATTAAATTAACCTTTCCTAAAATAACCTCTCCTGTATTGCCATTTAAGGTGATTATATCGCCTTCCTTAACAGTGATATCTCCAATCCTGAACTCTTTTTTCTTTTCATGTATTCTTATTTTTTCACAGCCTGCAACACAGCACTTTCCCATGCCTCTTGCTACAACAGCTGCATGCGATGTCATTCCTCCGCGGGCAGTTAAAATACCCTGTGCAGCTGCCATTCCCTCAATATCCTCTGGGCTTGTTTCATTTCTCACAAGAATTACTTTCTTGCCTTCCTCATTAAGGTCATGGGCTTTTTCTGCGCTAAAAACAACAGAGCCAACAGCTGCTCCTGGCGAGGCTGGAAGCCCCTTTGCAATAACCCTTATTTTGGCTTTTGGATCAATTGCCTTATGCAATAATTGATCAAGCTGGTTTGGCTCTACTCTCAAAACAGCCTCTTGTTTTGTTATCAACCCCTCGTTAACCATGTCAACTGCTATTTTTACAGCTGCATGTGCTGTCCTTTTTCCTGTTCTTGTCTGCAACAGAAATAATTTTCCTTTTTCTATTGTGAACTCAATATCCTGCATATCCTTGTAATGCAGCTCTAGTTTTTTATATACATCAACAAGCTGATTATAAACAAGAGGCATGTCTTTTTTTAGTTCTTCAATCTCTTTTGGTGTTCTTATTCCTGCAACAACATCTTCTCCCTGGGCATTCATAAGATATTCCCCAAAAAACCTTTTTTCACCAGTGCTTGGATTTCTAGTAAATGCAACACCTGTTCCAGAGTCATTTCCCATGTTTCCAAAAACCATTGACTGTATGTTAACAGCTGTTCCAAGGTTATCTGGAATATCATTTAGCTTGCGATATGCAATTGCCCTCTCATTATCCCATGAGTCAAAAACAGCATTTATTGCCATGTTTAGCTGTATATTTGGTTTTTCAGGGAATTCCTCATTTGTTACTTCCTTTACTTTTGCCTTGTAAAGCTCAACTATTTTCAATAATGCCTTGATACTAAGCTCTGTATCAAGCTTAACCTTGTTTTCTTCTTTTATCTCTTCTAGTATTTTCTCAAAGTTCTCATGAGGTATTCCAAGAACAACATTTCCAAACATCTGTATAAACCTTCTGTAGGAATCCAATACAAATCTCTCATTTTTTGTCAGCTCTATAAGGCCTTGGGCAGTATCTGGATTTAGGCCAAGATTTAGAATAGTATCCATCATTCCTGGCATTGAGACAGCTGCTCCTGACCTTACAGAAACAAGCAAAGGATTTTTCTTGTCTCCAAATTTTTTTCCTGTTTTTTCCTCAAGCTTATTTAGGTTAGATTCTATCTCAACATCTAATCCTTCTGGATATTTCTTGTTTTTAGAATATAAGTTGCAGACCTCTGTTGTGATTGTAAAGCCAGGAGGCACTGGTATTTTAATCCTTGTCATCTCGCTTAGGCCAGCTCCTTTGCCGCCAAGCAGGACCCTCATGTCTTTGGTCCCCTCTCCAAAAAAATATACATATTTCTTTTCATTCATTTCAACTACCCCTCATCTGAAAAGGTATTTGAATTGGTTTATAAATATAGCTAAACTAAAGTATATATATTAAGATGAAATAAAGAAGAATAGTTTATCTGTCTTTAAGAGTAAGATTATTGATTTCTTAAACAATAGGTTTTTAAAGCTGCACCTTCTCAAAAAAATGAAATGTACCTGCCAAACTACAAGGATGGGAGCATAGTAAACCTTATGAGCTCTATATCAAGGGCATTTGGAGCAGGAGCAAAATACAGGCCATTGAAAATATTAAATCCTTCTGAATTAAAATCAAAAAATATAGTTCTTCTGGTTATTGACGGGCTTGGTTATGAATACCTTATGAACTATGAAAAGGATAATATACTGAAACAAAACCTAAAAGGCAGGATAACCTCAGTATTTCCAGCAACAACAGGAGCAGCAATTCCAACATTCCTTACTGGCGTTCCAGTGCAGCAGCATGCCATAACAGGATGGTTTGTATACCTTAAGGAGCTTGGTTTAGTATCCACGATTTTGCATTTTACTGCAAGAGTTAAATCACAGCCTTTAAGCAAGTCAGGAGTTAAGCCAAAAAAGATATTTACTGAAAAATCATTTTTTGACAGAATAAAAGCCATATCATACATAATCCATGACAAGACAATTGCATATTCTGACTTTACATTGGCAAACAAGGGAAAGGCGAGGGTATTGTCATTTAAGCCATCATCGCTTAATGGATTCTTCATGCAGATAAAAAAAGCAATAAAATCAAGCAATAGAAGGAAATATATTTATGCTTACTGGCCAGATTTTGATACACTATGCCATAGTTATGGAACCAAGAGCATTAAGACAAGCAGGCATTTCAGGGCAATAAACAAAAAACTCCAGTCATTCCTTAAATCAATAAAAGGCACAGATACAACAATTATAATAACCTCAGACCATGGCTTTATAGACTCAGACAAATCCAAATTAATTGACTTAGCAAAGCATCCAAAGCTTTCAGATGCAATGATAATTCCTCTCTGCGGTGAGCGAAGGCTTGCTTATTGCTATGTTTGCCCTTCAAAAACAAAGCAGTTTGAGGATTATGTGAGGAAAAACCTTAAGCATGCATGCTATCTATACAAAAGCAGGGATTTGATAAAAAAGAATTATTTTGGATTATTCAAGCCAAATAAAAAACTCTTTGACAGGGTTGGGGATTATGTTTTAATAATGAAAGAAAACTATGTAATAATGGATTCTCTTCTTGGAGAGAAAAGGGAATTTCATATAGGGAACCATGGAAGTGTAAGCAAAGAAGAAATGCATGTTCCTTTGGTAATAATAAAATAATTATAAGATTTCTTTTTTCAAAAGCTCAACAATCTTTTTTCCGTCTGCCTTGCCCCTTAGCTTTGCCATTGCCTGGCCCATCAAGGCATTGAATGGAGCTCCCTTGTTTTTTGCAATTACTTCTTTGAGGACTTTTCTTATTTCATCATCGTTCATCAGAAGATATTTTTTATAGTCAATCTTTTTTCCACTTGCCCTTTCAACCAGAATCTCAAAAACAGCCTCCTTTGATATTTTTCCTTTATTAAGATAATCAAGAATCTCCTCAATATGCTTGCTTACATCAATCTCTTTGTTATACCTTCTTTTTATTTCCTTGCCTGAATTAACTAAACTATCTGCAATAAATAATGGCTTAATATTCTTGTATTTTTCAGCAAGCTTTATGAATAAATCACTTTTTCCAGATTTTGTTATAAGGTTTGCAAGATCCTTGTTTAAGTTGAAATCCTTTTCAAGTTTTTCTGATTTATCTGTTATCAATTCTGGAATCTTTATTTTGCTTGTATCAGGCCTTATTGTCTTAATATCAGTCTCAGGATACATTCTTGCAGAGCCAGGCATTGGCCTCATAAAGCTTGTTGTTAAGTCCTTGTTCGCTTTTCTTACTTCTTTTTTTGGCTCCTGGCCTTTTTCTATTAGCTTGAGATGTCTTTTTACCTCGTTCTCTACTATCCTTGGCATATTCCTCAAGTCCTGAAAGCCCTTTATCTCAACCCTTGCTTTATTTTTTACAGAAAGATTCACATCCTGCCTTATTGTTCCTAAACCGCGTTTGACCTTGTTTGTTGACCTTGAAATCATGCCAATTTTCTCAGCAGCCTCTTTGCAGTGCTCTGGATCTTTTATATCTGGAGCAGTTGCAATCTCAATCAAGGGAATTCCTAATCTTGAAAGATTGTAAATGTCTTCTTTTTCAGTTCTTTTGACAATCTTTGCAGCTTCCTCTTCAAGGCAGATTGTATCAATTCTTACTTTTCCCTTTGATGTCTCAATAAAGCCATCTCTTGCAATCAAAGCAGTCCTTTGAAAGCCAGCTGTATTTGAGCCATCTATAACTGTTTTTCTCATAAAGCAGATTTTGTCAACTATCTTTGCATTAAGCATTAAAGAAATCTGCAAGCTGATTTCAAGTGCATCTTTATTTACATCATGAGGCGGCTCTTCATCAAGCTCAACAAGGCAAGTTGTATCAGAATAAGCCTGATAAATAAACTGCTTTCCTCTCTTGAATTCATGCAATGCAGCAACATCAACCTCGCCGCTCTCACCAGCGCTTGCCCTTAATTTTCTTTTTATTACAATGTCTGGCTTGTCATCCCTGATTAAAGAAGGACAATTGCAGAATAATTTTTTTGTATCAAGCTGCTGGTGTATCTCGATTCCGCATTTAAAATTAAGCTTTTTATAATCCAACTTCATAATCAAATAAAAACATAAGAACTTTATAAATCTTGCTGATTATCTTTGCCAGACAATAATGCCTTTATTTTTTACTTGTCTTATCCGATGAAGAGGTATATGCGACTCCTGTCCTAAATTTTCAACAACCATAAAATTACCCTCAATTCTCTTTATGTCAAGAAACCTTATCTCATTTTTTTTGTTCAATACCCTGTCAAAATAAGCTATAGAATAATCTTCTGGTTTTTTGTTCTTGTCCCACTTTATCTTGTTCAATAAATCACGAATATATTGCATCTTTTAGCTAAGGAATGTTTTGTCTTCAACTCTTTCAGAGATCTCTCCTCTAATGTTTTTTGTAATTAGTTCTTTAACTTCCTCTTTCCTGTAGTTGCTCAAAAGCCATGCTAATTTAATAAAGGTTGTTTCAGGTGTCATATCACTTAAATGACCCAGAACACCAATCTCCTGCAGCTCCCTCATCGGCGTATAGACATTCATCTGCAATCTGCCATAAATTGCCTGCGATGACATAACCACAACAAGGCCGTTTTTTATCATTTCCTTTAAAGAATTAAAAATCTTCTTGTTCTCCTTTGTGCATTCATCTATTTCCTCGTTTGGCAAATGGCCTAGGCCAGTTCCCTCAACAACCAGTCCATCAAAATCTTTGTAAGCCAAAAACTCTTCTGCAAACATGTTTGTATGGGTTTTTATTAAGCCGATTTTTATTTTTTCATTAAATAACATTAATCTTAATTTTCTTTTTTTGTCTTTCTTATTGTAATTTTTATTTAAGAATGAAATGTTTCTTTCACTATAATTAACCCTTGCAACAGGCCTTGTGTTTATTGGGCGAAATGCATCTCTTCTGCTTGTATGCATCTTTCTTGTTTTCAGGGCTGGTAAGATTAAGCATGACTCATCATCAAGGTTTTCATGCATGCATATTGCAACATCTGCAAAATCAGAATTTGCAATAAAATAGCAGGCAGATACTAAATTTAGGCCAGCATCACTAGAGCCGCGGTCAGAGCTTCTCTGAGAGCCAACCAAAACAACTGGGACAGGCAAATCTCCAAGAATAAATGCCAGGGCAGCGCTTGAGTAGTGCATTGTGTCTGTTCCATGGGTTATTATTATGCCATCTGTTCCTAACTTAATCTCTTTTTCAATTTCCCTGGCCATAAGATTATAATGCACAAACCTCATCATCTCAGACTGCATGCTTGCTATTTTCCTTGATTTTATGTTTGCTATTTTTGTTAGCTCAGGAAACATGCCAATAATCTCTGCTGCAGAGAATTTTGCAGTAACAGCCCCTGTCTTATAATCAACCTTTGAGGCAATTGTCCCGCCTGTGTGAAGTATTGAAATAGTTGGTAACTTTTTGTTTAATTTTACCTCTACTGTTTTCTGCTTTTTTTCAACAGGGCTTTTAACCAGTTTAATGGCCTTAACATTCTTCTTGTCAATGCCAACATTATAACCATTATCAAGCTTCAGAATAACAACATCCCCTTCAGTCTCAGGAACAGGCATTAGAATTCCATTTATCTTTTTTTCCTTTGTCTCAACAACTACGCTATCTCCTGTTTTTGGTTCCATATAAACAAATTAACTTATTTATTATTTAAATGTTTTTATATTCTTAACACATTACAAAACACAAAATATAAAAACTAGTTCTTTTACTACATCAAAAAGAGATGGAGCCAAAGAATTTTTTGTTTGTATCAATTGAAGGACTTATTGGAGACATTGCATGGCAGATTTCTAAGGAAGGCCACAACGTAAAGTATTCTATCAGTTCAAAGGAAGACAAAGAGGTTGCTGACGGCTTTGTTGAAAAGACAGATGACTGGGAAAAAGAGGTTGACTGGGCAGATGTTATAGTTTTTGATGATGTTCTTGGCCAGGGTACAAAGGCCCAGAAGCTTAGAGAGAAGGGCAAATTTGTGATAGGAGGAACACCCTACACAGACAAGCTCGAGGATGACAGGGCATTTGGCCAGGAAGAATTAAAAAAATTTGGCATTCCTATTATCCCATATAGGGACTTTACATCATTTGAGGAGGCAATAGCCTTTGTCAGGGAAAACCCCTCCAAGTATGTTATAAAACCAAGCGGTAAGGCTCAGAACATAAAGGGGCTTTTGTTTATAGGTGAGGAGGATGATGGCAGAGATGTTATACAGGTGCTTAATGACTACAACAAGGCATGGGCAAAGAAAATTTCCTTATTCCAGCTTCAGAAGAAAATATCAGGAGTCGAGGTTGCAGTCGGAGCTTTCTTCAATGGCAAGGAATTCATCTATCCAATAAATGTTAATTTTGAGCACAAGAAGCTCTTTCCAGGTGACCTTGGCCCATCAACAGGCGAGATGGGAACATCAATGTTCTGGAGCGGGCCAAACAGAATATTCAACTCAACACTTAGGAAATTTGAGTCAAAGCTTGCAGAGGAGCATTATGTTGGTTATATTGATATAAACTGCATTGTCAACAGCCACGGAATTTATCCTCTTGAGTGGACTGCGCGCTTTGGCTACCCAACAATCTGCATACAGCATGAGGGAATGATAACACCAATAGGCGAGTTTCTTTATGACCTTGCAAGCGGCAACAAGCCAAAGTTCAGAGTAAAAAGTGGATTCCAGATTGGAGTAAGAATTGTTGTGCCCCCATTTCCATTCAAGGACCCGGAAACATTTGAGGTCAAGTCAAAGGATTCTGTTATTTTCTTTAAGAGACCTGTTGAAGGGGTTCATATAGAGGATGTAAAGAAAATAAACAGCGAGTGGCTTGTTACAGGAACATCAGGGGTTATCCTTATTGTCTGCGGAACAGGGCAGACAATGAAGCAGGCCCAGAATCAGGTATACAGCCGCATAAAGAACATCCTGATACCGCATATGTATTACAGGACAGATATAGGAGACCGCTGGTTTGACGACGGGGACAAATTAAACACTTGGGGTTATCTCAGGGAAGTTTGAGTTATGAAACTATTAATAATTTCTTTTGCCTCTTCTATTTTACTGTATGAAGCCATTTTTACTCCTGGCGCCCCTGCTATCATTGCGGAAACTCTTTTTGTTTGCTTTGGCCTGTAAATACACAAAATACTTTTTTTCTTTTCAGCTGCTGTCCTTACTTCATATCCAACGCCGTGGGATGGCCTTGTAACATCTGCAATAAAAACATCACACCCAATAATCCACTCAAGATCTCGGTCGTGTATGTATTTGTCAGTAAAATTTATCTCTCCCTGAGATAAATTATCGCCTCCAACATGCTCTGTTAGGACCTCACCATGTTTTTTAAGGTGCTGAATTATCTGCTTATAAATCTCAATATCTTCTCTTCCTCCCCTTATCGAGCCAGCAAAATATATCTTCATGCTTTCTTAATTAAGCTAAATAAATATAAATCTTTCTATCAAAGGTTTCCTTTATCTTAAGAAGCTTGTTTTTAGGAAAATTAAAAGATATTTCAAAAACTTAACCCTTACTATGCCGCGCTAAAAACAGATTTAACCTTGTCAATAACTGGCTGTGTTTCTAACTGCTTGTTTTCAAGAACCCATTTATACAATAATGGAGATACTATTGCTGCCAAGGCAATGTTTCCTGCCAGATGATACAATGTAAATGGGATTTGGCCCATAAAAGTCAGCATAAATGACTGCTTAAAGAAAAGCATTCCTGTTCCAATGCCTGTTATTGCATCATATACTAATGTTCCAACAACTGAAAATCCAACATAATATCTTACCTTGTTTTCCTTGTTCTTAAAATATATTCCAGCAGCAATTCCCAGCAGTGCATATGTGCCAGCTGTCATAATAGACCAAACACCAAGAGTTCCTGTTAGTATATCAAAGCTTAATATTGCAAGAAGAGTAAAGAATAATCCTGCTAACTTGCCCCATCTCTTTGCAAAGGGCATCATTGTGGCCATTATTGGCTCAACATTTGGAGGATGAGGAACAAGCCTTAAAACAATTACAGTAAAAAGTCCAATCAAATACTTAATAAGGTTCTTTGGTTTTTTCATTTAATCACCCTTTCAATTAAGAATATATAAACAATATAAAAACTTTGCTCTAATAAGAGCATTTACCAAATTATAGCAAGATTTAAAAACATGTAAATATATTTTGTTTTATATGGCTAAATACTATTCAAGCACTTTAATACAGTATGAGCAAATAAAAAGAATTATTAGCCATACAATATCTGCTTTACTGCTTTTTCTTGTTAGTGACTGGTATATATCAAAAATCCTGAAGATTTCAAACTGGTATTTCTTTTTGTCTGATTTTTATATATTTATAGCATACATCCTTATTTATGCATTTGTAACTGCGCTTTTCTCTGAAACCCTAGTATATCCTTTTTTAAAGAACAGACTATTCCAAAGATACGAGTTTATACTCATACCATTGATTATTGCTATAATATTTCTTATATTTTGCATTAAATTTAACATAGTTGATGTTAAATCATTGTTTTTTTTGCATTCCCCTTAATATGCTTTGTATGTATTTCTTTAGTGTCTGGCTCACTCTGCTTCTTAGCTATTGTGCAAAATATTTTAACATCTGTCAAACATCAGAATTCTTACAGCTTAATCTATAATTATTCCTCATAGAAATGGTCCTTTAGCTTTGGATCATATGGCTTCATGCAGATAAGGTTTACAGCAGGCTCATCCAGAGTCTTTAGCTGGTGGGCTGTCTTTGGCATTATTTTCTTAAAAGTAGAATAAATCAGATTCTGCGCTTTTGCAGGAAGCTTTTCATTAATCCTATGGCATGTTATTATTGTTTTGCCGAAAAGTGGAAGAAATGACTCAATTGTTTTAACATGATAATGCCTTGAGGTGCTTGCATTCGGTTTTATGAACTGCAGAAGCAGGCTTACAGGATTTTTTTCATCAGCAGGCTCATTTCTCGGTATAATCCAGTGATATGTTGCATCTGACTTTTGAGAATTTGACATCTTTCCAGGATGTTTTACAGCGGTAGGAGAATAGAGCACAAAATCCTGCTCAACCTTTAGGTCTCTTGAGGAAATTGACTTGTAAATTTTATCAAGCTCTGTTTTATTCACTGAATAAACTGCAATAAGGTCAACAATATTGCGAAGCTCCTCAAGCCTTGAAATCTTATTCCTTGCAACATTTGCAGTTATGGCAACTGCTCTTTTAACCTCATTGGAAAACCCCTTTACAACAGAAATTCCCATCTCATTGAGCATGTTGTATGTTTCAACAACACAGTTATACCTTGGGACAATAGTTACAGTAACATCATCTTTCATAAAAAGAAAGCAGTTTTTGTTTGATATTTAAAGCTTCTTAAATCTTCATAGCCCGCTAGGGGCATCAATGAACTTAACCTCAACATTAAACTTCTCTTTTACAGGATTCATCAGGGCCTTAACACCAAGGGTTTCTGTTGCATAATGGCCTGCTGCAATCAGATTAATCTTTCCTTCTTTAGCAAGCTGATAAGCATAATGAGGTATTTCGCCTGTGACAAAGCAGTCAAGGTCTTTATCAATTGCCTCATTTAAAGCAGAGCTTCCACCGCCAGAGACAACACCAATATTCTTAATCTTTTCATTTCCAAAATCAAGCACTTTACATTTAGTATTTAATTTCTCATTAATCTCTTTTACAAAATCCTTTAAACTAATCTCTTTCTCACCTGAAAACCCAATAACCTGGCCATTGTAATCACCAAACTCCTTTACATTGCTAAACCCAAAAATCTTACAAAACTGAGCGTTATTTCCATAAACTTTATGCTTGTCAAGAGGAAGATGTGCAGCATAAAGGGAAATATTGTTATCAATTAAAAACTTAACACGTAAATAATTAATGCCGGTTAAATACTTCAAGGAATCATCCCAGCTAATGCCGTGATGGACTATAATCATATCAAATTCTTTTGCTTTTTCAAAAACCTCAAGGCATGCATCAACAGCAAATGCTATCCTCTTCACTTCTTTATTGCCAGAAACCTGAAGCCCGTTGTTTGAGCGGTCTTCAACATCCTTTATTCCAAGCTCATTGTCAAGAAAATCCACAACCTCTTTTAATTTTGCCATTATCCCAGATAAGAAGGCTTTTCCTCCTTCATCTCCTTTGCCCTTGCTGATTTGAAATGCTTCCTCAGGTCTTCATAGGATTTCTCAATCTCCTTTGTGATTGATGGATTTACTTTGTTTAATGCCTGCTCAAAATTCTTCATTGAAACCTTTGTTGATTTTATGTCTTTTCTTAAGGCAAAGATTGCAGCTTCTCTGCATATAGCTTCAATATCTGCTCCAACATAGCCATCTGTTTTTTCAGCAAGCACCTCAATCTTTACATCCTTTAAAGGCATTCCCTTTGTATGAACCTTAAAGATTTCCTCTCTTGTTTTCTTGTCAGGAGCAGGAGTAAGGATAATCCTGTCAAACCTTCCAGGCCTTAAAAGTGCAGTATCCAGCATGTCTGGCCGATTTGTTGCTGCAATAACAACAACATCCTGCAAATTCTCCAAGCCGTCCATCTCAGTCAAAATCTGGTTTACAACCCTTTCAGTAACATGGCTATCGCTACTAATTCCCCTTCTTGGGGCTATTGAGTCAATCTCATCAAAAAATATTATTGTCGGAGCTGTCTGCCTTGCCTTCTTGAAAACAGCCCTTACTGCTTTCTCGCTCTCGCCGACCCACTTGCTTAACATCTCTGGCCCTTTAACCAGGATAAAATTTGCATCAGACTCATTTGCAACTGCTTTTGCCAACAAGGTTTTTCCTGTTCCAGGCGCTCCATAAATCAATATTCCTCTTGGAGGTTTGACACCTAAGTTTTTAAAGGATTCAGGATTTTTCAATGGCCACTCAACAGCTTCTTTTAATTCCTGCTTTACATCCTCAAGTCCGCCAATATCATTCCATTTAACATCAGGAATCTCAACCAAAACCTCTCTTAAAGCAGAAGGCCTCACAATCCTCAGTGCATTTGCAAAATCTTTTTTTGTAATCTTTAGTTTTTCCAAAACCTCTTTTGGAATAATATTTTTCTCCTTTAATTTTAAGTCAGGCAATATTCTCCTCAAGACAATCATTGCAGCCTCTTTTGCAAGCGCTGCTAAGTCAGCCCCAACAAAACCATAAGTTTTATCAGCAATTTCTTTCAGGTTGACGTTCTTTGCCAAAGGCATGTTTCTTGTGTGAATCTTCAGAACATCCAGGCGGCCTTGCTTGCCAGGAATTCCTATTTCTATCTCCCTGTCAAACCTTCCAGGCCTCCTTAAAGCTATATCAATTGAATTAGGTATGTTTGTTGCAGCAATAACCACAACCTTTCCCCTTGCATTAAGGCCATCCATCAAGGCAAGCAATTGGGCAACAACCCTTCTCTCAACCTCACCATGAACCTCCTCTCTTTTTGGGGCAATTGCATCAATCTCATCTATAAACACAATTGATGGAGAACTTTTTTCAGCTTCCTCAAACTTCTTTCTTAGATTGCTTTCAGACTCTCCATAGAATTTGCTCATTATCTCAGGGCCATTAATTAAAATAAAATGTGAGTTGGTTTCATTTGCAACTGCTTTAGCCAATAAGGTTTTTCCACATCCAGGCGGTCCATGCAATAAAACTCCTTTTGGCGGCTCTATTCCTAGTCTTTCAAATATTTCAGGATGCTTTAATGGCAGCTCAACCATTTCCCTTACTTTATCAATCTCATCCTTTAGTCCGCCAATATCATCATAAGTAATATCCAGAATTTTTTCTTCCTTTATTTCAATAGCCTCTGGATTAAATACAACATCTGTTAATTCAGATATTACAACAGCCTGCTTTGGATTAGAATCAGCAACAACAAACTTCAGGCTTCCAAGGCCAAAACCCATCATGCTCTCGCTTAGTGCCTCATAAATATCATTCATGCCGCCATATTCTCTCCTTTTTCTAACCCCTCCTAATGATACAATATCCCCTTTTACAACTGGCTTTCCTAAAAGCCCTTGTTTAAAAATCTGTGGAGGAGCATTTATCATAATACCCTTGCTTGCAGGTGCAATTATAACCTTTTTTGCCTCTTTTACATCTGCCTTGCTTACTCTGACAACCTCTCCAATGCCTGTTTTTGCATTTCTTCTTGTAATGCCATCCATTCTTATTATATTAAGGCCTATATCACCTGGATAAGCACGGTCAACTATTGTAACTGTTTCCCTCTCACCTATTATCTTAATAACTTCACCAGGCCTAACACCTATCTGTTGCATAAAATTAGAATCTATTCTAACAATGCTTTTATTAACATCATCCTGCAAAGCTTCTATTACTTTTAGTTTTAGCTCTTTTTCTGGCATTTTCCTCCTTTAAATCAAGTTAACCTAATAAATAAATCTTTTGGTTTTAGAACTAGGCCTTTTTAGGTTTTACCTTTGGCAATGGTATTGATGGCGGAAGATTAACATCCCTGCTTAGGATTAATGCCTCTATATTGCATTTCTCAAGCACCATATTCAAGACAGCAGTCATAACATCGCTTTCTGCCTTTTTTTCTTTTTTCCACTGCTTTAGAATATCTTCTGCTTTTTTCTTGTTCTCTACAACAACAACATTTCCCTTAATAATTACATTGCCTACCTTTGGCTCGTAGTTTGATGTGAATTCAAAACCAAATCTCAGGCCTTCCTGATCTTCTCTCTTGATAGGAACACCTATTTTGTCAATTTCCTTTATAGCAACATTATTGTTGATCTTTATTTCTCCGCTTACATTGCCTGTTCTTTCAACCATTATCTTATTTAAATCAAATCCTATTATTGCCATGATTATCACCAAAACCAAAAAAACACATTTGATATTTAAACTTTTGCACAAATATATGCAAAGCTTTAAATATGCCTTTTCTTTACTTTTTTATATGAGTTCAGTAAGAAAACAAGGTTCATAAACTATTTCTTTTAATTAGATTTACCTATATTTCATTAACATGATTTAAGTTCAAAATTAAACTAAGAAGGTGTTTGTTATGGAAAATGTGCATGATTTAAAATGGGAAAAGGGAATGAGCGTTAAGTCGCTTGCAGATAATATAGGCAGAGTTGGCTTCCAGGGAGTAGAGCTTGCAAAGGCCTCTGACATAATAGTAAAAATGAAAAAGAACGGATCAAAGATATTTTTTACATTTACCTCTAACATGGTTACCTCCGGCCTAAGGGGTTTTTTTGCCCAGCTTATAAAGCTAAAGATGGCAGATGTTGTTGTTACAACTATCGGCGGCCTTGAAGAGGATTTTATGAAAGCAATTGGAGAGAAATTCATAATCGGAGATTTTAATATGGATGATATTGAGCTTTATGAAAAAGGAGTTAATCGTGTTGGAAATCTTTTCATAAGAAATGAGAACTATGCAAGGTTTGAGGACATGATACAGCCATTATTGCAAAAGCTTTATAAGAAAAAGAAGACATGGCCTGTCTCGGAATTATTAAGGGAAATAGGATTAACATTAAAAGATGAGGATTCTATTTTATATCAGGCAGCAAAAAACGATGTTCCGATATTCTGCCCTGCAATAACAGACGGAGCATTTGGCTTCCATTTGTTTATGTTCCAGCAGAAGCATCCAGATTTTGTTGTTGATGTTGTAAAGGATTTTGCAAACATCCTTTTTTCAACAAGTCATGATGAAAGAAAGGGAATAATCTCGCTTGGCGGAGGTGTTTCAAAGCATCATGCAATTTTTTCCTGTCTTTTAAATGGTGGCCTGAACTATGCAGTTTATATGACAACTGCACACCATACTTCTGGAAGCATGAGCGGTGCAACAACTCGTGAAGCAAAATCATGGGGAAAGATAAAGGATGATGCAGATGCTGCTACTGTTATTGGCGATGTCTCAATAACATTCCCAATAGCAATGATAAATGCCCTTGAAACATTATGCAGAGAGGGAATTATAAAATGCTGACAAATGCAAAGTTCGTACTTTCAAAATCAAGAGTAATTGAGCAGTACAATAAAATAAAGCAGATTACAGATATTGTTTCATACAGTGTAAAGACAAACCCTGTTGTAGCCAAAGTGTTGGAGGAAAATACTGATTCTTTTTTTACTATGCATTTTATTTCATCATTAAACCATATAAAAGACAAAAAAAGAGTATGGTTTTTTGCGCAGGCATGGAGCAATAAAGAACTTGATACCTTGTTTGAAAAAAATGTTGAAAATTTTGTTGTGGACAATGAAAATGATTTAAGGATTTTGCTTGATTACATAAGCAAAAATAACAAAAAAATTAACCTTTTGTTAAGGATGCGATTGAAGGAAAACACAATAAGAACAGGCAAGCATTATGTTTATGGGTTTTATTCTCATCAGGTTAATGAGCTTATTCCAAAGCTTAGAAAAAACAATAGCATAAAAAAATTAGGAATACATTTTCACCGCAAGACACAAAATATAAGCGAATGGTCCCTGAAATATGAATTATCAGAATCAATTCCTGAAGAAATAATAAAACAGATAGATATTGTGAATATTGGGGGAGGCATACCTGTTGGCTACAGGAATTATAATGAAAATCTCGAGCCAATTATATTTGGAAAAATAAAAGAACTAAAAGAATGGCTTCATAATTATAACATAAAGATTATTGCAGAGCCAGGGCGTTTCATTGCAGGGCCGAGCATAAAGCTGGAAACAGAAATAGTCAATATATACAACAACAACATTGTAATCAACTGCTCTGTTTTCAACTCTGCCATGGACACCTTTGTTGCAGACATAAGATTATTGGTTCAGGGCGAGCTTAAAAATGGAACACCTTATGTTATCAAGGGATGCACACCTGACTCAATGGACATATTCCGCTATCGTGTTTATCTTGACAATCCAAAGATTGGTGATAAAATAATATTTCTTAATGCAGGGGCCTACACATATTCAACAGATTTCTGCAATCTCAACAAGCTTGAAACAGTTATTGTTGATTAAATAAATTTAACTTATGCAATTGCTGTTATACGCCCCGACGACCGAAGGGAGGAGAATGCAATGTGGTCGAGCACTGCAGACCCAATGTTGAGGAGCGGAGAAGTTGAGTTTTGCCCGATATATTTATATATACAACCTTTTTTCTGACACTTATGAAAAAAAAAGTATATGTTTCACATTCACAAGGCTTTGATTATAAGAATGAATTGTATAAACCTATTCGAAAAAGTAGTTTGAATCAAGAATATGACATTATTCTGCCTCATGAAAAAAGTGATAAACTTTTTAGTTCAAAAGGGTTTTTTAAAACTGATTGCAATATTCTTGTGGTAGAAGCATCGTATCCAAAGATTGGAGTTGGAATTGAGGCAGGATGGGCAGATGCATATAATGTGCCAATAATTACTATGTATAAAAAAGGATATAAATTATCTAACTCAATCCAACCGATGAGTAAGGCAATAATTCAGTATGAGTCAATTGAAGATATGATTGCTAAATTAGAGAAAGCACTTAGTAAAACCTAAGGGCAAAACCCAATTCTATTTAACTAAAACTTTATATACATCCACAAATATTATTCTTTTATGCTATTGGTAGATGTTCATGCGCACCTTGACTTGAAGGAATTTGATTCTGATTTAGATGATGTTATAAAAAGGGCTGAAACTGCAGGAATTAAGGCAATAATCAGCAATGGCCTTAATCACAAAAGCAACAGAAAAACCCTGGAATTAAGCAGAAAATATAAAATTGTAAAGCCAGCCCTTGGCCTGTATCCAGATGATGCAATTAAGCTAAGTGAAAAAGAAATTGAAAGTGAACTAAATTTTATTGAAAAAAACAAGGATAAAATAATTGCAGTTGGTGAGATTGGTCTTGATTACAAATGGTGTAAAGATAAAAAGCATCAGGAAAAACAAAAACAAATTTTCATTAAATTAATAAAACTTTCAAAAAAGATAAACAAGCCAATAATCATCCATTCAAGAAAAGCAGAAACAGATGTTATCGATTTATTAGAAAGCTTAGGTTCAAAAAAAGTTGTCCTGCATTGCTTTAGCGGAAAGCTTAAATTAATAAAAAGAGCAGCAGGGCTTGGTTTTTATTTTTCAGTTCCTACAAATGTAGTAAGGTCCAGACAATTCCAGAAATTAGTTGAAATAGTTGATATAAACCAGATTTTAACAGAAACAGACTCACCATATTTAAGCCCTCACAAAAACAGGAGAAACGAGCCCTCTTTCATAATAGAAGCAGTAAAAAAAATTGCAGAAATAAAAAACATGAGCATAAATGAGACTGCAAACAATATATTTATGAACTATCAGAAAATTTTTTGTTATTAATAAAGTTTTAAAATACACTCTTTAAAAAGCGAAAGTTTTATATATCCTTCAATCCCTGATATTGTATAATGGTAGAGCAATCTGTATTTAGAGGAACACTAGAATTTTTTGGAAAACTTGGAATTTATGATGTTATTCTTCCCTTTTTGC
>Ga0210017_1001051_pt1 | contig 24038 bp, 18 predicted proteins | sample CryGeyCG2014_020_FD_183966 | JGI IMG/M metagenome (GOLD analysis project Ga0210017, IMG submission 183966) | Groundwater microbial communities from aquifer - Crystal Geyser CG08_land_8/20/14_0.20 (SPAdes) (version 2) | ecosystem: Environmental > Aquatic > Deep subsurface > Groundwater | place... | reverse complement strand
TTGGAGTGGTTGGAGTGGTTGGAGTGGTTGGAGTGGTTGGAGTGGTTGGAGTGGTTGGAGTGGTTGGAGTGGTTGGAGTGGTTGGAGTGGTTGGAGTGGGATCTAAACAATTATTGCTCCAACACGTGGTCCCGCCGGTAGTAGGTGTACTACATTGACCAGGAACCTGACAGGTAGTTGCAGTCGTTCCAGTAGTAATTGCAGTAGTTGGAGTAGTTGCAGTAGTACTCGTGGTCGCCATAGCGCTGTTAATCGAAGCATTAATTGAAATTGAAACAGGTGAGCTGATTAAAGAATCTTTTTTTTCTAATCTCAAAACCTTTCGTTCTATTTTCATTCCTATTCGACCGCTAAATACCACTGTCACCAGGGCTAAAAGAAACAAAATTTTCAAAGGAATCAACCAATTTTTCTTTTCGTTTTTTGATAAAAAAGATTTTATTTTGTCGGCCATAGTCTTGATGTTTATTTATTTTACCATATCTTGATTATTATAAGATATAAAAGGGGTGGAATTGGAATAAAAATTTAATGGCATAGTAGGTGCCGGTTAAATTTGGGGATTGGTCATTTAAATTCTCCCTGAACCCATATTCAGAATAAAATTCCTTTATTGCTTTAAGTGGTTTTTCCAAATCCGAATCTTTTAACAGGCCGTAAAAAACCTTAAGATGACAAAGAAAAAATATTTCTTTAATATTAGTTAATTGACCAAATAGAATTTTGCCCAACCTTTCTTTGGCAACTTCGGTATCTTCTTTGATCAAACAGCTATTTTGGTTGCTCAAAACTCCACTTAAATTAGAAATAAGAGAGATCTGATAAAATTTAGTCCTTAGAAAACTTTGGTCAGAACTTTCATCTGGCTTATATTGATAACAATAATAATTTAAATAGGGAACGGAGATTTCCTCTACCTTCTCTGGCAAACCCAACAATCTATATATATTAATAACGGCGAGCTGATATTCCGGATCCAATTTATTATTTTCTAAATTTTCATTTTCTAAGGAATTTTTCTTTAACCAATCTAAATTAATCTCCTGATTTAGATCCTGGGAGAATTGAAAATCAATAGAAAGAACTTTAACCGTTGAAAAAATGGGCTCTTCGTCTTCTTCTAAATAATATCCAGGAGAAACATAATATGAACGAATTTTATCAAGCATAGCATCCGGATTTAAGTTCGTTAATTTTACTAAATTCTTTCCTAAAAATCGTTTATATATAGTTAAGGCATAAAAGCTAGCCCTTATGCTTACTTCGGGAGATTCTTTTGTCAATTTAAATCCATTTTTATCCGGAGCCGACAATTCTCCTAAATATTGAAAAATTCCTTCTCTGAACCGAGAGCTCTGAAAAAATCTCTCTGCTGAAAGATTTTTTTCAAAATAAATATATCCTCCAACGAAACCAAGAGCTATTATCAAAAAAATCATAATTAAGATTAATTTTAAACTAATTCTGGGTCGCATTAAATCATTATATCCCATTTCAAAAATAAAAATCAATATCTAGGCTGTGGATAACTCAATCTTCTATCCACTGCCGAAGAATCTGAGCTTCTTCTTTATTTTCTAAAAATTTCCTAAATAAATATTCAAAAGCCATTTTTTGCCATTTGCAAGAAAAACTTCTGGGGATTTTAGGATAAATATCATTTTCCCGACCGGCGGTATCTGCTAAACAAATGCCGCAATAAGCCATAAAAGGGCAGGAGCCGCAAACGGAAATCAAGTCTGGAGAGACATTTAACAAGGGAAGTGTTTTCTCTCTAATGGTTTGGTAATTATCTGCATCAACGTGGCCTAAATCCAAAAATCCCATTCCCCTAGCCGAATCACAACCAGTTATGGTTCCATCAGGAGTATAAGATAAAATAGAAAATCCTGCCCCGCAGGGCCGTTGCTGGCAACAATAATGAAGATTGAAATAAGGAGGCAACATATTCTTTAAAAAATTTTGAGCATTAAATTCTCTCACTTTTGTTCCTTTTTTATTTAAATAAAGGCAATATTCAATTCCCTCTTTCCAAAAATCGTAAAAATCTTTAGGCTCCATTACTAACTGTTCTAAATTTATTGAAGCTTTCCCGGTGGCCCGAAATGGTTTTAAAAAAACCGTATTTTGACCAATTTTAAGATATTCGTCTATAATTGCCTTCGGCCCAAACCTTAGAGAAAGCTTAGTAATTACCGGCTGAACCCCGATCCTTATCCCCATTTTCTTTAACTTTTTAATCCAGTAAACAGTTTTATCATAACTTCCTTTTCCATCAATATAAAATCTTTGAGAATTGTGAAGTTTCTTTGGCCCATCTAAAGAAAGAGAAAGGGGAACTGACATTTTAGAAATTTCCCTAGCCATTCCATCGGTAAGCAAAGTGGCGTTGGTAGCGACAGTGAATCCAAGCCTTAAGCTTTTCTTTTCCGCCCTCCTTCTGGCCTCAAGATAAATTTGCTTAACTAAATCCCATTTTAAAAGAGGTTCTCCTCCCTGAATTTCTATTTTACAGTTCCTAATCATTGGAATAGAAAATATAAAATCTAAAACCCTGGCTGCCGTATTTTCACTCATTTCTTGGTCTAAATCAGAACTATTTTGACAGTAAAGACAATTTAGATTGCATCGGTTGGTAACGGCTATTACATGATGGGTTGGATAATGAAAAAAATAACTGTTCTTTTGGCGCAAAACAGAGACCAGCCAACGAATGTTCCTCGAGGTTAAAATAATCCCCACCTTTTCCAGACTTTTAAACAGCTCCGAACTCAAATCAACACGGTTTAACTTAATCTGCCGATAATCTTCTTTAGATAAAATCGCCCAACCGCCATGCCTAGTAGTAAGAAGAATATTATTGTTATCTAAATTAAAAAAGAAATATTCATTTAGACCGAAAAACTTGACCCTGCTTTCTTCCGGAGGAGAATCTCCTAATTTTTTATAAGCTCTCCAGCATTGAACATCGGGAATGTCCCATTTTCCGCTATAGCCATAAGTAACACATTTTGCTCCACCAAAACAATTATAAAAATTTGAACAGTTTTTACAAAATGGATGAAGTTTTTCCGGGTTTCGAAAATCCTCCATTTGTTGAGAATAGTATACTTGTTCAAAATCATTCTTTAAAGCATTTCCAACCACTACCGGAAATCTTCGACAGGGCAAAATGTCTCCGTTGGCCATTATATTCAATTGTCCACCTCGGATCACATTACAAAAAATTGGATGATAAGATGGCCAGGGGCAATCAGCCAACAGCTCTTCGTTAAAGATAGCCGCCTCGCAACCGGTAGCTATTTTAATTCTTTTTCCTTCTTGAACAAACCTTCTGTTTGCCTCATTTATCTTAAAATAAAATTCTCTTAATTGTCGGGGCTCAAGCATATATTCTTCCATTTCTCTACCCCGCCCCCAGGGAACCAATCTTCTTGCTCCCAAAACCGCTACCCCAAAATCATTAAGTAGTTCAGCTAAAGGAATTACATCTTCCATATTTTTTTTAGTTAGAGTTAAAGAAACTACCGTCCGAATTCTGGCTTCCCTTAAAAGTTTTATCGATTCAATGGTTTGGTTAAAAGTCCCCTTGCCCCTAATTTCGTCATTGTTGTTTTCTAAACCCTCTATGCTCACTTGAAATAATTCAATATTAAACTCTTTTAATTTCTTTAAGTTCTCTCTGGTGACCAAGGAACCATTAGACAGTATTCCCCAATTATATAGATGAGAATATTTACCAACTCGCTTTAAAACCTGGAAAAAGTCTTTTCTGACAAATGGCTCTCCACCGGTAATATTCAGGTGCGCATTTTTTGAAGGAATTTGCCATTTTTTTATCAAAGTTAAAAATTGGTCAAAAATATGGAAAAGCTGTTTTAAGGTTAAATCCGGAACCGGCTTTTCGCTCTGGTAACAATGCTTACAATGCCAATTACATCTTTCGGTAATATGCCACTGAAGGCCAAAATGTTCAGGTATAAATTTGTTCCTGTTCATTTTAAGAAATTTTTATGATTAAAGTTTATATATTTGCCAATTTCTTTAGATAATTTCTCGTAGCAATAAAGGCAATTGTAGGCCTCCTCTAACTCTGGATGCCAATAAGGGAATTCTCGATTTCTATCGGCTTGAAAAAGCTCATTAATTTTATTCATAAAGATTAAACAGTCAATTAAACTATAGTTTTTAATTTTTAGGAAAGGCAGTTTTAAAAGAGGGGTCATCGAACAAAGACCAATAGACCCATCCCAATGAGGCGAAAGGGGCCCGGAACGTTCAAGGTACTTACAATGCGAATTACGCCCAGCATAAGGCTGATAGCCAGAAAATGTTATTTTAGAAAGAAAATTATTGTGGCGCTGATAAATCTTTTGTATCTCCGCTTTCTCCTCTTCACCTAAGATTAAATTGCGATTATCCTTAGCCCGACCAACCGGAATAATTGGTGAAACCATAATGTAATCTACCCTCAATCTTTCAGTTAAATCAAAAAATCTATCCAGCTCGGAAAAGCTTAAGGGGTGCAAGACGGTATGGATGCCAGTAAAAAAACCCATTGCTTTAGACGACCTTACTGCCGAAATGCATCTTTCAAAAGCCCCCTCTTTATTTACAATAACATCATGAGTTTTGGCCGAAGCTCCATACAACCCAAAAATAAATTTTTTAATGTTATTTTCTTTAAAATCTTCTAAAAAATCTTTGAAATACCAGCCATTAGTAAAAACTGTTACTTCATAGCCCAAATCTCTGGCAATTTTAAAGGCTTTTCTTATGTCTGAATAAACCAGGGGCTCTCCTCCATCAAAAAATAACTGTTTAATTCCTAATTGCTTTCCCTCTTTAAGGAGTTTTTCAAAATCTTTAATATCAATGGCTTCTTTATCTTCCGGTTTGCATTCAAATTCGCAAAAATCACATCTAAAATTACATTTTTGGGTCGTCATTAGATTAAAAGCGTTTGGTAAAATTACTCTTTCGATGTCTTGATAATTTAGGTTTAACTCGGGGCAATCTGATAAAACGGCAGACCAGTTTAAAAATCTTCCTTTTTCTACGCTTTCAAGAGTTAATCTATTTAAATCTTCAATTAAATTCTTATAAATTTCAGGGAATGAATCGGAAAAAACATTACCAACTGCTTGAGAGCTAAAAAGGGGGAAAGAACGAATATCGCCATTGCCCTCAATAATAATCTCCTCCCCGCTAATAAAAGGGTAATGTTCGCTATTTTGATAGTTGCTGTAAATTTTAACATTAGGATTTATCTTATTTGGAAAACCCAAAACATATCTTCTTAGGTATGGTAAATATAATTTTAATTGCTCCGGGCTAACTAAAAGCTCTTTTTTAAAAAAATTTCCTTCAACTGGAGAAATCTCTTCAATAATCATTCGTTGAGGCAAATATTCCAAAGTTTTTAAAAAACTGAGTAAACTAAAAATTTCATCGAAACTATTTTTAGATAAAACAAGGCGGAAACCAACTGGCAAATTTTTGCTTCTCAAAAAATTAAATTTTTCCAAAATAATTTGAAAATCATTTTTATTCTTCAAATTATTGTGGGTTTTAGGAGTTAAACCATAAAAAGTTAACCAAAAGAGATTAATGTTACTGTTAAGTAAAGCTGCCTTTCTCTTTTCGCTCCAGCTTTGGTCATCCTCCAATTCTACTAAAAAATTTAATCGCGAAATAATCTCCAAAAATTCTTCAAGTTTTTTATTTCCAATAGCGTCAACTGCTTTAAGATAAAAATAATTAAAACCCAAAGAATAAGCCTCTTTTAAAATTCTTGACCATTGGTTTAAATCCAAAGATTCAGAATGCTCCTTTTGGAAAATAAATCTAATTTTTCTCATAATTCTGTTTAGGGTAAAGAGAAACATCCTCTTTAATAAGGGATAGCCATCGGGGAAGATACTTTACGCATTTGGAACAAGTAAAAAATTGGCTTTTTTTAAAACATTTTTTCATTGACATTTCGGTCCAATAAAGAGAATTCAGAAAGTCGCTAAAAAGCAATTTTTCAAAATCTTTAAAGTCGCCCAATTTAATCGTATCAATGTGAAAAACACAGGGGTGGAGACCGTAAGGAGAAACACTTATTTCCTGACCCAAACGCCAACAGGGAAGAATATCTAAAACTTCTTCAAAGCAATTAACGCGAACTCTGAGCCCCTTTTCATCTCTAAAATAATTATATTTGGCTAAAATTTGACTGATTTGCCTATGCTGATTTTCTGTTAATAAAAACTTGGGATTTTCCCCCCGACCAAGTTCAACTACCTCATCAAAAACTATTTCGTTTACGCCAAGCTCCTTGCCAAATTTTATATAGTTTAAAATTTCTTTCTCTTTGATTAGGTTAAACGGGGTCAAAATAGCATTTATCTCAACTGGAATACTATATCTGCGAAGAAGCTTGATTGCCCTAACGGCATAGTTAAAAGTATTCCGGCCTCGAAACCTATCGTGGTTATCTGCTTTATAGTTATCTAAACTAATTAAAACTCTAGTGATTCGATTCTCTAAAACATCTTTCAAAAATTTTACATCATCTTCTTTTAAAAGAAAACCGTTTGTTTCCAAAAAAATCGATGATTTTAGAGAACCAATAAGTTTCATTAATTCTCGCCAGTATGGATAAATAAGGGGTTCACCGCCGGTAATACTGAAACTCCTGATTCCAAAACGATGGGCAGAAAGAATTATTCTTTTTAAAACCGGGAAAGGTATTTCTTTACCTTCTTCTCGGGCGTTTCTTAGGCAATAAACACATCTTAAATTACATTTTTCCGTAATCATTAACGTTAAATATTTTTTCATTCTTAAATCTGTCCAGAGAAAATTAGCCTTCCTTTGGCTTTGGGGAATAAACTGAATTTTTTCCTCACCTGGCTTTAAATAAAATTTCTTTTTCTCTAACTTTCTGTTTTCTAAATTTCTAAGCAATTCAAAAATCTTGGAATCAATCAACTTGTTTATTTTTTTAAATTGATTATTAAAAATTGCCATACTAATTTATCCGATATTTCTCTTTCGCTAAATCTAGACAACTCTCTATGTGTTTATCACAATAATCACACAAAGTAGTGTTTGCCTCTATTGAATTGTTTAATAAATCGTAGAGGCGCCTTTTTTTTATTTCATTAATAGTATCTAATGTTATTTTATAGGCTTTTTCGAATCCAACCTCTTGAATCAGGGGCTTATTTTCACATCGAAAAAAAATATCAGGACAAAAAAGCATTCCTCCATCCCAATCAATATATATCTTTTGACCGTCCAAAGGAGAACAAAACTGAACACCTGTTTTGCATTCGATATTTTGAAATAAACTTGCTGCCGGTTGAATTCTTAGAACTCCCCTAAACCTTCTTTGGAAAACTAAAATTTCTTTAAGGGCTTTAGCTCTTTCTTTTGGGGGAAAATCAGAATTCCGAGAAGGAATTTCAGATATAAAGGTTATCCGCTTTACTTTAAGTTTTAAACAGAGTTTTAATATCTCTTCGATTTGATGACGATTTCTTTTTGATATTAAAGTCTTTATCCCTATATCTATTTTTCTTCTTTTATAAAAATTTATAGCTTCAATTACTCTCTCAAAAGAACCTTTTTTGTTCCTGATATTATCGTGAACTTCGGCAGTAGCCCCATCTAAACTCAAATTAATATCAATTAAATTTTCTCTATTATATTCTAAACCTTCCCAATATTCTTTATAAAGCCAGCCGTTGCTTATGATAAGAAATTTATAATTATATTTTCTTATAAGAGTTATTATTTCCTTGAATTGAGGATGTAAAATTGGTTCACCTCCAACCAGTAAAATAGTATTAAAATTCATTTTTTTTCCTTCTTTTAAAGCTATCTTAAAAATAGAAATCGGTAAATCCTTAATAACTGTTTTGTTCTTATCATCCAGTCTTCGAATACAATGGGGACAGTTAAAATTACACTGACTGGTAATTGCAAAGAAAAGAATACGAGACTGAGGGAAATAATGAACCCGAGCATCATTAATCTTCTTTTTGGGCCATAAATATTCAAGGGTTTTATTGCTTAAATTTATCAAAAACTTCTTCATAATTCGCAATCTATACGAATATGATATCACAGTTTTTCTTAAATAGAAAATGCGCTTTGCTGATACCAAATTATAAGAGGCCGCCTATAGAAAGGGTAGCCTCTTTGAGCCTTATGGCTTTACTTTTAAGTATAACTCCTCCAGTTTCTTTTCATTTTCCGGGGTTTGGTTCCTCAGCATCTCCCATAGAATCTTTTTGTCTACATCTGTGCTTATGAAATTTTTGTCGTAGATAGTATACAGGTATCGCTTATCAAACTTTACCATCAAAAGCCAAATTGGCTTACACCAAGCCATTCCTTTATCCGGAGAAAAGTCGTATTGGGGATTTTCCCCTAACTTAAACAATCTCCCATAGACGGCGTCAGCTACCCACTCTTCGCCATTAATGTTTAAAATACAGGTGAAATGGATTGTCTCCTCATAAAGACAAGGAAAGACATCGCAGTCCACACCGTTATTGCCTTGTTTTTCTCCTTCTTCATCCCAACCGGTATAGCTGATAATATAATCGGCCATAATATCGTAGACACAAGCAATATCATTACAAAACGGGGGTACCAACACCTTCTCATGATGGGAGTAGTAGTAGGATAAAGGATCTCGAGGATAATTTAACATCTCATAAGATCTGGGCACCTGAGCATTGGGGTATTCGTCTTTGCCACGAGGGTGCATGGCATGAGGAACATGTTCATAGACCATTTGGCTAAGATTCTGGAAGGTTTTTACCTTATTTGTTCTATCAATACAGAATAAGGTATCTTTTCTCATCTCCTCGTTTAGATAATCGACCAGCACTTCATAAACTAACTCCTCCAGCGGTTCTGAATCAATGATGTTAATTAGTCCATCTTGATCCAAGTCTCCAAATTGGTGAAGTTCTTCCTCGGTAACAACAGTGTCTTGGACAATTTGTTTTAGAGAATTAAGAACAATGACGTTTAACTGGACATCTCGAGATAAAATAGATATTTCATCTATCAGGGCTTTTTCGTTCTCATCCATACCATTTTCCCTTAAGGGCTTTATGATCTCTATAACTTCTTGAAAAATTCCCCGGGGGAAAGGCAGTGACTCAGCATACTCCTCAATTTCATTTTTGTCAAAATTTAGTTCGGCGTAACTTAAAGTGGGGAAAAGCAAAATAATCAATACAATCAGCAACGCTTTCTTCATTTTTTCCTCTCTTTTTTCAACCTCTATCCAGTTTTTTAGGTGCTATCAGGCTATATTATTATACACCTCTTGTATAAAAATGTCAAGCTCGCTAGGCCAGCCAAAATTAAAATCCAATCGCTATATTTAGTATAAGGAGTTTTTTTAGAAATTGGTTTAACCTTACCAAAAAGAGCTTGATTTTCGAAATTGGGAGTTTTTACAATAATTTCTCCTCTTTCATTAATAATATAAGAACTTCCGTAGTTAGTTGCTCTAATCAAATATCTTCCATTTTCGGCTGCCCGAAATTGAAGCATCGCTTTAATCTGAGAATCTAAGGTTTTAGAACCGTGTGAAAATGCTAAACCGCCTAAATTAAAGAAAATTTGGGCATCCTTTTTTACTATTTGTCTGAATAAAATTGGTGATGTAATTTCTGAGCAAAAAAGAATACCACCCTGCCAGCCATCAGGGCTAGAGAAAGTCGTTATTTCTTTTCCTTTCTTGCGACCCATTGACCTTTCCAATTCTTCAATCCATTTTATATTAATAATCTGAGCTGGTATCTTTATAATATAGGGGGGGTATTCGCCAAAGGGAAGTAAAAGACGCTTTGTACTTTTAGCTAAAACATCCCCCCTAGTATTGCCAAAAACACCGATAAATTTTCCTCCTTCGGGGATCTCGGTCGGGCTGGAATCGATGATAAAAGCTTCTTTCTGAAAAAATAACTCGCTTAAAACCTTTTTGGCTTCTTGATGAATTAGGAAACGAGAATTCTCGGGAAAAATAATGATATCCGGGTTAGTCAAAGCGACTTTTTTTAGTAAAGCTGTTTTGATTTGAAATTCTTCTTGAATCATTTTTTTGGTCTGATAAATAGATGGAGAAAATTTAGTTTGTAAAATAGCTACTTTCAAAACTTGACCTTCTTCGGGCTGACTTTTAGGAAAGGGAATAAAATAAGTAGCAGAAATTAAACCAACAATAATTAAAATGGCTGTAAAATATAGAAGTCCAGCTTTCTTGTCTTTCTTGATTATGGGTGACCAAACTTCTCCTAATTTTCTCAATAAAAAGAAAATTAGGACATTAATTAAAATAATTAAAAAACTTACTAGGTAAATCCCTCCGGTGCTAGCCAAAAATCTAAAGTTTGAATTTTGGGCAAGGCTATAGGCTAAATTACCAAGCGTCCAATGGGGACCAAAAAGAGATTCTTTTCCAAGTGTAATTATGGCAAAAAACCAGCACCCTAAGTACTCTAATAAAATCCATAAAGAAGGGGTCAATAAGGCATCCCAGAAATTTTTCCGTCTTAAAAAACGGTGGCCTAAAGAAAAAATTCCTAAAAAAGATGCTGAAATTAAAATAGGTAAAAGCCAGAGGAAAAATATGATAAGAAAACCGATGGCTTTATTCTCTATTCCCATCCAGTCAAGAGGAAGCAAATCAAATGTCCAAAACATAATCCCGCTAAAGAAAATAAAACCAGTCAAAAAACCGGCACAAAAAGATTTTTTAGGAGAAATCTTTTTTATATTCAAGAAGAAAAATAGTGGTAAAAGAGCAAGAAATGGGAGGATTTTAATGCTAAAGGGCGGGTAACTGAAAGTTAACAAAATCCCTGATAAAATTGGCAAAAACCATTTTTTCATATCTTCAATAAATCTTACCTTAAAAATTTTAAAAGGAAAAGCCACCATCATAAGATAGTGACTTTTGATTTCCCAGTTACAAGTTATAAATATTTTTTACTTACCGAAACATAAGCATCCAGGGGATTTATCTTAAATATAGAATGTTCACCAGGCACTTGGATCATCGGCCTTTCTGGCGTACAACTATAGAACCAAGCTGATACCGGTATACCATAGGGAGAAGTAAATCCACCCGTAAATCCATAAAGCTCTGTCCTTTCATAAATAGTAATATAAGCTGGTAAATGGCCCTTAGTGCCTACAAACATATTATAAAGTACAGGCGAGAATGGTATATAACTGTCTTCAAAATAGCTTGTTATCTCAACTTGAACACAATAGGTTCCAAAATTCCTATCGCTCCATCTTCCAATGGCCCAACTGTCATTAACTACTTTTTGACCTATGCCTTCCAAGCCAATGGCATTAAATGAATCTCCTTCGGTTTTAACAAAGGTTACCATTCCTGAAGCCACAGCCCCGGCTGGTTTATCTAAAAATCCAGCTATTCCCAGCCCTAGTAAAACAACCAATAACCCTGCCAAAACAATTGAAACTATCTTCCGTTTCCACATTTTATCTTAAACCTCCTTTTTTATTTTATTTTTTTCTATTCCCTATAAAGTTGTTAAAAAACTCTTTCGGGTACTACCTATATGATAGCACGTAGTAAAGATTTTGTCAAGGCTACTTCAATTGTTCTAAAATTTCGCCTAATTTTTGGAGCTCTTGGCCGTAAAGAGCCCAGTTACCTTCTTTCTGGGCCTGGAGAGCCCGCTCAAAATGCTCTCTTCTTTCTTTGATTTTAAGTCTTTTTCGTTAATAATCTCTTTACCGGGCTAAAAGATTTCCGGTGGATTTTACAGGGGCCGTATTTTTTAAGCCCGGTTAGATGTAATTTAGTGGGATAACCTTTGTGTCTGTCAAAACCGTATTTGGGATATTTTTTATGATATTTTCTCATTATTCTGTCACGCCAAACTTTCGCTAAAATTGAGGCGGCGGCGCAGGAAAAAACTTTCTCATCGGCTTTTATAATTGACTTTTGATGAATGGTTCGACTTTGCTCACCACAGGTTGACAAATCAAGTTTCATGTTCCCGTCCAGAATTAAATAATCTATCTTTAATTTTTGGTTTTTGGTTTTTAATTTTTTTATTGCTCTTTTCATCGCCAGCTTTGTGGCCTCCAAGATGTTGATTTTATCAATTACCCTTTCCGAAGCTTTACCTATCCCCCATTCAATGCTCGGATGATTGATTAAAATCTTATAGAGTTTTTCTCGCTTTTTTGGAGACAACTGTTTCGAATCCTTCACAGTTTTTAATTCTTTAAAATTTTGAACTTTAAATTTTAATTTTGCATTTTGCATTTTGCATTTTGCATTTACTCTTACTGCTGCAGCCACCACAGGGCCGGCCAGAGGACCGCGGCCCGCTTCATCTAAACCCACCACTCTTTTATATCTCTTTCTCCATAACTTTTTTTCTTCGCTTAAATTGGGACTCATTGTCTTATTGTATCTTATGTTTAGAGTGTTGAACAATTATTTTTCGGCGTGAATCAGCGTTACTATCAGCGTAATATCAGCGTGAAACGATTAGAAACGCTGAAATAACGCCGATAACTACGCCGAATAACGCTGAATTATTCAACGGTCTAATGTTGTATTGTAAACAAAACAAAGATTAGGTATAATAAAAAAATCATGAAACATGAAACGTAAATCCTGAAACATCGCCAAAAGTTTCAAGTTTCCCCAGGCCGTCTGCTGGAGCAGCCAGCGGGGCAGGCAAGTTCCAGGATTCAAGGAATTATGGGAAATGTCTTAACTCAGGCTCAAATAGAACATGAAATTAGAGTAGCTGAAATGGCCAGAAGGCAGGCAGATTTTAGAGAAAAAGCTTTTTCCAATTTTTTACTTTTAGGAAAAGAAGTGGGGATAGGCTTAGATTTAGAAAATTCTACTATTATGGGTTCAATTTCTTTAGGAGATACAAAAATCTCGGGAAGTTTAAATTTAAAAAATATAAAATTGGGGGGAGCTTTTTATTTTGGAGGCGGTGAGATTCTGGGAAATATAGACCTTAGCAATGCCAGGATAGGAGGAGTGTTAAATCTGGTAGGAACTAAAATCAGAGGTTCTTTAAATTTTCAGGGGTTAGAAGTAAACGGCTTTTTAAGTTTGGCTAAAGCCAGAGTTTCAGAAAACTTAGATTTCAGAAATATAAAAGTGAAAAATTCGGAATATGAAGGATTAACTATCGTTGGAGACCTTTATTTAAATCAAGCCATTATTCAGGGAGGAATTGATTTAACTCAAGCAGTTATAGAGGGGAATTTAGATCTTTCGGTTATCTGCGTTCAAAATTCGGTAGATTTAACATTGGCCGAGATCGGAAATCTTTTATTTTTAAGAGATGCTTTAATTAAGGGAGATTTAATCCTAAACGAGACAAAATATAAGAAAATGATAAAACACTTCGTATGAAATTTACTCATTTACACGTTCACAGCCATTATTCTTTACTTGACGGTTTGCCAAAAATAGACGAGCTTTTAGATTATGTCAAAGAATTGGGGATGGATTCGGTCGCTTTAACCGACCACGGAGTTCTTTACGGAGCAGTAGAATTTTACAAAAAAGCAAAAAAAGCAGGAATAAAACCAATAATCGGAGTAGAAATATATCAAGCATTAGAAAGAATGAAAGACAAAAGACCCAATATTGATGATAAAAGATATCATTTAGTGCTTTTAGTAAAAAACGAAAAGGGCTATAAAAATTTGGTAAAGCTAATTACCGACTCGCATCTTGAAGGATTTTACTACAAACCCAGAATTGATGAAGAACTTTTAGAAAAACATTCTGAAGGACTAATCGCTCTTTCCGCCTGCCTGCAGGGAAAAATTCCCAAGTTGATTCTGCAGAAAAAAATGAAAGAGGCCGAAGAAACCTGCTTGAAATACCAGGAAATTTTCGGCAAAGGAAATTTCTACCTTGAACTGCAGCATCACCCGAATCTGCCCGATCAAGAAAAAGTAAACAAAGCCCTGATTTCATTTTCAAAAAAATTGGACATTCCCCTCGTCTGCACCAACGATTCCCATTACCTGAAACCGGAAGATGCCGAAGCCCAGGATATTTTAATGTTAATCAACACCGGTTCCAATCCTTCGGACCCGGAAAGACTGACGATGAAAGCAGATGATTTCTCTTTTCGTGAACCCGAAAAGATGATAGAAGATTTTAAAGAAACTCCGGAAGCAATCGAGAACACTCAAAAAATTAAAGATGCCTGTAATTTTGAATTTGAATTAGGAAAAATTAAACTTCCCTCTTATCCTCTACCTTCATCCTTCACCAAAAATTTGGAGGAGGACAAGAATAAAACCGCAGATAATTATTTAAAAGAACTTTGTTATCAGGGACTGGAAAAAAGGCAGTTAAAAAGAACTAAAGAAGTCATTGACCGACTCGAATACGAACTTTCCGTAATTTCGCAAACCGGGTTTGCTTCTTATTTCTTAATCGTTCAGGATTTTGTAAATTGGGCAAAACAAAAAAGAATTGTGGTGGGGCCGGGCCGGGGGAGTTCGGCCGGCTCTTTAATCGCTTATTTACTTAACATTACCAATATTAATCCATTAAAGTATAATCTTTTATTTGAACGCTTTTTAAATCCCGGGAGGTCAGCCAGCCCTCCTGATATTGATCTTGATTTCACCGACCGAAGAAGAGATGAGGTAATAGATTATGTGGCTCAAAAATACGGTCGGGATAAGGTGGCTCAAATCATTACTTTTGGAACTATGGCTGCCAGACAGGCAGTCAGAGATGTCGGAAGGGCTTTAAATTATGCTTATAGTTACTGCGACCAAATTGCTAAAATGATACCGTTTGGTTTCACTTTGGACCAGACTCTTCAAAAAATAGAGGAATTCCGCCAAATTTACCGGCAAGACCTTAAGGCCCGGCAATTGATTGATCTGGCAAAAAAATTAGAAGGGGTAGCCCGTCACGCTTCCACCCATGCCTGCGGAGTAGTAATTTCGGCAGAACCTCTTGAAAATATTGTTCCTTTGCAACACCCTACCCAAAATGATCAGAATATTGTCACCCAATATGAAATGCATGCTATCGAAGATTTGGGGCTTTTAAAAATGGATTTTCTGGGATTGAAGAACTTAACTACTATTGAAGATACTCTAAAAATGATTTACGCTATTCACCGGGTAAGTATAGATATTGAAAATATACCATTAGACGACAAAAAAACCTATAAACTTTTGCAGGTGGGAAATTGTGTAGGTCTGTTTCAATTGGAAAGTGAAGGTATGCAAAGATATTTAAAACAATTAAAACCAACGGAATTTGAAGATATTACTGCCATGGTCGCTTTGTACAGACCCGGTCCCATCCAATTTATTCCTGAATATATTGCGAGAAAACATAAAAAGAAAAAAATAGAATACTTGCATCCAAAATTAAAACCAATTTTAGAATCAACCCAGGGAATTATGATTTATCAAGAACAAACCATGCAAATTGCTCAGAGATTGGCCGGATTTTCTTTAGCTGAAGCCGATGTTTTAAGAAAAGCTATTGGGAAGAAAATAAAAAGTCTATTGCTGTCTCAAAAAAAGAAATTTATCGATGGTATGATAAAAAATAAAATTAATGAAAAAATAGCAACTGAAATATGGAAGTGGATAGAACCTTCTTCCCGCTACAGTTTCAATAAAAGTCATGCTACTTGTTATGCCACCATTGCTTATCAAACCGCTTTTCTGAAAGCCCATCACCCTTTAGAATTTATGGCTTGTCTTCTAACCTCCGAGAAGGCTGACGTAGAAAGAATTGGTTTTTTGATCGAAGAATGTAAAAAAATGGGAATTAAGGTCTTGCCTCCCGATATTAATGAGAGCTTTAGAAACTTTTCAGTAGTTCCGGGAGAAAATCAAATTCGATTTGGGCTTTTAGCAATAAAAAATGTCGGCTCCAATATTGTAGAGGCCATTGTTAAAGAAAGAAAAGAAAATGGGAAATACAATTCTGTTGAAGATTTTATCTCCAGAATAAACTGTAAGGATTTAAACAAAAAATCTTTAGAAAGTTTAATCAAGGGCGGGGTTTTCGATAGAATCGCCGAAAGGAATCAGCTTTTATTTAACTCAGAAAAGCTTTTGGAGTGGTCGAGAGAAACTCAAAAAACCAGAACCAACGGACAAAAAGGACTTTTTGATGAAACGAAATTCAACTCTAAATTAAAATTAACTTCAACCTCTCCAGCTTCCCAGATGGAAAAACTAACCTGGGAAAAAGAATTATTGGGATTGTATATTTCCGGCCACCCTTTAGAAAATTATCTAAAAATTTTAAACCCGTCTATCCCCCCACCAAAATTCGGTGAAGGGCCTAACGGGGTAAATCAAGAAGCCCCTGGGTTTTTGCCCGGTTCTCTAAAAACTTTGCCTATTGCTGAAATTAAGGCCCTATCAGATTCCGATGAGGGAGTTAAAAAAATAAAGGTTGGACAAAAAGTAAGAATTGGAGGAATTATTTCTGGCCTGAAAAAAATTATTACCAAAACCGGAAAACCGATGCTATTTTTAAAAATAGAAGATTTAACCAGCAAAATTGAAGTAGTGGTCTTCCCTTCAATTATTGAAAGAAGTCCTTCCGTTTTCCAGGAAAATAAAATAGTTTTTGTCTCCGGCAGAACCGACCTAAGGGACAACATCCCAAAAATTATCTGCGAGGAGATTGAAGAAATCGTCGAGGAGTGATTTTCACAAAATGAAAATATGAAAATTGAAACTATTCGCCACTCATTAGCTCATATTTTGGCTTATGCGGTTCAGGAACTTTATCCCGGGACCAAATTTGGTATAGGTCCCAGCATTGAGAATGGATTTTATTACGACATGGACACAGATCAACACAAATCTGAAAACAGATCAACACAGATAACCTTAGAGGATTTGCCCAAAATTGAAGCGAAAATGAAAGAACTCATAAGAAAAAAAATCGTTTTCAAGAAAGAGCTAATCTCCAAAAAAGAAGCCGAGAAATTGTTCAAGGATCAGCCGTATAAACTGGAGCTTGTTAAGGAATTAAAAGAGGAAAAAGTCGGAATCTACAAAAGCGGAATTTTTACCGACCTTTGTCGGGGCCCTCACGTAAAAACGGCTAAAGAAATCAATCCAGATGCTTTCAAGCTGACGAAAATTGCCGGAGCCTATTGGAAGGGTGATGAAAAAAATCCTCAGCTTTCCCGGATTTACGGAGTAGCTTTCAAAAATAAAAAAGAGTTAGAAAATTATCTTCTCAAAATTGAAGAGGCCGAAAAAAGAGACCACAGAATTCTGGGCCAGAAATTAGAGCTTTTTATGTTTGATGAAGAGGTAGGAGCCGGGCTTCCTCTCTGGATGCCCAAAGGAGCAATTCTGCGTCATATAATTGAAAATTATCTATATCAAGAATTAATTTCCCAGGGTTATCAATGGATAGTTACCCCTCATATCGGAAATATTTCGCTCTGGAAAACTTCGGGTCACTGGGAACACTATCGGGAAAACATGTATTCTCCTATTGAAATTGATAAAGAACAATATCTAATAAAGCCAATGAACTGTCCTTTCCATGTTAAAATTTACAATTCTAAAATTCGAAGCTATAAAGACCTGCCCATAAGGTATGCAGAAATGGGAACGGTTTACCGATACGAAAAATCGGGAGTTCTTCACGGCCTAATTCGGGTTCGAGGATTTACCCAGGACGATGCCCACATCTTTTTAGCTCCCGAACAATTAGGCGCAGAACTTAAGCAACTTTTAAAACAGGGCCTAAAAATTCTTAAAACTTTTGGATTCAAAAACTTCAATCTTTACCTTTCTACCCGGCCCCAAAAATATGCCGGAACCTTAAAGGGCTGGGAAAAAGCTACCAATTCCTTAAAATATGCCCTGAAATCTTTAAAATTAAATTACCAAATTGATCCCGGAGGAGGAGTATTTTATGGGCCTAAAATTGATATAAAAATAAAAGACTCTTTAGGAAGAGAATGGCAATGTTCAACTTTTCAAATAGATTTTAATTTACCAGAAAGGTTTAAAATGTTTTATGCTGCAAAATCAGGCAAAAAATCTCAGCCAATTATGATTCATCGAGCTTTACTGGGATCGTTAGAAAGATTTATCGGAGTTTTGCTCGAACATTACTCGGGTGCTTTACCTTTATGGCTCTCCCCTGAACAACTTTGGATAATACCGGTTGGTTCCCGTCATCGAAAATATGCCAATGAAATTAACTTGCAACTTAAAACTTACAGCTTGCGAACCGAAGTAAGGGATGAAAATGAAACAGTTTCTAAGAAGGTGAGAAACGGCGAAATTTCAAAAATTCCATATATCTTGGTGGTCGGAGATAAAGAAATGAAAACGAAACAGGTTCGAGTAAGAGAAAGAACAAAAGGAGATATTGGAATAATGAAATTGGATAAATTTTTGAAAAAAGTTAAAATGGAAATAGAGAAAAAAAATTGAGCGGAGCGAAACCGAGCACTCAGCATGGTTATACTTTTTATGTGACAAATGGTAAGTAATTGCCTTATTGTTGCATAAATTTATATTGCCATACTGAGTGCTCGGTGCTCACTCTGATCGCATGCCCGAACTATCTCAACCAACTCAAAAATTAATATCTCGCTATCAAGACTGGCATCAATCTCTTCAGCCAAAAGAAGGAGTTTCTACCATCCATGTTGATGAAGTAGCCAGCAAGGTGGCTTCTTTTTATGAAAAATTAAGGGGAATTGTTGCTTGGCGGGAAGAGCACCTGATGAGAAGGGCGGCAATCAGTAGAATGCTCAAAAGGAGATTATTGTTATCAAAGGATGCTAAAACAATTGCCGAATCCCTGGTTTTAGAATCAATCAGGGGAGGCCATTTCCCCAATGATGAAATACCGGAGTCAAAAATTGAGGAAGCTAAAAAAGTAATTGATAAATATATTTTTATTCTTCAAAACAGTCCGGCTCCCCCAAGAGAAAAACTAAAACCCCAATTTACTAATTGGTTATTAGATATTGCTGCCTGTGAAATAGAAGAAGTTCTCTCTGCGTCAAAACGCGAAAGAGCCTTAATTGACTATATGACAGAATCAATGAAAGAAAGTGTGAGATTAAAAGAAACCTCGGTAATAGTTTTTGGCGGAATGAGTGAAGAAGAAAAAAATATTCAGATTTATATTGCTGTCCAGAGAGCTCTTTTTAAATTGGATTCACCAATAATTACTTATCATCTTTTAAAAAGGCAGCATTCTCAGTGGGCAGACCTTCCTTTATTTCAACTTCAAGAAATAACTCAGAATATTTATTCAATCTGGGATAATTTAGAAAAAGAATTAAGCTATCCTTTGGCTGAAAAATTTTATAATGTTTGTGAAAGATATGACACCACTTATTTACTTTTGGGAGACACTCTTGGTGAGGAAAGTACTGCCGAAATTGCTGAAAAAATCTCAAAACCGGAAATTTTGGAAGAGCTGATTAAAAAAGCTTATAACAAAAGATTATCTACCTTAAAAAAACGACTTTCCCGGGCAGCTATTTATTCTACCCTTTCAATCTTGCTGACCAATGCTTTTTCTCTTTATATTTTAGAAATTCCCCTGGCTAAGTTAATTACCGGAACTTTCAGGCCCATTACTATAATTGTTGATATTTTGGGGCCAACTTTTTTGATGTTTCTTTTGACCGTAACAATTAAACCACCATCAAAAAGTAATTTACGGGCGGTAATAATGGAAACAATGAAAATAGTTTATCAGAGAGAAAAAGTTGATATCTATGAAATAAAGGTCTCAAAGAAAAAGGGGGTAATCGTAAAATCCCTTATTGCCCTTTTATATCTGATGGGCGCCTTAATTTCTTTAGCTGTTATCGCCGCAATTTTTCAGTGGGCTGGTTTTCCGCCAACCTCAGTTGTAATTAATATTATTTTTGTTGCTTTGATTGCTTTTGCCGGTTTGACAATTAGAAACAGAGCCAAAGAACTCACGGTTGAAAAAACCAAAGCAAGTTTTATTAGCTCTTCATTTGATGCCATCTTTTTGCCAGTTGTTGGTCTGGGACGCTGGCTGTCAAACAAATGGAAAAAGTATAATGCTGTCGCTATCTTCTTTACCGCTTTAATTGATATGCCTTTTCAGCTATTTGTCGAGTTTTTTGAACAGTGGCGATTTTTTCTAAAAGAGAAAAAAGAAGAAATACACTAAATCTTGAAACTGGAAACTTAAAACTTGAAACATAATAAAAAAAAGTGACAAAAGGCAGTTCTTTACGGAACTGTTTTTTTGTAATATTATTTAAAAGTCATATGAAAAAATATTATTTGGTAACTTACGGATGCCACCCCAGTAGTAGTCCCGCTGCGAGCGGGATACTACGGGGCAAGGATGAATAAATGTCAAAAAAATATTTCATAATTACATATGGATGCCAAATGAATAAAAGCGACTCCGAAAGAATTGCTGCGGTTTTAGAAAATATTGGGTATAAACAGGCTTCAGACATTAATGGGGCTGATTTAATTGTAGTCAACATGTGCTCGGTCAGACAATCGGCAGTTGACCGAGTTTTTGGTCTTTGCCAAAAACTCGCCAAGCTCAAAGCCCAAAATCCAGAACTCAAAACTATTTTAACCGGCTGCATTCTTAAAAAAGATGAAAAAAAGCTCAAAGAGATTTTTGATGACGTACGAAGACAACCATGGTTTGATTCGTACGTCAAACTAAAATACGTCCAAAGCCCGAAAGCTTATATACCGATCTCTAACGGCTGCAACAATTCCTGCACCTATTGCGTCGTTCCTTACACCCGGGGTCCTTTGGTTTGCCGCGACCACCGGGAGATCTTAAAAGAAGCTGGGGAGGCAATAAAGAAAAACGTTAAAGAAATATGGCTCTTGGGACAAAACGTTAACGACTACACTTCTCCTGCCGATCCCGGAATAGACTTCTCGCAGCTTCTAAGGTTGGTTGACAATATCCCCGGAAACTTTTGGTTCAGGTTTACCTCTCCTCATCCAAAATACTTTTCCAAAGATCTAATTGATGCTCTGGCCCGATGCCAGAAGTTCGCTAGATATCTTAATTTGCCGGTTCAGTCCGGGGACAATAAAATTTTAAAAAAAATGAACAGGCCGTATACGGCAGAACAATATAAAAATTTGGTAAAAAAAATCCGAGAAAAAATTCCGAATATCAATTTAACAACCGATGCGATCGTCGGTTTCCCCGGCGAAACTAAAAAACAGTTTGAAAATACGGCAAAATTATTCAAAGAAATCAAATTTAACCTGGCTTACATTGCTAAGTATTCCTCCCGGCCGGGAACTGCCGCTTTCCGGTTAAAAGATAATGTTTCTCTCAAAGAAAAAAAGAGAAGAGAAAAAGTTTTAAGAGAAATTCTGGAAAAACAAAAAGGCTGACTTATGCCAGCCTTAATCATAAAAAACTTAATTATATTCCTCGGCGTAATGCGAGACCTTTCCTTTTCCCGCTACAATATCAAGATTATCGGTGATAACCTCTAAACGAGGCAAATTATACAATTTTTCTTTTTCCCGGCGCTTGGCGATAAGTTGAGCCGGACTCATTTTGATAATCCTCTCCGGAGAAAATTCATTTTTCCAGTCCGAGAGACCAAATTTATCCAACAAGGCATTATAACCTTCTCCGGTTATCCTCTCTGTTACATTCCATTTAATGAAAAGACTCCAACTTTTTCGCCAGCTCACAGCCCATTTGCGCCGATAAATAAAATCCCAGTCTACCGCCCAAATTACGGGAATCTTGGCAAAAACCAGTTCGTTTGTAAACAGATCTAACTCCCGGTCGAAATTAACACCAGCATACTGAACGCTAAAGGCAACTCCCATTTCTCCCTCCTTTTAATTTAATGTTCCATTTTGATTTTATAAGAGTCCGATGAAAAAGTCAACCCCAAAAAAACTCATTGTAATTTTAGGCCCCACCGCTTCCGGGAAAAGCGCGATGGCGGTTAAATTAGCCAAAAAATTTAATGGCGAGATTATTTCGGCCGATTCAAGGCAGGTTTATAAGGGAATGGATATTGGCACAGGTAAAATAACCCCCGATACTAATCCCGCCCCCTATGTTAGAGGGCGGGATAGTGCGGGGCAGGCAAAAAAGAAATATATCTTCACGCACAAAGGAATTCCTCATTATTGTATTGATATAGCTTCGCCTAAAAGAAAATTCACCGCAGCCCAATATCAAAAATTAGCAATTGAAGCCGTAAATGACATTCTTGAAAGAGGCAAAACTCCTTTTCTGGTTGGCGGCTCGCCTTTTTATATTTATTCGATAATTGAAGGATGGATTTTCCCGAAATTAAAACCGGACTGGAAATTACGGAAAAAACTTGAAAAAAAATCGGTTTCAGAGCTTTTTGAAATTTTAAAAAAACTTGACAGAAATCGGGCAAAAAGTATTGAAGCTAAAAATAAAAGAAGATTAATCAGGGCAATTGAAGTCTGTAAAAAATTGGGGAAAGTTCCTGAATTAAAGAAATTTTCTCAATTCAATTGTTTTTTAATCGGAATCAAAAAATCGTCTGAAGAGCTTAAAAAATTAATCAAAAAACGGCTATCAGAGCAGTTTGATAAAGGGATGGTAAAAGAAGTAAAAAAACTGCGAAAATCCGGACTTTCCTGGAAAAGACTTGAAGAATTCGGATTAGAATACAGGTGGATTGCAAGATATTTGCAAAAGAAAATCCCGTATAACGGGATGGTCGAAAACCTGCAAAAGGATATTGAAAAATTTGCCCGTCGCCAAATGACCTGGTTCAAACGGGACTCCAGAATTCACTGGATAAAAAGTCAAAAAGAGGCAGAAAGATTAATAAAAAAATTCTTGAATTAACGGGATAACATCCCGTTAATTTAATATCCCGTTAATTTAAACTTTAAAAGGGAGAAAACAAATGTTTTCTCCCTTTACTTTTACCGATCTAATAACCCTTCTCTCTTCTTATCCCGATATTCCTGGAGGTGTTGCTCTAATACCTCAACTCGATGAATTTCGCTTTCGGTTAGAGCTCTTCCCCCATAGAAAGAGGAAGATTGCAGAACTTGGATTTTGTTTTCGGTAAATTCTTCAAAATCTATCGGCTTTACCATTTTCCCTCCTTTCTTTAAACTCTTTCTAAAAGCCACACCGGCACATAGTCGCCGGTAACAAACTTACCTTTTTTGGGATCGTCGGGACCAAATCGAATAAAAGGAAGGTAATAGCCTACAAAAACTATCCTTTCCGATTCAATTAGGGATAGCGTCTCCCTGGGCCTTTCACTAACTTCGGGCTTCCGAATAATCCCTACCATCTCTTGAGGATAAATTTTATCCGTTCTCCATTTTAAATTGTCTTTGGGAATCACAACTTTAACGAGATCCCCTTCTTTCAGTCCTTTCAATGCTGCCTCTGGATTAAAATATCTCACTTTTCCTCCTTTATTTTTGTGTATACACTTTATGTATACGCTTACATTATATCATCTTATAAAAAATTTGTCAAGATCTTTATTGGGCCAAATAATTCAGGAGCGAGTGAAGGGAATCGCCCCGGTACCAGAAACTTCGTTTCGGTACGGGGTAAAAACCCTTCGTTCTTGAGCGGCAGATGGGATTCGAACCCACAGTCTTCTCCTTGGTCCCGCACCTTTTTCAAAGCGAGAGAGGGGAATCGAACCCCCATCTCAACCTTGGGAAGGTTGCATAATACCACTATACTACTCTCGCATAAAAGGTGCGAGGTACCACTGAACTACTGCCGTAAAAAACCTACCAGAATTTTAATTTTTCTAAAATTTTTTCAAAAAAGTTCTTTTCTTTTTCTATTTCCCCTTTTTCTTCCTCTCCTTCTTTGGTAAAAGCTATTACTTTCTCGCCCGGGCTTTTTAAATTTAATCTATCTCTGGCAATCTCTTCTAAATATTCTTCTGATTTCTGATAAGAAATCTTAGCCTGTAATTCTCTTTTTCTTTGTTCTAAAACCTGAA
>Ga0210017_1001044_pt1 | contig 24115 bp, 23 predicted proteins | sample CryGeyCG2014_020_FD_183966 | JGI IMG/M metagenome (GOLD analysis project Ga0210017, IMG submission 183966) | Groundwater microbial communities from aquifer - Crystal Geyser CG08_land_8/20/14_0.20 (SPAdes) (version 2) | ecosystem: Environmental > Aquatic > Deep subsurface > Groundwater | place... | reverse complement strand
CATAGCTTTTCGGCATATCCGGGAGCTCGGCCGCTTCGGTTACCGAGGAGAGGTCCGCGGCGTTGTAAAGGGTTTCAAAATCCACAGGGGCCTCGGCCCATACGGCTGCGGGAGAGGACAGGGCGGCGAAAACGAACAAAAATGAGGAAATTTTAAACGGGCCTGAAGGAAAATGTTTTTTCGTCATGAGTACAGTATAGGAAGATTTTGCGGTAACGGAAAGAAGCGAAAGGCCTCAAAAACGACGAAAAAGGACTTAATCTTTTTTGGGACCTAAAGGCACGGCGGCCGGTGGAACGGGAGGGGGGGTTCCCCCCGGCAGAAAAAAGAAGTCCGAATTTAACTTCGCATTTACTGCTTTTGATCCTGGCGATGAAATCGTTTATCTCCGAATTTATCTCGGCTCCCATATTTTCCTTTTTAAAACGCGCCAGGGACTTCAATACCTCTTCCCTGGAATAACACATATTCTCCACGTTGCCGGAAACGACCGATTCCATGGTCTCCAGGGAATTGTCGGCGAATTCCGTATAGGCGGACGGGTATTTGGACGAATAGGCCTTCCAGCGCTTGTACATGACGGAGAAATCCCCGCCCCCGATAGTATAACAAAAATCGCTTTCGGAGAACATTTTCCTGTACAAATCCGGGAAAGACGAGTTTTCCTTCATTAGGAGCCTGAAAAATTCCGTATCCGAATTCAAACCCCTGCTTTCGGCCAGGCGCAGGAAGAAATCGTGATTGACGGACGCCCCGGCTTCGGAAAAGGACAAGCCCCGGTATTTGCCGGAAATTTCCTTCAAAACCCCGGGATTTTTAAGATCGTATTCGGAGCCCAGCTCTTCCGCCGCCAGCAGGGCGTTGGAATAAAGCACTTCAAGGCTGTTTCTTGCCTGGGAATTTTCCGCCTCCGAAAGGGCTTCCAGGTAAAACTCCGCTTCGTCGGAATAAGCAAAGGCCTGGAAGGCAAAAATGAAAATTAAAAAAAAGTTTTTTCCCATCGTTCCCCTGATAAGGTAAGTATACCAATTTATCAGGGGAAAGTGTCAAGAAAACCCGGAAAACTCTCTTGTTTTTCCGGCCGCCTAATTGCTAAAGTTTTATTATCCGGCTGAATTAACATGAAAAAACTTCTGGTTTTAATTCTCTTAGCGGCGGTACAATTTTATTCCTGCTCCTCCGTCCCGGCGGACAAGGGGTTTAGGGCAAAAAAACACGCGGTTTATTTGAGCGAGGCTCAGATAAAAAGCGGGGAAGTAGAGCCGCCTCCGGCGGCCGGCTCCGCCGAAGACCTGGAGGACCTTAAGGTTCTGCGTGAATGGCAGGAAAAAAGAACGCCTGAGGAATGCGCTTCCGCCGGGGCCGAATCGAGGGCGACCCTGGAGCAATTCTTCGGTAACGCCGGAATTTTCACGACGCCGCTGCCGGAGGAAGTAAAGGAATTTTTTACCCGGGTAAAGGACGACGCCGACATAACCGTGAATTTTTTCAAGAACAAATACAAAAGGCCCAGGCCCTTCCACAGGGACAAGGCCCTGGAGCCGTGTCTCGGGAGAATAGGCGGCCCGGCCTACCCCAGCGGGCACGCGACCATCGCCAGGGTTTACGCGCTTGTCCTTTCGGAGCTCGTTCCCGAAAGGAAAAAAGAATTTCTTGAAAGAGCCGACAGGGCGGCCCTGCACAGGGTGATAGGCGGAGTGCATCATCCTTCCGACGTAGAGAACGGAAAAAAACTGGCGGAAGACATTTACCTGGAATTAATGAAAAGCCCGGCTTTCAGAACCGGTCTCGACTCCATGAGAAGCCGCCTCCTGAAATGAAACCCGTTTTCCCCGCCTTCAAAACCTGGTCTTCAAGGTAAAGTTAAACGTCCTGCCCGGCGCCAGGTCCCCGGAACTTTCCGTATACCTTTCGTCCGTCATATTCTCGGCCTTGAGCTCGGCTTCCCATCCCCGGCGGAAAGTCTTTTTCACCACGGCCGAGAAAAGGGAATAGGGCGCTAGGCTCAGGCCCGGCGTATTGGCGTCGTCGGTAAACTGCCTGGATTTATATTTCCAGCCCGCGCCCAAATCGAAGGCGCCCGGCATTTTCTGCGATAAAAAAACCGAGAACTGGCTTTTCGGCGAATAGGCGAGACTTTTGCCTTCCAGGGCGGGGTTCGCCGGGAAATCCATTATTTTAGAACCCGAAAAAGCGTAACCCGCGTAAGCCGAAAATCCGCCCAGAAAAAACCTGACCGGCAGTTCCATCCCGTAAATCCTCGCGTCCGTCACGTTGGCCTTCCTGTATACGTAATAAGTGGAGGAATTTATGACCACGGAAACGCCGGCATTCACTTCGTATATGAAATCCCGGCCGTAATTGACGTAGACGGACGGGTCGAAATAAAAGCCCTTAAAAAAGCTGGTTTTTAAGCCCGTTTCGAAGGTATCCACTTTTTCCGGCTTCAGGCCGGGATTGGCTTCGGTAAGCTTGGAGCTCCTCACCAGGGAAAGGCACATATCCTCCAGGCCGGAAGGCCGGAAACCGCGGCTGTAGGAAAAATACTGTTGGGCGGCTCCGCCGTAACCGAAAGAAAAAAGCAGCTTGGGAGAAAAAGCCTCCCATCTTCGGGCGGGAAGCTGGCCGTTGACCGCGGAATAGCCGGAACCGGGATTGTAAAAATAGCCGTCGTAAAAACGGGCGCTATCGTAGCGCAGGCCGGCGAGAGTCTTCAAAAAACCCGAGAAAAAACTTTTTTCCGCCTGCGCGTAAACAGCGCCCTGCGAGACCCTGCCCCTGTCGTAACTTTTCGAGAACGAAGGCGAAAGCTGCTTATCGCTCCCGTCCACTCCGCCTTTCCGGTAATCCGCCCCGAAAAGGGCTTCCGTTCCCTCAGCCGGGGAAAAAGAGACGAAAGAATTCAAAGCCAGGTCTTCCCTCAAAACGTCGCTGTCGACCCTGTAATAGACGCTCGACTTATAGTATTCGTTGAGCCTCAAATATTTTTCGTTATTGTAGTAAGCCAGATTTTCGAAATAAAAGTTTTCGCCTTTATAAGACCATTTGTTCCTTAAGAAATCGTTCGAGTGGCGGCGGCTGGCCCCGCGCGCGGTTTTTATCCTGGACCCCTCGCCTCTTACGCCGCCGTAAAAAAGATACTGGGTCTCCAGCTCGCCGGAACCGGCCGTTTTCCACAAAGTCTTGACGGAAACCGCGTTCTCCCGGGCGTATTTCTTTACCGTGTAATCGTTCCTCAATTCCGGGGGAGCCGAGACATATCCTCCGCTGTCCAGAAGGGAAGCGTTCAGATCCAGCGAGAAACCTCCTTTCTCAAACCCCGCCCTGGCTTTGCTCAGGTAAGTATCGTAAGTCCCGTAAGTCTGGGATGCCAGGAACCCGGGGCCGGGCCGCGCGGTAATTATGTTTATCACTCCGGCCACGGCATTGGAACCGTACATGAAGGACCCCGCCCCCTTAAAAAGCTCTATTCTTTCTATGTCCCCCAGGGACGCCATATTCCAGTTGACGGAACCCGTGGCGGAGGCGTTAAGAGGAGCGCCGTCCAGAAGCACGAGCACCCTGCCCTGTTCCGCCGAAGAAAACCCCCTGAGAGCGAGGTTGGACCTGTAAGAATATATCCCGTTCTGCCTGGAAACGTTGACCCCGGGAACCAGCGCCGACAATTTTTCGTCAAGCGAGCCGCCGGGCAAAGCTTCCACTTCCTGCCGGGTTATTATTTCCGCCTTTTCGGAAGAGTTCGCGGGCAATTTAAGGCCCGTTCCGCGCGAAACGAGGGAAATGTTGAGTTCCGCGGAGAAAAGACCGGCCGGGAACAAAAGCGCGCAAAAGAAGAGCTTTTTCATCGGTTTTTATTCCAGAGGAGCGGCCAGGGAAAAGGAGCCGTTCCTCACTCCCTTTACCCCCCGCAGGGAATCCGCCAGTTTCTCCAGGACCGGAGGCCTTCCCCTGACGGAGATCGCGGTGAAAACGTTCCCTTCCAGCAGGCTGCTCTGCCAGGAAATTATATTCGCCGCGTTTGAAGCCTTTATTTTCTCCATTTTCCCCGCTATCGCCGCCGAGCCCTCGCGGTAAAAAATAGAAATTACGCCCGCGCATTCCCGGTTATGCGCCCACTGTCGCCTGGCAAGCGCCCTTCTCACGAAATCCGAGATAGCCTGCGAACGGCTTTTATAGCCCCTCTCGCGGAGTATTCCGTCGAGCAGGGGCAGAGTGCCCTTCTCCAAACAGATGGTTATCCTGTCCATTTTTTTCATATTCATACTATTTTACAAAAAAGTATGAACAAGAAGAAGACTTTGACGTGCCAGGTGGATTCAAGGGGCAAGCGCAACAAGGTTGGTCAGGATACCATTGTGTCGCGGGAACAATTGGAGGGGGTGACGGCGGGTTTGCCCGCTGCGCCCCAGGCCGTTCGTATTACTCACGGCACCTGTGGCACCAGTGGTGCTGTTCCGTAGCGGGGAGGAGACTCCACCCTCAATGCGGGGTGGAGGGGGACCACGGGAGGGTCCCCCACGGGTCTGGGGCGAAGGGTAATCCGCCGGCAGGCCCCCCGAACTTGCAGCCACGACACTTATAAATTCCACCGCTTGTTGCATTAACGATTTGAACTCGTGCCAGGACCCACGCGCGACTGGGCCGGTTATTTTTAAAATCCTGCCTTTTGGACCCTGTTCCCGGGATCCGGAAAGCGTTAAAATTATACTTATGAAGAGATACGCCTTTTCAGCTTTCCTGTTTCTGTCGGTATCACCCCTGTCCGCCTACAATTCGCCGGAACACAGGGCTTTCGTCGAGGAGGCCGCCGCTTTGGTCTGCGCCGGCGGAGAGAATTCCCCCCTGTGCGCCGGGCTTAAGGAAAACCTGACTTTCCTGGCCTACGGGGCGGCGATGGAGGACGAGGGCGCGAAAGGCTTTAAGACAGTTTTAAACGGGCTGGAGTTCCATGACGAAGAGACGGACGAAGATTTCGGTCCCTGCCGGGAAAAAATCCTGGCCGGGAAAACCTACATGTACTGCAATCATTATTTTTTCATAGAGAGCTTCCTCGCCGGCGGGCCGGAAGGCGGCTGCGGCAAAAACATCCTCGGAGCCACCCGGACGGAATGCGGCAAATCCGGTTTCAGGTGGGAAAGCGCCAGGCAGAGAGCGCTGCGCCTCTGGAAAGAAAAAGTTCTCCGCTACTATTCCTCCGGCGCGCCGAACTCCAGGGCCTACGCTTATTACTGGCTGGGCCGCGTGGCTCACCTCATCGCCGACGTCTCCGTGCCGGCGCACGTTATGCCGCACGAGATAGGTTATGTCGAATTCGAACACAGGGCTTTCGAATATGAGGCGGGCAGGCTTCAGACCGGACGGCTTCCGGAAATGGAACTGCCGGGCGACGTAAACGGGCTTTTCATGGACCTGGCCGGCCGCGCGGTCAAGACGCATAACGAGATCCGCGCCGAAGACTGCCGCCGCGACATGAAGGTCGCCGGCTGCGACAAGATGAGGGCTTCCCCCTCCAGGCCGCTGGAATCGCGCATTTCAATTTTAAACGTCCTGTTCGTCAATTCCCTGATAGAAGGCAAAGAGAGCGCTTTAGCCAAACCTGAAATGAAGGAAGAGCGCGAACTGGCGGTAAAACAGCTTAAGACGATAAAACCGCTTACCGTGCTCTTTACCGCCAGGCTTCTGAAGCTTTTCGGCGCTCAGGCAGGCCTGGAAGTCCGGGATATAAGAATTCCCGCCGAAGCCCCGGCCGCCGCTCCCTTTGAGAGCCGTGCCGTGGATTTCGACGGAATTTCGCGTTAAACTTTAAAAAAACAGATGAAGAAAAATATTTTCCTTTTTACCCCCCTGCTCCTTATCTTCGCGGCCGGCCTTTCCGCCGGGTTCACGGCCGATTCGCTGGATGAATTTTTCAACGGCGAGACCGTAAACCCCGTCAGAGAAAACGGACGCTTCGCGATAACGGCCGGCGGCGCGGAAACCGGTAAAGGCAGGGTAGACCTGCCGGGCGAAACCCCCTTGGCCGATTGGCAGAAAAAAAGGCTGGAGATAGCGATGGCGCAGCTGGCAGAAACTCCCGTCGGGAAAGCATTGGCCCCGCTCAAAACCCTGCACGGGATAGAGATAAGATGGGTAAAAGGCGGAGACCTGGATGGGGAATACGCGGCCAAAGCCTACCCTCCCGTCGACGGGAAAACCGGCGCCGAAATACACTTGAACATAGACCGGATGGAAGAACTTTTCCCGCCCAGGGCCGACCACTCGTATCTGGCTTCCATTCTCGCCCACGAGCTTTCCCACGAGGAAGATTTCTTTTACGTTTCCTGCGAGATGGAAGGAGGAGGGACTTTCGAACTCCTGAGCGAAATAAAGGCGCACACCGCGCAGGTCGCGGTCTATAATTACCTGGCCCACAAGGGCAAAGCCCCGAAGCCCGATTCCTCCGAAGAGAGCTACGGTCTCGCCAGAGTCAGGTTCAATTCGAAGATGTTCGACTGCGTTAAGGCGGGAGAATTTAAATGCGTGCTCCCCGGGAAAAAGGATTTCCTGAACCTTACCGATTACGACGAGGCCTCTTTCTCGAGGCTCGCGATGAAACTGCAGATGCAAAGCGTCCCGGGCCAGCCGCACCTCACCTCCACGGTAAAGCATTTTTACAGCCACCTGGAAAAGGCGCCGCTCAAACTGCCGGCGGACCACGAGAAATACGGCCTTTACCTCAATCTCAAGGCCCTTCTGGACCGCACGGAAAAAGCCAATGTCCTTCCCAAGCCGGAAAATCCGGGCGGCGGGAACGGCGACGGCGGGGCTACGGGGATAATACGCTGAAAGGCTTACGGCTTCCTGAATTCTTCCGCTTTTAAATTGTAGTTTTTGACCAGAGATTCCATAAAAAAGGACGAGTTTGCCGCGTAATATTCTTTTTTCCAGACGTCTTTTTCGGAAGCTTCCAGCTTCAGGTATTCCTTAAGGGTTTCGGAATAGGCGAGCTTTCTTTTTTCGGAAAGTTCCGTGGGGAAAGGCCTTTCCGTCTTCAGGCAGGCTTTTTCAAGGGCCTTGAAATGGTGCGCCAGGATTTCGGACGGCATTTTCTCCGCGTGGTCTTTTATATAGGAAATGGCGCCCAGAATGACCAGCGCGGATTTTGTTTTGAGCTTTTCCAGCTTGCCGCCCGTATCCGCGCCTTTAAGGGCCTCGAAATTTTTCTCCGCGAAGGAGGCCGTCTCCAGCGCCAGGGGATAATTCTTCGCCTCCACTGCGGCGTCGCTTATAAAATCCAGGGCGTCGGCGCTGAAGGCGGGCCAGTTGGAACCGTAAAATTCCCCGAGAAAAGCTTCGTATTCGGCGCGCTGTCTTTCCAGCAGGACATAATCTTTTTTTTCTTCGTCGTAACGTTTCTCCTTCCCGCTCGCGTAAGAAAGGAACTTGGTTTCCTCGAGGCGCCTCTTGCGCAGTTCCTCCTCCTCGCTCAGGCTTATGTACCCCGAGATCTCCCTGCGGTACCTTTTTTCTATATTTTTTTTATACTCCGCCGGATCCATGGAAACCATCAGATACCCGTCCATATCGTAATTGGTATAAACGTCGGAATATTCCCCGGAAATTATTTTTTTAAAAAGCCCCGGAGAGGCCTTCATCTTCTCGTGAAAGTACATATCGGAAACGAAAAAAGCCTCGTACTCGAATTCCAGATAAAGCCCGCCTTCCTTCATATACCTGTTTTTTCCGTAAAGCGAATCCTGCAGGCAATGCGTCAGTTCGTGAAGATAGAGGGTGTCGGTGTAATAAACGAATTCCTTCAGCGTCTTGCCGCCCGAATTCATTATCTTCGCTATCTTCGAGGCCTTATAACCCTTGATGTCGAAAAAGATCATGAGATACTTGGTGTTCAGGTAGATGGCGTCCTTTCCGAGTTCGTACCAGCCGAGGCCGAGGGTATCGGAATATCTAAGGTAGACCGCCGGCAATTTCCCGCCGCGGGCCTTTTCAAACCTCTCGTAAAATTTTTTTCCGGTTTCAGTTCTTGTTATCAGTTCCCTGTACCTCTTATTAAGCTTCCCGCTGAGCTCCCTATCGGGGCCGGAAGCGGCCGCTGCCGGGAAGGCGCCCAAACAAAGAAGCAGGAAGAGCAACTCTCTTGAAAAAGTTTTCATAAACATTTATTATATTAATTGGAAGTCCAATCGGCAATACGTAAAAAGCAGGTAGAGCGACAAAACAGGTTAAGGCTGAGAAAACAGTAACTTGGTTTAGAGCAACTTAGTTTAGAGCAACTTAGTTTAAAGTAACTTGGCTTAAAGTAATTTAGTTTAGAGAAGCCGATGGAACGGCTCTAAACCCCAAACTCTAAACTTTCTTAACCTTTACCTTGGGAAACTTTCAGAGTGAACTGTCGGTCTTAACCTGCCGTTAACGGAGGCGATATGTCAGAAAACAGAGGCGGAGAAATAATGACGGCTTTCCTGCTCGGAGGGGTTATCGGGGCAGCGCTCGGTATCCTTTTCGCGCCGGCTTCGGGTAGGGTCACCAGGGTGAAGCTCAACGACTGGTTCGAGGAAAAATCCGAAAACGCGAAGGAAGCGATAGAAAAGCTGGAAGCGGAGATCAAGAGGCGCAAAGAACAGCTCCTTAAGAACAACTAAACAAAGAAGCGGGGTGGGCGTGAAAACGAGCCAAGCGCGGAAACCGGAATAAAAACCCGTAGACTTTTAAGCTTTCACGCTTTATCGCTTTCAAAAATATATACGTCCCTCCCCCAATAAAAAGCCCCCGTCGCTGAAAAGCGGCGGGGGCTTTTTGCTTTCCCTGAATTTCAGGTCCGCTCCTCCGCTCCCGCCGGCGAAGAAAGCGCCCAGCTCAGCACGAAGGTCAGGGTCGTCCCTATGACTATAAGCCAGCTCCAGCCTATAGTTATTATTTTTTTCTCCGTAAGCACGAGTACCGTCAGGCAGGACAGGAAAGCCAGCGCCATGGACCAGGCATTGGTCTTGTCGGCCTTTCTGCGGGTGAAAAGTCCGAAGAGAAAGATACCCAGCAGACTGCCGGCGGTGAGCCCGTTCACCTTGAAAGCCAGCCAAAGCATCCCCTCGGCCTGTTTGCAGGCGTAGGCCATAGCCGCCAGTATTACCCCGAAAACCACGATGCTCATTCTGGAAACCCTCAGGAGTTTTGTCTCGTCGGTTATTCCGCTGACGGGCTTGTAGATATCCATGACGAAAGAAGAGGAAAGCGAGCTTAGAGGCGAATCTATGCTGGCCAAAATTATGGCCGAAAGCATAAGCCCCTTAAGGCCTGCGGGCAGGAAATTGACCGTGAAATAGGCCAGTATCTCGTCGCTGTTGGCCGGCAGGGCGAAAGAGGGGTTTTGGACAAAAAACACGAAAAGCGCGGTGCCTATTCCCAAACAGATGGCCACCAGCGGCAATGTAGCGGCGATGGTCCAGATTATGCTCTTGCGGCTCTCTTCCCTGGTGCTGAGCGTCAAAAGCCTCTGCATGAGCTCCTGGTCGGTACCAAAGGCGGCCATGGAACCGAAAACGCCGTTTATCACGGCTATAAGCAGGATATTGGGATCGCTTAAATTAAAACCCAAGTTCAACAGCGACAGCTTGTTGTGTTCGCCGGCGACTTTCAGAAATTCCCAGAAACCGCCGTTTATCCGGCCGAGAATGTGGAAGAAAACAAGTCCGCCCGCCAGGTAAAAACTGACCGATTCCCATAGACCGGTCCAGACCACGGCGCGGATCCCGCCGAAAGCTATGAACGCCATCGAAATGACGGTGAAGACGGCTATGGTATTGAGAAGGGGCCAACCCATGATGACCGAAACGGCCAGGCTGGCGGCGTAAAGCCTGACCCCGGAAGCGAAAAGCCTGGTAAGAAAGAAAAAAACCGAGCCGGAATACTGGGTGAAACGGCCGAACCTGTGGCCCAAAAATTCGTAGATGGTGACGCAGTTATATTTGTAAAAAGCGGGAATAAAAAAATAACCTATAAAAACCCTGGCCATGGCCGAACCTATGAAAAACTGGAGGTATTGCCAGTTCTCCTTGAAACCTACGGCCGGCACGCCCACTATGGTCATGGCGCTTATTTCGGTCGCGACGAAGGAGAGTGTGGCGGCCCAGAGCGGGATCCTGCGCCTGGCCACGAAAAAATCGCTGGTGTCCTTCTGCTCCCGGCCGCTGAAATAGGCGATGAACAGAAGCAAGCCCAGGGAAAAAGAGAGAACGAGAAAATCGGCCCCGGAAAGCGCCGCCGTCATGTTTTGGTCCCCGAAGCGGATTTAAGCTCCACCGGCATAGTTCCGCTGAGCTCCGTCTCGCCGAGCAGGCCCCTGGCGGCGGCCTCCTGCAGTTCCTTCATATCCCCGAAACAACAAAGCCCGTAATGGACCTTGTCCAGATATTCGTCGAAAACGAAGGGACTGCCGAAGGAAACGAAGAGGGTCTTTTTTTCGGCGGCGAGAACTTTTTCTATTTCGCGCTTCTCCTCTTCGTTCAGGTTGATCTTTCCGCTGTAAGCCTTGGGCTTGGAGAAAGAACCTACTACCACCAGATCCGCGTTCTGCATATCCTGCGAAAGCTGTATGCCGTTATTCCTGAGGTATTCGGCGAAATACGCGCCGGCGTAATCCTTTTCGGTTTTGAAGGGCTCAAAATAAAATATTTTCCGGTAATTCCTGAGCAGGGCGTTCTCCCTGTTCTTTACCCAGGTAAGACAGCGCGGCGCTATTTCCGAAGTGAAATTCCGGTGCTGTTTGCAGCCCACCACGCCTATATCCTTTGGAGTTTTCTTGGAAATGGCCCTTTTCCTCACCATCAGGTCCTGTTTGGCCAGCGCCCGATCCACCATCGCCAGGTTTATTTTTTCGTCGCTGAGCGCCTGCATGAGCGCGGAATGCAGCTTAAAGGGGTTCTCCGGCACGAGCAGGATGTCGGCCCCGGCCAGGAAAGCGTTCACCCCCGCGTAACTCTCGTCGGAGATGGCTTTCATCGAGAGAGCGTCCGTAATGGTCACACCTTTGAAACCTAGTTCCTTTATGAGCAGGTCGGTTATCGTTTTTTTGGAGAAGGAGGTTATATTCAGTTCGTCGAGGGCTTTTATCTTCAAATGTCCCACCATTACCGAGTCCGTTTTGTTTATGAGCGATTTGAAAGGCTTGAGCTCCAGTTCGCGCAATTCGTCCTTGTTCTTGTTTATCTCCGGCAGGGTCAGGTGCGAATCCACGCTGGTATCCCCGTGGCCCGGGAAGTGTTTTATACAGCTCAAAATATTGAAGGAATCGAGGCCGGAGATATAGCTGCCCGCGAAATCCTGTACCGCGGTCGGGAAATCGGAAAAAGCCCTCAAATTCACTATGGGATTGGAGTGATTCGTGGCCAAATCCACCACCGGAGCGAAGACCCAGTCCACGCCGACGGCCTCGGATTCCATGGCGGTTATTTCGGCTTTCCGGCGGGCGAATTCCGGCTTGCCGGTGGCGCCTATAGCCATATTGGCGGGAAGTAAAGTGGCCTCTTTTATCCACTGGCCCAGCCCATTTTCGTAATCCGCGGCAAAAATAAGGGGCGTTTTGGAGGCGTCCCTCAGGATCCTTATCGTCTCCACCACCTCGCCAAGAGAACCGCCGTAAAGGCAAAAACCGCCCACGCCCATTTCTATCATGTTAAGGGCGTCCTTTACGGTAGTGACGCCGAATCTGTATTCCGGATAAATCAGCCTGGCTATTTTGTTTTCTATGTCCATAAAGCCTCCGTAACGGCAGTGAAGCGTGAATAGTAAAGAGTGAAGGGTAAACGGCGATTTGGTAATAAGGAATTACCTTGTCGCCACACATCCGCGCGTCTATATATCCATACCTCTACGCATCTACTCCTCTCGTCTTCCTCCGCTTTTTTTCCCTTTTCTTTATCTTGTTCCACTGCTTAACGACGTCCCCGGCGTTTTTAGCCCTGGATTTCCCGAAAACATGGGGATGCCTTCTTATGAGCTTTCTGTTCAAAACCGAGAGAACGCCGCCTATGTCGAATTTTTTGCCTTTCCGGGCGAGTTCGCTGTGAAGCGCCACCTGCAGAAGTATATCGCCCAGTTCTTCTTTCATATTGCCGTAATCCCTTTTCCTTACGGCTCTCGCGAATTCCCCGCTTTCTTCGCGCAGGTATTTCAAAAGGGATTTATGGCTCTGTTCCCTGTCCCAGGGGCAGCCGCCGGGCCCCAGCAATTTTCTGATTATTCCGAGAAGTTCGGAGAACTTCTTACTTTCTTTTTCAAAGCCCTTCATATTATGTTAAAATTAAGTATATAAATTTATATCCGCCGGACAAAGGGCTATTTACCCCGTTAGAGAAGGCCCCCCCGGCTCCGGCAAAAAAACAAGACACGCGTTCACTAACACAAGCCACAAGAATAAAAAATCCTCAAAACGCCTGCGACTTGTGACCTGTGTCTTGTCACTTTTATGGAGGTAAAATGACGGTAAAGGAAGAGCGGGATACTTATAAGGTTCTGGATAAGGGTTTCGTCAAGCTCATCGATTTCATAGGCGGAGACCTGAGAGCGGCTCAGTCGGCCAGGGTAAGTTTCGGCGGCGAATCCAAAGGCGAAGACCGCGACAAAAAACTGCTGGAATACCTGCTTGAACACGAACATTTTACCCCTTTCGAACATTCAGTTTTCCAATTCCATGTAAAATGCCCCATTTTCGTGGCCAGGCAGTGGATGCGCCACAGAATGGCCTCCTATAACGAGATTAGCGCCAGGTACACGGAAGTGAAGGAAGAATTCTATATCCCGCAAAAATTCAGGGTCCAGGACGCGATAAACAAGCAGGGCTCGGTGACCTCCTCCAGACTTGACGACGGGCCCCTCCTGAAAGAATACGACGAGTCGCTGAAAAGGTCTTTCGAAACCTACAAAAAGCTCCTGAAAAGCGGAGTAGCGAGGGAAATGGCCAGGATGGTTCTCCCCGTCTCCCAGTATACCCAGTATCACTGGACCATAAACGCGAGGAGCCTGCTCAACTTTCTCAAGCTCAGGATGGATCCGCACGCGCAATACGAGATACGGGAGTACGCCAACGTCATCTCGGAAATTTTCAGGGAAAAGATGCCCTGGACCTGGGAGGCCTTTAACAAGATCCATGTCTCCAGATAAAAAGATAAAAACCGCCCTTACGTCTTTCTTTTTCGTTTTCGCGGCTTCCGTCTGCGCTCAGGAGTTCTCCGTCTCGACCGCGCCCATCTCCCTGGCGCAGGAAAAAACGATAAAGATAGGGGACATCGTGATAACCGCCGAAATAAAGGGCACCCCGTCGGCCTACGAAACTTACGATATCCATTCGCCTTTCGACGGAAGGATAGACGAGGTTATGGCGGAGCTTTTCGACAAAGTCGATAAAAAAACGGTGCTGGGCAGGATGGTAACCAAGGACATGGCCGCCATCCTCGACACGGCCAACGCCGCCGACCCGGAATCGAAAAAAGACATAGTCAAAAGATGGAAAGGAACTTTCGATTATTACAGCATCACCCCCGAGGAACCGGGCATAGTGACCAACGTTTACATAAAACCCAGGACCTACGTGAACAAGGGCGACCGGCTTTTTACGGTGGCAAAAAGAATGCAAATCATAGCGACCAACACGGAGCCCATCTACTCCGACCTTTCGATAGGGATGAAAAGCTCCATGTTCTACGTCAAGGATGACGCCGTCACCGTGGACCTCACGCTGAAAAACTTCGTCCCCTTCAAGAACAAGAACAGGTTTTACAGGCTCTGGCTTGAGGTGGACGAATTGAAGGAGAGGATAAAGGTCGGGGAACTCTTCGGCGGAACGCTGAAAATAGGCGAAAGCCATGACACCAAACTCCTCCCCAAAGACGAGGTTTTGCTTTATAACGGGAAAAGATACGTCATAATGGAAGTCAAGACGGGGCTGATTTCGGAGAACGAAGTGGAAATATTGAGCCCCACCATGAATTATATCCGGCCCGAACTCGTAGAAACGAAAGAGCCCCCGAAAAAACCGCTGAAAAAAATCAGAGAGGTCAAAAAAGATGGAAAAAACAAAGCCAGGGAATAACGTCTATTCGAGCTTTATTTTTCTGAAACTGAACGAAAGATTCAGGCACCTGGTCTCCAACGAAAAGATAGCCGCCAAGCAGGAATTCGAGAACATGATAGCGGGCTGCCAGGAGCGCGTTTTTTTAAGGACTTATTTCACTACGGGACTCAAGAAAAGATGCGATCTTCTTTTTTGGCGGATGTCCGACAATCTGGACTATCTCCAGGATATCTGCGCCAAGACCTTTTCCACCGGCATAGGCAAATATCTTGAAACCACCCATTCCTACCTCGGCGTTCACCAGCTGGGCGAAACGGCCAACAGGAAAGATATGGAACTCGGCTTCGTCCCAAAAAACACTTTCGGCGTCTATAAATACATGCTCATCCACCCGCTCATAAAATCCCAGACCTGGTACGAGATGTCCCCCTATGAGCGCGAAAGCCTGAAAAAGGAAAGGGAAGCCGTTCTGACGAGATACGGCAACATAAACGAAAATTTCTTCACGTCCTACGGCATAGACGACCAGGATATGATAGTTTCCAGGGAAGCTAAAAGCCTGGAAGACCTGATAAAAGTGACCAAGGAACTGAAAAGACAGAGAATAAAGAATTACACCGTCGAAGACAGGCCGGTATTCCTCTGCATAGGCAGGGACCTGAGGGAAATACTGGATAATCTGAGCTAAGCTCAGGGATAAGGGATAAATAACAGGGATAAAAAACAAACGCCTGTTATTGACAGGGGAGAAAGATATGAAAACCATAGGCATAATAATGGCCGGCGGCAAAGGCGAACGCCTTTACCCGCTTACCAAGGAAAGATCTAAACCGGCGGTTCCTTTCGCGGGCAAATACAGAATAATAGACTTCGTCCTTTCCAATTTCATAAACTCCGGCATCTTCGCGAACTACGTGCTGGTACAGTATCTTTCGCAGTCGCTGATAGAATATCTCAGGGCCAACTGGATCTCCACCGGCCTCACGAAGGACCACTTTATCACCGTGGTGCCGCCGCAGATGAGACTGGGCGAGATGTGGTACAGGGGCACAGCCGACGCCGTAAAGCAGAACCTGAACCTGATAAACGACTTTTCACCCGACCTCGTGGCTATCTTCGGGGCGGACCACATTTACAGGATGGACATACGCCAGATGATAAAATTCCATGTGGAGAACAAGGCCGATATGACCATTTCCGCCATAACCGTCCCGATAAAGCAGGCTTCAAGGTTCGGCACCATTTTGGTGGACGCCAGGAACAAGGTCATGGGCTTCGAGGAAAAACCCAAAAACCCAAAAACCCTGCCGGGAAATCCCAACTCCGTCTACGCCTCCATGGGGAATTACATCTTCAACTACGACACCCTGGTAAAAATACTTCACGAGGAATCCTCGGACGAAGAGGCCATAGACTTCGGCAAGACCATCCTTCCCTCGATACACAAAAGATACAAGGTTTTCGCCTATAATTTCAGCTCGCAGGCCCTGCCCGGCATAAAAAGCTACGAGGAAAAGAATTACTGGCGCGACGTGGGGACCATAGAGTCCTTCTGGCAGGCGCATATGGACACGCTCGGCCCGAAGCCCACGATGGACCTCCACAACAAGCATTGGCCGATACATTCTTCCCAGCACAATTCAGCCCCGGCCAAGATAGTGGAATCCAACCTGCAGGACTGTATGGTCTGCGACGGCTCTTCGATAATGCGATCCTCGCTCAAGAGGTGCTTCATCTCTTCCGAAGTGGTCATACACGAAAAATGCCAGCTGGAAGACTGTATCATAATGGACGGCTGCGAAATAAAAGCCGGGTCCAAGATTAAGCGGGCAATAATAGACAGATTCAACTCCTTCGAGCCGAAAACCGTTATAGGCTACGACCCGGATAAGGACGCGCAGAATTATTACATAGACCCGGACGGGATAGTGGTAATACCGCGCGGCATTTCCAAATGGCAGTGGTGAATAAAGGAGACTGGCAATCAGAAATCAGCGATTAGCAATAAGCAAAACGGCTCTCCCTTTTTACTGATTACTGACACAGATATGAAAAATAAATTTTTCGCGGTACACGGCCATTTTTATCAGCCCAAAAGACAGGACCCCTGGCACAATACCGTGGAAAGGGAAAGCGGCGCCGCGCCCCATCACAACTGGAATCAGAAGATAACCGACGAATGCTACGGGCCCAACGCCCTTAAAAGGATAGCCTTCAAAGAGAAGGACGAGTTTATCTCCAATTATTCGAGGATAAGCTTCAACTTCGGTCCCACCCTTTTTTCCTGGCTGGAAGAGCATTACCCGGACCTTTTCATTTCCATAGTGGAAGCCGACAGGGTTTCCCAAAGACTGTTCGGCGAAGGCAACGCCATAGCCCAGGTCTACAACCATCCCATAATGCCTCTCATTTCCCTCAAAGACAAAAAAATTCAGATAAAATGGGGGATGGATTTTTTCAGGTTTAAATTCAAAAGGGAACCGCTGGGGATGTGGCTCAGCGAAACGGCCGTGGACAATGAAACTCTCGAAGCTCTGGCGGAACAGAATATAAAATTTACCATCCTCTCCCCCCATCAGGCTAAAGCCTTCAGAAAGGCCGGCGCCGCGGAACCGGTACAGATAAAAGACGGAGTTTTCGACCTTTCCAAACCCTACAAGTGGGTTTCGCCCAGGAACAAGTCGAATAGTCTTCATCTCTTTTTCTACGACAGGATTCTGGCTGACAGGATGACCTCGGAGCTGGAAAATACGGAAAAATTTCATCTCCGCGTCTCCTCGCTTTATTCCCAGGACAAGACGCCTCAGCTTTTTTCCATGGCCTCGGACGGGGAAAATTACGGGCATCACATCAAAAAAGGCGACCTTTATCTTTCGGACCTGATAACCAGGATAATAAAGGACAAGAAACTGGAACTCACCAACTTTTCCGCTTTCCTCAGGGACCACAAATCGGAAGACCTGGTGGAAATAAACGAGAATACGGCCTGGTCCTGCCCCCACGGCGTCGGCCGCTGGAAAGAGAACTGCGGCTGCAGACACAACGTCAATTTCAAGAGCCAGGAATGGCGCTCCATACTCAAAAAAAACCTGGACGCCATGTCGGCGGAACTGGACGGGCTATTCCTGGAAGAGGGGCTTAAATATTTCAATGACCCTGAAAAAGCCCTGGAAGAATACTCTCATTGCCTCGATCTCCCGAACCCCGAGGAAACCGTAAGGTTCATCCACTCCCGTTCCCGCGAACACCTCTCCCCCCAGGCGACGAAAAACGCCCTGCTTCTGCTGGAAATGCAGAAAAATAAACTGCTTATGTATACCAGCTGCGGCTGGTTTTTCGACGATATAACCAACACCGAGACGCTGATAATTCTGAAACACGCCCTCAGGGCCGCCGAAATAGCGAAAGGCTTCGGCAAAGACCTGAGCGCGTACCTGAAAAACATAAGTCTGGTCAAATCCAATCTGAAAGGCGTGAATTTCCCGGCCCTGCTGGAAGGACTTGAAAAGAGGCATTATACGCCTAAAAAAACCGCGTTCGAATTCGCCCTTTCCAATTTTACCGGCTACCGCCAGCCCTTCGAATGCCACAGCGACTACAGGGGCAAAACCCTCAGGGAAAAGAACTCCGGTTCGGAGTATTTCGTCCTGGCGTCGATGACCACGATAAGCACCCTGGAGCAAAGCGAATTTTTTATCCACCTTTACAGGGAGAAGGATAATATATTTTACAGGCTGAAAAGGTCCGGGCCCGAGGGATGGGACGGCGACCTGGCCCTCATAACGGCCAAAAAATATGAGGCTTTCGAGGCGGGGGACCTTTCCGCCCTGCCCGAAGAAAAAAGAGGGATCTTCTCGGTTTTGACGGGGGAAAACGAAAGATCCAAAAAGCTGAAGGACTGGCTCCTGAAACTTTCCTCCATAAACTTTACCCTCGAAAACACCGTTTCGGTTTTCAAGGCTTTTAAAAATCTTACCGAAACCGGCTTTAAAGAAAACGAAATACCTTTTTCCTATGAAACGGCCAAATTCCTGCTTACGGAAGCGCTAAGATACGAAAATAATCCGGACGTAAAAAAGACCGCCGCGGAATGGATAGCCTTCATCTCCGGCTCGGGGCTTAAATCTCTTTTATGGAAGCTCGACCTGCTCAGGGAAAAGAATATCGTCGGAATGAAGTAGGGATAAAACGTAATAGGGATAAGGGATAAAGTCAGAAAGTTTTTTATGAACACGAAAAAACTGCTGCTTAAAACCAACGAAGAGATACTGAACATACTCGGCCCCCAGGACGCCTACCTGAGGGACCTGGAAAGGGACCTGAAGGTCTCGGTTTTCGTGCATCACCATGAACAGACGGAAACCGCCGAACTCTCCATAAAAGGCAGGAATTCCGCTGTGGACAAGGCGATAAACAAGATAAAGAACCGCCTGAACACCTATTATAACCTGCGGCTGGCCGGGCCGGCGGAAAAGCCGGAACCGGAAAAAGAAGAGACCCTTCCGGAAAACGCCATTTACAGAACGGATTACGCCCAGCACATTTATCCGAGAACCCCCAACCAGAAAAAATACGTGAAGGCTATTTCGATTTCGGACATAACCGTGGCCGTGGGCCCTGCCGGCACGGGGAAAACCTACCTGGCCAGCGCCATGGCTCTTGCCGCGCTTAAAAGCGGGAAGGTAAAAAGGATAATCCTTACCAGGCCTATAGTGGAATCCGGCGAGAAGCTGGGCTTTCTGCCGGGCGCCATCTCGGAAAAGGTGCACCCCTACCTGAAACCGCTTTACGACTCCTTTTATCATCTTCTCGGTCCGGAAAAATTCCGTATGTACAGGGAAGAGGAAACCATAGAAACGGTGCCGCTCGCCTATATGCGCGGCCGGACGCTCGAGAACGCCTTCATCATACTCGACGAGGCCCAGAATTCCACCACGGAGCAGATGAAGATGTTCCTGACGAGGATGGGAGTGTTCTCAAAGATAGTCATAACCGGCGACGTGACGCAGATAGACCTGAAGGAAAAATCCTCCTCCGGGCTTCTGGCGGCGGTGGAAATAATAAAGAAGATCCCCGAAATAAAATTCGTCTATTTCGACAAGGGCGACGTGGTAAGGCACCCGGTGGTGGCAAAGATAATACAGGCGTACGAAAACTGGGAAAAGCGTAAAAAGTAGACCGGCAGGAAGCGCCGCAGTCCGGAGGAATAGAAGATTAGAGGAATAATTTATCGTAAATCGTAAAGAGTAAAGCGTAAAAAGTAATATGGAAGTCCCTTGCAAACGCTTTCCGTTTTACGTTTCCCGCTTCACGCTAATCCCTTAATCATCCAGTCCTCCAATCATCTGACAATAAAATGTATTCCATAAAAACAACTATCGCCCTTTTCAACAAATCCGGCTTTAAAATAAGCCCAAAAGACATTGCCGCGATAATAAAAGCCGCCCGGGCGGCCTTTTCGCTTAAGACCCGGAACGACGAAATAAACATAATTTTAGTGAAAGACGCGGAGATAAAGCGGCTGAATAAGAAATTCCTGAAAAAAGACCGCGCTACAGATGTCATTACGTTTAATTACCCCCACGACACGCCATGCGCGCCCGGAGAGAAAAGGCCCTATGGCGACGTCTACATCTGCGCCGACCAGGCCAAAAGGCAGGCCAAAGCCTACGGAATGTCCCTTCTGTCGGAATTGATAATACTGGCGGTGCACGGGACGCTTCACCTGCAGGGCTACGAGGACTACAAGACCAGAGACCGAGTGAGAATGTCCCTCAAAACCGTCCAAATCCTGAAAAAACTAACCTTTTAACCCCAAAAGGTACCAGGTACCTTTTGAAGTCTGCCGTTACAGTGCCGGGGACTGTAACGGTTAAATCTCTGCATCCGCGGGGCTACGAGGACTACGATGAGAGCCCGCCGCACAGTTCGCTGGGTATGAAAAGCCCGGCTGAATTCTACCGGGACTGGATGTTAAAAACCGGTAAAAAAGTTGTTCAGTTTTAATGTGATGCAGTACACTTAGAGGCATAAAGGGAACCCTATAAAATAGCCACAATTGTTAAAAGCAGTGTTTTAATTTTCATCAGACAAATCTCCTGCGGAATTTTAAGGAGCCTTCACGGCAAAGATCGTCGTAAGTTTACTATCTTGACAGGCGTAGTTAAAGATAGCCTCTTTCTTAATCTCGACGGCGAAATCGGGGGCAATCCAATGGTAACCAAAAGAGATGCCTACCGGCAGAACACGGGAAATGAGGGGATTGGGCATATCGCCTGCCGCGCGTTTAAGATCCGGCGGCGGATTAGAATCCGAATACCCCCCATGCAGCGGGGATATCTGATAGGACTCGCTCACTTTCCAGGATTTCTCGGAGTACGGATTAGGGGCAATACACGAATAAATTGTTTTTATTTCAGTTCCGGCGAATATCCCATAATAAATAACACCATCATTTGTTCGCAATGGTTTTTGCACCAGCCATTCTCCGGATCCGGATTTTACGGCGATCTTCACCGAGGCGCCCCCACGCGAATTGCTGCCGGTCTTTTCCTCAAACACCATCTTTTCAAAATCAGTTCTTAATGCGTATTTAACAATAGTTGTCGCTGCCTCCTCTTCTAAGAAGTTGCCGTAAAATTTTGAGGTTAACGGGTCCCATCCATACACATCACTAATACGGATCTTCCTGATAGGACCAAACTCGGAAGTATCATTATTGAACCATCTTATATGTTGCACGGCAAATCCATCGTTTTCTAGAATAACTTCCGATGTATCCATGTCGCCTATAACATATCGGCTGCCTTTTCTCTGGAACAGTAGTATCCCATCGCTTGTGTAGGGGATTTCTTTCCCTTTTTCCCGCGATTTGGAATAGTAAGATGCTTTTTGAACCTCAATAGCGTAATACCCTGTGGCAGTGGACATGAGAGCCACAATAATATTGGCATTTTTGTTGTGTCCAGTCAGAACCACATCCTCAATACCGTCGCCGTTGTAATCTCCTAGGACGACATACGGCAGCGATTTTGAGGAATAGGGATAATATTTTAGTTTTTCCGGCGGATAATCGGACAGCGACCATCTCAAAAAATCCGGGTCGTAGACCGCCAAGACTTCCGCCATGGGAGCGGATAACTCCAGGTCTTTTATATGCTTTATGTCGAGTGTAGGATGGGCGCGCGGTTCCCGAGGGATAACGGCGACTGCCTTAGCGGAAGCCGTTCCTTCGGTCCGCGGCGAAAAAACCACAACGTCCTCTTTCTGTTTGCAGGCGTGTAGTGCCAAACATAATGCGACGACAGCATATAAAAGTCCCCGGTGCATATGGGGCCTACTGGCAGTCGGAAGGCGTGTTTGGCTCGTCTATTAAATTCCCTCCATCATAAAGATCTATGCATTTTTCCGGGATATCGGTACTTGGCGGAGTGGGGCAACAATTTGTATATTTGGGGTCGATATCAAATTCAACAAGTTCCTCTCCGCTTTTAGCTGCGTCTTTAAGCGTAAGATGGTAATGAGCCTTTGGTTCACTGCTCACATCGCCTTCTGAACGCACCTTAAACGCCCCGCACATTAATTCTATAAGTTTCTTTCTGTTCGCTTTTTTAACCTGGCGTTTGCCCACGTCTAAGTTTATTCCGAATCTATGTTCTTTATGAGGAGTCTTCCAGTCGCCGTTCAGGTCGTACAGCCCGCCCCAGACAAGGCTCATATCGTTATAGCTTAATTTTGCAGTCGGGGTGGAGCATGCGGCGTCAAAGTCGGTGGCAAGTTTTTTAACTGCTGCGGTCATTGCCGCAGTCCCGAAATGATTAATTTTGTGCAAATTGGGATTTGCCCCCTCAAGAATATACCCGGCACCGGTGGTAAGCTCCTTCAAATCTAGAACCTTCATTTCAAAAATTATGGTGAATATTCCGCCACATCCATAATAAAATGTTCCGGTATGTGAAATTTTTGAGGCATATGCGGGAAGAAAATCGGGCTCAGTAAGCTTATTGGGAATTTTCCAATAAAACTTAAACGGCGTGTTTATGGGGGTTATTTGCGAAACAAGAGGATTGGACAAATCCGTGCCCTCGGGCAGGCGCACTAAATTGGGAACCTGAGGGTGACCTGTATGTCCGGCGTTCGAAGGAAAGTTGGTATATTGCGAACTTACTTGCCAATAATTTGGATACACATTATTCCCCTCGCAAATATACCATGTCTGTATTTCCGTATCGGGAGGGAACGTATACCAAGCATTCTTATCATCTCTTTTCATGGGAGGTTGCACTATCCATTCCCCGGATTCGGATTTATAGGCGACTTCAGCTGATATTGTGCCCATGCTTAAGACTTTTTTTACCGGGCCTAAATCCATTTCCTGAGGATTGGTTTTTAATACCCGTGTTAAATCCAACGAATTTTTACCCGTTCCGTCAAAATCAACGGTTTGGTCGGCTGAAAATGCGCAAATGGCCGGAAAAAACACCAATGCACAGACATTTGCCGCAAGAATAATCTTTTTCATTTTACCCCTCCGCACACTTTTCTTACAATTATTTTACAAAAAAACAACCTTATTTCAACGCGATTTTATGTCTTTTATGGTAACTACTACGCTGTCAAATTAGTTGTTAATAGTTGTTGACATTATGGTATTATCTTCCTAAAGGGAGATAAACCATGAGCCAAAAAAGTCACAAAGTTCGGTTGAACAAAAAAGAGCGGGAATATTTGCAGGCTATAGTGCAAACAGGGGCGGATAAAGCGCGGAAAATAACACGGTGCCGGGTCTTATTGCTGGCCGATGGGACAAAGGGTAAAACGGATGAGCAGATATCCGATTCATTAAAGGTCTGCCTGGCTACCGTTTTTAACATACGGCGGCGGTACAGCCGGACAGGTCTTGAGGCCGCCATTAACGACCTGCCGCGTTCCGGACAGCCGCCTAAGTTTAACGGCAAACCGGCGGCCAGGATTACGGCGATTGCCTGTAGTACGCCGCCGGATGGACGGGCGCGGTGGAGTTTGCGGTTATTAGCCGACCAGGCGATAGAACTGGACATTGTTGATTCTATTTCGCATCAAAGTGTGAGCAATATTCTAAAAAAAACGAACTTAAGCCACACTTAAAGAAACAATGGTGTATAGGAACTGTTACCGCGGAGTATCTTTGGCGAATGGAGCAGGTATTGGATATTTATGAACGGCCCTACGATCCTCGCAGACCCGTTATCTGTTTCGATGAACGTCCCTGTCAGTTATTGGGGGATGTGCTGATGCCGATTCCGATGAAGCCCGGACATATTCAGCGGCAGGACTATCACTATAAACGAAACGGGACATGTGTCGTGCTTATGGCGGTCGAACCTCTGGCCGGGCGCCGCATCGTTAAAGTCACAGAGCGAAAAACAAAACAGGATTATACGCGGTTCATGAAAGGCTTGGCGTCAAGTTATCCGGAGGCTGAAAAAATAATTGTCGTACAGGATAATCTTAACACACATAATCCGTCTTCCTTTTATGAAGCCTGTAAGGCCCCGGAAGCATTCGCCCTGTCGCAGCGGTTTGAAATGGTCTATACGCCCAAGAAAGCCAGTTGGCTGAACATGGCAGAAATTGAACTGTCGGCTTTATCCAAACAGTGCCTTGATCGGCGTATTGCAAAGATGGGTGTTATGACGGAGCAGGTGCGTGCTTGGACAGTGAAGCGGAATCATAGTAAAACGAAGATATGCTGGAATTTTACGAAGGACAAGGCTCGTGAAAAACTCAGCAGGCATTACACAACTATTAAGAATTAACTTTACAGCGTACTGCTCAGGTCATTTAACCATTTCCTGACCGCTGGTGTCAAATTTTATTTTTTGCTTTTATTTTTTGCTGGACTCCTATACATCTTTCTTGGTACTATATAAGGAATGGAACAGTCCTTCCTTATGCAGGTAGGGGACATAGATAAAATGAACGAGCCAGCAACCCCCAGTAAGTTATAATAACGCGGGTTGTTCCGGGAAACCGGAACCTATCCGCATATAACACGGAGGTGCTGACTCATGA
>Ga0210017_1001042_pt1 | contig 24152 bp, 21 predicted proteins | sample CryGeyCG2014_020_FD_183966 | JGI IMG/M metagenome (GOLD analysis project Ga0210017, IMG submission 183966) | Groundwater microbial communities from aquifer - Crystal Geyser CG08_land_8/20/14_0.20 (SPAdes) (version 2) | ecosystem: Environmental > Aquatic > Deep subsurface > Groundwater | place... | reverse complement strand
GTTTTTATCCATTTTTTCTGACAATTGATTATGACATATACTTTGGGATCGTCCGGAAGCTTAATGAGGGCGCCATCGGGAAAACAGGTAGTCGGCTTTGATGAGGCGGTAAAACTAACCTTATTTGATTCTATCCCATTAATTTTAACCCAGGATTGGTAGGTTCCGATTTGGCCAGTCGCCAATGGTTGAGTGGTTTGGCCGGAAAAAGCGCCGGCAGAATCAGTGACGCCTATATAATAATTTTCATATTTCAAAGTGCCATCGGGCCTTTGCAGATAAAAATAGATACTGGAATTAGCCGCCGCGCCGGTAATGGCGCCAGAAAAAGTATAGGTTTCGCCAAAATAGACGTTAGTGGGGGAAATGGTTAGGGAAGGGGTAACCAAACTCACAATACTAAAGGCCGAGTCGCTTTCGTCGAAAATCGCTGAATTGTTGTACAATTCAACACGGGCTTTATATGAACCGGGTCCAAGCATATTACTGGCAAGATTGAAACTGTAACTTCTGGCTGTAGAGGCAAGAGTGTTAGTGAGAATAACTGGTGCTGAAGGCGCGGCGGTATTTATTAATTTTACTGTAAATGTCCAATCAGCGCCGCTGGGAACAATATTTGTGGTAATATTAGTAGCGGTCCAAGAAATAGTTTGGTCAGTATCTAGATTCCATGTTCCCCCGCCGTTGGGAGAGGTAACGGCGACAGAAGGGGTTGTTCCAAGAGAAACAAGACTAACTGTCACGCCGCACCAGCCTGTTGTCCAAGGCAATGTTGTCACGCCATTGAAAGCAGAACCGGTAAAATTATACAAATAACCAGCGCTGGTCTTCCTGATAGTCGCGGTTTGCCCAGCAGAAATTAAGCCAGCATGAAGAGCGGCTTTATTAAAATCTGAATCATCTGTATACGGATTTGACCCCCAAACAATACCGCCGCTTGTAGAGCCATAAATAATCTGGTCTGAATACGGCCCGCAGGATGCCACAATTGAAAATATTGCATCGCTGTAATCTTGTGTTTTGACTTCCGCGCCGATGGCTGTTGTGTCAACTCCATCAATTCTTATTTTGTAATTTCGCGGCAGGGTGGAGCCGCCAGGCAATTGATTCTGCTGAATTGTCCAATCGTAATATCCTTGGCTGGCTAAAATTGCTCCATCATAAATATAATTTACGCTACCAGAATCACTAATTGTAGGGTCATAAATATATATCCTTACATAATTTACGCCCGAAGCGGTCCAGTTCACTCTTGAGACTTCATTAACTTTCCATTGCTCCCCGCCATTGGGCGAAGTGATGATGATGGAAGCAGCCGCTACCGGCTGAATTTTAACAAAAAACGCCACGCTGACTATTATTAATCCGATTAATAAAAATATTGTTTTTTTACTCATTTTTTTAAATCAAATTTAAACACAAAATCCGGATAGGACTGGATAGAATGTGTCAAATTTGATTCATATTTAGCTTAGTTTTATAATACCCCCCCCCGCAAAATTATTTCAATAGATTATTATCCACAAGACTTACTTTGTTATTATATCCAGCTGCTCCTGAATCACGCCGGCCAGCTCCATCACCGCATCGCCATAAAAACTATAAACTTTCTTGCCCCAGTTATTGCCCGCAAAATAAATCATCGCCGCTTTCCATTCGGCATCGTAAGTTTTTTGAGCCGCGCCGGCATTAGCTAATTTTAAAGCCGCAGCCGTGAAAGCATCGTCAATATCCCAAGGAGACGGCGGATTATGCCCCGTTAAAGCCGCAACTTTATCTTTATAAGCCAGCCAGGTGGACGGCAAAAATTGCGCCGGTCCCATTGCTCCGCCCCAGCCGTATGACGGTTTTTTTGAGACGGGCATTTGGTTCGGATCTAAATTTAATTCGTCGCAAACCTGAACAAATGCAAGCTGGTCTCGCGTATTCATATCCTTTTTCCAGGTACCAGTTCCCACATTGGTCCCCCAGCTTGATTCCTGCTTCAAAACTGCCAACAAAAATGCCGGCCGGACGCCCGTCCGATCCGCAGCATATTTTGCATGTTTATAGGCATCTTCAAGAGTCATGGAAAGCCCGACTCCTTCAAGCAGATAAATCTGTTTATTAATCGCTGTTGCGTCAGATTTAGCTTTTTGAAGCATTTTTTGATAAGCGGCTTCTTCTCCTTTTGTCTGGGTGAGCAATGTCTTTGTTTCCGTTTGCTGGGACTTTAAAGCAAAACGCTGAATTTCCTGCAATGCTTTTAACTGCAGCTCATCGTCTTTTTTTTGGGAAAGGTCTGCTTTCTGCTGCTCCAAGTCATTTTTGATTAATTTTATCTGGGCAATTGTTTCTTGCGTCTTTTCTTGAATTGCTTCAAGCGAGCTCATTTCGCTGAAAACATCGGATAATCTTTTCTGGCTAAAAATAAGATTTACCATGCTTTCCTGATCAAATTCATAAATACCCTGCAGATATTGGCCCAGTAGATTCTTTTCTCTGTTTAATTTTTCTTCCTGCCCCGAAATGTTATTCGTTTTTTGGTCTATTCCAATTTGGGTCTGCTGCAAAACCAAATCGGTCTGCTTTATCTGAAGCTGCAGCTCGTTGGCCTTATTGGTTAAAAGCTGAATCTCATTTTTTAAACTTTTGGATTGCGCCCGGGAATTGCTTATTTTTGATTTATAGTCATTGATCTGCGCCTGAATCTGATCCAGCTGCTGTTGAAGATTATTTTTTAAATCATCAACCGAGGCGCTGGCCGCAATAATATATGCCAAAAAAAATACCAAACACAGCAAAAAAAGCGGAATAAAAAAACGCTGGACACCAAACAAACCGGGTCCGGCGTTGAATATTTTTTTTCGACGCATCGACAATCTCTCCATATACACTTTATTTTAAAATTTTTAAACAGTTTAAGAAACCACAGCAATTTCTTAGGTTTTTTCTTCTGCTTTTTTCTCCCCTGTTTTTTGCTCGGGTGCCTCGGCTTCGGCTGCTTTCTCTTCTTCTCCGACGACTTTAACCTCTTCAACTTTTTCCTCCACTTTTTCTTCAAGGGCAGCCAATTCTTCTTCGGAACGCGGCGGAATTACAGAAACAACAATCTCATCTGCCTGTATCAAAATCTTAACACTGTCCGGAATATTTAAATCCTTGGCAAATATGCGGCTATCAAAAGTTTTCAATGCCGAAATATCAACATCAATATGGTGCGGCAGGTCTTTGGGCAATGCTTCAATCTCCACTTCCTGAATATTTTTAACCAAAACACCTCCTTCTGATTTGACGGCGTCAGATTCACCAATAAAATTTAAAGGAACTTCTGCTTTGATTTTTTCATCCATTCTGACTTGATAGAAATCAATATGGATAATTCCCTCGTCCAAAGCGTCTTTGGCCACATCATGAATCAAAACATTCCGGTTTTTGCCGCCGACTTCCAAAGTGATTAAAGTTGACTCTCCTACTTCTTTATATATTTTGAGGAAATCTTTTTTTAGAACATAAAGCGGCTCGGATTTAATTCCGTGGCCGTAAATAACCGCCGGGATTAAACCGGCCTTTCTTTGCTTATTTGTTTTTCTGCCAAGTTCCTGTCTTGGCGCAGCTTTAAGTTCTAGCATAAAATTAAAAACGTATCACCCTGAACTTGTTTTAGGGGTCTAGTATTATTCTTCGAGCAAGCTCCGACGTACGTCGGAGCGCGTCGAGAAGTTTACCTTTCAACACAACCAGCTTATCATAAAAAATAAAAATGGGCAAGATTTTTCATCTTGCCCGCATAATTTTCAAGTGAACTATTTCTTCAACCATTTCAACGCTTTCTGGCCAATGTCGGTTCGATAATGCACACCAGGCCATGAAATCCTTTTTACCGCAGCGTACGTTTTCGCAATCGCTTCTGGAATATTTCTTCCTAAACCAGTCACTCCCAAAACCCTTCCGCTATTCGTCCAGAATTCATCCGAACTAATCATCAATGTGCCAGCATGGAAAATCTCGATACTATCCATAAGAGAAGCACGATTCAAACCCTCTATCTCGTCCCACTTCTCTGGCGTACCCGGGTACCCCTTGGCACACATCACCACGCAGACCGCCGGCCGCTCATCCCATTCAAGACTATCTCCTAATAAATTCCCTCTTGCGCATGCTTCAAGAATGGGAACAATATCGTTTTTCATCCTCACAAATACTGGCTGGGTTTCCGGATCGCCGAGCCGCGCGTTGAATTCCAAAACTTTTGGCTCGCCGTCTTTTATCATCAAACCGGCATATAGGACACCTTGATAAGGTCTACCATCCTTGGCCATGCCGTTAATCAAGGGGTAAATTATCTGATCTAAAATCTTTTCTTCAACCTCCTTTGTCACTACTGGTGCTGGTGAAAAAGCGCCCATGCCACCAGTCATCTCACCCTTATCGCCGTCATGGCTGTATTTATGGTCTTGTGACGACGCCAACGGAACAACATTCTTACCGTCTGTTAAAACAATATATGACGCCTCTTCGCCCTCCAGATATTCTTCAAAAAGCACCTCTTTACCTGCCGAGCCAAGAAACTTATACTTCATTAGATCAGTGACTCGGTTTATGGCCTCAACTTTTGTGAAACAGATTTTAACACCTTTGCCTCCACAGAGGCCATCGGCTTTGATGACTATAGGCTCGTTCTTATCTAAGGCCTCAACTCTTTGCATGGCAATAACCCAATCTCGATAAATTCCGAAGTGTCGCGCTGTCGGAATTCTATACTTTAACATCAACTCTTTGGCAAAAATTTTACTCCCCTCAATCAACGCCGCTTCGGCCGTCGGTCCAACAATAAGAAGCCCCAGTTTTCGAAAGTCATTGACAATTCCTTTAGTCAGCGGCTCTTCCGGCCCAACCACTGTCAAATCGATTTTCTTTTTCAAAGCAAATTTCAATAAAGTATTAATGTCGTTTGCCTTAATATCAGGTAAATTAATAGCCGCCCTTTCAGCCGTGCCGCCATTGCCGGGCGCACAGTAAACTTCTTCCACCAACGGACTCTGCAAAATTTTCCAAACCAATGTATCCTCTCTGCCTCCACCGCCAACAACCAACACTTTCATATCGTCTTCTCCTTTCGTTTAATTATTTTACTCTTATATTCGCAAATTAAATTGTTTAAGAACTCCTCCCTCCTATTAAAAAAGAGGCATTGCCTCCTTTTTAATTCAATAACTCTACTATATACGACTTTTCTAAAATTTCCAAATTTTCTACTCCACCTTAATTATCTGCACCGGACAAACCTCGGCTGCGTCTCTGGCGCAATCGGGTTCTTGAACTTCCAGTTCTTCGTTCCCGTCGGCATCTTTTTTTGAATTTTTAAGATGCGCCAATCCGCTGTCTTCCATTTCAAAAAACTGCGGGCAAACAGCTACGCAGGAACCGCAGGAAATGCATTTTGGTCGTTCTACTTTAATCTTCATAGTTGCGACACCGATTATACACGGACATCACCCGGATGACACGGATTTAAATTTAGAATTAATTATTCTTTTTGGCTTTAAATAAGTATTGCGGAAATTTATGATTATCCCGAGCTGAAGATCCGCGGTTTCTAAATATCTTAACATCTGGAAATAATCATCCTTTGTAATAAATTTTTTTGCTTTCACGTCTAATATAATTAAGTTATCTATCAAAAAATCTACCCTATTACCAAGCGAATTAACATCGGACAATTTTACCAGTTCGTATTCGCGTTTAAAATTAATTTTTTCTTCCTTAAATAGAATTTCTAATTTATCACAATATTGTCGCTCACTTCGGAACCTGCCCATTTCACGATGCACTTTAAAGCATAATCCATTAATCTTATATGTCAAATTTTCGTGAATTAATTTCATAGTTTTATCAGTGTCATCCGTGTGCAATCCGTATATCTGTATCGCTTACTTAACTGGTGTTATCGGAGCTTGTCCACTAAGCACGGCAATAATGTTCTTGGCTGCCAGCTCCGACATTGCTCCTCTTGTTTCTTCGGTTGCCGAAGCGGTGTGGGGCGTCAAAACGGTATTTGGCAATTGCGCCAAGCCCTCGGCCATTTTTGGCTCCTGCTCATAAACGTCCAAACCCGCTCCCTTTATATCGCCATTTTTCAAAGCCGCTACCAAAGCATTTTCATCAACAATCGGGCCGCGGGCTGTATTTATCAAATAAGCAGTTTTTTTCATCATTTTAAATTGCGGCTCGCCGATTAAGTGTTTGGTTTCCAGGGTCATCGGCAAATGTATGGAAACAAAATCGGAATTTTTCAGCAATGTTTCCAAATCAACATATTCCATTTTATACTGCTTTTCAAGTTCTTCGCTTCTGGCTCTGTCGTAATAAAGAATTTTCATTTGAAAACCATCGCATAAGCGTCTGGCCACCGCCCCGCCAATCCGCCCCATGCCGACCAGACCTAATGTTTTTCCGACCAAATCATTTCCTAAAAAGAGCATCGGCGCCCAACCGACATATTTTCCGTCACGCATATACTGGTCTGATTCAACAATTCGATGCGCCAGCGCAAAAATTAAGGCAATCGTATGTTCGGCCACAGATTCGGTTAAAACTTCGGGAGTATTTGTCACGATAACTCCCCTTTCGGTCAGGGTTTTAACATCAATATTATCATAGCCCACTGCATAATTGGCAACGATTTTTAATTGCGGCCCGGTCGCGTCCAAAATTTCCTGATTCATTTTGTCCGTTAAAAGCGACAGAATCGCGTCCACGCCTTTAACTTTGGCAAGCAAAGTCTCACGCGGCAAAACGCCGTCAAAATCGCTGACTTCAACTTCAAAGCCAGCATCTTTCATTAACTTAATCCCCGCTTCGGGAATCTTCCTCGTCACAAATACTTTTGGCATACCAGGTAGTAGAAATTCGACTATGCGCAAATTTAATTTCATTAAATTTGCGCAAAACGAACCCCTATTCCTTTATTTATTAGTTACAATCTGCCAAGGCAGTATTTGGAAACGCTTAAGACGCTTGCCTGTCGAATTTTCACTACCTGGCATATATATTTTTATTTTAATTATTATTTATTTGATAAATTTAAAAGTGGAAAGGATTTTAGAATAAATCTCACGAAGGGAGTCATCGTCACTTGTTCCGAAATATGGAACAGATAGATCAAATTCCCTTCCGCGATGAATAAAAAGTGTTCCCGTTTCTAAATAATCGGTAATCTGAAAAGCTTCTTCTGAATCTATATTAATATTTATTATTGTTCCGTCATAAAGATTTTTTCTATGCTCTAAGTCGGCGGCCAATTTATCTTTATCGCCTGGCCAAAACGAAAGCGCAATAGCATAATCCATTTCGTCACCCTCAATAAAATATGATTTGTTAATTTCCTTAAAATAAACCCTGTTAGTTCCTTCTGAAAATTCCCAATTTTTCGGATATTTCACCTCAAACCCAAGCTCTTCATTCCGATAAGTCTGCCATCCCTCAACTCCGCTCGGGACAAGACCAGTGTTATCTGTTTTTGCGACATTTACGCTCGTTACATTTTCTTCCGTCGGCTCAGTCATTATCCAATAAACCGCTACGCCTGTGGCGACCAGACAAATAATTACGACCGCAATAGAAAGGCCGAATTTAAGCCATTTCTTTTTAAGCGGCTGGTTTGGTTCGGCCGGCTGATTAATATTTGATTGTGGTTGTTGGATATCCATGGTTTTTTGTTAATTTTTTATCTTTTAAATTCCGTCTCCTTTTTGGCGATTTTTTATCTTCTCATCTAAAATTGATTTCAGTCTTTCAGCGTTTTCTTTTGAGACGCCATCAATATGGGCAACCGTTGCTGATTGCGAATCGGCAGTAGCAAGATGGACATCATAAAGCTTGAAAATTCTATCCAAAAAATCCTGATCTATAAAAATATTCTGAATTTTCTCATAGCGAATAGAGATTCTATTTCGGGATACTACTCCCTTCATAATTACGACTTCTTCGGGAGTTAAATCGTAAAAATAATATCGGAAATATAAAATTTGGAAGAATATATTCAACAGAAAGAAAATTAAAAGAATACCAAAGTATACGAGGAACAAAGCATTCTGAATTATAACATTGTACCAATCGATTCCAGTTCCTTCTGCTATAAATCCCGATATCTTCCCTATCGCCCAACCTATTGCGATCATTAAAATAAGCCCTAAAGCTGACTGATTAATAGATTTTTTTATAATTTTTCTTGGCTCAAGCGGTATTGAAAAACAAGTTGTTTCTGGGGTGCAATGAATTTGTTTTAGTTTCATAAAATGGATATGCCATCGCTTTATACATAGCCCCCGGAACTTGCCGGGTAACAAAAGCTTTTGGCATAAAGTTTTTTGTTAATTTTTATATTTTATATTTGCCTTTCTACTTTGCTCAGGGTAAAATTTTTGATATTTAACTTCTATCGCCACTGCTGAATTTTTTGAACTTCTTGACGATATTGCTCCTCGGCGGCCCAAGCTTTTGTGGCCCATCTTTGCTTGGCTTTTAATGTTTCGTCTTGTTTCCATTGCTCCAGCGCCTGATTAGCTTTTTGCTTGCCAAAATAATCAGTGGCACCTTCAATTCTACCAATCATAATATCAAACTTTCTTTGCTCATATATCCTTTGAATTGTCTCAGATTCTTTCAAATACTCCTGATATGCGTCAGAACGTACTCTCTCCTTTAATTGATACTGATACTGGATTGCCTCCATTTTTTGTTTTTCCCGCGCCTCATATTGATATGGCATCCGTTCAACCTGGCGAGTGGTATTTTGCCAACCTTGATAAACTCGATGTTCTCCAGCGGCCATTGCCTTGCCGCTAACTGAAAGAAAAATTCCGGCGGCCGCTAAAATCATAATCCCTCTTTTTACGTTTTTTGGCACTTCGGTAAATTTACTCAAAAATCCTTTTGTCATTATCTGTTCTTGGACTTGCGTCTTTTCAAAAAAATCTTCTTTTTCTTGCCGCTCTTTTTGTTCTTCTGCTAATTTTAGTTTGGCATTTTCAACCTCTGCGTCCAAAACCAAAATTTCCTCCGGCTTTGCTTCTGAATTCTCCTCGGATTTTTCTTCTAGGATTTCTTGATTTTTTAAAAATTGCGGTTCTTTTTCCATGTTTTTTATTCTATCGCCGCGCCTTCCGGATAGGCGTTGAGCTCTGTTGTATTAACCGGCGCGATATTATTCCAATCCAGCGCTAATTGATTAAATGCCTCGGCGGTTTTTATCCATTGTTTTTTCCCCTCTATTAATACAAAAACTTTTTTATCGCCCTCGGCTCTTATCAAAACAGAGTCGGGATACATTTCCAAATCAGCCGCCGTTATTTCAACTACGTCCTCCCATTTGTTGCCGTAAGAGAGGAAAACTTCGGAATTAAGAATGTGTCTTTTTCTGCCTGCTTCGGTAAGGTAATAAACGTTTGGGCTACTGGCTACACGGACTAATTTGGCCCGGGCATATTTGTCTATATTTGCTTTAGTTGCTTCCTGAACTTGAGACCAATTAAAGCCCTGGTTAGCAAAAGATTCCGAGGTGGGAATCCAAAGTTTTTTCCCGCCGATGATTTTGTAAACCTTTTCGTCGCTGGTTGCTTTTAGCAACTGGACATAATCAGTATAACTTTGCAAGGCGGAAGGTATCGTTTCTTGAACACTAGACCAGCTATAGCCACCCTGATTAAATTCTTGAGTTGTCTGAATCCATTTTTTCTGGCAATTGATGATAATATAAACTTTAGGGTCTTCGGGAAGTTTAACCAGCGAACCGTCAGGCAGACATCCGGCCACAGGAGTTTCTGTATCCAAAATACTGAAAAAATTATCGCTGTAATCAGCAACTGATTCCCCCGCTACGCCTCCAGTTGAGCTATCGTATATAACGGCAATTTTATAGTAATTAGATTTAGACACAATGCTTGATGGAATAGCCCAGGAGACCCAACCAGAATCAGCAGATGTTATTCCGGCAATATTTTCAAATAATGGCGGCGTTAAATCTTTTTGATAAAGCGCGACTCTGACATTTTTCCCGCTCATATTTTGTGATGTCCAACGAAATGTGTATGTTTGTCCCTTTATCAACGTCTCTCCGCCGTTGGGATAAGCGACAGAAAGAGAGGGAGTGACCGCTTCTCTAATAGTAAAAGAATTGTCGCTTCGATCTGTTGCCACGACCTGGGCCCCTGTTTCAGTACTATTAACGCCGTCAATTCTAATTTTATAATTTCTTGGAAATGTTAAATTGCTGCCGGGCAGTTGGCTCTTTTGAATTGTCCAATCAAAATAACTCGTGGAGATAGGGATAGCGCCATCGTAAATATAATTTACAGAACCGGAACCAGTAATGGCGCCTGAAGCATCCTCAATATAAATTCGGACATAATTGATGTTGGCAATGCCCCAAGACACTCTTTTGGTTTCGCCGATGGTCCAATTTTCCCCGCCGTTGGGAGAATTTAGAGTTAAGTAAGGGGTGGCGACAAAAGAAACAAAACTAATATTTACCCCGCACCATCCGGTTGTCCAGGGCAAAGTTGTCACTCCGTTAAAAGTAGAGCCAGTAAAATTATATAAATAGCCAGCGTTGGTTTTTCTGATAGTGGCGGTTTGTCCGGCAGAAATTAAACCAGCATGAAGAGCAGCTTTGTTAAAATCTGAATCATCGGTATAGGGATTAGAGCCCCAAATGCTACCGCCGCTTGTAGAACCGGTTACAACAAGGTCTGAATAAGGTCCGCAGGCGGTAGTAGGATTGCTTATGGTGAAAAAATTATCGCTTTCGTCAAATGCCGATACTATTTGAGAACCGTCTGACGCGATTTCTCCTGTTATATTTATTTTATAACGACCTGAAGCAATATTGCTTGGTATATACCAATCATATACTTCTCCTCCGCTGATGCCGTAATTATAAACGCCCGTGGCTATCTGAATACTTCCGCCCCCTTCTTTCATCAAAAAAATTCCCGTGTAAGCGACATCACTGCTTGATATCCATTTTATTTGATATGTTGACGAAACGGATAAATATTCTCCGCCGTTTGGAGAAATTATCCAGATAGAAGAAGCGGATGCCGGCTGAATTCTAATCAAAGAAACCGCCGCGATTGCCGAGAATATCGCAATTATAAAAAAACATTTTTTTATCATGACATTTTAATCTTTCACTCGCCACGGTGGCTTGACAAAAGATTTTTTTAATAAATTGATAGTTCTAAACTATCGTACGGAATTTTATAATTCCGAACGGCTGATTTTGGAATTTTCTAAATAATGGATAATTTATTACCGGTTTAATTTTCCCAAATATTGTTTTTCTTCTTCCAATAATTTCTGCCAAGCCTGCTTATCCCTATTTTCCAAAATTTTTTCTTTCTCTTTGATATTCTGATTCAGCCATCTTATATCCTCCGGCGAATTTTCAAACAAATCCAGCAAAAACAGCACGTATTCTGGCGGCATAATTTTAATACGTTCTTTCCAAATATTTTTGTCCTCATCGCTAAAATCAGAGTATTTATCAATTTCACTGATAAGATTGCTAATTGTTTCTTCTTGGAGCGACATATTTTTTAATTGATTTTAAATTTTATTGTTTGAACCAAATAATGTAATTTTCCCTTCCACCACTTTTTTCACCGCTTGAAAACTCGGTTCTAAAATTTTATATGGCGTTGTTTCTTTAGGACTTTCTTTTAATTCTTGTTTTAACGCATCTTTATAAGCCACTCTTAATTCCGTATTAATATTTATTTTTACTATTCCCCATTTAATAGCCATCCTTATATCGCCAGACGGAATGCCAGAGCCGCCATGAAGCACTAAAAAGACGCTGTCCCCGACTGCCTCGTTAATCTCGGCTAGTCTTTCCAAATTCAGTTTTTCCTCGCCTTGCGCAAAAACGCCGTGGGCGTTGCCGATAACAATGGCCAAAGAATCAATTCCGCTATATTTAATAAAGTCGCTCGCCTGATCGGCTGTCGTTAAATCTTCCGGTTCTATTTTTAATGCTTCCTTGTGCAGAGAAGAAGAACCGCGCAGATAACCGAGCTCTCCTTCCACAATTATTTGCCGATCAAAAGTTTTTTCAACCGACCTCACATAATCAACAATCCTCTTTGTCTGCGCTAAATTTTCAAGATATGGCAGATGCGAACCGTCAAAATGAATAGCGTTATATCCTGCGGCAATTGCTTTTTTAATTGTTTCGGGTGATTTTCCGTGGTCCAGATTCAAAATTATCGGCAATTTCGTTACGGCGCTCCAGGCGTCAACTAAAGCCGCCGCTTCCCGCATCCCAAAAAAGCTAGCCTCTCCCTCGGAAGTTGAAACAATAATCGGGGCTTTTAAATCTTTTGCCGCCAAAACAATCGCTTTTAAAATTTCGGCGGTGGAAAAATTAAACGATCCTATCGCGTATTTGCCTGATTGTGCTTTCCTTAGGATATCTTTCATAATAAACTACGAAATACGAAACAATACGAATATACGAAAATTACTTAATGTTTGCAACTCTTTTAAACTTAACCCCTGTTTTTGTAAAATGCGCGATAATGCCTAATTTTAAATTTTTGGCCTTTAAATAGGAGTAAAGCTGAGTTATATCTTTTTTGGAAAAGTAATCCCTAACTTTAATCTCTAAAACTATTTTATCGTCTATCAGAAAATCAAAATAATATATGCCAATTGGTTTATTTTTATAATTTATTTTTACAGGTAATTATTCTTCGAACGGAAGATCATCTTCTTTAAAATCTTGCGCTACGGCTTTTTGATAAAAATTTTCTTTGTGGTTGCTGCCGACATTTGTCCAAACCCTAAATAGAATACCCATTATCTTGTAAGATAATTCTGGGTATATTAAGTCCTTACGCCTTACTTTAGTTGTTTGTATTTTCGTATATTCGTACAAAATTCGTATTTCGTAGTTATTTCAGCTCAATGTATCCTCTTTTTAAATTTTCCACCACCGCACTTTCCAATTTCTCTTCCCCCATATACTCTATAAATATTTTATTCCAGAGCGCTTCTTGCTGATGGTAAAGATATTTGCCGAGTCCGCCGTGGGTGAGAGAAATCACGTTATCCAGCAAGTCAAAACTGACAATATCGTCACCCTTTTTGCCAGCCGGAAAAATCTCTCCGGCAAAATCATCAATTCCGCGCCAAAAATCCAGATTGGCATTAGGATTTTTTTGCGAAAGCACATCCATTTCTTTTTCCGCTTTCAGCCAATGAATTGTCTCGGGATTAACATGCGGCTCAAAAAGCCTCGGGTCGTTTTCGTCAATTTTTGCCAGATATCTGACAATTATCCGCCATAAAACACTATCATCTTTTTCTGGCATTGAATCGGCTATTGCGCCCGATAAAAGTTTTACTAAATTTGTTCCGAAATTTGGCTCCAGAGAATATTTTTTAAAAAGTTTTGAATAAAAATCAACTTCGTGCAAATAATGTAAAATCAAGCTGAAAGTTTCAAGGCTTTGCCCGACAAAATGATCTTTCTGCATCGGCAGAACAAATATGAAACCGAGCTCTTTTAAATGGCTGATATTGTGCAATTTTTTGCCGACAAATTTTTCGCCGATTGCAGTCCATTTTTGAGAAAGCACGCTTATTTTTATTTCCCTTTCTTCAAAATTATCTGCTCGCAAATCATTATAGGGATGGAAAAAGACCTGATTAAGCCATTTTTCGCTTTCCACAAATCGCAAGGCGGCAAAAATTTCATAAAGGTCTTCTTTTTCAACCATTTCTTTAACATTCTGGTAACCAAGAGCACTCATTATGTTTTTTGGCGGATTTAAAAACAAGAAATCGCGCAATTTTTCCTTTTTGACAAAAAAACCATTTGCGATATTGGCAGTATTTTTTAAAATATCTATCATCAAATTGCAACATTCCTTTTTGGCAAAATCCGGTTTGCCCAAAAATTCAAAAAATGCCGCGTCCGCTTCTTTGGTTTTTCGCAAAAGCTCTCGCTCAACATACTGCGCATCGGCTTTATCCGGCGCAATGCCCAAATCCGATAATTTTTGTGAAACTATCTGCTTATTTTCTTCAAAAATTTTCTCGGGCACGCCTTTTTTGCCGGTTAATTTTTCCATCTTATCAAATAATTCAACTAATACCGGCTCGGGCGTCCGCAAAAGTTTGGCGATATATTCTATGGGATTCATGAAGCTAATTCAAAATGCAAAGTGCAAAAATCAAAATGACAAATCAAAATTCAAAAATTTTAAATTTTGCATCGTCATTTTGCACTTTGATTTTTGATTTTTGAATTATTTGAAAACACTGTTACCTCCTAAAAACTAAACCAGACAAAAAATATTATATTCGATACGACTTCACTTCAACGCGTTTCCACGGCCCCCACTCCCCATGTTTCAACAATCCTGTTTTTGCTCCAAGATTCTGAACAGTACCGGTCGCATTGGCTGTGCCAAGCTGGATGGCATAAGGAATTTTTTCTACGTTTGGCTTGTCTACCTTTTGTATTAAACCAGCAATAAATCCCGAGCCAAAAGCATCGCCCGAACCGGTCCTATCAATAATATCAGATTTTGGAATTCCGGCGCTGTAAATATCATGTCCGTCAGAAACCATCACTCCTTCCGGCCCCTTGGTCATAACGGCAATTCCTTTAACCCAGTTGTCCAGGCGTTTAAAAATTTCTTTTTCCGCATTATAAGGAAGACAGGTTAAGCTGGTCGCCTCTTCTTTGTTTAAAATGAAAACGTCAATTTTATTTAAAATGGGCTCCAATTTATCTATGCCCAGCTTTAACTGCGCGTCGCCGGGATTTAAGGCAATTTTTATTTCCTGCTCGTGGGCAAAATTAATCAATGGCTCAAAAATTTCCGCGGAGCGTCCGGAAAGCCCAGAAATATAAAACCAATTTGCTTTTAAATCTTTCCAGGAGATTTCCTCTTTGCGTAAATCGTGGCTGGCTCCTTGATAAACTAAAATTGTCCGTTCGCCTCTGGGCACGGAAAGAATAACCGAATAAGCGGTTTTTAATTTTTTATCTTTTAAAATAAATCCCGTGTTGACGCCAATTTTTTTTAATTCATCTATCACCGCACTACCGCTCGGGTCATCGCCCACTTTTGTAACACAAGCGGTTTTTAGTCCCTGCAAAGCAAAAGTAGCGGCCGTATTTGTCGCCCCGCCGCCCGAAGCAAAAACAATATCGTCAACATAAATTTTTGCGCCCGAAGGCACGCAAAGCCCTTTGCCCGTAACAAAATCATCAGATTTTAAGCTCTGAAAATTCTTGCTCGTGACGAACATATCTCTGGTGGCCGAGCCGAATGTTATAATGTCAAACATATAATTAATTCAAAATGCAAAAATCAAAATGCAAAATGACAATGCAAAATTTAAAAATTAATCAATATTGTCAATTAAATTATAAATGCAGAAAATTATTATTACTCCAGCTAGCAGCATGCCGAAAAAAATCCATCTCCGACTAAAAAACATATAAACTAAAAGGAGAATATATATAAATATAAAAAATGCAAAGATCAAAGATTGCAGATTAGGTGGAATTATTAATAAACAAATAAAAATTACAAAAAAAGCAAAAAAAATAAAAACAAAACCTCTTAAGAAATCTATACTACGTTCCCGTTTTGAATCATAATTTTTCTTATGCCAAATATCCCAAAAACTTGTTTTTTGCGGGGTGGTTTGTTGAGGTGTTTCCGTATTTTTTTATCTCCTCCCCTCCTCAGACTCGCTCCGTTAGATGTTAAATATCTAACGGGGTAAAGAGGGCTTTGGGGGAAGTGGTGATGCGATTTTATAGACTCATCACCTCATCCTACCCCTCTCCTCGCTTGAGGAGAGGGAAGTATTTATTTTAAATTATCAATTATTTTTAGCAAAATCCCTTCTAAATTATTATTGATTTCGTTGTCCCAAAATCTTAAAACCCTAAATCCTAATTTCTTTAAGTAATTATCCCGTTCTACATCGTAATCGCGTTGGGCTTCTATATGCTGGCTACCATCTATTTCAATAATCATACGCCTTTCCGGACAATAAAAATCAACAATGTATTTTCCGATAGAATGCTGCCTGCGGAATTTATGGCCTAACTGATTATTTCTTAATCGCGACCAAAGAATTGTTTCTTGAGGGGTTGATGGTTTTCTAAGATTTTTACGGAACTGCTTTTTATTTAAAAGATTATGAATTTTTCTCATATCAACACCTCGCCCTACCCCTCATCTGAGGGGGGAAATAAATTACAACGCTTTCAGTATTTTCTCCTTCAAACTCTTGGGATCAAATCCCGCCAATTGATATACTTCATTAACCGGGCCTGATTTCAAAAATTCTTTAACCCCAATGGCGCGCTTTTCATAATTTCCGGGCATCAAAAATCTGTATAAAAATCCCGGCCAGCCGTTGTGAAGCGCAATGACATATTGACGTTCTTCGTCCGACAAAATAGATTGCGCTTTTTGCGGTTCTTTTTCGCAAAGCTCTTCGTAAAGCTCGGGCGACGTGACGGCAATAATTTTAATATCCAGATTGGTTTCCAAATCGGGCAAAATTTCCAAAACATTCGCCATGACTTGCCCGCCGCAAATCGCCAGAATTTTTTTCGGTTTGCCATTTCCGCTGAATGGTTTATAAACATAAGCGCCGTTAATTGCCCCTCTAGCTTCCGGGATTGTATACCCTGAGCTTGTCGAATGGCCTCGAGCAAGCACCGGCGTTGGCGGCCTCATCACAGAAAGCGCAATCGGCTCGCCTTTTTCCATTGCATAAAAAAGCATCTCAATTGTTTCGTTTGCATCCATTGGTTTAAAAACTTTAATTCCCGGCAAAGCGTCAAAAAGCGACATCCAAAAAAGCCCGTGGTGGGTCGGTCCGTCCTCGGCCGTTTCTGGCCCGTCATGCGCCGCCAGAACAATAAAAAAACCTCTGGCTGCCGGGTCAAGAGCATTATTTATCAAAGCCATGCGGATCGAATTGCTCATAATTGTTGTAAAGACAGCATAAGAAGCAAAAACGCTCATCGGCCTGAAACCGCCAGGCAAAATATCCTGGGTCAAAGCGGTTGACATCATTGCCATATTGGCTTCGGCAATGCCAAAACGAATGCCGCGGCCCAGCGGATTCTCTTTTTTGATGATGCCGTAAACATTTTCTGCCGCGCCGGTCAGAATCGATTTCATTAAATCGCCTGCACCCAACCAAAAAAACGCGCTCTGCCCCATCAGCCATTTGAAAAATGCTTCGGTCGCTTTTCTTGTTGCAACTTTTTCCCCTGCCTTGAAAACAAGTTCCTCCGGCAACTGGGCCGGTCTTTTTATCTGCCTGTAATCTGCCATGGGTCGGCCTTTTAAAGCCGTCTCCATTTGTGTTTTTAGCTCTTCTTCGGGCTTTAAGTTTTTCTTGCAATTTTCAAGGCGCGCCAGCAAATATTCAACGTCTTCTTTTTTCAATTGCGCAAGCACTGCGTCTATGTCTTTTTGTATTTCCCCGTCAACTCCGGGAATATCAAAGCCGAGCTTTTTCATAATTTCAACGTATTCCGGATGCGGGGCCGGCGTGCCGTGGGAATCCGAGGTATTTTCTGTTTTTCCGTAATGCAGTCCTTTTATCGTATGCGCAATAATGACTGTTGCGCGGCCATTGCCAAAGCCTTCCGCTGCTTTTTTGTAAGCATAGGCCAGTTCCAAAATATTATGTCCGTCAACTTCTATTACATTCCAGCCCAATCCCCACCAATGATTGATATAAGGAGAAGTAATGACTTCCGTTATTGGACCGTCAATGCCAAAACCGTTCCAGTCTAAGCTAACAATTATATTATCCGCGCCCAAAGTGTTTGTTAAATTTCGTGCTTCGTAGCTGATGCCTTCTTCGGTTTCCGCATCGCCGGCCATGACGAAAACTCTAGCAGGCAGGCCACAGGATTTCTGAAGCAGGCCCAATCCCAAAGCCGCGGAAAATCCGTGGCCGGAAGAACCGGTTGAAATATCAGCCAAAGCATAATGCGATTCAACGTGGCCGGAAGGGCCGTGGTAGTGGCGGAAACGTGCCAGGCATCCGGGCATCACCGCCCCCAATTTATCTTTATCAATTTCAGTTCCCTGGCGCTTTAAAGACTCATAAATCAGAGCTAAAATCGCATGAAAAAGCGGAGTGCAGTGTCCGGCTGACCAAACCATTCTGTCGCGGCCCGGATGGCGTTCATTCATCGGATCAAATGCCAAAATGCCGCTTGTAATCAAAGCCAAAATTTGCTCCACCTTTGAGGAAGAGCCGCCGGGATGGCCTGATTTTATTCCTTCAATCGCCGAAAATGCCAGCCCTCTGACAATTCTGGCCAGATTCTGGATTCGCACCAGGTCAATTCCTTCAACTGGTTTCAACTCCAGCCCTTTTATGTTCAAATAAAAACCGCCTTCGGGGACATATTGAAACCTCTGCGGTTCTTTTTGTTTTAATGAATCCAACTCCTGGCTGTCAAGAATATTGTACATAAGATTTTTTCTACTTTAATAATTCTTTTAAATTATTTATCGCCTGGCCAACATCCCCGCTCTCAAATACCGCCGAGCCGGCAACCAAAATATCAGCTCCGGATTAAATTTATTTTGTGAGTTTGAAAGTGGGAAGAATTTGGTCAATTAACTCATCTGAATTTTCATAACCTATTTCATATATATGATTATTGTGACTGATAATTATTTTCGTTTCGGTATAGTTTATGATTTTGTTTATAGAAGTCGCTCTAAAGGCTTTATTTCCAAGGAAATCTATAGATATTGGATTCTGGAACATAGGATCGTTCATATAATCATCGAAGTTTTGCGGGGGATTATTAGATGTCCAGCTCACCTCATTGATATTATCATAATAAATAAATGATATACTCAAATCAAAACCATTTGGACTTTTAGAATTTTCATTCAAAATTATGCCTTTATAATCGAAAGGCGGTTTTTCTTCTTTCCAATTAATCGGATATTTCACCTCAAACCCATACTCCTCATTCCGATAAGTCTGCCAGGAGGCGGTGATGTCAGTTGATGATGCTCTGTATTTTTCTTGCGGGCAGGAAAAACTTGTGCCATCGCAAAATGTTTCTGTATCAGCGGCGCTCATAAATTTGTCGTAAGTCATCTGGCTATCAATGCAGTAATAATCTAAAAGAGGCGGTAATTTTACATAACTGCAGTATGCTTTTAAAGAAGAATTAATAACCGGTCTTGCCCCAATCTGTTCATTAATATCGGCACAAAGACTCGCTATTTGCGGATGATTACAATTAAGATTATTATAGCTTCCGTCTTGATCATATATCATCTCAGCGGCGGTTCGAATCTGAACCATGTCAGAAACAACCCTCTCGTTGATACGATCGAATTTTTCTCCAATTGATTTCGTTGTGTCTGTATATTCTTTTTCCGTCTTATTATACAGATTTCCCTGAATGGCAGGCCAAATTTTCCAGATAAAAATACCTAACCCAGCTAGCATAAATAAAATGACTAATAAAAATACAATGAACCTCGGCTTTTTTATTTTTTTATCAGATATCTCTTCTTGCGTTGACGGATTATTATTAAATTGATTAAATTGCATATTTTGTCCATCGGACATATTTTTATAATTAAATTAATAGTAATAAATTAATTGTGATTGCAAGAATAATTGCAATTAGCATAATGATCCCAAAAAAAATATAAATTAGTCTAAATTTTGATTGCGAGTCTCGAAATGAGTCTGTAATAAATTTTATAATGCTTAGTATGAAACCCAGTATCGCTGAAAATAAACCCGAGGCAAAAAAAGCTAAATAAAAAGAGTTTTCTTTATAATCTAATTCCAAAAAATAATTAATTGCTATGTCCAGTACCCCAAATATTATTAAAATAAATCTCCAATTCTTATACCAACTAATCTTTCTATTTTCGCTTACTTCATGGCTGATGTTAAAATTTTGATTTAATTGATTCTCCATTTCTTACAAAAAAACAATCTCAAATACTTTGTTTTAATTCTTCAATCGCCTTTCTGGCGTCCCCGCTCTCAAATACCGCCGAGCCGGCAACTAAAATATCAGCTCCGGCTTGGGCTGCTTTTTGGGCGGTTTCAGAATTAATTCCGCCGTCTACTGCTATTTTAACATTGCTATATTTTGCTTTCAATGAAAAAATTTTGGGGATAACTCTATCGCTGAAAGGATGGCCATAATAACCAATCTCGGAAATTCCCATCAGCTGTATAACATCGATAGCCTTCGACGCAGCGACCTCATCGCCTTGCTCAGGCAATAAATCGTTGTTATTCCCTGAGCGGAGCATCGCCGTAGGCGACGCGGAGTCGAAGGGCCCAGCCAACAATTCATCAACCACTTCAATTGGTGTCTGAAGATTTAAAACTACTCCGACCTCTAGCCCAATATTTTTTATCTTCTCAATAAGATCTGGTAATTGCTCAGTTGACTCATAATGAATTAAAATTCTTTTTACGCCAGAATTAATCCACTTATCAATCTCTTTTTCTGGTTCAAAAATCATCAGATGGACTTCCAGATTCAATTTAGTATCAATCTGCTTTAACTCTCCGGGACTATTCCAGGTTTTCATCGTAGTAAATTTACCATCCGAAACATCTAATTGCACCCAATTAACATAAGATTCAATTAGCTTTATTTTTTTTTCTAGCTCGAGAAAGTCTTTAGCAATAATGGCAGGAATTATCTCAGGCATAAAAATCACCAATTAAATCGCAAATTTTTCTCTAATATTCGCGAATATTCGTGAAAAATTAGAGAGCTTATTCGTGATTTAGCTTCGCTCAATATTTTGAATTTTCTCAAGCCGCCTCTCGTGTCTCTCTTCGCGCGAAAACTCCGTTTCCAGCCAGATCTTAACCAGTTTCTTCGCTGTTTCAAAATCGGTTACCCTGCCTCCCAGACAAATCACATTCGCATTTAGATGTTCGGCTGCGCTGCGCGCGGTAAATTCATCGTGGACAAAAGCCGCCCGGATTCCGTCAATTTTATTGGCCGCAATACACATTCCTTGTCCCGTGCCGCAAATCAAAATGCCTCTTGAATCTTCTTTCTCCAAAACATTATGCGCAAGGCGATAAGCAAAATCGGGATAATCGTCCGAAGGGTCTAATTGCTCATTCCCCAAATCTTCAAACTCCAAACCCATCTCTTCCAAAAAGAGCTTTAATTCTTCTTTCAGCGGATATCCGGCATGGTCTGAGGCGATGTATAGCATGGATTTAAGAATGACAAAATTAAAAATCAAGAATTGAATTCATCATGATTATTTATTCAATGGCTTTTAAAATAGTTTTTACTTTGAAAGAAAGTTTTTTATAAACGGCATATCGGCCAGTTTATAAAAATAGACAGCGGTTCCCAGCGCGGCCAAAAGCAAAGAGATGACAAAGATTAGAAACGATTTCTTGCGAGAGCTGATTTTTGATTTAACAACAATATTTTGCGGTCTTCTATAGAGAACATCTGAATAATTTTGAACGCCTTTTGTTTGCATTGGCGGAGCTGTCGGCAAAGTTATCTGCGGCTTCAAAGATTTAAATCCTTCTTCAATGTCGCTTTCCTGCCAGCCGGCGGAACGCAAAGCGGCCTTAATTTTTTCATCTGTCTGGCCGGCAGATTGGGATTGTTTGATAAAATTTAAAAGTTCATTGGTTGGCATAAATTTTATTTTTTAGCTGATACCCCGCGCAGTCAGCGGCGATATAAAGCATATTAATGTAAAATATAAATATCAAAATGCAAAATTTAGGTATTCCGCAAAGCGGGATAATTTTTTATTTTAAAATATCATTTTTAATTTTGCACTCTAGATCTAGATTTTGAATTTTTTATCCGCCAATCTTGGATTTTCTTATGATTTCCTAATAATAAGACCCCCGGCACTTTCCAGCCGCGGAAGTTTTCTGGACGGGTATATTGGGGATACTCTAGATATGCGTTGGCCGATAATTCGTTGAAGTCAGACTTCGGGCTATCTTTGAAGTCTGACTTCAACGAGAAACTTTCTTCCTCCAGCGATTCTTTTTTCCCCAAAACTCCCGGTATTAACCGCGAGACGGCATCTACCACTATCATAGCAGGAATTTCTCCGCCGGTTAAGACAAAATTACCCACAGACAGCTCTTCGTCCGCTATATGCTCCACCACCCGCTCGTCCACCCCTTCATATCGGCCACAAATCAAAATCAACCGGTCGTACTTAGCCAGCCGCCTCGCATCGGCTTGTGTGAACAGCTTGCCCTTGGCAGAAAATAGTATTACTCGTAATTTTTTACTTTTGGATTGTAACTTTGAACTTTGAACTTTGAACTTTGAACTTAAAAATTGAACCGCTTTATATATAGGTTCAATTTTAAAAATCATCCCCGGCCCTCCTCCGTACGGTTTATCATCAACCGTCTTGTGCCTATCGCTTGTCCATCGCCTTAAATCGTGCAATCTAATCTTAATCAATTCTTTTTTCTGCGCCCGCTTCAAAATGCTCTCGTTAAAATACGAGTCAAAAATTTTTGGGAAGATTGTAATAATATCGAACCGCATAAAAAACCGTGCCACTTTTATTATAGCACGGTTTTTGATGAAATTTAATATTTAACACAATCTGATAATAATCAAATTTGGTTTTCGAGCTTATATTATCATATCTCACCCTACCGCGCCTCACTATTTATTAAATAGTAAAAAGGAGCATACCAAAGGCATGCTCCTTGTTTTTATGTTTTGCTTCTATTTGTTGTCCGGCCACGGTTTGCCCAAAATAATCTCAAGCGCCGTTGGCTTCTTCGGCAGATTTTTTTTCCAAGAACCGCTGGGCGGAATTATACCTCTGGTCGTGCACAAATAAGAAACAGAGGATTGTTTAATTCCGATTTTTGCGGCTACTTTTCTTTGACTCCAATCGTTTTTCTCAAACAACTCGGTTAATTCTTCTTTAGAAAGGTGTCTAGTTTTTTGCTCTCTTTTTTGCCAAATTCCTTCGGGCGCCACTACTCCGCGATTTTTAGCCAGAGCTGAAAGACGGGCCTGAGTGATTCCGAGCGCGACGGCTGCTCTGGTTTGATTCCAGTCATTTTCTTTAAGTATCAACTCCAGCTTCTCCTTAGTATACTCCGGCTTCCGTCCCCAAATCCCGTCCGGCGGTTTAATATCCATTTTTTTAACCAGTGTGCCCACGCTCTGGTATCCGATTTTTAGCGCGGCAGCCATTTTGGTTTTACTCCAGTCATGAGTCTCAAAGGCCCGAATCAGCGCTTCTTTGCTATATCTTGCTCCTTTCAATATGGCTAATTCCTGATTTGTGGCTGGCGGTTGGTCTGCTGACTGACGGGCTTGAGCACTTTTTTTTTCTTCCGGTTCTGCTTCTGGTTCGCTTTGTATTCCTATTTCATTGCTGGCTTGGCTTTTTCTCCAAGAGCCACCGGGTGGTTTTATCTCCCATTTTTTGACCAAAAAAGAAACGTAGGGACGACTGGTTTTTAAGGATTGGGCTGTTTTTGTTTGACTCCAGCTGTTTTGTTCCAAAGCGTCAATTAACAATTCTTTGTCAAAACGTTTCTTGTTTTTGGACATCACTTCATTTGCCGGCGCGCAAGGCATCTCATTATTTTCCGTGTCTTTTTCTTGGCTAAAACCCTGAGGTGGAAGCGGCGTTTTTTCTTTCTCTGCTTTTTGCTCTGCCTCTACAACAATCTCTTTTTCCCGGGGAACATCAGAATGCTTTTTGTTGGCGAAACCTAATGGTTTCTGATTACGCAACTTCAAAAATCTATAAAGGGTGCGCGGGTTAATGCCTATCTCTTCGGCAGCTTTAGTCATATTCCCGTTGTAGAACTCAAGCGTTTCAAGGTAAATTTTTTGTTTATATTCACCTAATGTTCCCCCGGTTCCTGCCAGAAAACCATCATACTTATGAACCAACTCTTTAAAGTCTTTGACTTCAATCACTTCCCTATTTTTTTCTATTAAAGCCGCTGCTCTCGTAATTGAATTTTGAAGTTCCCTGACATTGCCCGGCCATTTTAGACCGGAAATAAACTCCAGGCATTTTGGCGAAAAATACAAATGCTCTCTTTCCAGAATTACTACAATT
>Ga0210017_1001037_pt1 | contig 24188 bp, 21 predicted proteins | sample CryGeyCG2014_020_FD_183966 | JGI IMG/M metagenome (GOLD analysis project Ga0210017, IMG submission 183966) | Groundwater microbial communities from aquifer - Crystal Geyser CG08_land_8/20/14_0.20 (SPAdes) (version 2) | ecosystem: Environmental > Aquatic > Deep subsurface > Groundwater | place... | reverse complement strand
CGTAGCGCGCCAGGACCCCGTCCGCCGTCGCGACCTCCGCCCCCTCCGCAACCGCGCTCGCCGTCGGACCCGACGCAGGCAAAATCGAACAGCCGGAGACGAGGCAGGCCATCAGAGCGGCGGGCGCCGCGATACGCACCATCACAACCACACGAAACCCTCCGGGCGATCCGTCACCGGCCGCCGAGCGAAGGGGAGCGGACCCGCGGGCAGCCCCCTGCACGGCAACAAGCTTAAGGAGCGATCACTAGGATCGGTTTAACGCCAGCCTTCGCCGGGCTTGTCCCGCCGCAATGCGTCACGACCGTGGCACGGCCACGCTTGCGTCGTCATCCCGCTCCCGGGCCAGCGCGCCGCGCAGCGCCCGGCCGAGGGCGTCGGCGGAGAGATCGACCCGGCGCGGCGGCATGGTGCTGCAGCCGAAACGGAAGACGGCGTAGTCCGTCGCCGTGCCGCCGAATCCCGGCCGGCAGTTCGGGAGGGCCGGAGCATGGTCCCCGTAGACGCACAGCACCGCATCGAGCCCTTCGAGGCCGGCGACGAGATCCTCGACCATCCGGCCCGTGTGGGCGACGTGATGCAGGTACTGGTCCAGCGGCTCGTCGATCCCCGCGAGCCGTCCCCGCTTCCAGGGACCGTGGTTCTCCATGGTCACGGCGAACAGGAACAGCGGCCCGGTCCGCTCTCGGACCTCGGCGAGGATGTGCCGGCCGAGGGCCGCGTCGCCGACATAGGGGCCGACGCGCTCGGCGCCGGCGAAATCCTCCTCCATCACCAGGCGACGGAAGCCGATCTCCTCGATCACCCGTGCCCGATCGAAGAAGTTGCGGTGGAAGGGATGGACGAAGGCGGTGTCGTAGCCCGCCGCATTCGCGAGCTGGGCGAGGCTGCCGGGCTCGCGGCCCCCGGCGCTGAGATACGGATCGAACACGCCGAAGCCGAGATCCTCCGCCGTCCGCCCGGTGAGCACCGCGTGCTCCGTGCGCATGGTGTAGGCGCCGTGCGCGGGCACCCGCAGGCGGCCATGCTGGAGCGCGCGGGCGCGGAACAGCTCCAGGGCCGGGATCGGCGCGCCGCCGAGCCGCTCCGGGTCCACGAAGGATTCGAGCTGCACCACCACGACGATCTCGGCGGCCGGTCGCAGGTCGGAATCGTTGGCGGCGGGCAGGGGCACGGGTGGGTCCCGGCGAGTAGCGCGCCAGCGCAGGACGTAGAGGACGAGGCTCGCGGCGAGGCCGTAGCGGGCGACATCCGCCTCCGGGTCGGGCCTCGGGACCTGCCCAGCGATCCACCCCGCCGCCAACGGCGTCAGCAGAGACGCGGCGAAGCCCGCCAGCAGCAGCGGCAGGACGAGGATCGCCGCCAGCGCCATCCAGGGCGAGCCCGGCAGGACGGTCGGCTCCAGCCAGTACCAGAGTACCACGACGCCGACCGAGAGCAGCAGCGGACCGGCGATGGCCGGATGACCGAAGGGCTTCGTGTAGTAGAGGTCGGGATGGCGCGGCACCTGCGGGATCAGGGCGAAGTCGCTGAACACCAGCGGCTCGCCGATCACGCCCCGTTTGAGGCGGCTCACGATGGCGAGGCCGGCGACGGTGAGCACGCAGGAGGTCGCCGCGAGCCAGGGGCGCCACGAGAACACGAACCAGAACAGCGTGAGGAGGCCGTAGGAGGCGAACCGTATAGCGAGGTCGCCCGGCCGCCGGCTGACCGGCCGCTCGCGGCCGCCCTCCCCCGCCTCCACGGCGAAGGAGAGGGCGAGCGCCGCGCAGAGCGCGAGGAGGACGGTCGGCACCGGCCTAGCCCCGCTCGTCCTCGGGGCCGCGAACCACGCCGCGGCGGGCCCGGAGCCGGCGCAGGATCGGATTGAGCAGGGCGTAGCGCGCCCGCATCGTCAGCTGGGTGATCCGGCCGATCGACAGGGCCGAGCGGGGCGCGGCATCGCGGGCCTCGCTCAGCCGGTCGAGGAGATGCTCGGGCGTGCAGGGCTTCATCGCCACCGGGTCGATGTAGCTCGGGTAGAGGATCAGCGTCGCCGCCGCGAGTGCATCGAGGTCCAGCCGCCGGCCCCGGTCGGCGCCGGGCGCGAGGTCCTCGGTCAGGCCCCAGCCGGAGTAGAACGGGCGCCCGTGCGTTGCGACGCTGAGCCCTCGGATCAGCGCCTCGAAGCCGGCGAGCGAGGTCATGGTCTCGACGTGATGCACCCGGTCGAGAAGGTCGACGATGCTGATACCGCTGACGACACGGTCGGCGAGCCGCAGCGCCTCGGCCTCAGGGATGGCGCCGACCCGGAAGCCCGCCTCCACGTCCGGGTGCGGCTTGAACAGCAGGAAGGCGTCCGGGTTTCGGGCGCGGGCGGCCTCCAGCAGCGCCCGGTTCGAGCGCACCACCGGCGAGCCGAAGCGCACGGAGGCGTCGTCCTCGACCTGCCCCGGCACCAGCACGATGCGGCGGTCCTTCGGCCAGTCCGCCGCGTCCCCCGAGAGGCCGACATTGTACTTGCTGAGGCGCCGCGCCACGATCGCCTCGCGCAGCGCCTTCCCGCGGGCGACGAGCGTGTCGTCGAAGGCGGTCTCGGCGAGGAGGCGCGACAGGCGGCTCTCCCGGCGGGGATCGTAGTAGATGCCGAGATCGTCCACGACGATCGAGGCGCCGGGCTTGAGGCTCGCCCCGAGCCCGACCGAGCGGATGAACCCGTCCTCCACCCGCGCCAGGGGCAGGCCCTCCTCGGCGCAGCGCCGCTCGAGGCTCGCCGGGCAGCGGGTCGCCCAGGCGACGACACGGCCGTCGCAGGCCTTCGCCGCCGCGACCGCCGCCTCCGTGTCCATGGTGTGGATCGGCGGCCCGGCGGGCCCCTGCGCGAACACGTCGAGGGCGGGCCGCTTCCAGCCGGAGATGCCGACATAGACGGTACGGGTGCGGTTCGCATCGTGGCGGCCCCGCAGCCAGGCCACCCGCTCCAGGCAGGCGGCGGCGTCGAGAGGGCGGCGGGTCCAGGGATCGAAATAGTGGACGCCGGGGCCGAAGATGCGGGCGAGCCGCGCCGCCTCCGAGGGCTCGGGCCCCGTCCGGTCGCCGATGTCGGCCTCCGGGGAGGAGCCCGCGAAGCCCCGCTCGCGCAGACGGGCGAGCAGGTCGGCACCCGGCGCCTGCCCGCCGAGCGGCCTCCCGTCGAGGGTGAGACGCAGGCTCGAAAAACCCGTGCGCGGGCGGTCGTAGGGGCTCAGCAGCGGTCCCGGCTCGACGGCGAGCTGACGGCGGCGGGCAAGGCGCAGCAGCGGCAGGGCCGCTCCCTGCCGCCAGACGACGCCGGCCGCCCCCCGCCCGAAGGCGGGGCCGAAGGCGAGCCCCGTCGCGCCCTCGATCTCGGCGCGTAGGTGCCGGACGATCGGGCTCGCCGCGAACAGGGATGCTGGCAGTTCGAGGCTCATGCACCGTCCGCGTGGAGGGGTCCGTTAACCGATGTCGTGACGAATCGGGATGTCGTCCATGCCTGTGACGGGACGACACATGCTCGCCGCGATTGGCTCGTAGCCCATGGCGCGCCGCACGTCCCGCCGGGCGCGTTGCGGATCGGCCACGGGAAACGAGAAAGCTCTCGCGGCCGGAGCGTACCGGAAGGATGCGGATTGTCGGGCTGTCCGGCCTCATGCACTCCTTCGGGCCGGACCGTGGGATTGGGCGTCTTCGCGCCCGATGCAAGGATAAGCGCAGCAGGAATGCTCGATCCACGCCCCTCGCCGACGGACCGGCCCGCCTGCTTCCTGTTCCTGCAGGGGCTCGCCTCACCCTTCTTCGCCGATCTCGGCCGGGCGCTGAGCGCCCGCGGGCACGGCGTGCGCCGGATCAACTTCTGCCCCGGCGACTGGCTGTTCTGGCGGCTTCCCTCCGACAACTACCGCGGCCCCCGTGAGGGCTGGGAGAGCTACCTCGACGCCTATGTCGAGCGCCACGGCGTCACCGACCTGATCCTGTTCGGTGACTGCCGCCCCTTCCACGTCGCGGGGCGCGCCGTGGCCGAGCGCCGGGGCCTGCGGGTCCACGTGTTCGAGGAGGGCTACATCCGCCCGAACTGGATCACTTGCGAGCTCGGCGGCGTGAACGGTCATTCCTCACTGCCGAAGACCGCCGCGAGCGTGCGCGCCCTGGCGCGGCGCCTGCCGCAGCCCGGCCGGGCCATGCCCTCGGCCGGCGACATGGCCCGCCGCAGCCTCTGGGACGTGACCTATAACGTCGCCAATGTCTGCTTCCCCTACCTCTACCCGCATTTCCGCAGCCACCGGCCGACGCACATCGCCGCCGAGTACGCGGGCTGGATCCGCAAGTTCAGCCGGCGCGGGCGCACCCGCCGCGAGGCGCAGCGCTGCAGCGAGATCTACAACGCCGTCGGTTGCGACTACTTCCTGCTGCCGCTCCAGCTCGACAGCGACTACCAGATCCGCGTCCACTCGCCCTTCCTGGGGGTCGAGGGCTTCATGGACCGGGTGATCAAGTCCTTCGCGGAGACCTCGGAGGCGCCGACGCGCCTCCTCGTGAAGCTGCACCCGCTCGATAGCGGCCTGATCAACTGGCGCAAGTTCGCCCGCGCCTCCGCCCGCCGCCACGGCGTCAGCGAGCGGCTCGACTTCATCGACGGCGGCGACCTGCAGAGCCTCATCGCCGGGGCGCGGGGCGTCGTGGTGGTCAACAGCACGGTCGGGATGCTGTCCCTGGAGAACGGGCGTCCGACGCTCGCCACCGGCACGGCGATCTACAACATGCCGGGCCTCACCCATCAGGGCGGCCTCGACACCTTCTGGACCGATCCGGTCGCCCCCGACATGGCGCTGATGGCGGATTTCCGCCGGGTCGTGCTGCATCAGACGCAGGTGAACGGCGGCTTCTTCTCGAAGGAGGCGATCCAGCGCGCCGTCTCCGGCACCGTTCCCCGGATCGAGGCGCGGCTGCCCGACGCCCTCGTCGAAGCGGCCCGCGGCCTGCGCGAGGGCGCGGAGGAGGACGGGCGGCTGGCGCCGGTCTACTGACCGGCCGGCGGACTCGGACGATCCCGATCGCGCGATGCTCCCGGACAAAACCGGGTTTCCCTCGCTCGCGTCGTGCTCTAGCACCCGGCGCATGTCGGCTTTCCGTCACTCCCCCCGATGACCGTCACGCTCATCACCGGCGCCTCCAGCGGCATCGGGGCGGCACTCGCCCGCCGCTACGCGCAGGCCGAGGCGACCCTGGTGCTCGTTGCCCGTGACGCGGCCCGGCTCGAGGCCGTGGCAGCGGAATGCCGGGCGCTCGGCGCCGCGGTCGAGACCGAGCGGCTCGACGTGCGCGACCGGGCGGCGACCCGCGCGGTGATCGCCGCGGTCGATGCCCGCCATCCCCTCGACCGGGTGATCGTGAACGCGGCGATCAACGGCGGCCACCCCACGGGTGATCTGGAGACCGAGGAGGTCGCCTTCGAGACCATCGACATCAACCTCGTCGGCGCGATGAACGTGGCGCTCCCTGCCGTGACCCTGATGAGCGCGCGCGGCCGAGGCCAGATCGCGCTGATCTCGTCGCTCGCCGCCTACGCGCCGCTGCCCGACGCGCCGGCCTATAGCGGGGCGAAGGCGGCGCTCCTCGCCCACGGCCTGGCGCTGCGGGAGAAGCTGCGGGCGCGGGGCGTGAAGGTCTCGGTGGTGACGCCGGGCTACGTGAAGACGCCGATGGGCGGCGACTACAAGGGCTGGCGCCCGATGGAGATGAGCGCCGACGAGGCCGCCGCCCGGATCGTCAAGGGTCTGGAGCGCGACCGCGACGTGGTCGCCTTCCCCTGGCTGATGTTCCACGCCGCCCGCGGCGCCTCGCTGCTCCCGGAAGCCCTGCGCCGGCTCGGCATGCACGGATTCCGCTTCCAGATCCGCCGGCGCCCCTGAGCATGATGGGCCGGCCCCGCCTCGCCCTGTTTGCCCTGGAGGCGCTGCCGAACGCGCGGGCCGTGCGCCGCTTCGTCGCCGACCACGCCGCCGAAATCGGCTTCGTCGGGCTCTCCAACGCCGAGCGGCCGGCGGCCGGCGGCCTCGTCGGGCAGGTGCGGCGCCACCTCGCGCGCTCGGGCATGGGTTTTCTGCCCTATCTCGCGGTCAATTTCGGCCTGCCGGACCTGCTGCGGCCGGCCGCGCCGCTGACCCAGCGCCTCGCCGGCGTCGCGGACCGGCCCGAGGCGACGCCGCTCGCCGCCCTCTGCCGGCGGCTCGGCATCCCGACCCTGACCATCGACGACGTGAACGGACCGGAGGTGCGGGCCGCGCTCGCCGCGAACGGCTGTGAGTTGATCGTCACCTTCCATTTCGACCAGATTCTCTCCGGCGAGACGCTGGCGGCGATGCCGCTCGGCGGCGTGAACGTGCATCCGGGTCTGCTGCCGCGCCATCGCGGGCCGGTGCCGACCATTCATGCGCTCGGGGAAGGGCCGGAGGCGTTCGGCGTCACCGTCCACCGCCTCGCGGTGGCGATCGATGCCGGAGCGATCCTCGCGCAGGAGGCCGTCCGGCTGCCAGGGGACGTCACCGCGACCCGCGCCGCCGTCCGGCTGCACGAGCATGCTCGCGGAATGCTCGAAGGGGTGATCGCCTCGTTCGAGCATGGCGCTCCCGAGGGGCGCACCGTCGAGCCCCTGCCCTACTGCCCGTTCCCGGACCGGGCGATGCTGGCGGACCTGCGCCGGCGCGGCCTCAAGCTCACCGACGCCCGCGACCTCGCCGAGGCCGCGCTTCTCAGCGCACGGGCCTGAACCCGGCCTGCCGGCTCACAGCCAGCCCTTGATCCGGAAGTAGAGCAGCGGCAGCACCGCGCTCATCAGGATCAGCGCCAGGGCGTAGGGGTAGCCGTAGGCCCAGTCGAGCTCCGGCATGTGCTTGAAGTTCATGCCGTACATCGAGGCGACGAGCGTCGGCGGCACGCCGACCACCGATACGACGGTCAGGATGCGGAAGGTGTTGTTCTGCTCGATGTTGATGAGGCCGAGCGCCGCATCGAGCAGGAACTGATTGTTGTCGGTCATCCGCGTCTCGAACTCGTCGAGAGAGGCGATGTCGCGCCGGATCGTCTCGAATCGGGCCTCCGCCTCGCCCTGAAGCAGGTCCTCGCACTGGTCGGCGACGAAGGGGATGATCCGCTCCAGGCCGAGCAGGCTCGCGCGGATCTTGCCGAGCGCCTTCCCGTGACGGCCGATGCTGCGCAGGATCCGCCGCAGCGCGACGTCGCGGCGCCGGGGCGCCTGGGCGCCGTTCCGCCGCGACCGCCCGGCGCTCGCGTCGAAGTCGAAGATGCGGGTCGAGAGGCTGTCGAGATCGCCGGCCGCCTCCTCCAGGGCGTCGGCGAGGCTGTCCACCAGCTCCTCGAGGAGCAGCAAGAAGACCGCCACGCTGCCGGCCTTCTCCCCGTCGCCTTCGGTGAGCTGCTTCTTCGCCTCGTCGAAGGCGCGAAGCGCGTGGAAGCGCACCGTGACGAGGTGATCCTTGGTGATGACGAAACCCAGCGGCAGGAGCTGGGAATCCGGGCCTTCCAGGGTCGACATCGGCGTGGAGAGGGAGAGCCCCTGCTCGATGCGCCGGAGGCGGCTGGAGGACTCGACCTCGCTCAGCGCCTTGCGGGAGGGCACCGCGATGCCGGTCGCGGCCTCGACCCGCCGCGCCTCCTCCTCGCTCGGGTCGGCGAGATCGTACCAGAGGCCGCGGATCGGCTCGCTCGGTCCGGACGAAGCGCTCGATGAAGCCATGCGGGTAGCGAACCTCGTGGGCTCGGCCGGGCACGGACGGCCGTTTTACCTTGACTCGAAAGGGGCCTCCGCTTATCTCGCGGCCGTCTTGGCACTCACCGAACGGGAGTGCTAACGGCAGGCGTGCGACGGTCCCTCGCGGCCCGCATCAACGCCATTCAACGAATTGAAGCAAGAGGGCAGCTCATGAAGTTCCGTCCGCTGCACGACCGTGTCGTCGTCCGTCGCATCGAGAGCGAGGAGAAGACCAAGGGCGGCATCATCATCCCGGACACCGCCAAGGAGAAGCCGCAGGAAGGCGAGATCGTCGCCGTCGGCCCCGGCGCCCGCGACGAGCAGGGCCGCGTCAACGCCCTCGACGTGAAGGTCGGCGACCGGGTGCTCTTCGGCAAGTGGTCCGGCACCGAGGTCAAGATCGACGGTCAGGACCTCCTGATCATGAAGGAATCCGACATCATGGGCGTCGTCGCCCTCTAAGGCGGTCGCCCGTTCCCACGGCCCTTCGAGGCTGCCGGCGCCGCTCGCCCGGCCGGCTTCGGGGCTCCCATCCCCAGTTCTGAGGTCAACTCACATGGCAGCGAAAGACGTTCGTTTCTCCGCCGACGCTCGCGACAAGATGCTGCGCGGCGTCGACATCCTCGCCGACGCGGTGAAGGTCACGCTCGGCCCCAAGGGCCGCAACGTCGTCATCGAGAAGTCGTTCGGCGCGCCCCGCATCACCAAGGACGGCGTCACCGTCGCCAAGGAGATCGAGCTCGCCGACAAGTTCGAGAACATGGGCGCGCAGATGGTGCGCGAGGTCGCCTCGAAGACCAACGACATCGCCGGTGACGGCACCACCACTGCGACCGTGCTCGCCCAGGCGATCGTCCGCGAGGGCGCCAAGTACGTCGCCGCCGGCATCAACCCGATGGATCTGAAGCGCGGCATCGACCTCGCCACCGCCGCCGCGGTGAAGGACATCACCGCCCGCGCCAAGAAGGTCGCCTCGTCGGACGAGGTCGCCCAGGTCGGCACGATCTCCGCCAACGGCGACAAGGAGATCGGCGAGATGATCGCCCACGCCATGCAGAAGGTGGGCAACGAGGGCGTCATCACCGTCGAGGAGGCCAAGACCGCCGAGACCGAGCTCGACGTCGTCGAGGGCATGCAGTTCGACCGCGGCTACCTCTCCCCGTACTTCATCACGAACGCGGAGAAGATGGTCGCCGAGCTCGAGGACCCCTACATCCTCATCCACGAGAAGAAGCTCTCCTCGCTCCAGGCGATGCTCCCGGTCCTCGAGGCCGTTGTGCAGACCGGCAAGCCGCTCGTCATCATCGCCGAGGACATCGAGGGCGAGGCGCTCGCCACCCTCGTCGTCAACAAGCTGCGCGGCGGCCTCAAGGTCGCGGCCGTGAAGGCGCCGGGCTTCGGCGATCGCCGCAAGGCGATGCTCGAGGACATCGCGATCCTCACCAAGGGCCAGATGATCGCCGAGGACCTCGGCATCAAGCTCGAGAACGTGACGCTCCCCATGCTCGGCCGCGCCAAGCGCGTGCGCATCGAGAAGGAGAACACCACGATCATCGACGGTTCGGGCGAGAAGGCCGACATCGAGGCCCGCGTCGGGCAGATCAAGGCGCAGATCGAGGAGACCACCTCGGACTACGACCGTGAGAAGCTCCAGGAGCGCCTGGCCAAGCTCGCCGGCGGCGTCGCGGTGATCCGCGTCGGTGGCGCGACCGAGGTCGAGGTCAAGGAGAAGAAGGACCGCGTCGACGACGCCCTCAACGCCACCCGCGCGGCTGTCGAGGAAGGCATCGTCCCCGGCGGCGGCACCGCGCTGCTGCGCGCCAAGAAGGCGGTCGCCGAGCTGAAGTCCGACATTCCGGACGTTCAGGCCGGCATCAAGATCGTCCTCAAGGCCCTCGAGTCGCCGATCCGTCAGATCGCCCAGAACGCGGGCGTCGAGGGCTCGATCGTCGTCGGCAAGATCACCGACAACACCGGCTCCGAAACCTTCGGCTTCAACGCCCAGACGGAAGAGTACGTGGACATGATCCAGGCGGGCATCGTCGACCCGGCCAAGGTCGTGCGCACCGCCCTTCAGGACGCGGCCTCCGTGGCCGGCCTCCTCGTCACCACCGAGGCGATGGTCGCCGATGCCCCGAAGAAGGACTCGCCGGCCCCGGCGATGCCCGGCGGCGGCATGGGCGGCATGGACTTCTAAGGTCCAGGCTCAGTCACGAACGAAGCGAGGGGCCGCCGCGAGGCGGCCCTTTTCTTTTGCCGGCATGGCAAGGCCGCACCCCGCAGACTCGTGCTATTCGGGTCCCGCGCAGGCCTGTTCGGCGGCCGCGATCCTAAGGCGGGGGCACCGGCCCGATGAATCTCCTCTCCCGTCTGTTCGCGCATGGCACCGCCGAGGCGAAGCAGGCCGACGAAGCGCTGGTCCCGGCGACGCGGGGCTACGCGGTGTGCGGGGCGCCGCGTACGGGCAGCAACTACTTCTGCGAGCTTCTCTCCAGCACCGGCGTGCTCGGCCGGCCGCGGGAGTACTTCAACGGCGCCGCCCGGCGTGTCCACGACGACCCCGACTATCCCGACGATCCCCACGCCCAGGTCGCGCGCATCCTTACCATGGGCGCGACGCCGAACGGCATCTACGGGCTCAAGCTGTTTCCGGGCCTGTTCGATGCGGTCTCGCCGCATCTGCGCCTGACCGAGGTGCTGCCGTCCCTGAGCTTCGTGCGCCTGCGGCGCCGCGACAGCCTCGGCCAGGCGATCTCCTGGGTGCGCTCGATGCAGTCGCGCCAGTTCCGCTCGACGGAGACCGCCACGGGCGAGTTGCGCTACGACGGCGAGGCCATCGAGACCTATCTCGGCCAGGCCTGCCAGCGGAACGCGCGCTGGGACATGTACTTCGCCCGCACCGGCATCGTCCCCGTCGAGGTCGTCTACGAGGAGATGGCGGTCGATGCACAGGCGGCCGTGGACCGCGTTTCCGCCGCGCTCGGGCTCGCTGAGCCCGCGCGGATCGCGGCCGAGCGGGTGGCGCTGCGGGTGCAGCGCGACGACGTCAGCGCCGAGTGGCGCGCCCGCTTCGTCGCCGAGCGCGGTGATCCGAACCGGATGGATTCGGGCGAGCTCCTCGCCCGCAGCCTCTGAGCGCCTGAGCCTCAGCCGGCGCGCCGGCACCGTACATAGGCGGAGGTGCCCTTGGCGCTCGCCCAGGTCAGCCGGTCGCCCTCGACGGTGAGGCGGACCTGAGAGGTCCAGCGACGGCCGCGGTCGCGGCAGTCGGCCGAGACCGTCCAGGTGTTGCCCGCCTTGTGGCCGTCACGGAAGCCGCAGACGGTGCGGCCGGCCTTGGCGCCGTCCGCGTCGATGGCCGCCGGCAGATAGCCGCGCCGGCGCGAGCGCGAGCCGCAGGCTGCCTCGTTCGGTCCCCAGACGCCCACATAATCCGGCCGGTCGGCCTTGAGGGAGGCGGGAACCGCGGTGGCGCCGGCCTTGGAGGTGGCGATGGCGGCCGACAGCGCGGGGGCCGTCTCGACCGCGGGCACAACGGGGGGCCGCTCAGCGACGGGGGGCTGCGCCGCAGCGGCGGGCGGCGGAACCGACCGGGCGGCCAGCTCGGTCGCGGCGAGCGCCGTGTCCTCCCGCGGCGCATTCGTGCGCTCGGCCGTGGTCGGCGGCCGCGCCGGGCGGTCGTCGGAGAGATAGAAGGCCGCGTAGCTGAACAGTGCGCCCCAGCCGGCCGAGAGCGCCACGAGCAGGGCGGCCCGACCGGAGCGGCGGCTCGGCTCGCGGGCAGGCTGCTCCTCGTCGACGCGGAACGTCACGGCGCGCGCCGCCGGCGCGATCTCGACGAGCGATCCCTCGATACAGGCCGCCATCTGCGTCGCCCCCCCTGTCCATCGCCCGCGCCCGAGGATCCCTCTCCGGCTTACGCCACCGGCTGCGCCGGCGCGCAACCTCTCAGGTCTCGTTCCGTCGCGCCAGCGATGACACGCGAGCCGAACGGCTCCCGGATCGACGGTCCGGATGCCGGCCCTGATGCCTCGGCCCGGCGCATCCAGGCGACGGATACCTGTGCCGTTCACGCCGGCATTGGATGAAATCTTTCCGAGGACTGTCAATCGGCTTCGGTCTAAAGCGTGCGATTGCGGCGACGGCACGGCGAAAGACCTCGGCATAGACAACGCAACCCCTTCCAGGCACGCTTGGAAACTGCCATGCTTGTGCTCCTCGCGATCGCTCAGGCGCCCGATCCTTCCCAATGCTCAGGTCCGTCCTCGCCTCGCTGCTCGGCCTCGCCGCGGCGATGCCGGCCGGCGCCCAGACAAGGCTGCCGCTCTCGCGCATGCTCTGCGCCGACGCCATCGAGCTCGTGAAGCGCGAGGGAGACGTGGTTCTCCCGATCGGGCGCGGCACGCCGCAGCGCTTCGTGCGCGACCGCAGCTTCTGCGCCTTCGGCGAGGTCGCCGAGCTACGCTTCGTGCCGGCCCGCGACAATCCCGAATGTCCCGTCGGCTACGGCTGCCGCGAGCCGGGCTTCGAGGAATGGGACTGGCGCTAGCCGGGCTTTCCGCCGACACGGGCCTGTGACGAAGATTCGCGGGGCGCGCCACTATCTCGCCATGGCCTCCCGCCAATGCCGCCCCGGTCCCGCGTCGCCCCGGCGCGCGGGCGTGACTTCTGGAGACGACGCGCTTGCCCGCACTCAGGACCGGTCTCGGCCTTCAGGCCGTCCTCACGGGTCTCTTCGCCCTCGCGCTGCTCGCGGCTCCGGGGCTGCCGTCGCCGCCGCTCTACGTCTCCGTGGCCGGCCTGGTGATGGCGGGCATCCTGCTCGCCTCCGCGAACCTGTCCGCCTACCTGAAGGTCTTCGTCTCCGTCTACGGGATCGGCTATGTCTTCCTCGCCGGCGGCAAGCTGCTCGCGGCACTGGAGGTCCTGCCCCGGACGGTGGCGGCGCTGTTCCCGCCGGACTTCGCCGCGACGGGCGCCGTCGTCTTCGCGGCCATCGTGCTCGGGATCTCGCATCTGCGCGCCATCCGCGCGATCACCGACATCACGGACCCCTACTTCACCTCCCGCGATGCGCCGACCACCGAGATCGGCCCGTTTCGCTTCCTGGGGGCCACCGAGGGCCGGATCGGTCAGAGGCTGGTGGCGCTGTCGATCTTCATCACCTTCGCGCAGGTCGCCCTGCAGCTGCGGCTGAACTTCTGGTACCGCGACCTCTTCAATGCCCTGCAGGAGTACAATGCGGAGGTGTTCTGGTACCAACTCGTCTGGGTGTTCTGCCCGCTGGCGACGATCTGGGTGATCATCGGCATGCTCGACGTCTTCGTCGACGAGTCGCTCTTCCTGCGCTGGCGGACCTGGCTGACGCGCAGCTTCTACGGCCGCTGGCTCGATGGCGGCACCCATTACCGCATCCCCTTCACCGGCGAGGACGCCGACAATCCGGATCAGCGCATCCAGTCGGACGTGAACCTGTTCATCCGCCAGACCACGTCGCTCTCGATCCGCCTGCTCTCGCAGGCCGCGACGCTCGTCTCCTTCATGGTCATCCTCTGGAGCCTGTCGCGGGACTTCGTGCTGCCCTTCACGGACACCGTCGTGCCCGGCTTCCTGGTCTGGCTCGTGGTCGGCTACGCGGTGGTGGGCACCTGGCTGACCCACGTCATCGGCCGGCCGCTCATCGGTCTCGACTTCAACCAAGAGAAGGTGGAGGCCGACTTCCGCTTCTCGCTGGCCCGGAGCCGCATCTTCAGCGAGCAGATCGCGCTGCTGCGGGGCGAGCGGGCCGAGATCAACCGCCTCGGCGGCCTGTTCGGCGCGATCATCTCGAACTACCTCGGCATCGTCTATCGGCGGATCAAGCTCGGCAGCTTCACCCTGTCCTACAGCCAGATCAGCGTGGTCTTTCCCTACATCCTTGCGGCACCGTCCTACTTCCTGAAGAAGATCACCCTGGGCCAGTTCCAGCAGACGGCGGATGCCTTCTCCAGCGTCCAGTCCTCGCTGTCCTTCTTCATCAACGCCTACACGACCATCGCCTCCTACAAGGCGAACACCAACCGTCTCGCCTCCTTCAAGCGCTCGATGACGCGGGCGGAGGCGCTGGCCGGGGCCGGCCACGGCGTCGTGCAGGGCAACGCCACGGGCTCCGACGTGACCGCAACCGGGCTCGGCCTCGCCCTGCCGGACGGGCGCGAGATCGTCTCCGCGGACAGCCTGCGCCTGGAGAAGGGCGCCGCGACGCTCGTCACCGGCCCCTCGGGCTCGGGCAAATCGACCCTGTTCCGGGCCATCGCCGGCATCTGGCCGCTCGGCCGGGGGCGGGTCGACGTGCCTGCCGGGCAATCCGCGCTGGTGCTGCCTCAGCGCCCCTACATCCCCCTCGGGACGCTGCGGGGAGCGGTCGTCTACCCGAACACCACCGACCAGTTCGCAGACGAGGCGATCCGCGAGGCCCTGGGCGCGGCGCAGCTCGGCCATCTCGCCGACCGGCTCGACGAGATCGACGCCTGGGACCGCCGCCTCTCGGGCGGCGAGCAGCAGCGCCTCGCCATCGCCCGCGCGCTCCTCGCCAAGCCCGACTGGCTGTTCCTCGACGAGGCGACCGCCGCGCTGGACGAGCCGAGCGAGGCCGACCTCTACGCGATGCTGCGCAAGCGCCTGCCCGGCACCACCATCGTCTCGATCGGCCATCGCTCGACCCTGCACGCCCTGCACGAGCGGCGGATCGATATGGGCGAGGCGCAAGACGGCCGCTACCGGCCGCAGGACGTCCGGTCTCCGATCCCGGCGCAATAGGCCACCGTAAACCGTCTATTGGAGAAACGCAGTTGTTTCCGGGTTCAAGCTGAGCCGTTTCTTAGGATTGGCTAATGCTGCTCACGAATTCGGGAACAACAGGCATGTGGAGCGGTTAGGTCCCCGGAAAGAATATCCGGAGGAACGCATGAAGACGCTTACCACGCTCGCCACCGCCGCTCTTCTGACGCTCGGCACCGCCGCCGTCGCCGCCCCCTGCAACACCGGCACGACCGTCGGCAACCAGACCAACAATAACAAGAGCTCGACCGTCGATCCGAAGGCGACCTCGAATGTCAGCCCCGGCGCCAAGGGCGAGTCGCCCGGCACCGTCGGCGCCATGAACAACGCGGGCGCCACGGGTGCGACCTCCGCCAGCGATGTGAAGGCGCAGAGCGAGGGCAAGCCCACCGCCGGTCAGCAGGCCGCCAAGAACGACTGCTGATCGTCGCGGCGTCACCCCACGAGCCCGCCCGGCCCCGGCCGCGGCGGGCTTTTCTTCGTTTCAGGACGGACGCAATCGGCTCGCCGCTTCGGCGGCAGTCCGGATCGCCCCGACATCGGGCGCGCCGGGCTTCACGACCCAGCTCCCGCCGACGCAGAGGACGGGATCGAGGGCGAGCCAGTCTGCGGCGTTCGCCTCCGAGATGCCGCCGGTCGGGCAGAACCGGACCTTCCCGAAGGGGCCAGCCAGCGCCTTCAGCGCCTTGATGCCGCCGGCCGCCTCCGCCGGAAAGAACTTGAACCGGTCGAGCCCATGGTCGAGCCCGCGCATGATGTCGGCGGCGTTGGCGACACCCGGCAGGTAGGGCACGCCCCTGTCCGCAGCGGCGCGGGTAAGCGGATCGGTGAGGCCGGGGCTGACGATGAAGCGCGCGCCGGCCTCCATCGCCGCATCGAGGTCGCGGGCGTTCAGCACCGTACCGGCGCCGACCACGGCGCCCTCGACGCGGGACATCGCCCGGATCACGTCGAGCGCCGCGGGCGTCCGCAGCGTCACCTCCAGAGCGGTCAGGCCGCCGGCGACGAGGGCGCGGGCGATGGGCTCCGCGTGGGCGGCGTCCTCGATGACGAGCACCGGGATCACCGGCACGGAGCGCATCAGCGCGTCGATGGTCTGCATGGGGCGTCTCCTAGAGGCCGGCAGCCGCGAGCATGGCGGAGGCGCCCTGCTCGGCCCCGTCCGCGCCGTGGCGCATGAAGGCGAACAGCTCCCGCCCCGTTCCGAAGGCGGGCGCCGGCGGCAGGGCCTCCTCGCGGGCGGCGAACTCCGCCTCGTCCACCAGCACCTCCAGGATACCCTCCTCGGCGCTGAGCCGGATGACGTCGCCGTCGCGCAGACGGCCGATGGGGCCGCCGCCGACCGCCTCGGGGCTGAGATGGATCGCGGCGGGCACCTTGCCCGAGGCGCCGGACATGCGCCCGTCCGTGACGAGTGCGACGCGGTGGCCGCGGTCCTGGAGCACGCCGAGCGACGGCGTCAGCTTGTGAAGCTCCGGCATCCCGTTGGCGCGCGGGCCCTGGAAGCGCACCACGACCACCACGTCGCGCTCGAGCTCGCCCGCCTTGAAGGCGCGGATCACGTCGTCCTGATCGCTGAAGACCCGGACCGGCGCCTCGATGGTCCGGCGGCCGGGATCGACGGCGCTGGTCTTGAAGGTCGCCCGGCCGAGATTGCCCCGCACCAGCCGCATGCCGCCATCCGGCTGGAAGGCGCGGGCCGGCGGGCGCAGCATGTCATCGTCGCGGCTCTCGGCGGGCGCGTCCTCGAAGATGAGCTCCTCGCCCTCGATCCGGGGATCGCGGGCATGATCGCGCAGCCGCCCACCGGCGACGGTAAGGATGTCGTCGTGGAGGAGCCCCGCGTCGATGAGGGTCGCGATCACGTAGCTCATGCCGCCGGCCGCGTGGAAGGCGTTCACGTCGCCGGCCCCGTTCGGGTAGACGCGGGCGACGAGGGGGACGACGGCCGAGAGCCGGTCGAAATCCTCCCAGTCGAGCACGATGCCGGCGGCCCGCGCCATGGCCGGCAGGTGGATGGCGTGGTTCGTCGACCCGCCCGTCGCGAGCAGCCCGACCACGGCGTTGACGATGGCCTTCTCGTCCACGCAGCGGCCCAGGGGGCGATAGTCGTTGCCGTCCCAGCCGATCTCCGTGAGGCGGTGGATGGCCGCGCGCGTCACCGCCTGCCGCAGCTTGGTGCCGGGGTTGATGAAGGAGGCACCGGGCATGTGGAGGCCCATCACGTCCATCATCATCTGGTTGGAGTTGGCGGTGCCGTAGAAGGTGCAGGTGCCCGCGCCGTGATAGGAGGCGGACTCGGATTCGAGAAGCTCCTCGCGGCCGACCTTGCCCTCGGCGTAGAGCTGGCGGATGCGCTGCTTCTCCTTGTTGGCGAGCCCCGAGGGCATCGGCCCCGCCGGGATCAGGATCGTCGGCAGGTGGCCGAAGCGCAGCGCTCCCATCAGCAGGCCGGGCACGATCTTGTCGCAGATGCCGAGGAGCGCCGCGCCGTCATACATGCCGTGGCTGAGCGCCACTGCCGTCGAGAGGGCGATGGTGTCCCGCGAGAACAGCGACAGCTCCATGCCGCGCTGGCCCTGCGTGACCCCGTCGCACATGGCCGGCGTGCCGCCCGCGACCTGAGCCGTCGCGCCGCGCTCGCGGGCGAAGACCCGGATCTGGTCCGGGTAGCGCCCATAGGGCTGATGGGCGGAGAGCATGTCGTTGTAGGCGGTGACGATGCCGATGTTCATGGCCCCGCCGGCGCGGATCCGCGCCTTGTCCTCGCCGGCCGCCGCGAAGCCGTGGGCGAGGTTGCCGCAGGCGAGCGTCGGGCGGTGCACGCCGGATTCGCGCTCGCGCTCGATCAGGTCGAGATAGGCCCGGCGGCTGTCGCGGGAGCGGGCGACCACCCGCGCGGTGACGGCTGCGACCTCGGGATGAATCTCGCTCATGGCGGGACTCCTGGCTGGCGTCTCGGCTGTCGTGTCGTTGGGCCGGTCTCGGAACCGGTCCGCCGACCCCCCGGATATGGAACCCTTCCAGGCAAGATGAAGGCCGGGCGGCCGATCAGCTCCGGATCAGGGCGTTCCCCAGCATGGCGAGGCCGGCGCAGAGCATCAGCGCCTCCATCACGACCTGGAACTGCTCCGGCTTCATGCGCAGCACGAAGGGCTTGGCCGCGAAGGCGCCCGCCATCAGCGAGGCGCCGACAACGAGGCCGCGCATCAGCACCTCGACCGGCAGGGCGCCGGACTGGCCGAAGGCCAGGGTCTTGGCCAGGTAGACGGCGAGAGAGCCGGCGGCCTCCGTGCCGATGAAGGCGCCGCCGACGAGGCCGTAGCCGAGGAAGACCGGCACCGAGATCGGCCCCGTCGAGACGACGATGCCGGTGAGAAAGCCGATCACGCCGCCGGCGAGCGCGAGATGGACCGGGCGAAGGCCCTTGAGCCGGTCCGCCATCCGCCGCCGGAGCGGGATCATCGCGAGGAGGAACAGGCCGATGGCGATGTCGGCGACCCGCGCCGGCATCACCAGCAGGGTCTTGGCGCCGAGCACGGCGGCCGGCGCGCCGGCACCCGCGTAGGCGGCGAAGGCACGCCAGTCCACGGTGCGCCACCATGCGAGCACCCGCGAGACGTTCGCCATCACCGCGGCGACGGCCATGATCGGCACCGCCTCGATCGGCCCGTAGACCGCCGAGAGCACCGGCACCAGCATCAGGGAGGAGCCGGTGCCGACGATGCCGCTGAAGACCCCGGCGACGAGGCCGACGAGGAGGACGAAGGCGACGCCCACCGAACCTCTCGATCGCCTGTCCGCTACCGCGAGAACTTCTTGTACTTCAGCTTCTTCGGGATGATCGAGTCGGCCCCGAGCCGGCGCATCTTGTCCGCCTCGTAGTCGGAGAAGTTGCCCTCGAACCACTCGACATGGCTGTCGCCCTCGAAAGCAAGGATGTGCGTGGCGATGCGGTTCAGGAACCAGCGGTCGTGGCTGATGATGACCGCGCAGCCGGCGTAGTCCTCCAGCGCGTCTTCAAGCGCCCGCAGGGTCTCCATGTCGAGGTCGTTGGTCGGCTCGTCGAGGAGCAGCACGTTGGCGCCGCCCTTGAGGGTCCGGGCGAGGTGCACGCGGTTGCGCTCGCCGCCGGAGAGCGTGCCGACCTTCTTCTGCTGGTCGCCGCCCTTGAAGGCGAATGCCGCGCAGTAGGCTCGGCTGTTGATCTCGCGCTTGTTGAAATAGATGATGTCGTTGCCGCCCGAGACCTCCTGCCAGACCGTGGCGTTCGGGTCGAGCGCGTCGCGCGACTGGTCGACGTAGCCGAGCTTCACCGTCTCGCCGACCGAGATCGTGCCGCCGTCGGGCTTCTCGGCGCCGGTGATCATCTTGAAGAGCGTCGTCTTGCCGGCGCCGTTCGGGCCGATGACGCCGACGATGCCGCCCGGCGGCAGCTTGAACGACAGGTCCTCGATCAGCAGCCGGTCGCCGAAGGCCTTGTTGAGGTGATCGAACTCGATGACGTTGTTGCCGAGCCGCTCGTCGATCGGGATGACGATCTGGGCGGACGCGTCGACCTTGTTGTTCTGCTTGGCGACCAGTTCCTCGTAGCGGGTGATGCGGGCCTTCGACTTCGACTGCCGGGCCTTGGGCGAGGCGGCGATCCATTCCTGCTCACGGGCGATGGAGCGCTGGCGGGCCATGTCCTCGCGGCCCTCCTGCTCGAGGCGCTTCTGCTTCTGCACGAGCCAGGCGGAGTAGTTGCCCTCGTAGGGGATGCCCCGGCCGCGATCGAGCTCGAGGATCCAGCCGGTGACGTTGTCGAGGAAGTAGCGGTCGTGGGTCACGATCAGGATCGCGCCCGGGTAGGTCTTGAGGTGGCCCTCCAGCCAGTTCACCGTCTCGGCGTCGAGGTGGTTGGTCGGCTCGTCGAGGAGCAGCAGCTCCGGCTCCCACAGGAGCAGGCGGCAGAGCGCCACCCGGCGGCGCTCGCCGCCCGACAGCGTCGCGACGGGCTGCTCGTCGCCGGGGCAGCCGAGCGCCTCCATCGCCTGATCGACCTTCGAATCGAGCTCCCAGAGGTTCTGGGCCTCGATCTTGTCCTGGAGCGCCGTCATCTCGTCGGCGGTCTCCTCGGAGTAGTTCATGGCAAGCTCGTTGTAGCGGTCGATCAGTGCCTGCTTCTCGGCCACGCCCTCCATGACGTTCTCGCGGACCGACTTGTTCGGGTCGAGCTGCGGCTCCTGCGGCAGGTAGCCGACGCGTGCTCCTTGAGCGACGAAGCCCTCGCCGGTCCATTCCTTGTCGATGCCGGCCATGATCTTCAGGAGCGTCGACTTGCCCGAGCCGTTGATGCCGAGCACGCCGATCTTCGCGTCCGGATAGAAGGACAGGTTGACGTTCTCGAGGACCTTCTTGCCGCCGGTGTAGGTCTTGGTCAGACCCCGCATGTGATAGATGAATTCGCGCGCCATGGCGGGCTCCTTGAATCTCGTGGCGGGCCGCCGGCCGGGAGCTTCGCTCCGCCCCGCGCCGTCATGGCCGCCACCGGGGCTCGCCGTCCCCGGCGGAAGGCCTCCGCCCTCGCCTGAATGAGTGATCGCGCTCGACTATCAGGGCGGCCCGGCACGGGCAAGGAGCCTGCCGGGCGTCGGCCTCACGCGAAGGGGTTGCGGACGGGCGTCGGGGGCTCGTCGTTCTCCGCCACCGTCTCCGGGAGATCGGCCGCCTCTAGGGCCTTCACCACGGCTCCGAGCAGGTCCCGCAGCGTGCGTGCGTGCCCGAGGCCGGTGCGGTCGCGGGTAATGTCGAGGGTGCCGTGGAGGGCGATGCGCGTGGTGCCGTTCTCGACGGTGAGCCCGGCGATCGTCTGCACGGTGCTGTCGTCGGCGTAGGCCGGGAAAGCCGGCGATGCCTTGCGCGATGCCATAGCCTGTCCTCACCGCCTCGTTCAGAAGATCGATCGGAGCACGTCGCGCAGCGCCCGCTTCAGCGCCTTCAGAAGCTCGTTGCCGAGCCAGCTCGACCAGGATTCCTCCTCGCGCCGCCGGCCTTCGCGAGAGGACACGAAGGGCTCCGGAAGGTCCATGGCCCGCGCGCGCGCTGCGACCGGCGCGGAGGGAAACGGCTCGATGCCGGAGAGGTCCCGCAGCTCGTCGAGGGAGACGGCCCGCCAGGTGCCCTCGCGGCTGTTCGGCGCGAGGTAGGCGCCGCCCTCCCGGCGGGCCGGATCGTAGACCGCCTTGAACAGCGCGGTCGGCACCAGGACGCGCGCCCTGATCGAGGCCACGGAGCCGCCGGAGAACACGGTCCCCGTCACCACGAAGAGGTCGCCCCGGCGGAGCGCCAGCCGCCGCACGCTCTCCTCGATCGAGGACCACAGGTTCCGGTTCAGGGTGCGGTCCTGCGGCACGATATTGGCGAGGCTGAAGGACTGCGCCTGGGCCTCCCCGGTCGGCATGTCGCCGGCTGGCGCGAGATGGCCCCGGTCGTAGCCGCTGCGGACGTAGTCCGACAGGTCGGCGCGGTCCTCCGCGGGCAGGCGGTCCTCCTCGTGGAAGGCGTCGCGCCGCTCGACGCGGCGGGCCGCCTCGACCCCGGCCCGCGTCAGGCGCTCGGCTGCGTAGAGGGGGCCTCGCGCGGTGCCGGAATGCAGGACCGCGAACGCCTCGAAGCAGAGCGGGACGGTCCTGGCGACGAGCTTCGGGTTGCGCAGGGCCGGCGGCACGCCGTCGAGGAAGAAGGGGGGGCAGGTCTCGGCGCGGGCGGGGCCGGCGAGAGTGAGCGAGAGGACGAGGACCGCCGCAAGGCGCCTTAATAGCATGCGCGGACCCGGCGGGTGCCCTCGGGCGTCGGTCGGAAGCGCCAGCCGCAGGGACGGCCGAGGGTCCCGGTGAAGGGCGCGACCTGTCGGTCGGGTGGGCCGGGGGTGGTGCGAGGCTCGCAGCCGCCGGAGATTTCGCACGGGATCGTGATGTCCCCGAGATCGAACAGCCGAGTCGCGTGGGCCTCAGGACAGATCAGCGTCGTTGCCGCGCACAGCATTGTCCCCATCAGCCAAGGCATCGATGTCCGCATGCGCGACGGTAACATGTTGCAACCTTGGTACGTTTGGGAAAAAACCACGCGCACAACATTGATCCGACCGCCGCGGGCACGTAACTGGGGCCTTCGAGTGTGCGGGTGCCCGAGATAGCGCGGGCCGGATTCCGGCGCCAGGGCGGCCTCGCCCGTGGCGCCGCATCTGTCGCCCGCGAACGTCTAGCCAACGGATGCGTGCCTTGTCGCAGACCTCCGACGATATCCTCTCCCGCGTTTCGGTTCCCTCTGATCTCCGTCGTTTGCCTGAGTCGGAGTTGCAGTCTGTTTCGGATGCGGTGCGTGCCGAGATGATCGACGCGGTGTCTGTGACGGGGGGGCATCTCGGGTCGGGTCTCGGGGTGGTGGAGCTGACGGTGGCGTTGCACCACGTGTTCGAGACGCCCGACGACCGGATCGTCTGGGACGTCGGGCACCAGGCCTACCCGCACAAGATCCTGACGGGGCGGCGCGACCGCATCCGGACGCTGCGCCAGGGGGGCGGGCTGTCGGGCTTCACCAAGCGCTCGGAGAGCGAGTACGACCCGTTCGGGGCGGCGCATTCCTCGACCTCGATCTCGGCGGCGCTCGGCATGGCGGTGGGCCGCGACCTCGACGTGGCGGCGGCGAAGGCGGAAGGCCGCGATCCGGGGCGGCGGCGCAACGTCATCGCGGTGATCGGCGACGGCTCGATGTCGGCGGGCATGGCCTACGAGGCGATGAACAACGCCGGCGCCATGCACTCGCGGCTGATCGTGGTCCTGAACGACAACGACATGTCGATCGCGCCCCCCGTGGGCGCGATGTCGGCCTATCTGGCGCGGCTCGCCTCGGGCGGCGCCTACCGCAGCTTGCGCGAGACGGCCAAGCAGCTCGGCAAGCTGCTGCCGAAGGCGATCTACGAGCGCGCCGCCCGCGCCGAGGAGTATGCCCGCAACCTCATCACCGGGGGCGGCGGCACGATGTTCGAGGAGCTCGGCTTCTACTACGTCGGCCCGGTGGACGGTCACAACCTCGACCACCTGCTGCCGGTCCTCAAGAACGTGCGCGACAACGACCAGGGCCCGATCCTGCTCCACGTCGTCACGCAGAAGGGCAAGGGCTACGCGCCCGCCGAGGCCTCGGCCGACCGCTACCACGGGGTGGTGAAGTTCGACGTTCTGTCGGGCGTGCAGACCAAGGCCAAGGCCAACGCGCCGGCCTACACGCGGGTGTTCGGCGAGAGCCTGATCAAGGCGGCGGATGCCGATCCGAAGGTGGTGGCGATCACCGCGGCGATGCCCGGGGGCACCGGCATCGACCTGTTCGGCAAGGCGCACCCGGACAAGACCTTCGACGTGGGCATCGCCGAGCAGCACGCGGTGACGTTTGCGGGCGGGCTGGCGACGGAGGGCTACAAGCCGTTCGTGGCGATCTACTCGACCTTCCTGCAGCGGGCCTACGACCAGGTCGTGCACGACGTGGCGCTGCAGAACCTGCCCGTGCGCTTCTGCATGGACCGGGCGGGGCTGGTCGGGGCGGACGGGGCGACGCACGCGGGCGCCTTCGATCTCGCCTATCTCTGCTGCCTGCCGAACATGACGGTGATGGCGGCCGCCGACGAGGCGGAGCTGGTGCACATGGTGGCGACGCTGCATGCGCATGACGGCGGCCCGACGGCGCTGCGCTACCCCCGCGGCGAGGGGGTGGGCGTGGAGCTGCCGGAGCGCGGCGTGCCGCTGCCGATCGGCAAGGGCCGGATCGTGCGCGAGGCCGAGGCGGGCAGCCCGCAGGGCGCGGGCAAGGGTACTGGCAACAGCACCGGTAACAGCACCGGCCGGCGCGTGGCGCTGCTCTCGCTCGGCACGCGGCTCGCCGAGGCGCTGAAGGCGGCCGAGACGCTTGTCGAGGCGGGCTACGCGGTGACGGTGGCGGATGCGCGCTTCGCCAAGCCGCTGGACGAGGCGCTGATCCTGGACCTGGCGTCCCGCCACGAGGCGCTGCTGACGCTGGAGGAGGGCTCGGTGGGCGGCTTCGGGGCGATGGTGCTGCACCTGCTCGCCGCCAAGGGCGCGCTCGACGCCGGCACCGTCAAGGTGCGCACCCTGACCCTCCCCGACACCTACCAGGACCACGACACCCCCGAGCGCATGTACAAGGACGCCAAACTCGACGCTCAAAGCATCGTCGACACCGTGAAGGACATCGTGCCGAGCGGTCCTTCGAAGAGCGGGACGGTCTCGCCGATCTCCGCCGCCCGGCCCGGCCGCTCACGGGCTTGATCGCGCGCGAGCCGGCCTCACCTAATCCCCGGCGCGCCGATGGGGCGCGGCGGGGAGGAGCCGGATGGCGGCGGAAGCGGGCTCGAAGCGCGACACCCTCGATTCGCAGCTGATCCGCTACTGGGAGCGCGAGGCCGCTCGCCTCGACCGGCTCGCGGCCGGCGCCACCTTCGGCTGGATGGCCCGGCGCTATGCCCGCCAAGCCGAGCGCGCCCGCGCCCAGAGCGCCCGCAGCCGCGCCCGCGACGAGGCCCGCGGCCGCGCGGGCGATCCAAGCGCGG
>Ga0210017_1001032_pt1 | contig 24241 bp, 20 predicted proteins | sample CryGeyCG2014_020_FD_183966 | JGI IMG/M metagenome (GOLD analysis project Ga0210017, IMG submission 183966) | Groundwater microbial communities from aquifer - Crystal Geyser CG08_land_8/20/14_0.20 (SPAdes) (version 2) | ecosystem: Environmental > Aquatic > Deep subsurface > Groundwater | place... | reverse complement strand
TCTGTACCGATCAACATCTTAAACCCGATCCCCGGTACCCCAGCCGCGGCTACTTATCGACCGATGCGCCCGCTGGAGGTTTTACGATTAATTGCTACTTACCGTTTTATCCTGCCAACGGCGGATTTCGGGATTTTTGGCGGTCGGGAAAAAGCGCTGGGGTCACTCCAGCCGTTAATGTTTTTAGCCGGGGCTAACGTTACTTTGGTTGGGGATTACTTAACAACCAAGGGCCAGGCGCCAGAAAAAGATTTGCAGATGATAAAGGATTTGGGGCTGGAAATAGACAATGAAACCTGCCCCGATCGGATCGGGGCGGTTTCCAAAATGCGAGGAAACCGAGAAGTTCATTCTCAGGTTTTCGAGCATTAGAATTAATATATGCTTGAATTTATAGATGAAGAATTAAATACGCTTAAACAATCTGGTCTTTACAGGGAATTAAAGACTATTGAAAAAGTTTCCGGCGCAAGAATCACGATCAATGGCAAAGAGTATTTAAATTTCTGTTCAAACAATTATTTAGGGCTGGCCAACCATCCGAAAATTATCAAAAAAACAATCGAGATTATCAAAGAGTTTGGTTTTGGGGCAACGGCTTCGCGCCTGATCTGCGGGAATACTGTTATTCACGAATTACTCGAAGAAAAACTCGCTAATTTCAAGGGGCGCGAAGCAGCCATTGTTTTTCCGACCGGCTACATGGCCAATTTGGGAACAATTACTGCCTTGGTTGATGAGAATGACACAGTAATCATTGACCGCTTGAACCACGCCTCGATTATTAACGCTTGCCGCCTTTCAAAAGCCAAGCTCCAGGTTTATCCGCATTTGAATATGGCTGCCCTGGAAAAGATTTTGCAAAAGTCTGGCAAATACAAGAAACGGCTAATTGTTACTGACCACGTCTTTAGTATGGACGGCGACATTGCGCCGCTAGAACAAACCGCTAAACTGGCAAAAAAATATCAAGCTATCACTATGATTGATGATGCGCATGCGGTTGGGATGAAAATTCCCGATGGAATAGATATTGTAATGGGAACACTCTCAAAAGCTTTGGGCAGCTTAGGCGGTTTTGTCTGCGGTTCACAAGATTTGATCGATTATTTGAGAAATAAAGCCAGGAGCTTTATTTACACCACCGCTTTACCTATAGCCGCCTGCGGGGCGGCGATCGCCGCACTCGAGGTTATTGAGGAAGAACCAGAGTTAATTGAGAAGCTACGAGACAATGTCAGATATTTTGAAAACCTGCGACTGAACGTCGCGGTTTCCAAGGAACCGAGGCGTTCAGCCTCAGGTTCCTTGGCTATTCAGAGTCCTATCATTCCAATCATCATCGGCGACGCGGCGAAAACTATGGAGATCGCGCAAAAACTTTTTGATCAGGGAATGCTTGTCTCCGGCATCCGCCCGCCAACTGTCCCCAAAGGCCAAAGCAGACTAAGAATTACTGTCTCGGCAATACATAATAAGGAGGAGTTGGAATGCCTGGCATCTTTATTACCGCCACCGATACCGAAGTAGGGAAAACCTTAATTGCTGCGGGTTTGGTTAATTTCTTCAGAAACCAGGGGATCAACGCTGGCTACATGAAGCCAATCTCTTGTGGAAAAGATAATGACGCGGTCTTTGTTAAGCAATTGCTGAAATTAAAAGATCCGCTTTCTCTCATCAACCCAATCTCACTCCCCTACCCCCTCTCTTCCTTAGCCGCAGCCAGAAAAGCCAAACGAAAAATCGAACTTAAAAAGATTGTGAAAGCATTCACAATCTTAAACAAAAAATACGAGTTGGTAATTGTTGAAGGGGTTGGGGGAGCACAGGTCCCGATCACGGAAGAGTTTATGGTCGCGGACTTAATTAAACTACTGGACATACCAACAATTATTGTTGCCCGGGCCGGACTGGGAACCATCATTCATACATTGTTAACCGTTAAAGCCCTGCAAAAACGAAGGATCAAAATTCAGGGTATAATTATGAATGGCTATCGGGGGAAGGGATTATCAGAAGAAAGCAATGCTGAAATTATTTTTGAGCTAACAAAAATTCCAATCCTGGCAAAAGTACCATGGCTAACCTAGAACAAACCGATAAACAATACTTGTGGCATCCCTTTACCCAGATGAAAGACTGGCTGGAAAATAACCAGCTGATCATTGAACGTGGTGACGGCGTTTATCTTTATGATACAAAAGGAAACAAATACATTGACGGCGTTTCCTCCCTTTGGGTCAATGTCCACGGCCATCGCCACAAAAAACTTAACCGGACCATCAAAAAACAGTTTGATAAAATTGCCCACACCACCCTCTTGGGATTGGGGAGTGTCCCGTCGATTGAACTGGCAAAAAAATTAGTTGAAATTACCCCAAAAGAACTCGACAAGGTTTTTTATTCTGACAGCGGTTCAACCGCGGTAGAAATTGCGCTTAAGATTGCGTTTCAGTACCAACAACAAATAGGACAAACAAAAAAGAAAAAATTCATCACTTTGGATAACGCCTATCATGGAGACACGATAGGGTCGGTTTCCGTCGGTGGGATTGATTTGTTCCACAAAATATACAAACCTCTGCTTTTTAAAAGCATTAAGGTTCGGCCAGAGACGAAGGCAATTGAGCAGGCGATGAAAAAACACCACCAGGAAATTGCCGCCATTATTATGGAGCCTCTCATCCAGGGAGCGGCAGGAATGCTGCTGTTGCCGGAGGGATTATTGAAAGCCGTACGTCGGCTTTGTGATAAATATAATATTCTAATGATTGTTGATGAGGTAGCAACCGGCTTCGGCCGCACCGGTAAAATGTTTGCCTGCGAGCACGAGGGAGTTTCGCCGGACATTATGTGCCTGGCCAAGGGGATCACAGGCGGCTACCTGCCGTTGGCCGCGACTTTGACAACGCAGGAAGTTTACGCCGCTTTTTTAGGTGGACATGAGGAGCTAAAAACTTTTTTTCATGGCCATACTTATACGGGTAATCCTGTGGCCTGCGCAGCAGCTCTGGCTAATCTGGAAATCTTCAAGCAGGAAAAAACGCTTCAAAAATTGCAAGCTAAAATTAAACTGCTACGGCAGGAATTGGAGAAATTCAAGCCGCTGAAAAACGTTAAAGAGGTAAGACAGCTTGGTTTTATGGTCGGGATTGAGCTGCAGGGTTATTCTTTTAAAGAGCGGATCGGACATCAGGTAATTCTTGAAGCCAGAAAACGCGGGGCTATTTTGCGGCCGCTGGGGGATGTCATAGTTTTGATGCCGCCGCTTAGTATCAGCCAGGCAGAATTAAAAAAGCTCTTAAAGATTACATTGGAATCTATTTCGATCGTTAAACGTTAACCGCAGGATAGACAAAAAAATGCGGATCCTTGAAATCAGACGTTAAGTCCTATCCTTTTCTTAGATTTTCCTTCATAAGCAACCATTCGCCGGATCGCCCCAAAAGATAGCTTTTATGTTCACAGCATGATTATCAAGCCGCCCGTCGTGTTTTTTTTCTGCTCTGCCTGATGCTCCTGTATTTTCGCTGGCTTTTCAATCGCTAGGGCTGGAGAAATAGAAGATGAGCTTGGTTGCTCGCCCATGGCACCTTCCACCAAATAGAACAAAACAAAAAACCTGATCATGAACAAAGACCAACCATTTAATCAAACAAAGCTAATTGATTATTGATTATAAAACCCATCCACAGCGCACAGCTTATACCTCATGCTTTTTCTTTCTCCTTTATAATGAAGCTCAAGCTCCAGCAAAATAACCCTCTTTATGTAGCATTACGTACGCACAATAATAGACTATACAGAGATTGGGCGGGATCTTCTGGTAAGATGTATAACCTGCCTTTCTGGGCTCTTAGCCACTACATTGTTGTCGCAGACGCTTTTCTCGTCTAAAAATTCAAAATGAATTAAGCGATTGACAAATCTTTTGTAGTGATATATATTACTACAATGGCTTACTTAGTGACCCGCCGCGTTGGGAAGTATCTCTATCGCTATGAAGTGGAATCTTACCGTGACCCCGACACAAAACAGCCGCGTCAGCGTGTGCTACGTTTTCTGGGGCGTGTGGATAAGGCAGGGCGCATCGTCGTCCGTCCCGCCGTTCGCGTTGACTCCATTTCCGGCTCGTTCCCAGTGGGAGCGCTGGCCATGTTTTACGCCATGGCGCGCGAGTTGGATATGGTGTCGCATATTCAGGATGTTCTGGACATCGATCATGACACCGCCGCTCATGTGCTCTGTCTCGTCCTCAACCAGATCGGACCCAGGCGACCCTTGAGCGATCTCCCCGCCTGGGTTGCCCGCAGTCCGATCCCTCGGTGGGAACGACTGGACATGGGGCGCTTGAACAGGGATTCCTTTGATCGAGCCTTGCGCAAGCTCTGCCACGCGACGGTGGATGGAGGGATAGATGACCTGGGACTGAAGCTGCAACAGGAAATGACAAAAGTCTGGCGGGGTCAGACTCGTGAGCCTGTTCAGTTCTACTACGACGTCACGCGCCAGGTGTACTATGGCAACGGCTGTTCCTATGCCGAGCCCGGATACTTCCCAGGAGGAACGAATAAGAATGTGCTTGGGTTTGGAATGGTCACCTCGCGCCACCGGCAGCACCCTGTTCTGTGTCGCGCCATCCGCGGCTCACGTAGCGATACACTCACCGTGCAGGATGTGGTTAACCACCTGAAGGCTTGGGGATTCAACCATCTCACTTTAATCCTTGATCGCGGGATGATCTCACGAGAAAACGTAGAGTTCATTGTGAAGTCTGGGTTTGATTTGGTCGGGCTCGTCCCCGAAACGCATAAGGAAGCGTGGAACTATATTACGCGCTGGCCAAACTCGGAACTGGAACGTCCGCAGTACCTGGTGGAGAGGGCTTCGGGGGCAAAGGTCTATGCGCGAGCCTGGCGCGCGCCGTTGATGGGCCGCAAGAGCATGCGTGTCGCCTTGGTTCTGGATCCGCTACGTGCGACACACGAACGGCTTGAAAGAGACGGTCTCATTCGTGCCGTGGAGAAGACAACCACACCTAAAAGGTTGCGTGAGCTTCGGGAGGATCTCGGAGCTTTAGCGATTCCCGCACCGGGACGTAGGGGATTTATGGTGGACAAGGCCAGTGCCGCCGAGGATCGGCTTGGCGACGGTAAGTTCTTGATGTTCTCGACGGATGGGACGTTAGGCGCAGAGCAGATGTTTCGAATCTACTTTCAGAGGGACGAGATTGAGAAAGCGTTTCGAACAATCAAGGGTGAGCTGTCCCTGGGGCCAATCCGCTACAGGCGACGAGATCGGATTGATGCCTACACGACCGTTATCTACCTGGCGTATTTGCTATGGAGTCGCGCTCAGGAACGACTATCTAAGAAATACCCCTTCCTGACGGTCACTAAGGCATTGAGTCTCGTCGAGGATGTTCACCTTGTTCGGGTTCAATCAAGAAAACAGACTTCGGAATGGACAACGCGGTGCTCTCTGGAACAGGAGCGAATCTTTAATCTCGTCGGTGCTATGCCATTTCTGTGTAGTGGCTAAGAGCCCCGAAATACAGGCTACAACACTACGTTGCCCGACTCTTGGCCACTAAAAAATCACTCAACACAAAGTCTGACCAGCCAACCATCAAAATCACCAGCGCTATCAGACTGTGTTGATCCAACAAGATATATACCACCTCTAGCATCTACTGCAACGGAATTAAACAAATCATTTTCATTCCCCCCAAAGTTCTGGCTCCACAGCTGAACACCTTCTCTATCTGTTCTAACTACCCAGCCGTCTGAGTTGCTGGCTCCAACTAACGTTGTCATACCAGCTAAAATAAATCCACCATCAGCAGTTTCTTTAACAGCAGAGAAAGAATCAATTCCTTCTCCGCCAAAGGTTCTTGCCCAAACCGAATATCCATCCTCATCTAACCTAACTAGCCACCCATCCGAATTCATTGATCCTGCCAAAACAAAACCTCCCCCCGCTGCTATTTCAACTGCATTAAATATTCCATTAAGAAAATTTCGATCCCATAACTCACTACCAGCTTGATCAATCTTAACTGCCCAAGCCGCAGTCCCATAGGCCCTGTCTCCTGCCAATATATATCCTCCATCTACTGTTTGGCGAACAGCAGAAAAATGTTCACTGCCCTCTGTTTCAAAAACAAGAGACCAACTATTATCTCCATTGCTATCAGTCGCAACCAACCAGCCAGCATGAAATATCCCATCAAAGATTCTTGAGCCCGCAGCAACAAACCCACCATCACCAGTCAGAGAAACTGAATAAAAGGTATTCGAATTCCAGTTTGATTCCCCAAAAAGCCTTCTCCAGATCCCAATCCCTTCCTCATTTGTCCTTACTAACCAACCAGCTTTCCCCCTACCCCGCACCTCAAAAGAATTTGTCTCTCCTACTATGATAAAGCCTCCATCTAGCACCAGCTCAACCGAAAAAAAACGATCAGGATTATTTTCGCCAAAAGTCCTACTCCATTCCTCAATCCCTTCTGCATTGGTTCTAATCAGCCATCCATCATCACTCCCTGCACCAAAAGAACTCGTTGTCCCAGCCAAAACAAGATCTCCGTCACTGGTTTGTTGCAATGAATTAAGGACATCTCTACGCTCTCCCCCGAATGTACTACTCCACACTCCAAAAATAGCTACGGATCCTCTGCAATCATTATCCACCCCATCGCAGACCTCTTCAGAGGGCAAAACTTGCTCTTGCGTAATAACATAATGCCGCCAGGCCCCATCAAGCTGGCACTCCTCTATTTGCGGCTGGCAAGCCCCAACACCTTGAGTTTCAGGAGGACCATCATATCTTTCTCTTGCCTCACCAATTAAACATTGATCATCATAACCATCACAGTTTTGGTCTATGTCGTCATTGGGAATTTCTTCGCGGGGAATGCAAGTAGGCTCATCTGCATCGCCAGCTGCATCAACCCCACTGTCCGGCCGAGTTGGAGGAAGATCGGTCCCCAAGACACAGTCATTCAAAGTTAAAAAAGCAATGATCAGAAATGCATATCTGGGAGGAATAAGGCTTAGCCAGCCAAGGGATTGCCCCTCACTCGCCTCTAGAGTTTTAGGTAAGTTTATATTAATGTTATTGCTTATACCTAGTAGTTCGGTTATGCCCATATATCCCTCCCAAGATAAAAAGTTATCACATCCTATCCCTTAATTTAATCAACTTAGCATAAGTCAATGTTTGGCTGTTGATTGGATCGTCACCCAAAACAGTCAACAAATCATATAGCTTATCTGTGCTACGCCCTCCCTGCTTACTACGTACTTGAGCTAATAGTGCTACTGCTTGCGTCAAATTTTCCAGCGGAGCAAGCTCGTCAGATAACTCAAAAGATACCCTGCCTTTGCCCAGTCTATTTAAGGCTTGGGCTAAGAGCTCCCTGCCATGAGCATGGTCAAACATAGCTGCAAACCGCTGTTTTTCGAGCTTAACAACAACAGAGCGTACTCCGAGGAAAGTCAAAGCGCCGGCTAGCACGCCCGTCGCGGCTGCTATGGCAACGCCAACCGGGGTCAAGAAAAATAAGGCTGCGGAACCAGCCAGGGCGGTAGCAGCAGAGGCTGTACTAACTATTGCCAACTCCTGGCGGAGCTTGGCCAGCTTAACCACAACCCCACTTTGGCTATCCTTGGCCAGAGCTAAGGCCGTAACCCTCGCTCTCTTCCCTGTAAATAGCCCTTCTGATGTAACCTTCGGGTTCGGCGTAAATACCCCGCCTGGTCCTCTTCCATCATTAATAGGAAGTTGGGCATTCAATGCTTTAGACCAAGCCTCGGTAGGCACTTCGGTTCTCCCCCCAAAAGCCTCTGTTCTCCCCTCATAAAACTCTGTTACCTCATCCTTGCTGTAAAGCTGCGTCTCATCGACAACAACAGATGGTTCATGCTTAGAGTTGCCCCCCCTCGATCTCACGCGAACAACCTCATCTTCTTTGATCTCTCCTTCAGTAGGAATGCCATCGGCTATTCTTGGATCATATTCCGTGTCCGGCGTCTCATCATCTCTTCGCATCGGCCCAAACTGCGGATCAGCACAGGTTCTGGGATCAAATTCAGTATCAACACCCTCTTGCGGGTCTCTCTGCATCCTTGGATCAAGCTCGGTTCCACCCTTACTTTTAACCGCGGCCGGCCTGCCTATATGCACAGGTATTCTTGGGTCAAGGACTGTCTCGTCTTGCTCATCTCCCTTGCTAAATGATATTAGGAACCTGGCTTGCAGCGCGCCGTCATCAGACAGGACAGGAGACATAAACGCCTTTTCTTGAACCTGCGGCCGCCTTGCTATTACCTCACTTTTACCCTGGGGAACAATATGCCTCAAACAAATCAAAAGCCCTGGATCTATCCTTTTTACCAATCTTGCCAATATTGACATTTTTACCGCCTCCTTAAATTTTTTTAAACTTTTATAACTGCCTTAAGATTTCCAGTGTTTTACGTTTAATATTAGAATAAACACCTCCCTGATCTTCTGGATAATAAGCCAGAATATTTTTTTCTCGCTCCTGCCAAGTCATTTTAGTGAGATCATCCAAAAGATGACGGACACTTGACCGAACCTCTTTAGAAATTCCCGCAGTAAATGAAGGCATCTTGCCATATTCGATAAATGGCTCTTTTCTCCCTATTTTTTCTCCTAGCCATCTCATATAATCAACCACCCTAGGTGGAGCCTCTGGATGCGGCTTTTGTCCAACCAACACTTCATAAAAAACAACCCCCAAAGCAAAAACATCCCTAAGATACTCTGCTTCATACGGAACATCTTCTCTGCCGTATTCCGGCGCGCAGTAACCCGCCTTGGCTGGTTCGGCATGCATTGGCTGGGTTAAACTTTTGTCTAATTTCTTATTTAATAATTCTCTTAAGATTGTGAGTTGGCTCTGGTTTAAGACCAACTCTTGCAAAGCGGCTTCAATAGCTTCTTTTTCAACTATTATCTTAAGGTCATCGCCGCCTCTTTCCACTTCAACAAACAATTGGCGCACCATGAGCTTAAAGTTGTGCTTATCTAATCTCAAGATGCCCCATAACCATTCCCTTGAAACAAAGCGCTGCTTGCTCTCTGCCCCTTTAGCGCTACCAAAATCAATTAGTTTCAAAAAAGCCTCATCAGCAGTCAACATAATATTTTGCGGCGTGACGTCACGGTGGATAATCCCCAGCTTTTGGGCTGCTTCAAGCGCCTCGACCATAAAATATAAAACAGTTAATGCTCCTCGCAAATCAAGCGAACCGTTCTGCTTAATAAGTTTTGACAAGGGCAGTCCTCGCCTAACATACTGCATTACTAAAAATGGGGCGGTTTCGTTTATGTCATAATCAAAAATATGAACAACATTGGGATGCGGTTTTTTATTAAATTCTAACTGCAATTTAACTTCGTTTCTAAAGCGCCGAACAGCCAAGCCCTCTCCCTCATCTTCTCCCTTGACTATAAACTTGCTTTTTAAAAATTTGATGACCACTGGGCCATATTTATCATGAAGCGCACTGTAAGCATCACCTAATCCGCCTCCACCAATGCGCTTAATCAGCTTGATCCCCCAACCACTTAGATCATATGGGATCGATTGACTAGGATCATCCACTAAATCAGTATCAATATCACCAGCAAAACGGTCTTTGATAAGTTGCAAAACCCTTACCCTTAATTTATCTTTTTCTTGGTGCAGTTCAACCGGAAAATGAGTTAGGTATGCCTCTATCCCTTTGATCTTTGTGACAACCCAAGGGGCTGTTTTTTCAATCATTGTCCAAGGGACCTCTTGCTCAATCATTTCCTGGACTCTTTTGGCAATTCCGGCTTTAGCTGCCAGTTGCCGCTGCTGTGCATCAGCCTCAAACAAAGCCTGCTTTAAACGCTTATTTTCTGTTTTGGCCGCGCTCTCTGCTTTAGCCTGCTCTTCCGGTTTAATAAATTTCCCATACAGCGGGACCAACACCCAGGCTGGCACAGCTGAAATAGCCTCAAGCCAGCCGGCAGCCAAGGAACCGGCAAGCAAAAACTCCTCACCATGGCTTATTGCCCCATCGGCAAAAAGCAAATAACCAAGTCCCATCATCCCGCCAACTGTCAAACAAACTGTATGTCTAACAAAAGCCACTTTTCTGGCGCGGCTTGAATCATGCCACTGTTGTTTGAGCCACGACCTTTGGACAGCTTCTGTAAGTCTTGCTTCCTGAACCATCATTACCTCTCCAATCCCAGCACTGCCGTGTTCGGGCCGGAAATATCTCCGACCGCCAAGCCAAAAGTAAGCCGGCCCTGGGACTCATCACGGACAAAATCATACGACCAGTTAAGATCAATAAACGCCCGCAGGGGCTGGTAAATCCTCGGCATCACCCTGATCCCGCCGGCTATCTGTCCCGAGTTTTCAGGCTCGCCTGACATATAAACAAGGTCGCCGTTAAAAGCGAGCACCACCCAATCCTCATGGCGGCTGTTCTCGCCTAAGCGCCACAAGCTCGATAGCCGCAGGGAAAAGCCAAGCTCGTTGCCAAACATAAACGAGCCGGCCGCGCCAATCCTGCCGTCTAAAAACGAACCGCCAACTGCCAGCTGGCCAAGAGTTAGCCTTTCTTCACCCAAATAATAGCCGTCATCATCAACGGAAATATAGCGGGGGGAAAAGACTGCAGCATCAACCTGTAGCCGAGAGCTTCGGTTGTGATAAAAATAATTTACTCCGCCAAAGATATCACTGTCCCTTGGGCTCCACTCATTGTTAACATCAACCCTGGTTCCGCCGGTGCTAAAATACAAGCCAAATCCATGATGCTCCCAAATATTTAAATTTATCAAAAAATCAGCTACCAGCGCCCCCCAGCTCTCCCAACCAGCAGCCTGGGAAAAATCAAAAACTGCCGCTACCCCTCCCTCAAGAAAATAATCAACAAAATCATCAGCTGTGCGAGGGGGAGGAGGTGGTGGCGTAGGGGGCACGACTTCTGGAACAACAGTTTGCTCTCCAGGTGGAACTAGAGGGATAAAAGTTGGGTCAATCGGCTGAAGAAAAATAGCAACTTGTTGGTTATAGTTAACACAAGACCTGCTTAAAATTCTTGTTACACTTCGAAGAACTCCACTTACATTTCGAACAATCTCCTCACGTTGAGCAACCAGATCAATCTGATTAAGGCCTATTTCATCAGCTCGGTCAGGTGAAAGCCCATGCAGTACACTGTCAAGCTCTTCAAACAACCTGCGATAAAATATTGCTAATGAGTATTGCTCGAAATTAGGTAAAGTTGCTAGCTCACGAGAGTAAATCCTGGCAATATTGGGATATTGATTACTACTTAAAACTTCTCTGATCTGGCGATAAACCTGAGCCACACTTCTTAGAGCTGAAGAGACCAGCCAAAGATCACCCTCCCTGTTAGGATAATTTCTTGCTCTCATTAATTCGACTGCACGATTATAAACCGCTTCGCCAGAAACCATGCTTTCTCTTAAATTAAACTGATCGGCCAATTCTCTTCTGGCCCTAATCATTACCTGCCTGCCCTGAGGAGAAAGAGAGGCATCAAGCTCACTCACTTCTTGGCCAATCGTCATAAGTTGCTGAAAAGAAGTGATGGCCCAACTAATTTCGCCAAGTATTTCAATCTCTTGCTGAGTAACCCTAATTTCGTCAGGAATTGATTGTCCCTCTGCAAGGGGAGGTAAGGGGGTCAAACTAACATTTACAGACCTGCAAATTTCATTAATTCCCATTTAAACAATCTCCTTCTTAAATTCCCACATTTTGACCGGCACCAACATCCCTAGGATCAGCAGGTTGTCGAACTTTTGTTGGCCTGGGCGGTCTTGGCGGCTCCACAGGAATCGGTTCCGGCTGCACTGGCCGCGGTCGCGGTCGAGGCGCGGGGCAACTTCTGCAATCCAGCTCTGGACAAGGTTCTGGCTCCGGCTCTGGTGGCACAACCGCTGCGGCCAAGTCATCACAAACCTGCTGCTGGTTAACCGCAATCAAAGAGCCACTGCAATAATCCGGCCCAGCCAAAGCCCTGATCACACTGGCCAAGGGAATAAAGAACCAGGTCGAATCAAAATAATCAGCTAAGCTTTCCCACCTATTTTGACGGAGGCTGCGGGGTGCGGCAGGCGAAAACCTCTCTAAAAGAGCTGTCGGCACCGCGTCAATATCAAACTCGCTTATCTGGCAGCGGCTGCGGGCAAACTCGACAAAGGCAACGTTGCGGTCGGTCTCATTTTCAGACGAAACGCAAAAATAGCTGTCCGCAGAACTTTCCTGCTGCAACACATCATGCTGTTCTGGCTGCGCTGAAAATATCTGCAGCGGGATAAATGATGTTATAGCTTGGATCAGTGGCATCTCTTTTTCCTCCTTACCTTACAACCGGCCGAAAAACCGTATCGGCATTAATGATAATTTCAAAAGCTTCGCCAGGCACCACAGAAACATCTTCTTCTGGAATTCTTAGCCACTCATAAAGGTCAAAAAACCAAGTTCTACTTTCATATAGCTGAGAAGTAGGGTTCCAGCGCGTTATTTTTTCACACGTTCCGGGAACAGGCCCATCATTTATATCATTAACTATATCCATTAAATTCACATAAGAACTATCATAAGGAATTGAAATAAAGTTCCGGTTGCCGCCATCCGCGTGGTAAGTTAAGTCAAAAGTAAAATCAGGGTCATTCGCGCCAAAGAGCATCAAATTAAAGTCAGTTAAAATATTGATTTCGATCCCTTCGCCTGCAACAACCAGAGGTACTTCCATTTCATGAGTATCATAATTGTCCACTTCTGATAACCATGCCGTCCCGCCCCAAAAAACATTTTCATACGCTTGGGTTGCGGCATTGTACCTGGCAACTAAGTCGCACAATGCCGGTGCCCGCAATCGTCCAGCCTCTTTAGTAATATCAGAAATACCATTTATTTCTTCGAGCAAATCAGCCAAGGTCGCGTAGCCAGTGCGATAAGGCAGGGAAATCCAATGCCGGTTGCTGTCATCCGGATAGTAAGTTAGGCTTTGCCTAAAAACATAACCCATATTTGACGGTTCAGACTCTTCGTCCATACAAACACTGGTAACCTGATAATAAAAACTCGAACCTGTGCCAATAAAAGCCAGGCCGGAAATCCAATAACTATGGCTGCCTGCAACCACTGTAGTCAGCCGCCGCAAGCTATCCGGTGAGGTGCCGCTATAAATTTGATAGTAGCTGCTTGGCTCGCCTTCCGGCGGCATAGTCCAGCTTAAACCAACATTGCTGGCGATTTTTCTAATTAAAAGGTCCCTGACCTGTCCCATTACGCACAGCTCATCATGGCCGTCGCAATTTTGATCTATCCCGTCTTCAAGCACCTCATCTACCGGCAGCCTTTCTGGCCTGGTCTCATAAAAGAGCATCCCCTCGCCGCGATCCTCGCAAGTCTCAATCTTATCCTGACAAATGCCTATTCCCCTGGTCACACCCAGGCCGGAATAGCTTCCCCTTTCCTCGCCTCCAATACATTGATCATCGTAGCCATCGCAATTCTGGTCTATCTCATCATTGAGAACCTCATCTTCAGGCCGAATTTCTTCTCGTGTTCTGTAATATTGAAAACCCTCTCCCCTATCCCAGCACTCCTCAAGATAACCTTGGCATATCCCAACATCTCTGGTTCCAGCTTCTCCAGAATATCCCTCCCGGTGGTCACCATCTAAACAATAATCATCAAAGCCGTCACAATTTTCATCCACCCCCATTGCGCGGGAACTCATCACGAGGCAGAGTCGCTTCTCGCACAACCACAAACCGCATCCCCTGGCTAGTCAACTGGCATTCCTCAAATTGCGCTTCACAAATCCCAACCCCCTCTGTATCATCAGGCCCAGAATACGTCTCTATTTCTTCTCCAATGGAGCAAAGATCATCATAGCCGTCACAGTTCTGGTCAAGCCCATCATTGGGGATTTCTTCATAGGAGACACAAATTGGCTCATCCGCATCACCAGCTGCATCCTCTCCGCCGTCCCCTCCCACATCCGGCCTGCTGGGTGGCACTTCATCTGACAGGACGCAATCATTTATAGCTGCCAAAAGAACAAAAAGAAAAGCATAACGGGCTGGAATTAAGCTTAATAAAGACACCGAAGACGAAGCGTCTTCACGGTCTGGCAAAACTGAGGTTACAAGATTATTAAATTGGCTCAAAACAATTGCCGATATTCCCATTTCCTTCCCCCTAAAATAAAAAGACCTACTTGAGCTGAACTCAAATAGGTCTTTTAAGACTCGGGTCCTCTACAATTTATATCATCTGGTTATGGAAAAAATTTCAGTCTACTTTAGGGAGGGTTAAAACCAATTAATGGTAAAGGCTTCACCAGGCAAGCGGCTGGCTCTATAAACTGAAACCGTATATGGCCTGCCTTGTTCAACCGGATAGCCTTCTTCAGAATCCCAATTGAAGATTCCATCTGAAAAATCACCGGTTGTCCATCGGCCGGTCTGATCCACCGGGTTCCAAACGCTTGTTGTTACAGTGTCTCCTTCCATCGGCCAGGAAAAAGCAGAGGCGATTGAATTGCACAAATCAACTGTGGTTGCCAGGTCTTCCCTGTACCAGGGTATAGAAATCCAGTTCAGGTTGCCATCATCTATGTGGTAAAGGGGTTGGCGAATAGAACCTGCGGCCGGTATATCACCAGTAATGGTCAGACTAGTTGAAAACACTGTCCCCGGTGCCCTAAGATTTCTAAAAAGCGACACCTCGTATACGTGACCAAGGGTTAGTCTTTCCGGACTATCCCATAAAAATGCACCGGAATAATAGTCTCCGCTTGTCCGTCGGCGGGTTTGTGTCTCCTGATCCCAAACACTTATGCCTATACTGTCACCATCATCAGGCTCAAAGGTATCTGCAATCGCATTGCCTAAATCCACAGTAGTCTCCAATAAAAGACCATCTGCTTCGGCATCAATAAAGGGGATAGAGACCAAATTGCGGTTGCCAAAATCAACATGGTAGAGAGGAAAAGCTATCTCCCCCGTATCATAACCGTCGCAATCTTCATCCACTCCATTATTACAAGTCTCACTGGTCGGCAGAATCTCTGCTTGAATTTGATAATACTGAATACCGTCCCCTCTGTCCTGGCACTCCTCGACATAGGGCTGGCAAATCCCCACATTCATGGTCCCTGTCGGGCCAGAATATTGCTCATGCCGCGCTCCTTCCACACAAAAAGGATCAACATAAAGCTCAAGCTGCTGCGCCCCTACAGTGCTTAACCCGCACACATAGCTCTCGGCTTCAACGGAAACTATATAAGGATAGGCGCCAGTGGTAAAAAGCATCGTGGTAGCATCATAATTGTCACCAGCAAGCCTAGGGCGAATGGTCTCTGTCTCCCCAAGCCGACTAACAATAAAATAAAAGCTCATCGCCTCTGGCACTTCATTAGCCTCTGTTACCGCGTTGGTCGAAAAAGAGAAATAAACCGTATCGCCATCGCAGATATTATCGGTGCCGAAACAATCTGAGCCCTCCTGATGACCAATTACCATGCCAATAGTCTCTGTCGAATCAATAATGGGCGGTAGGCACGGAACAGCTGTGCCGTCACAATTTTCATCGATGCCGTTGCCGGTAATTTCTTCCTGGGGCAGGATCTCCTCCTGGATAACAGTTTCCTCTCTGGGGTCACACCTTGTTACTTCTACAATCTCGGGCTGACAAAAACCAACCCCTTGAGTCCCTGGCGGCCCGGAATAATTTTCCAGCCTTTCCCCAACTACACATTCCACATCCCCATCTTCTCCCGCATCCGGCCGGCGCGGGGGCAGGTCGGTAAAAGCCGTGCAATCACTTAAGGCTGCCAAGAAAATAAAAAGAAAAGCATAGCGGGGAGGGATTAAACTTAACAATGAAACAGGGGCAGTCTCTTCGCGGTCTGGCAGATGAGAAGCCAAAATATTATTTAGATCTACGCCTAGGGAAGCTGTTATGTTTATCATTAGCTACTCCCCCTCCGGAACATAACTTCTCTGGCCATTATTTTCTTCAAAAATATCAAAATCTATAATGGACTGAAGAATTTGGACAGGTAAAATGAGTGCGGGTTTCCTTCTTGAGTGGTAGGATATTAATATAAACGGGGAGGAAATCAAAATGAGTAGAAGAAAAATGAAAAAGTATCCGAGCAGTTTCAAGGCCAGGGTGGTGTTGGAAACACTAAAAAATGAGAAGACGTTAAGCCAAATTGCGTCCGAGGCTCGCATTGATCCCAAAAATATCCAGAATTGGAAAAAGGAGCTTTTAGAGAATATAGAGCTAGTTTTTGATAAAGAAAAGGCCGTGACTGGATACAAGGAGCAGGTCAGAGAAAAAGAGCGGCAAATTGACGCTTTGTACAAGCAAAACGGCAAATTAAACCTAATGTTAGAGTGGGCTAAAAAAAAATCTAAGGAATATGGATTACCAGTCCCGCAAGGAGATAGTTATCTTGAACAAATCAGCTGAAGTATCGGTCGTAGAGCAGTGTAAATTGCTGGATTTGAGCCGCAGCTCGATATATTACGAGCCAGAGCCTTTATTTAGCGATGAACAACTGGCAATTCTGAACCAGATGGACGAGATTTTCACAGACAAACCTTTTTATGGCTACAGAAGGGTTTATTTGGACTTAATTGACCAAGGATTTATTGTTGGCCGGGACAGAGTGCTGAAATATATGCGGGTGCTGGGCTTGGAGACGTTCTATCCCAGGAAGAGAAAAACAACCATTCCAGGTAAAGGGCACAAGATTTATCCATATCTGCTCAAAGGTCTGGATATTTGCCGGCCAAATCAAGTCTGGGCCGCGGATATCACGTATATCCGCTTGACTAAGGGCTTCTGTTATCTGGTGGCTGTGATTGACTGGTACAGCCGAAGAATTCTAAGCTATCGCGTCTCCAACAGCCTGGACACGGCCTTTTGTCTTGATGCTTTGCAAGAGGCCATAGATAAATTTGGCGCGCCAGAGATATTTAACACTGATCAAGGCTGTCAATTCACCAGCCAGGACTTTACAGGCCTGCTTAAAACTTATGGGACACAGATTTCGATGGATTCTAAAGGTCGAGCCATTGATAATGTGATTATAGAGAGGTTTTTCAGGAGTTTGAAGTACGAAAACATCTATTTGCGGGAATATCGAGGCATCCCAGAGCTAAGAGAAGGGGTTTTTAACTACATGAACTTTTACAATTACAAAAGGCCACATTCATCTTTGGCTAATCTAACCCCTGTAGAGGTTTATGAAGTAAACAAGGAGGTGAGAGAAACTAAACAGCAAAATCGGAAACTCGTACTCCAAAATGCTGTCTAGACAAATCAGTCCAGTCCACTCTTTGCCGTCGCCTTAGGTGCTCCAGAGCGAGTAGAATGGCGAAGGGCAAGAGAGACCCCGGAAATAAAACGAGTCATGGATGAAGAAATTGCTCGAGTGCAAAAAAAATGGTCTGTTTCATGCTAAAATGAATTATCATGAATAATCAGGCTTTAAAAAAGCACGTAGAGCAAATCAAGACAATCACTTTAACCCAACTTTTTCAAGACAGCCCTAATCGCTATAAAGAGCTATCAGTCACAACCGACCAAGTTTACTTTGATTTTTCCCGCCAGCTGGTTACGCCTGAAACAATTAAGCTCTTGATTCAATTAGCCAACGAACAAAAGCTCAAAGAAAAAATTGCCAATATGTTTGCTGGTGAAAAGATTAACAAGACTGAAAATCGCTCGGTTCTTCACGTTGCTCTGCGTTCTGGACAAAATAAAGAGGTCCAGGCTGTTTTAGCCAGGATAGAAGCGTTTTCTAAGAAAGATTTGATTGGCGCCACAGGTAAGAAACTTAAGAATATTGTTGCCATTGGCATCGGCGGTTCATATCTTGGCCCGGACTACCTGGCTACTGCACTACGACCATTCTCTAAACGAGGCGTAACCCTTAGATTTGTTGCTAATGTTGACGGTACTGATTTTGTAGAAAAAACAGCTGATCTTGACCCTCAAGAAACCCTGGTTATTGTTATTTCTAAGACTTTTACTACGGCAGAGACTATGCAAAATGCCAATACAGCTAAGGCTTGGATGATCAAGGGACTCAATAACCACCCCGAAGCGGTAAAAAAGCACTTTATCGCGGTTTCAACAGCCAGAGAAGAAGTTCAATCGTTTGGCATTGACCCTGAAAACATGTTTGGTTTTTGGGATTGGGTTGGCGGTCGGTTTTCCGCTACCTCTGCGGTTGGAGCTGTGCCTTTATCCCTTTATTTAGGCTTTGATAACTTTCAGAAAATTCTAGACGGAGCTAACTGGCTTGATGAGCACTTTAGGAACGAGCCTTTTGAAAAGAATATTCCTGTTTTATCGGCTTTAATTGATATTTGGAACATTAACTTTCTTGGGTTAAAAACCCGCGCCTTGCTCCCCTACTCCCAAGGCTTATCAAAACTGCCGGCTCATACCCAGCAGGTTGAGATGGAGAGCAATGGAAAACTAGTTGATAGCGACGGAAAACCTGTTGATTTTCAAACTGGCGAGGTTGTTTTGGGGGAAGCTGGGACCAATGGCCAGCACTCTTTTTATCAGCTCCTTCACCAGGGAACGCAAATTATTCCAGCTGACTTTATCGGCTTTATTAAGCCTCAATATGAGCTTAAAAATGTTCCTGGCAATGAGATTTCTCATCATGAAGAATTAATGACCAACTTTTTGGCCCAACCAGATGCGCTGGCGTTTGGCCACCAAGACAAAGATTTGGCTAAGAATTTTCCAGGGAACCGCCCTTCCAGCTCTCTCTTGCTCAAAGAATTAACCCCATTTACAGCTGGACTTCTTCTGGCCTGGACCGAACATCGCGCAGCAGCTAAAGGATTTGTTTGGAATATTAACAGTTTTGACCAATTTGGGGTGCAACTTGGCAAAGTTTTAGGGAAAGACCATCGCAGAAGGATGATTGAGTTTAATAAAACAGGCAAAATCAATACCGATGGCCTCACCCCCGCAACTGCCAAGCTGCTGACTGATTTCTTAAGCTAAGCGTGATTGATTCCGACTACTAACTCAAGCTTATCAAGACGCTCATCTTGTTTTCTATCTTTATCTTGAGCAAATTGCCGATCTTCTCTAGCCTTTTCCAGCTCGCTCATTACCTTATCTAAACCAGTTAGTACCTGATCAAATTTTAGATCGATCTTGTCATTCATTTTTTCAAATTTATCGTCATGCTCAAAAAGCTTATTAGTATGAGCCTTAAGGATATCAGCATGTTTATTTAATAAGTCAGTATGAATATTTAATATTCCAAATATTTGCTCAAACTTTTTATCATGATTATCAAAACGTTTATCATGATTTCCAAGCTTTTGTAAAATCTGATCTATTTTATCTTCTTTTTTCCTTGGCATTTTTATTTCACCTCCCTTGTCCCCACCACTGCCAGCCACCCAACAGGGGTTTATATATTACGCTTTCTTAATTAGGCTGTCAAATTCTTTTTCAGAAATGATTTTAACCCCTAATTTCTTGGCCTTTTCATACTTTGTTCCTGGTTCAGTTCCTGCCACCAAATAATCAGTCTGCTTGGAAACTGATGATGAGGGATGGCCACCAAGGCTTCTGACAAGCTCTTCTGCCTCTGGCCTGGCCATCATTGCCAACCCGCCAGTAAAAACAAATGTTTTATTTTTAAGCGGCTGTGGACCTTTAGCCTTCTGGTCCGTAATTCTTACGCCGTCTTTTTTTAACCTTTCAATTAACTTATGGTTCTCTTTTTGGGCAAAAAAGCGCTCAACTGAAGAGGCAACTTTATCCCCTATCCCATGAATCTTCTCAAGCTCTCCTGCCTTAATATCAAAAAGATCTTCTAAACTGTCATAATGCTGGGCGATTAAACTTGCGACAATCCTCCCCACCATTCTAATTCCCAAGGCATAAAGTAATCTATCAGATGGTCGATCTTTGCTATTTTGAATTGAATCTATGACATTCCGCGCGGATTTTTCCGCAAACCTTGCTAAGCTTTCCAGCTCCTTGGTGGTTAAGCCGTATAAGTCAGCAACATCTTTGACTAATTTATGCTCAACCAATTGGTCAACCACTGCCGGGCCGACATGCTCAATATCCATGGCCTCCCTGGTGCAAAAATGGCGGATCCTCTCTTTAACTTGAGCTGGACAAGCCGCGTTAATACAACGAGTAATTGCTTCCCCCTCTGGTCGGTAAAGTTCACTGTTGCAAACTGGACAATGTTTAGGCATCTGAAACTCTTTTTCATCCCCCGTGCGTTTGGCTTTAATAACACTGACAACCTCTGGGATAACATCCCCTGCCCGCTGGATTTTAACGTAATCGCCAATTTTTATCTCTTTGCGCTTGACCTCATCCTCATTATGCAGGGTGGCTCGTTTAACAGTTACTCCACCGACTTTTACCGGGCTAAGTTTAGCTACCGGAGTAATCGCACCAGTGCGGCCAACTTGAAGATCGATCTTTTCAATTATAGTTTCAGCCTGCCTGGGGGCGAATTTATAGGCAATCGCCCAGCGCGGGGCCCTGGCGGTAAAACCTAGTTTTTTCTGGTCAGGGAAGCTATTAACCTTAACCACAATCCCGTCTATTTCATAAGGCAGCTTGTCCCTTTTTTCTTCCCATTTCTCTACAAAGTTCTTGACTTCACTAAGGCCAGAGCAAATTTCTGTGTTGGGGTTGGTCTTAAAGCCCAGCTGCGCGAGATAATCTAATACATCCGAGTGTTTTTTCATATCCGGTCCGAGTCCAAAATAAATAAAGATATCAAGGGGTCGGCTGGCAGTAATCTTTGGATCAAGCTGGCGGAGCGACCCGGCAGCCGCGTTCCTGGGGTTGGCAAAACGTGGCTCGCCCGCCGTTTCCCTCTCCTCATTTAAAGCGGCAAAGTCCTTGAGCGGCAGATAAGCTTCTCCACGCGCTTCCAGGTCAACCGGCTCTGCTAAAGTTAAAGGGATTGACCTGATGGTTTTTAGGTTTTGGGTAATCTCCTCACCATTTTTGCCGTCCCCTCGAGTTGCCCCTTGGACAAACTTGCCATGTTTATAAAGCAGGGAGATTGCCAGGCCGTCCATCTTGAGTTCTGCTACATATTCTACTCTCTCTTCGCCTAATCCTAAGCCTTTCCTCACTCGTTCATCAAATGCTTCTAATTCCTCAAAATTCATGGCGTTATCCAAGGAGAGGAGTGGTGTTTTGTGGGTTATGGTTTTAAATAATTTCAGAGGTTTTCCGCCTACGCGTTGAGAGGGAGAATCTTCCGCAGAGAGTTCTGGAAATTCTTTTTCAAGCTTCTGCAGCTGGCGAAAAAATTGGTCATATTCTTGATCTGAAATTACTGGCTTGTCTTTCGTGTAATAAAGATCAGCATGATGCTTGATCTGCTTGGTTAAACTAGCTATTTTCTGTTTGGCTTGGCTTTTGTCCATTAAGGATCTCCTCTGGTTTGATGATTATTGTATCTAACTTGCCATGTTTTGCCAAGGTGATGATTGTCTCCATGTTTATGGCCTGTGAAATATGGAATGGCTGGGCATAGGTTCTCTCCAGTTTTGACAGGTGCGCCCCGCAGCCTAAATCGTCACCTATGTCAGAGACGAGTTGTCTTATATATGTCCCTTTTGAACAAACCACATCTATTATGACCTTATCACCCTCAAAATTGATCACTTCCAACTTATGAATGGTTATTTTGACCGGCTTGCGTTCCACTTCAATACCTTTTCTGGCTAATTTGTAGAGCCTTTGTCCATCAATCTGCTTAGCCGAATACATTGGCGGCACTTGCTCAATTTCGCCTGTGTATTTCTTTAATAATTTTCTTATTCCCCTCTCCATTTCATGGAGAAGGGTGTCCAGCCGCAGGCTGGACGGGGTGAGGATTTTACCCGTAGCATCCAAAGTATCCGTCCTCACTCCCAGCGTCATTTCAGCTAAGTATCCCTTGTCTCCCCCAATAAATTGGTCAATGAGTTTAGTGGCCGAGCGGCCGATGAAGATGGGAAGAACTCCCGTGGCCATGGGATCAAGGGTACCCGAGTGACCGACTTTTACGATGCCAGTTAAACTGCGGATTTTAGCGACAACATCAAACGAGGTCCAAGCCTTAGGCTTGTTAACAATAATGATCCCTTGCATAAAGATTTAGGAGGGGTGGCGCAGAACTTCGGCAATTACTTTGGCTTTGACCGCCTCGATAGGTTCATGAAAAACCGCGCCTGAGGCTTTAACATGACCGCCACCATTAAATTTCTGGGCAATTTCGGAAACATTAACCTTATCCTTGGAGCGAAAATTAACTTTTACCACCCCATCCTTTTCCTCTCTGAAAAGCATGGCAACCTCTACCCCAGCAATTGAACGGATATGATCAACCAGCCCAACCAGTTGTTCACTGCGACACGCATACTTTTGCAGCATCTCTTGCGTGACAGTTACCCAAGCCGCCTTTTGGTTTTCTGAGGTTTCGAGTGTCCCCATAGCCGCGGCAAATAATTTGATCATTGGCACAGTCCTGGTATCATAGATCTTGGTTGAGATCTCATGCGTGCTGATCCCTGCCTCGATCAGCTCAGCTGCCATTAAAAAAGTCTCTTTGGAAGTATTTTCATAGCGGAAATTACCAGTGTCTGTTATCAAAGCAACATACAAACATTTGGCCATTTCAGTGTCAATTTTTAATTCAAAATATTTCGCGAGCTTATAGATTAGCTCAGCAGTCGAAGAAGTTAAATGAACACAATTGATCGAGCCAAAATTAGTGTTATCAGGATGATGGTCAATATTAATGATCAGTTTGCCAACCTCTGACAAAACAATTTTATTACCTAATCTTTTGATGTCTGAAGCATCAACAGTTATCACTAGGTCATAGCTTTTATCAGGCGCGACCCGGTTGCACACCCGATCAGCCCAAGGCAGAAAGCGGTAAACTTTTGGCACCCCGTCCTCAGAATAATAATCAGCTTCCAGTCCAAGATTTGACAAGATCCTACCCAAGGCCAGCATCGAGCCAATAGAATCACCATCTGGATCAAGGTGCGAAACAATCAGGGCAGATTCCGCAGTTTCAAAAGCCCGTTTTATTCTTTTACACTCGTCGCTCATTTTTTACCTCTTGAAAGCTTGGAGATCAAACTAAGGACATGGCTCCCTTTTGCCAAAGAATCATCCCTGATAAATCTAATTTGAGGAAAAGAACGCAGCGAGAGGACCTCTTTTAGCCTGGACCTGACAAAGTTTGTTGCTGAGGACAGACCTTCCATACAATCCTGCTTTTTTTCCTCACTAGCCAAGATACTGACAAAAATGTTGGCATTCTCAATATCTTTGGAAACCTCAACCCTGGTCAGGCTAATAAACCCAATCCTGGGGTCAGACACATCCTCACGGATGATCCGACTAACCTCTTCCTTGATCAGCTCAGCTACCCTAGCAGTTCGGCTCATTTTAGTCTGGGCTTCTCCCTTATTTCAAAGGCCTCGACCAGATCCCCCACGATAAAGTTGGTATAGCCAGTAATCGCGATCCCGCACTCAAAATTCTGCTCAACACTCCTGACATCTTCCTTAAAACGCTTAAGCGACTCCAGTTTTCCTTCATAAACAACTTTGTTATCTCTAAATATCCTAATCTTGCTGCCTCTGACTAATTTGCCATCTTTGACAAAAGAGCCGGCAATAACCCCAACCTTGGAAAATTTAAATAAATTGCGCACCTCAGCGTGGCCAAGGATAACCTCCTGATACTCAGGTTCTAGCAACCCTTCCATGGCCAGTTTAACATCATCAATCAATTTATAAATAATATCATAGCGCCTAATCTCAATCCCTTCTTTGTCAGCCAAGGCTTCTGCCCCACCCTCATAGCCAACATTAAAACCAATAATGATTGCATTAGAAGCCATAGCCAACATAACGTCTGATTCTGTAACCGGACCAACCGCACGATGGATAATATTCAACCTGATATTCTCCAAGCTTAAATCTTGGAGGGAGTTCACAATGGCGTCAAAAGAACCCTGGACATCAGCCTTGATCACTAATTGGAGATTTTTAACCTTACCAGCCTTAATATGCTGGGAAAAATCCTCAAGTGAGAGTACCTTAGCGCGCGAAGCCTTTAATTTTAGGCCAGCTTTTTGCTCAGCAATTTGGC
>Ga0210017_1001030_pt1 | contig 24256 bp, 28 predicted proteins | sample CryGeyCG2014_020_FD_183966 | JGI IMG/M metagenome (GOLD analysis project Ga0210017, IMG submission 183966) | Groundwater microbial communities from aquifer - Crystal Geyser CG08_land_8/20/14_0.20 (SPAdes) (version 2) | ecosystem: Environmental > Aquatic > Deep subsurface > Groundwater | place... | reverse complement strand
TAATTCCGGGAGTTGTGGGGAAATCAGAGGATCTGTTAAAAGAAAGAATAACAAAAGAAAAGGGATTTATTGAATATCCTCAATACACTCGCCCCCCTAAATTTTTTCCAAAAAAAATTGGGCGGGTAAGACCAGAAGTTTGGCAAGTACCAAAAGTTCTTTTGTCCGGTCACCATAGAAAGATAGAGGAGTGGCGGAAAAAATACACAAAAATCATTGAAAAATAAGAAGATTTTTGATAAACTGAAACTGAAAGTGTTGAGGTGAAAGTGTTGAGGTTTGACCTCAACATCTCCCTCAACATCTCCCCTTGGGTGGTTGGCGGAGCAGCTAACGCAACAGACTGTAAATCTGTCGGTCATTGACCTCCGGGGGTGCAAGTCCCTCACCACCCACCATGCCGAGATAGCTCAGTTGGCAGAGCAACATAATGGTAATATGTAGGTCGCCGGTTCAAATCCGGCTCTCGGCTCATATGCCAGCAAAAAAGAAAAAACTTATTAAATTACAGTGTACGGTTTGCAAGAGAATCAATTATTTTACCCATAAATCAAAAAAAATGGGCGAGGGAAAATTAGAATTGAAAAAATTCTGTAAATGGTGCCGGAAGCACACCTTGCACAAAGAGGGAAAGAAGTAATATGGAGATAAAACTAAAAACTTTATTAATGGATAGATGTTTTACCCAGACCTTTGAAGAAGTAAATCTTCAGGAGGAATTTTTAAGTGCCTGTCAAAAAATGAATATCGAGCCAGTAATTACAAGCCCGACAGGTATAAAAGAACATTCTGTTGATACTATATCCGATAATCTGAATTTCGGAAGTGGAACCCTAAAAACTATTAATGCATCTGGATTGGGTACATATACCAAAGGAGAAGATGAAGCCATTGCTGTTGCTAAGACCATAGAAAATACTTGGATTGGGACATTTGATAAGGGGGCAATTAAGAAATGTAAGCGTTCAGGAATTAAGTATATTGATCACATCACTTTTCTTTTAGCGATGACAGAGATTGGGGTTATTGATAAAAATAAGAGAGATTCCGTTTATAAAAATTGGGGGACAAACATTTCCCCTCAATACCAGACGCTTGAAGATTATTTAACTAGCAATAAAAAAGAGATAAAAAGCAAAATAAAAATATTAAAATCTTAATTATGCCTAATTTAGCTAAAAAAATTAAAGAAGTCAAAAATTCTATTGTTGCAATTGGTTTTAATCCAAACCCGAACCAGATAACAATTATAGGTAGTGGTTTTGCTGTTTCCGACGACGGCAAGATACTTACCGCCGCCCATCTTTATAATCAGCTTAATAGCGAACAAATAAATAATTTAAAAGCGAATATAATGATTGAACAAATGGCAAATAATTTAGAGCGTTATAAATGGATACCTATCAAGTTAGTTAATAAAAACGATAAAGATGATCTGGCAACTTTTCAGTTAGAAGAATACAAAGATACGCTTCTAAAGAAATTAGATTTGGGAGATTCTGAAAAAGTTGAAATAGGCCAAGAAGTTTACTTTATTGGCTTTCCATACGCTGCCCAATTGATGAATGAAGGATTCGGAGTCACTTTAATTGTAAATAAAGGGATTATTAGCAATATAAAAAGAGACGGTGTTGATCCAAGCCATAAAAGAAATTGGTTAATAATTGATGCTATAAGTAACCCGGGTAATAGCGGCTGTCCTCTTATTGATGTAGAAACCAATAAAGTTATAGGGATAATGACAATTGCTTTTCGTACCCAATCTAAAGTTATGAAAGAGTTAGATATAAGAGAACCGATGCATATAGCAGGTGCAAGGCCTATAAATTTAGCTAAAGATTTATTAAAATAAATCTTAATAATATGGATTTTCAACACTTAATAAAACTTTACGAGGAAAAGAAAAAACAATACAAAACAGATGCTTTTAGGCATGTTTCAGAATTATTAAGAGAAGCCAAAGAATTACACAAAAAAGATTGGCAAAAATCGCCAACTCCCGATAAGGATCACGAACAATCTTGGCGAGCCTTCAAAGGAAAGAATTTGGAAAAACTTGTTATTTATATCATAAAAGACGAAGTAGAAAGTTTGGGATTAAAAATCATTGAAGGAAATACATTAGAAAGAACAAATAGTAACAATTTATCAGAGGAATTAAATCGTGTTAAAAGAAATCTTTTAATTGATTATGGAGAGTTTGGATCTCATCTGCCTGATGTTGATATAATTATTTACGAACCAAAAACCTACGAAATTATTGCTGTAATTTCAAGCAAAGTTACATTAAGAGAAAGAATTGCTCAGACAGGTTATTGGAAGATAAAACTTAGTCAGGATGAGGTAACAAAACATATTAAAGTTTTCTTTGTTACGCCCGACGAAGATAAAACACTAAGTATCAAAAAACCAACAAAGAAAGGTAGGGCAATAGTGGAAGTAGATACCGACGGTAGTTATGTGATGAGTGAAGAAGAAATTGAAGAAAGCAATAAAGTTAAAAAATTTGATAAATTTTTAATGGATTTACAAAATTTAATCTATGCAAAAAGAAATAAATCATAAAAATAATAAAATATTGCCATTAGATTTGTCTCTAAAACAGAATTCAAAAGAGAATAAAACAGAAGAAGAAAAACCTCCTTTTGAAACGACAACCCTTTGGGACTATCCTAGACAAAGCTATGGCGAGAAGGCAAAAGGAAACAATAAATTTCAAGGTGTAACCCCTGCCTTTATAATTTGGAATATGATTCAGCGTTATACAAAACAAGGAGATTTAGTAGTTGACCCAATGTGTGGGAGCGGAACAACGATTGATGTCTGCGAGGAAGAAGGAAGGAAAGCAATCGGTTATGATATAAACCCCCAGCACCCAAAGGTTAAAAAAAACGACTCTCGGAAAATCCCGCTTAAAGATAATTCGGTAGATATGGTTTTTATAGATTCGCCCTATGGCGATAATGTCAGTTATTCTAATGAACTGGCAGATATTGGTAAAATTTCTGCCGAAGACCCGAAATTTTATGAGGAATTAGAAAAAGTTGCCGAAGAGATTTACAGGATTCTGAAACCTGGTAAGGTAATAGGGTGGCTTATGGGCGACCAATGGGTAAAGAGGAAATTTACTCCTGTTGGATTAAAAATCTATCAAATGTTAGTTGATAATGTAAAATTTGAGCCCATAGATTTAATATGTGTTACGAGAAGAAATCAAAGCTCCAATACCCGAATTTGGCATTATCGGGCTCAAAAGTTTAATTTTTTCTTGAGGGGATTTAAGTATTTAATTCTAGCAAAAAAACCGATTAGTGAAATAACCGAAGCAAACCAAGCCACAAAAGTTAAGTGGCAGCGTTATAAGTAATTTTAAATTATAAATAAAAACAAGTCATCCTATTTAAGGATTATCCGTGTATTGAGTTGAAGAAATTCTGTAATTGGTGCAGAAAAAACACAATCCATAAGGAAACAAAAAGATAAAGAGATGGGGGCGTGGTGAAATGGCTATCATAGGAATCTCCAAAATTTCTGTTCTAGGTTCGAATCCTGGCGCCCCCGCATGGAGAAGTTAAAATTTATAAAACTAAAATTAATTAAGCCGAAATTCTTTTTGGGAATCCTTCTGGCTGTTTTTTCCTTGGAAATTTACTTTGGAGTGATTTTCGGTTATTTATTAGCCAAATTTCTTTCGGGAAAAGAAACCGGGCTTCCCGGAAAAATAAATTCCTTAGCGTTTAATATTGGAAAATGGAGAATTCATCTTCACCATTGGCTGTGCGGTTTAGGAATTTTACTCTCCCTTTTCTTTATTAATTTGTCCCTTCCTCAATTTTCTTTTGGAATTCTGGGCGGCTTTATTTTTCAAGGCATTTCTTGTTATCCGGATTGGCACAAAATTATTATTAAACAAAAAGATTTATAAACATGAACAAAAAGATAATTTTAATAATTATTATCATTGTTCTGTTAGCCATCGGCGTTTATCAGGTTTTTTTAAAAGAAAAAAAACCAGAATTTACTTTAATTGAGGTGGTTCGGGGGAACATCGCGCAAGAAATTTTTGCAAGCGGTCAAGTTAGAAAAGGAGAAAAAATTAATCTCACTTTTAAAAATGCTGGAAGAATTGAAAAAATTTATGCGGAGCTGGGGGATGATATTGAGCAGGGTCAAGAATTAGCAGAATTGGACACCACCGATCTTTACCTTCAACTTCAAGAGGCCCGGATTTCTCTTGAATTAGCCCAACTAAACTTAGACAAACTATTGGCCGGTGCTAGTCCGGAAGAAATCAAAATTACTGAAACCCAAGTAGAAAACGCCCAAATTTCCTTAAGGATTGCCGGAGAAAATTTAAAAAATAGCTACGAAGCGGCAATAACTGTCTTAGATGATTCTCATCCTCAAATTTATAACGCTTTAGATTTTGTAAAAGAATTTGTCGAAGAATACGTTGCCGTTTACGACCAAGACGGCAGAAGAATAATAAGCATAAGAGATGAGATAGAAAGCGTGGAAGAGGAAGCGAAACTTTATTTGGAGATTGCAAAAAAGGATTCGGCCAGCAATAAAGACGTTGAGGACGCTCTTTTAATAATGAGAAGCTCTCTTGAGAAAACGTTCAACAACTTAGAAACAATTCGTGAAATTACTGATGAATCTGCTGTTTATCGAAATAAGGTTTCAGCAGCCGACAAATCTTCGTTGGATACTCAAAAAACAAACATCAATGGCGCTCTTGGCAATGTTATCGGCGTCCAGCAGACAATTTCTTCGATGGAACTGAGCCTTGAGACAGCGAAAATAAACCTTCAAGAAACTGAGAATCGTTTAGATTTGATAAGAGCCGAAACCCGTCAAATAGATATTGATTTGTATGAGACCCAAATAAAGCAAGCTCAAACCCAGGTACAATTTTATGAAAATCAACTGCAGCAATCAAAACTTATCAGTCCGGTGCAGGGAAAGATTATAGAGATAAAAAAGAGAGTAGGAGAACTGGTTCAATCAACCATGCAAGATGCCGTTATGGTTATTCTGCCCGCCGTTCCTTATGAAATAAAAATAAACATTTATGAAGAAGATGTGGTTAAAATAAATGTCGGCAATTCGGTTGAAATTACTTTGGTTGCTTTTCCGGGAGAAACATTTGAGGGTAAGATTATTTCAATAAGTCCGGCAGAAAAAATAATTGACGGAGTGGTTTATTATGAAACGACCATTGGCTTCGAAGAGGTCCCCGAGGGAATAAAACTTGGCATGACAGCAGATGTTGTTATTCAAGCTGACTTGAAAGAAAACGTTCTGGTCATTCCCAGAGATGTTATTCAAAGAAAAGAAGGCAAAACAATAGTTGAAATTTTCAAAGACGGCTTATCAATTGAAGAAAAAGAAATTGGAATTGGCTTAAGGGGAAACAATGATATGGTCCAAGTACTTTCCGGCCTTGAAGAGGGAGAAAAAGTAATTCAAAGATAAGTTGATGCCAGAGCCAATTATTAAATTAGAAAACGTTTGGAAAATTTACCAATTAGGAAAAGTAGAACTTCCTGCCTTAAGAGGCATAGACCTGGAGATTGCTCCAGGTAGTTTTGTTAGCATTATGGGTCCTTCGGGTTCCGGAAAATCAACGCTTTTGAATATGATCGGAGCTTTAGATTTTCCGACCAGGGGGAAAGTAATACTTAAAGGAAAAGACATTGCCAGACTTTCCGAAGATGAATTGTCTCTATTAAGGGGAAAAACAATGGGGTTTGTTTTTCAGGAATTTAATATTTTGCCTAATCTTACCGCTTTAGAAAATGTGATATTGCCAATGATCTTTCAGGGCGTATTATCGGAAAAAAGAAAAAAAAGAGCTAAAGAAATTTTAATTTCGGTAGGTTTAGAGGATAGAATTTCTCATCAACCAGCCGAATTGTCGGCCGGCGAGCGACAGAGAGTGGCAATAGCCAGAGCCTTTGCCAACGACCCGGAGTTGGTGATTGCTGACGAACCCACCGGCAACCTAGATTCAGTTACCGGTAAAAAAATAATGGAGATTTTAACAGATTTTCATCAAAAGGAAGGCAAGACCATTGTGGTAGTGACCCATGATCCGAATATTGCAAGCTACAGCGAAAAAATTGTGAATATTAAGGACGGTCAGATTATTGTTAATCATAAACAAGCAAAAGAAGTTTTATGGGCAAAATAAAAGAATACTTTCAAATTGCTTTTCGTAATCTTAAAACCAGGTCTCTTAGGAGCTGGTTGACAATTTTGGGTATTGTTATCGGCGTATTTTTAATAATTTCCCTACTTTCTTTATCAGAAGGAATTAAACAGACTATCACCCAGCAACTGAGATCTTTGGGAGGCGAGATGATTTTTGTCATGCCGGGCGATATTTCCAACATTATGGCAATGTTTACCAGCGGAGCCAAGCTGGAGAAAGAAGATATTGAAGCCATAGAGAAAACGCGGGGTGTGGAAACGGTATTGACGATGTCTTATCAATCCTTAGCCGCCAGGTACGAAAATGAGGGGAAAACAGTTTTTATCACTGGATTGCCCTGGGAGAAAGGAATAGAAATTATGGAAAGATTCCAGGGGTGGAGCTTGAAGGAAGGGAAGTGGCCCATTCCCGGCAAAAGAGAAATTATAATCGGAAAACAGGTGGAAACCGAGATTTTTGAAAAACCGGTTGAGGTAAGCAATGAGATTATAATAAAAGGAAAAAGGTTTAACGTGGTTGGGATTTTAAATTCTTTGGGCAGTAAACAAGATGACTCCTCTCTCTATCTGGACCTGCCGCTTTATCAGGATTTGACTGGAGAGAAAAAAGGAACAGCTCAAATGGCCATGGTTAAGGTTAGAGACGGGAGTGAAGTAAACAAAGTGGCCGAAGACATTAAGGAAAACCTTTCGGAAACCAGAAAAAGAAGAATCGGGACGGATGTCGCAGATTTTAGCGTTATTACTTCGGAAAAAATGGGAGATATAGCCGGTAATATTTTGGCCGTAATTCAGTTTGTCATAATAGCCTTTGCCGGTATTGCTATAGTTGTGGGCGGAATCGGAATTACCAACACAATGTTTACTTCGGTTAGAGAAAGAACCAGAGAAATCGGAATTATGAAAGCGATCGGCGCTAAAAATTCAGCCGTGCTTTCCATATTTTTAATTGAAGCCGGGATTATTGGGATAGTTGGCGGTGTCGGTGGAACGATTTTGGGAGCCGGCTTGGCCAAGGTAATTGAAATGTACGGTCAGGTTCACCCCATGTTTTACTTTTCGGCTTCCATTACCCCCGGGTTAATTATTTTTGGATTAACTTTTTCCTTTTTGGTTGGTTGTCTGGCAGGATTTTTCCCGGCTAGACAAGCAGCCAAACTTAAACCCGTGGAAGCATTAAGGCGTTACGAATGATGTCGAAGAGGGCTTTGCCCTCTTCTTCACCTTCGCCCGCTAAAGCGGGCTCGGGAAAGGTCAATGAGCTTCGCTCATTTTCACCTTCGCCCCGCTGCGCGGGGCTCGGTATATGAATAAAGAAATCATAAAATATCCAAATTCTATTTTAAGAAAGAAGTGCGGGGAAATTCAAGAAATAACGGAAGACGTCAAAAAACTCGGTCAAGAAATGATTCAAACTTTGACAGAAAGCCAGGGGTTAGGTCTTGCCGCCTCCCAAATTGGAGAATTAAAAAGAATTATTGTTGTCCAGACGGAAAAAGGGCCCGAGGCCTTCATTAACCCCAAAATCATCAAAAAAAGCAAAGAAACTGAAATAGGAGAAGAAGGCTGTTTAAGTTTTCCCGAATTATTTTTAAAAATAAAAAGAGCAAGAGAGGTTGAGGTAGAAGCCCTTAATTACCGAGTTTCTGTAAACGGAAGCGAAGGTGGAGAAGAAGACGAAGTCCTCTTCGACTTACGAGGAGAAAAAATTAAAATAAAAACCGATGGTTTGCTGGCCAGAGTTTTCCAGCATGAAATTGACCACTTAGACGGCATATTATTTATTGACAGAATTTCTTTTTCTCAAAAATTATGGCGCTTGTTGAAGAGTTAATTAAAGAAGGATATTTAAAGACGCCGGGGATTATTGAGGCCTTTAAAAAAATCAAAAGAGTTGATTTTTTGCCGCAAGACCTTAAAGATTTGGCTGAATTGAACGAAGCCTTGCCAATAGGTTATGGTCAGACAATTTCCCAGCCCCTGGTTGTTGCTTTTATGCTGGAATTGTTGGAACCAAAAGAAGGAGAGAAAATTTTAGACATTGGCTCGGGCTCGGGCTGGACTTCGGCTCTTTTGGGAGAAATTGTTGGAGAAAAAGGAAAAGTTGTAGCCATTGAAGTAGTTCCCGAATTAAAAGAATTCGGTGAGAAAAATAATTCAAAATATAATTTTATAGAAAAGGGAAGAGTCCAATTTATTTGCGTTGACGGTTCGAAAGGATATGAAAAAGAGGCGCCTTTTGACAAAATTTTAGTATCGGCCACCGCGATCAAGATTCCCGATCCCTGGAAAAAACAGTTAAAAATTGGGGGAAGAATTGTGACGCCGATAGATTCTTCTATCTTTCTTTTCACTAAAAAAAGTGAAAAGGAATTTGAGCAGATCGAATATCCGGGGTTTGTTTTCGTCCCCTTAATTGAGAAATAATCACCGATTGATTTACGAAATCAATCAAATGAAAAAGTATCTAATCTCTATCATAATAATTCTAATTGTTGCGGTTTCTTTCTGGTTGGTTTTTCTACCGAGGGAATTTTTCTCTGAAAAAGAGGTGCAATTTAGTGTGAAAAAAGGGGAGGGATCAAAGGACATCGCCCAAAACCTGGAGAACGAAGGCTTGATATGGTGGTCTCTCATTTTCCGGCTTCAAGTTCTGGCTGTTGGCGTTTCGGAGAAACTGCAGGCGGGAGAATATTTACTTTCTCCTTTAATGAACATTCCAGAGATAACAGAAAAATTCGTTAAAGGCGAGACAATAAAGGTAAACATAACCATACCTGAAGGATTCACGGTAAGGCAAATTGAGGAAAGACTTGGATTAAAATTACCCGGCAAGAGCTTAGAAGGATTTTTATTTCCGGACACCTATCAATTTTCTCTCAACGTCAGCGGAGAAGAAGTGGTTAAAAGAATGCGAGACAATTTTGAGAAAAAAATAACACCGGAATTGCGAGAAGAAATTGAAAGGCAGGAAAAATCAATTTTTGAAATAGTGACAATGGCTTCTTTAATTGAAAAAGAGGTTGGAACTCCGGAAGATAAAAAATTGGTTTCAGGAATCTTGTGGAAGCGGCTTGAAATAAATATGCCTCTTCAGGTTGATGCAACCATAGCTTATATTTTAGAGTTCGAAGAGGATAAATCCTCTTCTCTCCCCGTCGCTGGCGCTCGGGATTTTGATGAAATGAGAAGGGAAATTACTTTGAGGAAAGATATTGATTCGCCTTATAACACATATAAATATCCGGGTCTTCCCTTGGGCCCGATTTCCAATCCTGGGCTTGAAAGTATAAAAGCGGCAATATATCCAGAAGATAGCGATTACTGGTATTATTTGTCTACGCCGGAAGGAGAGACCATCTTTAGCAAAACCTTGGAAGAACACAATACAGCCAAAGCAGAATACTTAAAATAAAATGCAAAATTTAAAAGGAAAAAAAATCGCCATAATTACGGCTTTTCGGGATTTTCGGGACGAAGAGTATTTTGTTCCCAAAGAAGTTTTGGAAATGGCTGGTGTCGAAGTTAAAACTTTCAGCACTAAAACAGGGAAAGCAATTGGAGCAGATGGGGGAGAGGCAGAAGTTGACTTTTTGATTAAAGATTTAGATCCGGTCGACTTTAACGCGGTAGTTTTTATCGGTGGTCCCGGTTGCCTTGAAGCGCTTGATAATGAAGAATCTTATCGGATAGCTAAAGAAACAGTTTCTCAAAATAAAATTTTGGCTTCAATTTGTATCTCGCCAGTAATTTTAGCCAAGGCTGGAGTTTTGGAAGGGAAAAAAGCCACTGTCTGGAGCTCGCCAATGGATAGAGGACCAGTCAAAATTTTACAAGATAATGGTGTAATTTACCAAGATGAAGCAGTGGTAGTTGATGGGAAAATTATTACTGGATCAGGACCTGCCGCTGCCCGAGAATTTGGAATGAAAATTGTTGAGGCCTTGACAGGTTTCTGAGCATAATATAAACTAAAACCATCCGCAGACAGCGGGCAGCCATAAGACCCGCCGAGGATGAATCAGCGTATTAGCTTTTTAGCTAATTAGCTTGTTAGTCTGCGGGAAACGCAGATTTTTTTATTCTATGGCTTTAACCAAAGCTCAGAAACAAAAAATTATCGCAGATTTAAAAGATAAAATTGCTAAACAAAAAGCAATGGTTTTGATTGGGATTACCGGCTTAAAGGTAAAAGATATTTCCGACTTAAGAAAGAAATTAAAGACAGAAGAGGGGAATTTGAAAGTGGTTAAAAAAACCTTAATAGAAAAAGCTTTCAAGGAAAACAATTTAGAATTTGATAAAAATAAATACAAAGAAGAAATCGCCTTAGTCCTCGGCTTTAAAGATGAAATCTTGCCGGCCAAAACCGTTTATCAGTTTGGCCTCGCAAATGAAAAATTGAAGATTTTAGGCGGATTTCTTGAAGGAAAATTTAAAGAGGCAGAAGAAATTATTGCTTTAGCCCAGCTTCCGACAAAAGAAGGGCTTTTGGCAAAACTGGTTGGCAGCATAGCTTCGCCAATTTCGGGATTAATCAATGTTTTACAAGGAAATATTAAAGGTCTGATAACTGTTTTGGCAAGAGCCAAAACATAAATTTCTAATTACTAATTTCTAATAAAAATATGGCAGAAGAAACAAAAGAAATAAAAGGAGAAAAAGAAGAAAAGGTAGATGTGCCGGAGAAATTCAAAAAACTGGTTGAAGAGATTGAAAAAATGTCTGTTTTGGATTTGGCTAAATTAGTTAAGGTTCTGGAAAAGAAATTCGGAGTATCGTCCGCAGCCCCTGTAGTCCAGGCCGCAGCCCCTGTTGCCGGCGCTCCGGGAGATGCTTCCGTAGAAGAAAAGAGCGAGTTTAATGTTGTTTTAACCGCAGTGGGAGACAAAAAGATTGAAGTGATCAAGACTGTCAGAGATGCCACACAAAAAGGGCTGAAAGAAGCCAAAGATCTGGTTGACGCTGCAGCTACCGGCCCCCAGGTTGTCAAAGAAAATGCCAAGAAAGAAGAAGCCGAGGACTTAAAGAAGAAACTTGAGACAGCCGGAGCTAAAGTAGAACTTAAATAGCCGAGCCGCAGCGAAGGGTGGAAAAGAGAATTTATTCTCTTTGACTAGATATTTTGTATACTTTTAATCCGTTCAAGAGCCAGATTGTTTTGCCGTCTTCTGAAACCGCAAAATCCAAAAGGTTGTCAAATTTTTCGCTTTGGTATTGTTTGATAATCCGGCCGGATTTATCTGAAATGATTACTCTTTTTTGCCCTTGTTCTAAAATATAAAGATAGGGATGCTGAAAAGTCGTGAAAATTTTTGAGAAATTTTCTGGATAAGGAAAAATTTCCAGAGATATGGTTTGTTGAAGCCGTCCGGTATAGTATCTCTCAACTGCGTTTTTATTGGTTAAAATCCAGATTGAACCGTCTACTGCCATTGATTTAAAATCAAGGGCAGTTTTTATTTCAGGAGTTAGCCAGGGTTCGGGAGTTCCCCAGGGCGAAGAAAATAAATTTTCTTCTTCCTCCTTCGCTGTTGCTCGGGAGTTTAATTCAGAGACAAGAGGATACTTGATAATTGAATTATTTTCAGCGTCTAAAAAGTAAAGATGAGACCGGTAAGAAACAAGGCTCATAAAGTCAAATTTGCCTTCAGGATAGGGATTTTCAAGAGAGACAGGTTCGTTGAATTTGCCGTCCTGAAAATTAACTATTTGGTTCGGCTTTGAGAAAAAAATAATCGAACTTGAGAGAGGAACGGCCAAACTGATTTTTTTATTTATTTCCATAATTTCTCCTTTGCCTTCCTGATTTAACTCAAATATGTTTTCTGAATAGGGAGTGAAAAAGTAGATTTTATCTTTAAAAGAAATTAGTTTTTGGGGAATGAATTCTTTCGCTTTGAATTCAAAAATTGGCTCCGGTTCTGAAATTTTTACCAATTTATTTAACTGCTCAAGGTTTTCTGAAACAGCCTTTTTCAAGTCCAAAAGCTGGGTGGCAACAATGGAAGGGAGATTTGAAGATACATTAACCAATGGAGAAATTTCATCCCAGACTTCCTTGTACAATCTGTTGGCGTTTTTTTTAGCCTGGGGATTGTACTCGGCTAAAATTAAATAAGATTCTGCTTGGCTTATTTTTTCCTGAATCTGATTTATCTGGATTTGATAAGTTTTTATCTTTTCTTCCTCTCTTTTTTCAAAAATGAAAAATCCTATAACCAAAAGCAGGATTAGAGCCAAAACGAGAATTACTTTCCTTTTTAATTTATCGGGGAATTTATAAGAAATCAGAGCACATAATTTTTTTATGTGCTCGACCGAGCACAAAACTTTGTTTTGTGCTCTGGTTTTTAATTTATTGAGAAGAGAACTTAGTTCTCTTCTTAACCCTCGTTTCCACAAGTAGAAGCTCGGTAATTGAATTTTCGGAATTTGAAAGTTTTTAATTATTTTAACAAGAGGATTAAAAACTTCTTTAAAGGAAAATATTTTCAAAACTTTTTTTCCGCTAAGCGTTTCCTTTTCTTTTGGCGCCGCTTCTTTGCTCAAAACCATTAAAAGACAGATTCCCGAAATCTTTGTTAGTTGTTCTTTTTTGTCGTTTAAAACATCTTTGAATTTTTTTATTCCTTCCGGAAGCAAATCAGACAGCGATTTTCTGGCGATTTCATTTAACAAATTTTCTTTTAGAAAAGCGTCATAGACCTCTTTGCTTAAAACCAAAATAATATCGTTCTCTGCTAGTTTTCCGGAAACAATATTGCCGAATATCTTTAAGGGATAGGGTTCAATGTCGTCAAATTTTAATTTCTGGTCAATATCAATTATTTGACCTTTTCTTATCAAGAATATTTTTAAATCCCCGACCTTGGTGAAGTTCAATTCAAAATCTTTTAGAGAGATTACGGCAAAACTTAAATTCCCCAGCCAGCTGACATCTCCTTGTTTGGCGATTTTTTCCAGGTGTTCGTTGGCGATTCTGAGAGTATCTCTGAGCGATTTTTCGGGAGCCGAGGAAACTGTTTTGTAGTATTTTTCTTTTATTTTTTGCGTCAGGACGTCTAAAAATCTGATGTTTTGGGGCAGAACATTCTTTAAAAGACCGACCATATACAAACCGCCCATTCTCTTTTCGTAGATGTTTTTTGGCTCAAAACAGAAACTGTCAAAAATCAAATCTTCCTTAGCTTTCGGATTAAAGTGAAATTCAAAAATTTGAGGCATGATATTTTTATTTTAAGATTTTTTCCAGAAAACTACAAATAGTTGACTTTTTAAGTATTTACATTAAAATATTAATCAGATTTTATTTAATACGGGCACTTGGCGCAGCGGTTAGCGCGTTCGTTTCACATGCGAAAGGTCAGAGGTTCAAATCCTCTAGTGCCCACTTATGTTAAGATTTGAAGTTATTGCGGCAATGATACTGGCTGTTTTCGCCGTGTTTTATGTTCTGAATAATGTTGCGCCGCATATTTTGCCGGCCTCCATATTGGAGCAAATTCCTTTTTAGGCGAAGAGGACTTTGCCCTCTTCTTAACCTTCGTCCGCCTTGGGCGGACTCGGTAGATGATTTTTTTCAGAAGAAAAAAAGAACAAAAACAGGGCGAAGAGGATAAATCCTCTTCTTCCCCCTTCGCTAAAGCTCGGGAAGCCAAAGAAAAGGCAAGAGCCCATATTTTCGTTTTTGGAAGAGTCCAGGGTGTTTTATTTCGGGAAAATACCAAAAAGAAAGCTGAAAAACTGGGGATCTCGGGTTGGGTTAAAAACCTTAGGGATGGCCGCGTAGAAGCGGTTTTTGAGGGAAACAAGCCAAGTGTCGAGGAAACGGTTAATTGGGCCCGTAAAGGTCCAATTTGGGCTAAAGTAGACGATTTTAGCGTGGTTTGGGAGGATTGCCGGGACGAATTTAAAAATTTTGAAATCAGGTACGATTTGTAGTAAATTTAAATAAAATCCGCTTTTTTAACAAATTTATAAGGAAAGGAGGTGATAAAGGATGGAACGAGTAATGGTAATAGTAAACCCGAAATCTGGCATGGGTAAGGGAGCAAGATGCGCTGAAGAGATTCGGCGGATTAAAGAAAAGGTTTTAAAAACCGCCGGAAAAGAGCTAGACCTAGTTAAGAGTGTTGCCGAAGGAGAAAACAGCATCCAAGAACTAATCAGACGGGCCAAAGAAGAAAACCGCAAAGAGGTCATCGTTGTTGGCGGAGATGGCGCGGTTAATGCCGCAGCCAACATTCTGTGCGGGAGCAACATTAGCCTGGGTATTATTCCGGCCGGAGTGGGCAATGACCTGTCAAAAGGTTTGTTGATCCCTCAGAGTACCAAAGCTGCCTTGGATGTTGCTCTTTTTGGCAAGGAAATCAGAATAGACCTGGGATTGCTTGATGATAAACTGGTCTTTGTCAACGTGGTCAGCTTCGGCTTTGACGCCAGGATTGTTCAGGACATCCCCACCCTTAAAGAGAAGTATCGTTTCTTGTCCGGAGAATGGCTCTATCTGGTTTTTTTATTACGAGAACTGTCCCGTCGCATCGAATATCCGAGGATAAGCGTTTTCTCAGAAGACGGAACTCGCCCTCCAGTAAAGAAATTGGAAAACAACACTTTGGCGCTAGTGATCAGCAACGGACCCCAGTACGGCGGGAAGTTCAAGATTTGGCCCGGCGCCAGTTTAACCGACGGCCTGCTCAATGTTTGCTGGATTGCCAAAATGGACAAGCCGAGAATTCTGTGGAATCTCATTAAATTTCTCCGCGGCGTTCATGACAGCCTTCCCGAGGTGGATATGTTTACCACTGACTCCCTTCTGGTTTCTTCTCTAACCGAACTTACTTGCCAGATTGACGGAGAACCCTACCAAAGCAAAAAAGAGTACAAAATCTCCATCTTACCCAGGGCGCTCAAAGTGAGAGTGCCCAGAATCCCGGAAGTTCCAATCGTTTAACAAATGGATTTCCGGGGTTTATTTTTGCAAAAACACTGAAAAAATGACAAAATAAAAAATTGAGAATGATTGAATTTAAGATTCTTAAAAAGTCAAAAAAGAGCAAAGCAAGATTAGGACTGTTGAGAACAGAGCACGGCGTTATTGAAACGCCTTGTTTGGTGCCTGTAGCAACGCAAGCGGTTGTTAAAACTTTAACTTCAAAAGAAGTGAAAGAAACAAAAAGCCAGATTTTAATTTGTAATACCTTTCACTTGCATTTGAAACCGGGAGAGGATTTGGTTAAAAAAGCCGGCGGACTTCATCAATTTATGAATTGGAAAGGACCATTAATGACGGATTCTGGCGGTTTCCAGGTTTTCAGTTTGGGTTTTGGCAAGGATTTTGGCATGGGGAAAATATTAAAAACAAAAAGCGCCAATGAAATTGAATACGGTCAGCAGCCAAAACTTTTGAAAATTACCCAGGATGGCGTTTATTTCCGCTCTTTTTTAGACGGCAAAAAAGTGTTTTTAGGCCCCAGAGAATCAACTAAGATTCAGGAGAAATTAGGAGCTGACATTATTTTTGCTTTTGACGAATGCACTTCTCCAATTGCAAATTACGAGTATACAAGAAAGTCCTTACAAAAAACTCACTGTTGGGCAGAAATTTGTTTAAAAGAGAAAAGATCTAATCAGGTTCTTTTTGGCATTGTTCAAGGCGGCAGATACAAAGATTTAAGAATTGAAAGCGCCAAGTTTACCGGCTCCCTTGATTTTGACGGGTTTGGAATTGGTGGAGAATTCGGCGACAACAAAAAGAAAATGCTGGAAATGTTAAATTGGGTGATTAAAGAATTGCCGGAAGAAAAGCCCAGGCATCTTTTGGGAATTGGTTATCTGGAAGATATCCCAAAAATCATTGAGAGGGGAGTGGATTTGTTTGATTGCAATGTACCAACGCACTATGCGAGACGCGGTATTGCTTTCGCCTCCGAGGGGAAATTGGACTTAGGGAAAATTAACTTTCTGGAAGACGAAACCCCGCTTGATAAAAAATGCTCCTGTTTTGTTTGTCGGAACTACAAAAGGAATTATATTTGTCATCTTTTCCGGGCAAAAGAAATAACTGCCTTAAAATTGTTAACTTTCCACAATCTCTATTTTTTCAATAATTTTATAGAGAATATAAGAAAGAAAATAAAACAAGGCAAAATTTAAATTAAAGATTGACGATAAACAAAACCGAGCACATAATTTATGTGCTCGGTTTGCTTCAGGATTATCTGCTGAAATCTCTTTTGGGTCTTCTTTTTGCCCAGCACTCTTTGCAGTAAATAGGTCTGTCTTGAGCTGGTTCAAAAGGAAGTTCAGTGATTGCTACCCCGCAGTCTGCGCATTTCCAATCGCCCTTGACTGTTTCTCGGGGCTTGAATCCTCTGTCTGAATCGAACGCCATGTTATTTATGTTTTAACGAATAAAAAATAAAAACGACCTTGGAACTCTAAGCCGCTATACTTAATACGAACTTTAATTTTTCGGCGAAGAGAACTTCGTCCTCTTCTTCACCTTCGCTTCCGCTTCGCGGAAGCTCGGTACTTAAAGACTACTTAAGCTAATTCGACTTATCGTCTGATGCTGATTATACACCACCCATAAATAATGTCAAGATTTAGCTTGACATTAAAAATGGGGGGGGTTAAATTGAAGATGGCAGCTCAAAGGTCGCAACTTTTTACTAATAAAACACTTTAAAAGACATGGCAACACAAGTAATTAAAAAAGACGGGACAAAACAGCCTTTTGATGCTGAAAAAATTAAAAACGCAATCGCAGCTGCTGCCGTTAGAACCGATCTTTCGGAAGAAAGAAAAAGAGAGGTAGTAGAACGGGTAGCAGCTAAAGTAATTCAGATGGCAGAAGAAAAAGAGGAAATAGCAACCTCGGAAATCAGAGAAAACATTCTCAGCGAGTTAGACGATGTTGAACCAGCTGTTTCTGAAGCCTGGAGAAAGTACGAAGAGGAGAATAAAAGCGCTTAGAATTGATTTAATTGACTAGAAAAAGCGTCCCGCTTTCAGCGGGACGCTTTTAGTTTGCTTGATTTTTTTTCTGAACTTGTATAAACTAAAATATTTAATACTATAGTACCTTGGACAAAAGGAGGGCAAATGGCTAAAAGGTGTCGACCAGATAAATGGAGGAACCATGACAAGAAAGAAAAACTGAAGCAAAAAATACCAAATCATAACGGGAAAGGCCCTAACAATATCAAGCAAACTAACCCTGCCGTTTAATCGGTGGGGAAAAGGGGAGAGCGCGTTGCGTTCCTCCCCTTATTATTTTTTAAATAGAGACAAAACCTCTCAAAAATGGCAAAATTAAATAATGAAAAATAAAACGTTTTTTGACGTAGCGGTAATCGGCGGCGGGCCGGCCGGTCTGATGGCTGCCGGCCGGGCTGGCGAATTGGGGGCAAAAGTTATTCTATTGGAAAAAAACGCGGCTTTGGCTAGGAAACTTTTACTTACGGGCAAGGGCAGAAGCAACATTACCCGGGCCGAATTCAATCCCAGAGAACTTGTTAAAAAATATGGCAGAGAGGGCAACTTTCTTTTGTATCCTTTGTCAATTTTTGGCGTCAAAGAAACAATTGATTTTTTTGAGAGAAGGGGACTGGCTACAAAAGTTGAACGCGGCAAAAGAATATTCCCCCAAAGCGACAGCTCTCAAGACGTTTTGAGAGTTTTGATTGGTTATCTGAGAAAGAGCGGAGTTCAAAGAAGACAAGTCTTCTTCTCTCCCCTTCGCTGTCGCTCGGGAGTGGGAATAATGACAAATTCCGAAGTAAAAAAGATTGTTAAAGATAAAAACAGAATAGCAAAAATTATTTTAAGCAGCGGCGAAGAAATTTTGGCAAAAAACTATATTATTTGTACCGGCGGAAAATCATATCCCTGTACCGGCTCCACCGGCGACGGCTATAAATGGTTGGAAGAACTAGGTCACAAAATTAATAAATTAAGACCGGCTTTGGTTCCTCTAAAAATAAAAGAGAACTGGCCTAAAATAGCACAGGGTTTAAGTTTAAAAAACGTTGAATTGACGGTTTTCCGAGATAACAAAAAACAGGATTCCCGCTTTGGCGAAATGTTATTTACCCATTTTGGCGTTTCGGGTCCAATAGTTCTGGATTTAAGCGGGAAAATCGGCCAACTTCTGGAAAGGGGAGAGGTAAAATTAGTTTTGGATTTGAAGCCGGCTCTGGATTTCCAAACTCTTGATAAGCGGCTTCGGTCGGATTTTTCAAAATACAGCCGAAAATTATTCAAAAACTCTTTATCGGATTTGCTGCCTCAAAAATTAATTCCCGTAATAATTGAATTGTCTGGCATTAACCCGGAGAAAAAAGTAAATGAAATCACAAGGGAAGAAAGGCAAAAATTAGTTAAATTATTAAAAGGGTTGGAAATGACAGTTTCTTCCTTACTGGGTTTTGAAACGGCGATTGTCACTTCTGGCGGCGTTTCTTTGAAAGAAATTGATTCAAAAACAATGAAATCAAAATTGGTTGAAAACCTTTTTTTAGCCGGCGAAATTATTGATTTGCACGGTCTGACCGGCGGCTATAATCTTCAGCTTTGTTGGAGCACAGGCTATTTAGCCGGTCAATCCGCCGTTAAGTTCTGACAAACAAAACCGAGCACATAATTTATGTGCTCGGTTTGCTTTAGGATTATCTGCTGAAATCTCTTTTTGGTCTTCTTTTTGTCCAGCACTCTTTGCAGTAAATAGGTCTGTCTGCAGCTGGTTCAAAAGGAAGTTCAGTGATTTCTACCCCGCAGTCTGAGCATTTCCAATTGCCCTTGATTGTTTCTCGGGGCGTAAATCCTCTATCTGAATCGTATGCCATGTTAATTCTATTTAATTTGTTAATAAAAAAGCGACCTTGAAACTCTAAGCCGCTACACTTAACTACTACTTTAAATTTTACTTAAAGCTTACTTAAGCTACTTCGACTTATCGTCTGGTAGTATTATATACCACCCATAAATAATGTCAACGTTCCCAATAGACAAACCCCTGGGAATCTGCCAAAATGAAGTTAGATTAATATGAAAAAACCAATCTCAAAATATAATTTAAGAAATAGAAGGCGATACAATCTCGCCACCCGTTTAGAACACAGGCGAAATAAAGAAAAAGGTGAAAGAAAATGACCCATTCGATAAACTCAGGGTCATGGTGAGCGATGTCGAACCATGAAAAAATCTTTTGATAAAGAATCATACAAAAATCTAGGGATTAATGAATTGATTCTCTTGGGAATATACTCAGCAGTTAACAATGGGGAAAAATGTACGCTTGGAAGATTAGTTAAAGAAAGTTTTAATTTATTTCCGGAAGCATTTTGTTTTTCTCAATATCCCGAATGGCCGGACTCTCGGAAGCTCGACCGTCCTCTTAGAACCCTTCGAAAAAGAAAATTAATTACCGGCGACCCCAAAACTTCCTTTTCTCTGACCAAACTCGGCAAGACAATCGCCCTGGAAACTTCCAGAACCTTCAGACAGCGGAAATTGTTTAAATGAAAAAAAGTGCTAAAATATAATAAAATATAAAAAACAAACAAAAAAGGAGGGAAAGAGCCGTGGCTCGAATAGCTGTTTGTAATCTTTCAGAGAGAGAACTAAAAGATACGGAGAAAATCGATGTGATTGCCAGAGTGGTCATTAGAGCAATATTAAGCATCCCTAGGATAGAATTAAAAAAAGAAGATATTTCCTTCACTTTTCCTCGAGATTTCACTGGGAAATCAGAAGAGGTTTCAGTGGTAATCACTGAGGCGTCATTTTTCAGAGAGAAAGTGAATTCTCAGATCCGGCAGGTCTTATGTCGGCGAGTGATAGAAGCTCTTCAACCGGTTTTGAGAAGAGAGGCCAGAAACATCTCAGTCGAGATAAAAAGGCCAAAATGAAGGTTCTCAATGAGGCGATGTTCTTTAGGGCGGGTATTAGCTGAGGTCAATACCCGCTTTTCTTTTAGAAATTATGGTAGACAAACCATCCAAAAAATGGCAAAATTAAATAATGAAAAAACCTCTCAAAAATACAATCAACAAAGTTAATTATGAGAATCTTGTCTAGTATATATTCGTCATTTTTATCCATAATTTCAAAACTGTTCTGGCTGTTTGAGTTATTTTTGTTTTTAAGATTGTTGCTTAAATTTTTGGGAGCCAATTCTCAAACTCTGGTCGTTAGTCTTGTTTATGAACGTAGCGATGTTGTAATTGCGCCTTTCAGTTTTATTTTCCGCGATATTTACTGGAAAGGTCATTTGGTTGAAATGTCTGTTATCTCTGCCATTGTTGGCTATGCCATTGCGGCATTTATCGTTTTTAAGATCCTTCGACTATTTTCCAGAGATTAAAAGAGACAAAAAATGAAACTCAAAAACCTACCAAAAACTTGACAAATTTGTATCATTTTGGTAAATTAGCATAAAAGACTAATTATATGAAATGGATAGATTTTGAGAGGGAAATAAAGGCAAAAAACATCATGCTATTTACTCCGCTTGATGTTCAAAGATTTTTAGGTAGAACAAAAATTGCTACCCGGTTTTTAATTCACCGCCTTAAAAAACAGGGATACATCATTAGTCTCAAGCGGGGACTTTATCAATTATCTGATACACATGTCTCGGATCTTTATTTGGCAAATAAATTATATGAGCCTTCGTATGTTTCTTTGGAGTTTGCGCTTTCTTATCACCGTGTAATTCCGGAAACAGTTTATGGAATCACTTCCGTGACAACAAAAGCGACTCGCCGTTTTTCGGCATTAGGAAAATCATTTACTTATCGCAGTATAAAAAAAGACGCCTTCACCGGTTATGTTTCAAAAAAGGAGGGTAATTATAATTATTTAATCGCCGAGCCAGAAAAAGCCTTTGTTGACTTAAATTATTTTAGACTAATCAATAAACAAAAGCCTCTTAGCCGTTTTAATAAAGAGAGGATCAACGCATTAAAAGCGCTTCGTTACGCTAAATTATTTAATAATAAATTAATTAGTATCATAAAAACTACACTTCAATGATTGCCCAAGAAACAATTCAAAAATTAGCTACACAGCAACAAACCAGCGAATTCCCAAATATTATTCGCGAATATTTTCAACATCTCTTTCTGTCTCAAATTTACAGAATAGAGGGGGTCGAAAATATTCTTTTTAAAGGTGGTACAGCGCTAAGAACCATTTATGGCAGCCCGCGTTTTTCAGAAGATTTAGATTTTTCAATTTTTAATGTTGAACTATACCAACAAAAAGATTTTATTGAAAATATATTTGCCGAGGTTTTGGTTGAGATTGAAAGAATTGGCATTAAGGTAGAACTTGGACCAAAACCGGGTTCAACGAGAGAAGGATACTATGGCGATGCCACATTTAAAATTTATGATTATCCTTCTGTTGCAGTATCGATCAATGTTTCTTCGCGGAACGGCCAGAATATTAAAGGAGAAGTCGATAGTATTCCTAATGATTTTGTTCCTACTTATAACGTTTTCCATCTACCGCAAGAGAAGCTGGTTGAGGAGAAAATAGATGCATTATTAGAGCGAAAAAAAGCTCGCGATTTTTATGATTTATATTTTATTATGCGGAAAGGTATTCTGACATTAGAACAGAAGAAGCGATTAAATAGTTCGAAAGATGAAATTATAAAAAATGCAGATAATGTAAATTTCAGCAGTGAATTAGCTGCACTCTTGCCTCAAGACCAACAAGCAATTATAAAAGATTTCAAAAATAATCTTTTCAACGAACTCAACCGTCAACTTAGCGGAATATAGACATGAAAATCAGAGATTTGTCCAAAATTGAACGCCCCCGCGAAAAACTTATCGCCATTGGGGTGGTGGGCTCGACAAATGGAAGTGATTTACCGGCTATTGTTAAAAGTATTAAAAAAGGAAAATTAAAAGGCCTGGCCAGGATAGCTGTAATAATCTCTGATAAAAAAGATTCGGGAATTTTAAAAAAAGCGAAACATTATAAAATAGAACATTATTATCTTGACCCCAAAGGGATGGAAAGAACTGATTATGATAAGAAAATTGCTGAAAAATTAGATAAATACAACGTTCAACTGATAGCCTTGATCGGTTATATGAGATTATTTAGTAGCTGGTTTGTAAAAAGATATAAAAATAAAATAATGAATGTCCATCCTTCCTTATTGCCTTCTTTTCCTGGTATTGATAGAAGCGTCCATAAAGCTGTATTGGATTACGGATGTAAGGTTTCCGGTTGCACATTATTCTTTATAGCCGAAAGTAAAGATACCGGCCCAATAATAATGCAAAAAGCCGTTCCGGTTTATGAAGATGATAGTATTAATACTTTAAGGAAAAGAGTGCAGAAAGCAGAACAGGAGATTTATCCAGAGGCAATAAAATTATACGCCCTGGGAAAATTAAAAATAAAGACATAAAACTCAAGAACCTTCCCAAAACCGAACGCCCCCGCGAAAAACTTATCGCCAAAGATTCAGAAAATCTAAAGGTTGACTTTTATAAGCTTCTTTTGTATTATTTCAATAATGGGACATATATGTCCCATAAATGAATTTATTATGAAGAGAAAAAATAACCACAAACTTAACATTATCAGCGTGCAAAGATTTATTAGAGAAAAATCAAAATACATTTTTACGCCTTTAGATTTACAGAGATATTTTAAGGTCAATTACGATACCGCCAGAAAATTCATTTTAAGAGGCATTAATAAAAATATATATCTCAAATTTAAAAGGGGACTTTATTCTTTAGCCGAGACGCCGCCGAATAATTATTTGATTGCCAATCGTCTTTACGAGCCATCTTATATTTCTTTTGACACCGCTCTTTCGTATTATGGCATTATTCCCGAAACCGTTTATTCAATCACTTCGGCAACCACTAAAACAACCCGTCGTTTTGTCGCCGGAGGAATAGAGTATACCTATCAAAAACTCAGAAAGGAATTTTTTACTGGTTATCGAGCCGTTAAATATCAGGGAGAAACGGTTTTATTGGCCGAACCGGGAAAAGCATTGGCCGACTATTTATATTTTATTGAGTTGAAAAAACGAAACCTTTCGTATGAAAGATTAAATTTAAAAAAAATACAAAAAAGCAAATTAACGGCCTATGTAAAATTATTCAAACGTCCAAAAATGAATAATTTGATTAAAAATATTTATGCTCAGTCTCGAAAACCTCAAAGAGTTTACTAATAAAGGCCAAACAAGGTTGGAAAATATCATTCGCGAATATATTCAGCACTTGTTTTTGTCATCTCTTTATAAAATAAAAGGTTCGGAAAAGCTGCTTTTTAAGGGCGGTACAGCCCTTAAAATTATTTATGGCAGCCCGCGTTTTTCCGAAGATTTAGATTTTGATGGGCAAAATATCTATCAAACCAAAGTAATTGATGATTTATTTATTGAAACGATTTCAGAGATAGAAAAAATTGGCATTGAAATTAGTTTTAAAGAAGCAAAAAAGACCACCGGCGGCTATTTGGGAATAATCTGTTATCGTCTTTATGATATTTCAGAAGAAATGAAGTTTGAGGTTTCTTTAAGAAATGGCAAAAAAGCCGATTACGAGATGGCGACTATTGTTAACGACTATCTGCCAGCGTATTCCATCATCCATTCGCCTGCCGAAAGGATAGTTAATGGAAAGATAGAAGCTTTGTTGGACAGGGGAAAACCAAGAGATTACTATGATATTTATTTTATTTTGCGTCATCCGGGACTTCGCAGGGCCATCAATAAAAATCAATTAAAGAGGATAGAACAAAATTTAAATAAAACAGAAGTCAATTTTAAAAGAGAGTTGTCGGTTTTACTGCCGGTAAGCCACCAGATGATTTTAAAAGATTTTAAAAAAATCCTGACAAGAGAAATTAAAAAATATCTATAAAAAAAGATAAATATGCAACTTAAAAGTTTGCCCAAAACCGAACGACCAAGGGAAAAATTAATCCAAAAAGGCACCCAAAATTTAAAAGATGAGGAGCTTTTGGCTATTCTTTTAAGAACCGGCAG
>Ga0210017_1001027_pt1 | contig 24269 bp, 22 predicted proteins | sample CryGeyCG2014_020_FD_183966 | JGI IMG/M metagenome (GOLD analysis project Ga0210017, IMG submission 183966) | Groundwater microbial communities from aquifer - Crystal Geyser CG08_land_8/20/14_0.20 (SPAdes) (version 2) | ecosystem: Environmental > Aquatic > Deep subsurface > Groundwater | place... | reverse complement strand
GTTGCTCTTGGTTGAGCTGTGTGTAGCGCTTCATCCGTGCTCCTTTGACTTGGTCGTTTAAGTGGCTCCGATGCTACCGCAGCTCGCCACCTAAATTCACTTACAAAAGTTGCACTTCAGAGTTGAACCCAGATGCCTTATCTGGTTGGATGAGCGGATGATCAGCTTCACCAGCGCGCAACTCACTGCCTGGATAGCCACCCTGATCTATCCTTTGGCGCGCATTCTGGCGCTGATTGCCAGCTCGCCGTTGCTCGGCAACCGCCAGGTGCCGGCGCGCATCAAGCTCGGCTTGGGCATCATGTTGACTTTCATCATCGCCCCCACACTGAATATGCAAGCCCTGCCCGACCCGGCTTCGGCGCAGGGATTGCTGATCCTGGCGCAACAGATCGTGGCTGGCCTGATGATGGGATTTTCGATTCGCCTGATCTTCTCCGCCATCGAAATGGCGGGTGACATCGCGGGCATGCAGATGGGCCTCGGCTTCGCCAATTTCTTCGACCCGCAGAACGCCGGCTTCACCCCGCTCCTCGCCCAGTTTCTCGGCATCCTGGTGGCGCTGGCGTTTGTGGCGATGGATTTGCATTTACAGATGCTGGCGGCGTTGGCGGACAGCTTCCAATCATTCCCGATCAGCGGCGCGCCGCTCACGGCGGGCGCATTCCGTACCGTCGCGGAATGGGGCGGCATTCTGTTCGCCTACGCCCTACAGTTGTCGCTGCCCCTGATCGCCGCCCTGCTCACCACCAATCTGGCGCTCGGTATCCTCACCCGCAGCGCGCCGCAACTCAACATCTTCGCGGTCGGCTTCCCGATCACGCTGGCAGTCGGTTTCGGCGCGCTGGCGCTGGTCGTCCCCTTCATCGCCCCCCTGTTGAGCCTTGCCTTCCAGCAAGCGCTCGAAACCGTGGGGCGCGTCATGCAACAACTGGGCGGTTATTAAAACCGGCGCAAGGTCGCGATAAAGCGAGGGAGGAGACTGTTAGAGTGCCGGCCATGAGGGTCGGCTTGCGGCTATAGAAGACGTTAGTGGTGATACTTGAGAACTTCCGCTTTGGTTAAGGGTTGTCGGACGTCAGCCCTTAACCTGAACTGTCAGATAGAACAACAGTGGGTGATGTCTGCTTTACACAGAATTTCGGACGCTCTCTGTCAGGGGCGATTCACTTAGCTTGCCCGCAAGTACCTCATATGGACCCAAATGAACCCGCATCAGACTTTTCCAGAGCTTGCCGTGGTTGGGGACGAAGAAGTGCAGCAGTTCGTGCACGATGACGTAGTCCCATACCTCGGCGTCCAGGCGCAGTAATTCCTCATTGAAATTCAGGTGGCCCGCCGTGGAACAAGAGGCCCACTTTTTGTTCATGTGGCGAATACCCAACCAGACGACCTTCACGTCCAGCTTTTCTGCCCAGTACCGTACGCGCTGCTTGAATGCACGCTTGCTGTCCGTGGTGCCCATCGCCTAAATCCTGTCCGCCCGTTCCAGCAGAGAAAACAGTCCATCCACGAGTTCAGTGACATGGTCCAGATCATCGGTCTCGGCGATGATCGCGAAGGTGACCTGTTTGCGGAGTTCGCGAAGTGCGTTTTCGCTTTGTTTCCAGTTGGGCGAGTACGCGAATGCCTGACGAATCTTCCGGCTGACCACCTCCGCATTCGGAATTTTCGCGTCGAGCAAGCTGCGATAGACGAAATAGGTCAACCCATCGAACGACTTCTCCGCCTGTTCTTTTTTGCGAACCTCGTTCGTTTCCACTTCCTTCAGCAACGCCTCCAGCGCCTCGGCAGTGCTGACCTGCCGGTCTTCGAAGCTCTCCTGCACCGCCCTGGCCCGCTCCGCCATGGCGATGAGGTAAGGGTCATCGCTGCTTTCCTCGGCCAGTTTTTCAATGCTTTTGATCAGGTTGATGACTTTGGTGCCATCCCCGCCGCTCTTGTTCTTGATCAGCTCGATGGTATTGCCATCGATCGCGAGAATCTCACCCAGACCGCCCACGCCATAACTGCCGACCTGCTGCTGCACCAGATGGTTGGTCTTGGCCTGAAACTCGCGGTCAACCATCACGGTTCGGGTGTAGGCCTTGCGGACGATCTGATAGATGGCCGACAGCGTTCCATAGTTGGCAATGAACGGGCGCAGGAAAGCATCGGGCGAGATGATCTCGTAGAGCATCTCGATTTCCTTGTACTCCTTGAACAATTCCTTGCGTCGCTCCGGGTCGCGGAAATGCTCAATGAGGGTGTCCACATCCATGTCGTTGAAGTTGCGCTCGATTAAACCGAGATACTCCGGCGCCTTCGACTCCATCTTGTTTTTGAAGAGCACTTTGAGCAGCTTCAGGTCCTTGACAATGGCGTTGATCTCGTCGCTGTCGAAGGCCAGCGCCTTTTCCAGCTTGTCGAAAATGCCGACGAAATCCAGCACGAAGCCGTGCGGCTTCACCATCGCCTGCGCCTCGTTCTCATAGGGGCGGTTCACCCGGGCGATGGCCTGCAGCAGCGTGTGGTCGCGCATCGGCTTGTCGAGATACATGGCGTAGAGCACCGGCGCATCGAAGCCGGTGAGCAGCTTCTCGGTGACGATGAGAATTTTCGGCATCTGGTCAAGCTTGCCGAAACTCTTGCGGATCTGCCGCTCCTTCTTCGGGTCGAGGTGAAATTCCTTGAGCAATTTGGAGTCGTTGTTGCTGCCGGTGTAGACGACCTCGGAATACTCGGGCGGCAGAAACTGATCGAGCGCGTGCTTGTAATGAGCGCAGGCCTCGCGGTCGACGCTGACGAGGAAGGCCTTGTAGCCGAGCGGCTCGACGTTCTCGCGGTAATGATTGGCGACGAACTGCGCCACCTGCTGAATCCGCTCCTTGCCCTTGAGGAAGTTCTTCAGGTTCACCGCCCGATCGAGGATCTTGTTCAGCTCCTCGATGTCGGCCACGCCCTCGGCTTCGGCCAGCGACAGGAACTCCTTGTCCAGCGTCTCGTGCGGCACCAGCATTTCGTTGGGGGCGAGCTGGTAGTAAAGCGGCAGCGTGGTGCCATCCTCGATGCTGTCGGCGATGGAATACTTGTGCAGGTAGCCTTGGTCATCCTCGCAGCCGAAGGTCTTGAAGGTGCCCTTGCCATACACCGTCTTGTCCACCGGGGTGCCGGTGAAGCCGATGAAGGTCGCGTTTGGCAGGCCAGCCATCAGGAAATTACCGAGGTCGCCGCCGGTGGTGCGGTGCGCCTCGTCGATCAGCACGTAGATGTTCCGGCGCGTGTTCAGGTTCGCCGGCATGTCGCGGAACTTGTGGATCATCGTCACGATGATGCCGCGGTAGTCGGCGCGCAGCAGTTGGTTAAGCCGGGCGATGCTGCTGGCGTGCTCCAGGTTGCCCAGGCCCAGCGCGGCCAGGTTCTTCAGCATCTGGTCTTCCAGCTCGTTGCGGTCGATCATCAGCAGCACGGTGGGCTTGTCCGCCTCGCGTGCGCGGAAGAGCCGCTCCGCCGCCTTGATCATGGTGAAGGTCTTGCCGCTGCCCTGGGTGTGCCAGACGAGGCCGCGCGTGCGTCCGGGATCGAGGGCGCGGCTGACGGCTGCCTCCACTGCGCCGGTCTGGTGCTGGCGCAGGATGTACTTGTTCAGCTCCTCGTCCTTCTCGGCAAAGACGATGTAGTCCTTCAGGAAAGCCAGCACCTGCGGGATGGCGCAGAAACTCTTGACCTTGGCCTCCAGCTTGCCAACTGCCTCGTCCTTCCAGTTGAAAATGTTCCGCCGCACCGTGTTCCAGCTCACCCCGTAGCAAAAGCCGATGGCATCGGTGGCGGTGAACAACTGCTGCGACACAAACAGCTCTGGCGTCTCGCGGTGGTAACGGCGGATCTGGTCCACCCCCAGCGCAATCGCCTCGTCCTTGTTGGCGTTCTTGCACTCGATCACCAGCACCGGGATGCCGTTGATGAGAAAGACCACATCCTCCCGCGTGCCGTAGTGGCCGTTGTGAAAGGCCCACTCCTCGGTCACTTCATAAACATTGCGCGCCGGATCGTCGTAATCGATCAGGATCAGGTCGCGCTCGCGCTTTTCCTCGTGGTCGAAATACTTGCCCCGATTGCGCAGGTGCTCGACGAATTCGCGGTTGCCGTAGATGTCAGTGTGGAGGTGGCGGAACTGGCCGAGCAGCGCGCCCTCGGCCTCGGCGTAGCGCGGGTTGAATTCCCGCAGCTTGGCGTCGAGCAGGTCGTCGAAGAACAGCGAGCGGTTTTTGGCGCGGTCGGCGGGCGGCACATCCGGATCAAAGCCGCGCCGCTGCTCGGCTTCCTCGCGGAAAACAAAGGTCCAGCCGATGGCCTCGGCATAGCCGAGGATTCGGGCTTGGACAGTTTTGTGTTCGCCGGGGGTGGGCATGATGATTACGTTGCGGCTTTGGTTGCTGCCCTGCGATTCTTGATGGTCTCGACAATTGCCTTCAGTGCGGCGATGTCGTTACCGAGATCTGTTGCTGTGGGAACCGTAGCCGCTTTTGCCGATGACTGATCATGAGCCGTGACAACATCGCAGCTCCGCTTATGTAGTTTCTCAATCGCCTCGTATTCTGCTCGATCGAAGCCCACAACGTCCTCGAGTGAATCCACACGTATCCAGTCCCGATACCGCTTCACCACTCCGTTGAAGACAACGTCCTGAATGACCCGCTCGAGAGAAGCGCGCAAACGATCATACTGATGCCGCATCTCGGCAATCTCCTTTTCACTAGGATAGGCTGGCCACGCCTTTGCAAGCTTGCTCTGTGCCTGCTCGAGGGCGTTGATTCGCGCTTTGTAACCTTGATGATCCCAAGGAAGGCCGTCGTTCACGCAACCGGGAAACCCACCTCGCCATTCCAAGAACGACATTGAATTCGGAATCGCCGCAGCGTCGATCTCGTCGCAAAGCTGTCCTAAAAACGAGGTGTCGTGTGTAAAGACAATGACCTGACGAATTCTTGCCTCTTCGACCAGCCTGCGTGCAACATTGCGCCGACGCCAGTGGTCTAGTGACGAAACCGGATCGTCGAAGACAATTCCGCATCTGTGGTTCGCGAGAGCCAGCTCCGCAAAGAAGGAACCCAACGCTATCGCGCGCTGCTCACCTTCACTCAGAATTTCGTCGATTCGATTCGTTGTTGGGAGGTCTAGTAGTAGTTGATGGAACATCTTGCCTCGAACACTGCGCTCTTTCAGCTTTGTCTTGATGTGACCGATGCCCAGTGCGGTGAATTCTGCATCGAGAGCCTTCCGGAGTTCGTCGGTAACCGCCACCGTGGCAAACTCTTTTGACTTGTCAGAAATTGGACGGGTCTTCAAGCTCGGCCGGCACTTCTCCAGCGCGGCCTTTTTTTTCATCCGCTCCAGCAATGCAATCACGGCCGCCAAGCTCTTTGCCAAATCCTGCCTCGCAGAAAGCTCGCTCAATTCGCCCTCAAGGCTTTTCCGTTTTTCTTCATCCGATGCTTTAACCAACGCCCGGTGCGTCCAAAGCTGTTGCGCGGCAAGCTGTCGAACTCGTGTCCTCGGGGAATCGCAGAGGACAGGTATTTGGTCCCACTCCGGACTTTGCAAGCAGTCGAGCATTGAAGCTCTTCGTGATTCAACCGACTCTTGAAAATTGGTAATGGCTTGAAGTACCGAGGAATCCAGGTCCTTTAGTTCATCGCTGAGAGCTTCCTCTGGGACAAGCTGCAAATCGGCAGCCTCGATTTTCCCCTTTACCGTTTCGACCCTCTTACGAGCTGCGTCCGCCGTTTTAGCGACATCGTTCTTGATGTACGCGTCAAACCGCTTGAGACGATCAATCCCGGTCTCAGCCAAGTCTTCTTGGCACAGAGGGCAGACTTTGCTGTCTGCTGACGGCGGGAACTCCTCGCCTGGATACGCTGCTTCGGTTGAATAGCGTCTGGCTGCTTCAAAAAGAAGCTTCCAAGCTTGATCTCCAGTCCCGGGAAGCAGTACTTCGCCAGAGCGCAAGGCATCAGCTGCCTTTGTTTCGGCCGCCTCTGCTACTTTCCTTTCTTCGGCAATGGCATGCAGCTTCTCGACTGCTTCGGCACTAACCCATAGCAGAGGTTTAGCCAGCCTATCAGCGTAGGTCTTCAGGCGAATCGCCGAACGTCTGAACTCCTCAGCCTTGACTAAGGGATCGGCCTCCTTGAGGACCGCCTCGAGTTCGGCGGCTCTTTTTGTGTCATCTTCTGTAACGGTTCCAAGAGATGTAATCGCATCAGCGTCTGACTTGACTGAAAGGTATTCAATCATTTCGCCGACTTTCGTTTTCCCGATCAGGTGTCCAAACGGTAGCTTGTCGACATTAATAGCGCCAATATCCGCCTCGAGCATCTCAGAGAGTTTCGGGAGAACCATATTTGCAAGGTTCTCAACAATGTCGAGGCCGTATGGGAGGTAAGCGACATCTTGCTCTGCAGTGAGGTATGAGCGTGCGCACTTTGAATCAAAGACTGAAATAGATGAAAGGCGGTCAGGAGATGTCGAATCGCGGCACCATGCAATTTCCTCTGAAACCGCTGCCACTTTGACATTGAACGTTGCGGACGGGACTTTGGAAGCAGCAGCAGGATCGTTTGCATTTGGATGAATAGTTTCAGATTGATCCCTCGCACGGCAGGCTCGTTTCATTACTCGCGCATAACCCGACTTACCTGACCCATTGCCGCCGTAGATCACCGTCATCCCTGTTTCCGAGAATGTTAGCGAGTAGTCCTTCGGTATCTGATTGACGTTCTCTAATTCACACAACGAAACGAGAGTGACGATTTCACCGGAGGCGATTTTCGCGGGAAGGTGCTCATTGGCCAACGGTACTGCCTCAACAACTATATTCTCGGTCTCTATTCCGTTCTCCTTCCTGAGGAGTGCGTAGAGTTCGGCGTAGTCAACATCCTCCAGGCCTTGTTCTTTCTGGAAAAGTCGTCGACATGCATCTCGTTGCCATGCTGGAAGAGATTCGGTCCAAATTAATATGTCGTTGAGGAGAGCCATCTAGTTCTCGGCTTCAGGGAGTTGAAGTTGGTGAACGCCGGTCTTCGCGGTCATCAGTTCGTGAAGGAGGGTGCGGAAGAGGTCTTGCAGGGCAGTACTTCGCGCAGCGTGCTGTCGCAGTTTGTCGTCCAGAGTCCGAAAGCTGTTCTCCAACTCAGCTTGCTCTTCATCTGAAGGTACAGGGATCAACGTCTTTTCGACCGTGCCTTGATCAATCTTGGGAAAGTTGCCTGCGGTCGATCTCGCGTTCTTCTTGTAGTACCGGCGACACGGTTCCGTTAGCAGCCACTCGATCAGGACTTTTGGGCGAATTCTCAAATTGTCGACGCGAACGCGGATGAGAAGGTCTGGGAAGATGGCGAAATCCTCAGCCCCCTCGTAAAGCGCAGCCAAACCTACGTAGTCCGCTGTGTTTGCCCGTTCGATGAAGATGTCGCCAGACTTCAGCCACATGCCTCGCACCCGGTAAGGATCGGCGCAGGTGACCTTGGTGTTCTCCATGGAAAAATCCCGCTGTGTTACTGCGGTAAGAGTGAGCGTGCGAATTCCGTCATCGTCAGTCGTCGCCTTCGCTGAATGTCCATTCCGGAGTGGCTCGCGTAGCAGATTGACCAGCGGAACCACCTTCCAGCTTTCCGGGACGGGGCCGATTTCGGTTTGTTTTTTGGGTTCGTTGCGGAGGCCTTCGGTGAAGAGCTTTTGCATGAGGGCCTTTTTCAGCTCGGTGGTGGTTCGAATGATCCGCTCTTGCGCTTCGATCGCCCGCTGCACCGTCGAAAGGATGTGCGCGATCTTCTTCTGCTCGGGGAGTGGAGGGAGAGCCATGGGCAACTCTGCCAGCTTCGACTGCGAAAGGTTCGGGATCGTCGTTACGTTGCCACGACCAAAGTAAAGATTGGCCACGTCGAAGGCATACCAAAGCCAATACACGCCAAATTGCGGATGGGCTTTGCCGGCCTTCGCGCGGAGTCGATGGAGATGGTTCTGGTATAGGCAGCCATCGACCTCATTGTTCCAAAGTGCTGTTCGTCCTATCGAACCGCCCTCGCAGACAAGCAGATCGTTCGCCTGAAGTTCGAGGCGTGTCTGCTCGGCCTCGCTGAAATGCATTTCATCGAGATCAGTTAGTTCGAGGCGATTCCAGAAGACGTTCTTGGTTCGGAGAAAGGGGCGTTGGTGTTCGCCATCGCGGTTCTTTTTCGAGACCTGCTTTCCTTGCTGAATGTCGAATGCCGAATCAACGCGGTCAATTGACCAGCCGACCGGGAACTCGCCAATTTCGGTTTGTTGGAATTCGGTGCTCACTCCGCACCCCCTTCCACGTTCCCAATTTCCTCATCATTCCTTGCGATCCGCATGACTTCGGCATCGAAATCCGAGACATACAAGCGATCCTGAACGATGCGGTATTTCTCAAACTCGGATTCGGCGTGGGCTTTGGCGATTTCGGCGGTGACTTTCCCGGCGTCCTGCAGGATTTCCCGGTCGGTGGCTTCGATGAAGCGGTTGAGGCGGGTTTCCCAGTCCTGCATGGTCATGGGGATCTGGCGCTGGGCCATGTCTTCGGCGACATCGAGGTAGGCGTTGACGAGGCGGGAGAGTTGCGCCATCTCCGGTTCGGTCAGGTAGTTCTTGGCGACGCTGACATCGAATTTCTGGATTTTTCCATGGGGCGCATCATTCCATGTGGTCAGGCCCATGTGTTGTTTCCCGGCATCGGCCCGGTCCACGATGACCTCGGCGGCGGTGTGGCCGTGGATGGCCCAGTGGAGCTTGTTCTGCACGGTGGCGAAGAAGCGCTGGGTGGCGGTGGCACTGCGATCGTAGTCGATGGCGGTGGCGTAGATGTCGGTGATCTTCTGGTAGAACTTGCGCTCGCTGAGGCGGATTTCGCGGACGCGCTGGAGTTGTTCTTCGAAGTACTGTTTGGTCAGGACGGTGCCACCTGCCTTGAGGCGTTCGTCGTCCATGGCGAAGCCCTTGACGGTGTATTCCTTGACTACGGTGGTCGCCCATTTGCGGAATTGGACGGCCCGCTCCGAGTTGACCTTGTAGCCGACGGCGATGATGGCGGAGAGGTTGTAGTGGCCGGTGTCGTAGCTTTTGCCATCGGTGGCAGTTATCCGAAATTTTCGGATAACTGATTCTTCCGCCAACTCACTGTCTTTGAATACTTTCTGCAGGTGGTAGTTGATCGTCCGGACGTCAACGTCATAAAGAACCGCCATCATTTTCTGGCTGAGCCAGACGTCTTCATCCGCGTAGATCGCCTCGACGCCGCCTTCGCCCTTGGCGGTGATGAAGGTGAGGTATTCCGCCGCGGAGGAACGTGTGATGGAAGTTTCCTTGTTGTCTGGCTTCTTTTTCATGCCGACACGCCCAGTTGTTTCAGGATGCCCCGCAATGCCTTGTCCGTCTCCCGCGCCTCGGCCTCGATCACGGCCAGCTCTTCGACGATCTCCGCGATGGGCCGGTAGGTTTCGGCATCCGAGGTGTGGATGTAGCGGCTGGGGGAGATGTTGTAGTCGTTCTTCTTCAGATCGGCGTGATCGACGATGCGGCTGAGTTTTTCGGCTTCCTGCCAGCTGATGAGGGTGTCGGCGATGCGCTGGATGCCGGCTTCGGGGATGAAGTTCTTGGGGTCGCCCTTTTCGAAGACCTGGGATGCATTGACGAGGAAGACTTTGCCCTTGCGCTCCTGCGGCTTGGCCTTGTTCAGGAACAGCACGATGCCGGGGGCGGTGGTGTTGTAGAAGAGGTTTTCGGGCAGGTAGAGGACGCTGTCGATGAGGTCGTGGTCGACGAACCACTGGCGGACGGTTTTTTCCTTGTTGGTGCCGGCATTGCCCGATCCGCGCGAGGCGGCGCCGGTGTCGAGGACGACGGCGGCGCGGCCGGTGGCGTTCATGCTGGCGTGGATATGCTGGACCCAACCCCAGTCGGCAGAGGATTTGCCGGGGAAGCCGGCCCCGGCGGGGAAGCGGTCGAGCTCGTCGTTGTCGTAGTCGGCCTCGGTGAACCAGTCCTGGTTCCACATGGGATTGGCGACGACGCGGTCGAAGGTGCGCAGCTTGCCCTGCCTGTTGCGGAATCTGGGGTTCTTGAAGGTGTCACCGATCTCGATCTGGCCTTCCATGTCATGGATGATCATGTTCATGTTGGCCATGGCCCAGGTCTCGGGCGTGTATTCTTGGCCGAACAATTTCAGGGGCGCGACGGTGCGCTTCTTGCCTTGGACGCTTTCCTCCATGGCGATTTCGCATTTCACCAGCAGCCCACCGGAGCCGCAGGTGGGGTCGTAGATTTCCATGCCGGGCTCGGGCTGGAGCACGCGGGACATGATGGTGCCGACCTCGGGCGGGGTGTAGAACTCGCCGGCGCTCTGGCCGCCGCCTTCGGCGAACTTGCGGATGAGGTATTCGTAGCTCTTGCCGATGATGTCGGCCTCGACGTCGTCGAGCCCGAGGCGTTTGGTACTGACGGCTTCGATGAGGTTGGAAAGGCGGTCGTCGTCGAGGTCGCGCTGGCCGTGGGTGGTGGCGTTGAAGTCGACGCGGTCGATGATGCCCTGCAACAGCGGGTTTTCCCGGGCGATGGCGCGCATGTGGGTGGTGACGCCTTCGCCGATCTTGTCGGAGAGCTTGCGGATGACGGACCAGACGGGCTGCTCGGGATCGTCCGGCACCAGGGGCAGGTAGAAGCGCACCAGCTTGTGGTCGGCTCTGGCGAGCTGGAAGGCTTTCTTGCGCGAGCCAACTTCCCTCGCGATGCGGTTCAACTCGTCGTCGAACACGTCGCACAGGCGCTTGGTGAAGATGAGCGGGAGGATGTAGTCCTTGTATTTCGGCGCGTCCTTGGCACCGCGGATGGAGCACGCGGCGTCCCATATCCAGGATTCGAGGGATTTGTCTTTACCGTTATTGCTTGCCATCAACCCCAATCCTCCTGTTCACATGTGCATATCTGTAATGATGCAGACCCGTAGATCTAATAGGGGCATCATAGTGCAAGTAGTATAGTTAAGGCGATATACATTTAACAGCAGCGGGCGCCGCTTAAGTGATGCTTCGCGTCAGCAATCTGGTCTGGGGCGGTCGTTACATCGGTTGTGGTCAGATGTCCATGACCGAGAAGCCGTCACTTCTGCAAGCTCAGTACATGCTTCGACCGCGAATGGTTCGCCAGCATGTTGGCTTCTGCAAAAAGAATTGAAAGTGCGGTATGCGCCCTCGCTGCGCGAGGTTCACGCCAACACCTGGGATCAGCGCAGGAAATCGAACAGCGACAACTGTGAAATTTTGGCGAAGGATTGTTGCGCTGCCTGCAGCGTGAGTTGTTGCTGGTTGAGCTGGCTGATGGCTTGCAGGTAGTCGGTGTCCTGAATTTTGGACAGGGTCTGTTTGTATTGCAGGCCAAGGTCTTCGCCGGTGCTTTGCAGCGCATCCAGTTCGCGCAGCCGTCCGCCCACCGTCGCGCGCACACCCAACACTTTGTTCAGGTCCTGGTCGAGTGCGCCGAGACTCTGTTGCAGTCCTTGCTGGAAGGCGGCAGTCGCCACCGCATCCCCGGTTGCGGGGGCGGCATTGAGGGTGCCGATCAGACTGGACAGGGTGTCGAACATGCTCTGGTTGCTGCTGGGGTTGATATCGAATGTATCACCGGCAGCGGGTGCGCCCTGAATTTCAAACTGGATGCCGTTGAAACTGATCGCCTGGCCGCTGACGTACGGCTGCGCGGCGAGCACCGCTGTGCCGGGCAAGCCGGCGGTCACATCGGCCACATCATAAGTGGTCACACCCGCCGCCACACTGAATGTCACCTGATATTGATTGGCGGCATATTGCGTTGCATCCAGCACACGCCCCTGGCTGATGGTGCCGCTGCCCGTGTTGGCGGCATTCGGCGCCGCTTGAAACGTGCCGTTGCCGTTCTTGATGCGCATGAAGATGTCCGCGCCCGAATCGGTGCCAGCGATCTGGCGCGAGGGTGCGGCCTGAATCAGGCGCTGCACGTCGTCGCCCTGATAACTCACGCCGGCGCCGGTCTCGACGAAGGGCTGGATGCGGCCTTGCGCGCCGGAGAACAAAAAATTACCCGTGCCGTCGGTGCTGTTCGCCAACCCGATCAGTTCCTGCAATCTGCCATTCAAATCAGTGGCGATGCTGCGCAGATCACTCACGTTGAGGGTCGCGTTGCCGGCTTGCACGGTCAGCGCCTGTGCGTCCTGCAACAGCGAGGTCACGCTGCCGAGGATGCTTTCGCTCAACGACAGTGTGTTGACCGCTGCGGTGCGGTTGGCCGCGTACTGGGTGTTCGCCGCGTCGGCCTGATTCAGTTCAGTCGCGCGCGCGGCGGCGGCAGGATCGTCCGCCGGATTGAGGATGCGGCGTCCGCTGGAGATTTGCGTTTGCGTCTTGGCCAGATTGACCTGCAACTGGTTCATCGTGGCGACGCCTTCGCTGAAGAGTGTGGCGGTACTGATACGCATGATGTTTAACCTCCCAATTGCAGCAGTGAATCGAACATGGCCTGCGCGATCGCCATCGCCTTCGCCGCCGCCTGGTAGGCCTGCTGGTACTTGAGCAGGTTCGCCGCTTCTTCATCCAGATTGACACCGGATTCAGACTGTTGCGCGCGGCTGATCTGCGCCAGCATGCTGGACTGCGCCTGGCTGGTCACATCCAGCTCGCGGGTCTGGCTGCCGACCTGCGCGATCAACTGCCCGTAAGCGCCCTGATAACTGGTGGTGCCGTTGGCCAGCGTGTTGGCGGTTTGCAATTGCGCCAGCTTGAGCATGTTGCCGCCGTCGGTCGAGGCATTGCTGTTGGCCGAGACGGTGAACGTATCGCCCGCCACCGGCGTGCCGGAAATCTGTGTGCTCCAGCCGTTGATGGTGATGGTGGCGCCCGATGTATAGGGCTGCGCGCCGACCGGCGCGCCGGTGCCGGTCGCGGTATAGGTGTTGGGCGGGGTACCAAAAGTCAGCGTGATCGGCTGTTGCAGGTTGGCATCCAGCGGCAGGCCACCGCTGACAACGGGTTGGGCGATGGTCGCATTCCCCAGATTGGCCAGCGATGTGTTGCCGCGCACCGGATTGGCCGCCGCGATGCGGGCGGGATCGGTGATGGCGAGGGTGAAATCGCGCGCGCCGGCGGCTGTCGGACGAATGCGCCAGGCATCGCCCGCCACTTCAGAACCCGCTGTCCGTTGCAGCGTGATCCCGGTGCCGCTTACCACCTGCGGGGTGGCCAGTTGCGCTGCGGTGAACGACTGCACAACGGCATTGTTGGATACATTGAACAGGGTGTAATTGGCACCGTCGAAACGCAGGTCATAGTCGGCGCCGGTGAGCGCGCCGCTGTCGCTGATGGTGGCGCTCACGCTGGCATTGCCGACATTGTTGCTGGCCGCTGTCACCTGCGGTGAGCCGGCATTGAAGAATGCGCCGCCCAGTGCACCGTTGAGGTCGATGCCCTGCTGGTGTTGCTGGTTGAACGTGTCGGCGAGGCCGATGGCGATGCGCCCGAGCGCGTTCTGCGCCGGGTCGAGCACGTCGTTGCGGAAGGCGAGGTAGCCGCCCAGATTGCCGCCCTGCAAGGCGCTTTGCTGGATGCGGCTCACCGCATTGTTGTTGATATAGACCACTTCGAGCGCGCTCTGGTCGGCCAGCGACGGGGCGGCCTGCAAGGTCGCAGTCCGATTGCCGACCACCAGCGACTGGCCGTTGCCGATGAACACATCGAGCGAGCCATCCGGCTGCTTGATCGAGGTGACGCGGATCTCCTGGCTCAATTGGTTGATCAGTTGGTCGCGCTGGTCGAGCAGGTCGTTCGGCGCCTGGGTCTGGCCGGTCTGCGCCTGGGTGCGCACAATCGTATCGTTGAGGGCGGAGATTTGTTTGGCATAACTATTGATGAGGGTGACGCTGTTGCTGATCTGGCCGTTCAAGCCGTCGCGGATTTCCGTCATGCGCGTATCCAGCGTCTGCAGGCGATTGCTCAGGGACTGGCCGCTGCCGATCAACGTCTGCCGCGCGGCGATGGATTCCGGCGCGTCCGACACCGCATTGGCGGCGCTGAAAAAATCCTGCAACGAAGTGCTCAAGCCGCCGTTGCTGTCGCCCAGCAAATTGCTGACCTGGGTCGCCAGATCGAACTGCGTGCTCAAGTTGCTGGAACGGGTCTGCGCTTCCGTCAGTTGCGCGCCGAGGAACTCGCTGTAGATGCGTTTCACTGCGGTCACATCCGCGCCCTGCCCGAAGAAACCCGAGCCGGTACTTTGCGGCAGCATCGCCGTCTGCACGATCTCCTGGCGCGAATAGCCCGGCGTGTTGGCGTTGGCGATGTTGTGCGCGGTCACGTTGATGCCCGCCTGGGCGACCTTCAGCGCGCTGACCCCGATACTATAGATTCCAGAACCCATCTAACTCTCCTTGCAACCCGTCAACAGGGTTATCGGCACAGCAGAAATTTTCTTTAGGGCATTTTCAAAAAATTGTCATTCCCGTTACTCAGCCGTCAGAAATTAAAGCTACAAAAAATTGATATATCACGTGTAGGAGCCCGATTTATCGGGCGATTTCAAGATTGGCTATCGCCCGATAAATCGGGCTCCTACAACGACGTTTTGGTTTAAGCAATGATTTCGACTATTGGTACATCTGTTGCCTGACTAACTGACTGCTTTGTAAAGCAGGGTCATGCCCTTGCGTTGATGCTGCCGATCACCCTTTCCAGCTTGTCCGCATAGTGCGGGTCGGTGGCGTAGCCCGCCTGTTGCAGGGACCGGGCGAATTGCGCCGCATCCGGCTGCGCCTGCACCCCGGCATAGCGCGGATTGTCCCCGAGCAGGCGGGCATAATCCTCGAACGCTTCGGCGTAGGAGTGATATGCACGGAAACGCTCGGCCTGCTTGCTGGCAATCCCTTCGTGATATTCGGTCGTGGTCACTTCTGCCACCTTGCCTTGCCAGTTTTTACCGGCCTTGATGCCAAACAGGTTGTAGGAGTTGCTGCCGTCCGCCAGGCGGATCTCGCGCTTGCCCCAGCCGCTCTCCAGCGCCGCCTGCCCCAGCATCATCTCTGCCGGGATGCCGGTCGTGCGGCTGGCCTGTTCGGCCTGCGGCAACAGCTTGTCCACGAAAGTCTGCTTGTCCGCGGCGTAGGACGAGACCGTAGCGCCGGGCGGCGCGGCGAGCGGCGCTTGCGGGCCGAGCTGGCGCACCATCAGGTCGGCCAACCCCACGCCGCGTTTGGACATTTCCTGCGCCAGTTGCTGGTTGAGCATGCCGGTGAACAGCTTGGTCTGCTCGCTATCCAGCATGCCGTCCTGCGGCGTCGCCGCGCGCATGCTTTTCAGCATCATGTCGAGAAACACCATCTCGAATTGTTGCGCCACCGATTTCAGCGCCTGGTCGGGTGCCTGCCGCGCCTGGTAGCGCAATTTGTCCAGCGTTTGGCTATCGGCGGCCAGGGTATTGAGCGGGGCGGAGGCGAGTGTCATGGTGTGCGCCTAGATAATTTCCAGTTCCGCGCGCAAGGCGCCGGCGGCCTGCATCGCCTGCAAAATGGCGAGCAAGTCTTGCGGCGTAGCGCCGATCGCGTTCAGCGACTTGACCACTTCGCCAAGCGAAACGCCGCGCTTGAGGTGCAGCAGGTTGCCGGGTGCAGCCTTGATCTCGATGCTGGCGTTGCTCACCGCTGCGGTCTCGCCGCCCGCCAGCGGATTGGGTTGACTGATGGCGTTGTCGGCGCTGATCACCACGCTCAGATTGCCGTGTGCCACGGCGCAATCGGCCAGCATCACGTTCTGGTTCATCACTACCGAACCGGTGCGCGCGTTGATGATGACTTTCGCCCCGCCCGCCGCCGCATCCACCGCCAGATTCTCGACGCGCGACAGGAATTGCACCCGTTCGTTGCCGGCTGGCGCGGTCACCTGCACCGTGCGCGCATCGAGCGCGCTGGCAATGGCCTGGGCGGGGAAGAACTCACGATTGATGACATCGGCCATGCGCGCCGCCGTGGTGAAGTCGGCTGCATTCAGTTGCAGATAGATGAAGTCGCCCTGCCCCAGTGCGGTTGGCACCGCGCGTTCCACGGTTGCTCCGCTCGGGATGCGCCCCACGCTCAAATGGTTGATCACGGTCTTGCTGCCGCCCGCTGCCGCGCCCGCGCCGCTCACCAGCAGGCTGCCCTGCGCCATCGCATACACCTGTCCGTCCGCGCCTTTCAGCGGCGTCATCAACAGCGTGCCGCCGCGCAGACTCTTGGCATTGCCAATGGAAGAAACGGTGACATCGATGGTCTGTCCCGGGCGCGAGAACGGCGGCAGCGAAGCCGTCACCGTCACCGCCGCCACGTTCTTCAATTGCAGGCTGGTGCCGGGCGGCAGCGTCACGCCCATCTGCGCCAGCAGGGTCACCGTGCTCTGCACCGTGAACGGCGTCTGCGTGGTCTGGTCACCGCTGCCGTCGAGGCCGACTACCAGTCCGTAGCCGAGCAACTGGTTCTCGCGCACGCCCTGCACGCTGGCGAGGTCCTTGATGCGCTCGGCTGCCGCGCCCAGGGAAAATATTCCCAGCAGCATGGCGAGCATCAATCGGGGTATGAATTTCATCGCAGCCTCCTAGAACGGCAGCACGGAAGTGAAGATGCGGGCGAACATGCTGGTCACGTCAGCCGTGTCCAGACTGGTCGAGCCCTTGTATTCCAGGTGCACATCGGCCACCTTGGTTGACAGCACAGTGTTGTTGCCGCTGATATCCGGCGGAAAGACCACGCCGGAAAAACGCACGAATTCGTTGGAATGACGGATGTTCACCTGCTTCTCGCCCGCCACGCGCAGATTGCCGTTGGGTAGCACTTCGACCACCGTTGCGGTCAAGGTGCCGCTGAAGGTATTGGCGCCGGAAGCGTCGCTCTTGCTGGCCGACTTCACACTGCTACTGCCGGACAAGCCGCCGGTGATCGCGGGTGTGGTGACGCTCAAGCTGCCGCTGTTTTCCAGAGTCATGCCGGATTTCCCGCTGGCCGAAGTGACTTCGGCGATGGCGATGGTCAGCAGATCGCCAACCCGGCGCGCACGGCGATCTTCGAACAGCGGCCGGTCGTTCACCCCGGCCTGAAAGATCGCCCCGTTGGCGGGCGGTGCGGCGGCGGGGGCGGGCGGCGGCGCGGCAGTCAGCGGCGCGCGGATATTGCTGGCGGGCGTGCAGGCCGCCACTAGCAAACTGAAAACCAACAGCGAAATGAAACGCAACATGATGTACCTCGTTAAATCCACAATGTCTTTCTCGTTCGCCCCCTCTCCCGCACGCGGGAGAGGGTTGGGGAGAGGGAAACGGCTGCGCAAAATTGTGTGTCAGGATTATTTTTCATGGCCGTTAAATCTGCGACAGTTTTTGCAGCATCTGGTCGGAGGTGGTGATGGATTTCGAGTTGATCTCGTAGGCGCGCTGGGTCTGGATCATATTCACCAGCTCTTCCACCACATTGACGTTGGAGGTCTCGACGTAGCCCTGACTGATGCTGCCGGTGCCGTTGGTTCCCGGCACGTTGGTATTCGGCGCGCCGCTGGCCGCCGTTTCCAGATACAGGTTCTGTCCCATGCTTTCCAGCCCGGCCGGATTGATGAAGGTCGCCAGCTGGATGCTGCCCACCTGCACCGGCGCGGCCACGCCCGCCTGGGTGATCGACACCACGCCATCGAGGCCGACGGTGACCGAGGTCGCATTCGCGGGCAGCGTGATCGCCGGTTGCACCACATAGCCGTTGGCGGTCACCAGTTGACCCTGGCTGTCGCTCTGGAATGAACCGTCGCGGCTGTAGGCGGTGCTGCCGTCCGGCAACAACACCTGGAAGAAACCGTTGCCCTGGATCGCCATGTCGAGCTGATTGCCGGTCTGTTGCAGATTGCCCTGGGTGTGGATGCGTTCGGTGGCGATGGGGCGCACGCCGGTGCCGATCTGCAAACCGGAGGGGATCTGGGTCTGCTGCGACGACTGCGCGCCCGGCTGGCGCAGGTTCTGGTACAGCAAATCCTCGAACACCGCGCGCGAACGTTTGAAGCCGGTGGTGCTGACGTTGGCCAGATTGTTGGAGATGACATCCATCTGCGTCTGTTGCGCTTCGAGCCCGGTCTTGGCAATCCACAGTGAGCGAATCATGATGAGTTTCCTTTATGAAAATCAGCCGTTGAGGTTGAGCAGGCTGCTCGCATGGCGGGCGTTCTCGTCCGCGTTTTGCAGCAGCTTCATCTGCGTGTCGAACTGGCGCGCGAGCGCGATCATGCTGACCATCGCATCGACCGTGTTGACGTTGCTGTTTTCCAGACTGCCGGAGACGACGGTCACGCGCGCATCCGCCTCGGCCGGGTTGCCGTCGCGGGTGCGGAACAATCCATCCTCGCCGCGCACCAGCTGGTCTTCCGCCGGGTTGGTCAGCTTGATGCGCCCGACCACGACCACGCCGGCTTTCTGCGTGGTGCTGGGCACGGTGGAAAGCGTGCCGTCCTTGGCAATGGTGATTTCAGTGTCCTCGGGGATCGTGAGCGGTCCGGCATCGCCCAGCACGGTCAGCCCGTTGCGGGTCTGCAAAATGCCGTTGGGCTGGATTTGCAAACTGCCGTTGCGTGTGTAGGCTTCATTGCCGTTGGCATCCTGCACCGCGATCCAGCCGCGGCCGTCCAGCGCGACATCCAGCGCGCGCCCGGTCTGCTGGATCACGCCCGGCATGAAGTCGGTGCCTGCCGTGGAATCGACCACAAAGGTGCGGGTGGGCAGCCCTTCCCCTTGCAGGGGCACGCTGCGAAAGGCATCGATGCTGGCGCGAAATCCCGGGGTATTGACGTTGGCCAGGTTTTGCGCCACCGATGCCTGCCGTTGCAGCGTCTGCGTCGCGCCGCTCATCGCGGTGTAGATCAGTCTGTCCATGTCACCCTCCCCTGACTCCTGCGTCCTGAATCCTGCTTCCTAAAATCAACGCAGGTTCACCAGCGTCTGCAGCACCTGATCCTGCGTCTTCACCGTCTGTGCATTGGCCTGATACACGCGTTGCGCGGTGATCATGTTCACCAGTTCGGCGGTCAGATCGACGTTGGAATCTTCCACGGCCGACGTCTGCAACACGCCCAGACTCGATGAGCCGGGGGCCCCGGTCAACGGTGTGCCGGAGGTGCTCGTCTCCGCCCAGTTGTTGCCACCCAAAGGCTGCAATCCCTGCGGATTGCTGAAATTCGACAATACGACTTGGCCCAGGGTCTTGGTCTGCCCGTTGGAATAACGCCCCGTGACCATCCCGTCCGCGCCCGTGGCGAAGCCGGTCAGACGACCCGAGGTATAACCGTCCTGCGTCAGCGAGTTCACCCCGAAGATGCCGCCGAATTGCGAGGTGGAAGCAAAATTGATGCTCAATGTCTGCGCCCCCGCACCGGCCGGGGTGAATGCGGCCGAGGTCACGGGCGCAGCCGGTGCCGTCAACACCCCGTTGGTGCCAAAGGTCATGGCCGTCAACGGCGCATTCGCCGCCTGCGTATTGACCCCATCCACTGTCAGATAGGTGTCCCATGCATTGGTGGCCGTCTTGGCAAAATACAGCGAAGCCACATGACTGCTGCCCAAGCTGTCGAACACCGTCATCGAGGTGGAATTGTTGAAGGTCGCACCGTTGTTCGGATCGAACGCCGGCACTGCGGGAATGATGGCAGACCGTGAATCCAGATTCAGCCCGGCCGCGACCGCAGTGGTCGCGTTAGGCAATAAATCGGCGGTCGAAATCTGCAAGTCGGCAGGCGCGGTCGCCACGATCACTCCCAGCGCATTGGGCAGAAATCCGGTCAGCCTGTAGCCTTGGGAACTGACGATATAGCCACCCTTGTCCATCTGGAACTGGCCGTTGCGCGAATAGGTGATGGAGCCATTGTCGCTCAACCTGAAGAAGCCGTTGCCGCTCACCGCCATATCGAGCGAATTGTTGGTGGTGGTGATGTTGCCCTGGGTGAATTGCTGGGCGACGGTCGCCACGCGTGTACCGATACCGACCTGATTGCCTCCCCCGACCGTGCTGGCATAGATATCGGCGAATTGCGCTTGCGCGCCTTTGAAGCCGACCGTGCTGGCGTTGGCAACGTTGTTGCCGATCACATCCAGATTCTTGGCGGCGGCGTTGAGACCGGAAAGTCCTTGCTGGAAACCCATGACGTTCTCCTTACAAAATTTGTTTGATGGCAGTCAGGCTGACATCGCCCAGTTTGCCGACATTGACCGTAACACCGCCTTGCGACTGCGCCACACTGTTGACCAGACCGTATTCGAGCGTCACCGCGTCACGCTTGCCACCCCCCAGCTCGGCGACTGCTTGCAGGGTGTAACTCCCGTCCGGCGCGACCGTCCCGCTGTCGGTCACGCCATCCCACGCCACGTCGACGATGCCGCTGTCCTGCGCGCCGAGTTGCAGGGTGCGGACAGTGCGCCCGGATGCGTCGTTGATACTGACTGTCAGTTTATCCGCCGGCTGCGCCAGTTCCACTGCCGCGAAAGCCTTGCCGTTGCCGAGCTCGATGCCATCGCCCGTGACCAGCACCGGATGGCCGATCATGGAAACCGCCTGCAACGACTGCGACGCCAGCATGCTGCTGCTCAACGACTGCACGGTCGCGTTCAGTTTGTCGATACCGGTCACCGTGGAGAGCTGTGCCATCTGCGAAGTGACCTCCGCGTTATCCATCGGATTGAGCGGGTCCTGATTCTTCATCTGCGTAACCAGTAACTTCAGGAAACGATCCTCTGTCTCTTTGATCTGCGATTGTTCACTTGCGGGTGCGGCAAAAGCGCTCGCCGTGTTCTGAACCGAAGCAACCATGATGCGTCTCCTTATTGTCCGATGGTGAGGGTTTTCAACAGCAATGACTTGGAGGTGTTGAGCACATCCACATTGTTCTGGTACGAGCGCGAGGCGGAGATCATGTTCACCATTTCGTCCACCGGATTGACGTTCGGCAGGGTGACATAACCCTGTTCGTTCGCCATCGGATGAGCGGGGTCGTACACCATGCGCATGGGCGCGGCATCTTCCACCACCGCGCTGACTTTGACCCCCTGCCCGACCTGTCCCGCCACCGGCGCAGCTTCAAAGACCACTTGCTTCGCCTTGTACGGCTGGCCGTCGGGTCCGGTGGTGCTTTCCGCATTGGCCAGATTGCTCGCCACCACATTCAGGCGTTGCGACTGCGCCGCCATGGCCGAGCCTGCGATATTAAAAATATTGAACAGTGACATATCGATTCCTCCTAAGGGTCATGGCAAGTAGCCACCCCTGATGATGAAACTCATGTGGGAGCCCGGCTTGCCGGGCGATGGCTTTTCTTTGAATCCGCTATCGCGCAGCACAGCTGCGCTCCCACCCTATTGTTTCACCTTAGCCTTGCAATGCGGTCAGCACATCCCTGGCCTTGTCCGAGATAAAGCGCACACTGACCTCGTAACGCAACGCGTTGTCGGCGAACTGTGCCCGTTCCGTATCCATCTCCACCGTGTTGCCGTCGGCGCTGGGCTGGGTTGGAATGCGGTATTGCACCGGCGCGCCCATCACCGTTTCCCCGGCATCGCCCTGCAAGTGTGCGGCGGCGGTGCCCGCCAGCGGCAACCGGGCGCCCTCACCCTGCAACGCGCCCTGCAGCGCGCTGGCGAAATCGATGTCGCGCGCCTTGTAGTTCGGCGTGTCGGCATTGGCGATATTCGAGGCCAGCAATTCCTGCCGCGCCGCGCGCAGATTCAATGCCGTCTGATGGAACTGGAACAGCTCGTCTATCCTGCCGCTCATTGGGTTCTCCCGCTTTGTGACTTTGCTGATGGATCGCATCCTAGGCCGACCGCGGTCAAATCGATTCGCCGATTAGTGGCGGAAAACCGCCGCATTTCCCCCCTTCAGTCTCGCCCGCGCGCGAGACAATGCCCGCCATGAAACGCACGGCTTGCCTGATCTTGTCGTTATCTCTCTGGAGCGGTCCGGTCACGGCCGCGCCGCGCCAGGATCATGCCGCGATTCGCGCGGTGGCTTACGCTTATGCCCTGGAGCAAACCCGCACGCTGCCGGGCGAGGTCAGCATCCAGATGAGCAGCATCGACCCGCGACTGGCGCTGGATGCCTGCGCTGCGCTGAATGCGTATTTGCCCGCAGGCGCAAAACTGCAAGGCAACACCAGCATCGGGGTGCGCTGCGAGGCGGCAAAGGGATGGAGCATTCTGGTTCCGGCGAAAATAAGCGTGACGCTCGATCTGCTGGTCACCAACAAGCCGCTGGCACAGGGCAGCACCGTGAGCGCGGCGGATTTCACTTTGCAACGCGGTGAAATGGACCGCCCCAACCTGCTCATCTCACCCCGGCAAGCGATCGGCCAGATCGTAAAATACGCCCTCGGTGCGGGGCAGGTATTGCGCACCGACATGCTGCAAGCGCCGCATGTGATCCGGCAGGGACAGACCGTTACTTTGGCACTGCCCGGCGCGGGCTATCTCGTGAGCAGCGAAGGGCTCGCGATGAGCGATGCCGGCGCGGGCGCGGCAGTGCGCATTCGGCTGGCTTCGGGACGAGTCATCACGGCGCGCGCAACAGGAAGTGGAAGCGCCGAGCTGCTGCGCTGAATCGCCGGCGGACGGATGCGGCGCACGAATTGAGGCGGCGGATCGACAAGTCTGCTAAAGTTTTCGCCAGACAGGCCGATACAGTAGCCACAACCCATGAGATGGAGAACAGCATGAAGATCAACCAAACCGGCAAACCCTTACCCGCCAACAGCGCAGGCGAATCGACCGCGCGCAGTCCGGCGGCCAAATCCGGCGGCCAGCCCGGCAGCCCCGCCCCGGCGGCGGACAGCACCAGCGTCCAACTGGGCGCGACCGGCTCACAGTTGCGCGAGCTGGAAAGCAGCATCGCCAGCGCATCGGTGGTGGATAGCCAGAAGGTGGCAGAGATCAAACAGGCGATCAGCGAAGGACGCTTCCAGGTCAATGCCGAAGTGGTCGCCGACCGCCTGATCGACACCGTGCAAGACCTCATCACCGCGAGCGCGCGTTGAGCCTTTCTGCCACCTCGATCCTGCAATCCATCGAAGCCGAGCGCGACGCCCTGCGCGCCTTCATCGCTCTGCTCGAACGGGAGCAGCAGATTCTGCTTGCGCCCGCCACCGATCCCTTGCTCGAACTGGCCGGCGAAAAAACACACGCGGCAGAAACGCTATCCGCCAGCGCCGGCCAGCGCCGGCAACAATTCCCCGCCGAGCCGTCCGCCATCGAACCCTGGCTGAAAAAAAATGCACCGGGCGCAATCGGTGCCTGGCATGACCTCCTGCGCCTCGCCGCGCACGCCAGCCAATTGAACCGGCTTAACGGCGAGCTGATCCAGGTCAGGCTGCGCTACAACCGGCAAGCGCTGCACGCGCTCATCGGCGCCTCGCAACAAGCTGCCGGCCTGTACGGCCCGAACGGCCAGCCCAGCCTGGTCGGCAGCGGACGCACCCTCGGCAGCGGTTAATTGTCTGCCAGCGGAAGCGCGGTTTATGCAGGTCGGACTTCAGTCCGACAAAGTCTCAGATTTCCTCATGCAGCGTCGGACTGAAGTCCGACCCACACGATTCAAAGCTCGGTGTATTTCTTTGCGCTGCCGCGCGCCTTGTCCACCGGATACTTCAGCGCATTTTTTGCGATCTTGTCGAGCACAATCTGCTTCACGTCCAGCTTGTAGTGCTCGGCCAGCAACAAGGCAAACGCCAACACATCCGCCAGTTCCTCTTTGACCTTTTCCACATCTGCTTCAGCGTGCGCTTTCCACAAAAAGCACTCCAGCAATTCGCCCGCCTCGATGGACAAGGCCGCCGCCAAGTCTTTCGGATTGTGGAACTGCGCCCAGTCGCGCTCGTCGCGAAAACGGGTCAATGCCTCGGTGATCTGATGGATGTCATTCATGTGTTGTGTCCCACTGATTCCGGATAATTTCCCGAACTATTCCTGCGGCCAATATGCGGTGGCGATACCTTCGCCCAGATCAGCCTCGATCAGGCGGCGGCGCACTGCGCGCAGATGGGCGATCAGCGCCGGTTCGTGGCGGGTATAAGCCTCGGCATCCGGGATACGATTCACCACCACGCCGAGCAGTTCGGTGATGGCGTTGCCGATGGAGTTCTGGCTGATGGTCACGATCAGGTTGCCCGCATCATTGCGGTAGATGATCTGCTTGAACGCGGGTTGCCAGCGGATGG
>Ga0210017_1001021_pt1 | contig 24342 bp, 26 predicted proteins | sample CryGeyCG2014_020_FD_183966 | JGI IMG/M metagenome (GOLD analysis project Ga0210017, IMG submission 183966) | Groundwater microbial communities from aquifer - Crystal Geyser CG08_land_8/20/14_0.20 (SPAdes) (version 2) | ecosystem: Environmental > Aquatic > Deep subsurface > Groundwater | place... | reverse complement strand
TGTTTAATTACATCAGGAAAAATGAATTTATATTGGACAAAATACCCCTTAACACCAGACATAATACCCCCTTACTTCCACTATTAAACTAAATTAAACTATTTTAAACTATTACGCTACTTATGTATAGAGATTATACATACAGATTTAAAACCCCTTGATTTAATTAAATAACTTAAATAAACATAAAAAAGAATAGTTAAGTTATTTATCTTCTGTGTCTTAATCTATAACTTGAAGCTGGTTGCATTGGTTTTTGCGCAACTGGTTCTTCCTCAGGTTCAACAACTTCTGAATTCCCTCTCACCAAAACAATATCCTTTACAGACATTACTTTTCTATAAGGAATGCTTTTCTCAGTAATAATCTTTCTAGCTTCTTGCTTTGATTTTACTTTTAATGATTCGGTTGTTATTGTTTCAATCCTGCCTTTTTCCAAGTTTATAACAAGATCAAAAATTTTTCCTTTATGTTCTGATTTGGAAGTGAAAATTTCCTTTCCAAACAGCTCTGAAAGCCTTAATGTCATTTAAATCACCCGCTTATTCCGCCCTTTAATTTATTAATTTTTTAGAATTATTTTTATATGATAATGTATTTTGTTTATTTAAATGTTTGCCTTTTTTTGCCTTTTTAAGAGGTTAAATTCATTAAAAAATAGCGGAAGTACGGCCCCATTATAACGAATCTAACGGACTTTTTACTTTCTTTAACTCTTCTGTGCTGACTGTGGTATATATTTGTGTTGTTGAAAGATTAGTGTGCCCTAATAATACTTGTATTTTTCGAATGCTTTCTCCACTCTCTAATAAATGAGTTGCATAAGAATGTCTTAATGTGTGTGGGGTGATATCCTTAGTTATTCCTGCTTTTTTTGCATATTTTTTTACTATCTTTTGGATAGTATCTTCAGATAATTTACCCCCATCAATACCACAAAAAACAAATTCACTACTTATTTTTCTATTTTTTAAATAAATTTTTATTTCCTCAGCCCATTTTTTTGATAAAATAACAATTCTATCCTTATTTCCTTTTCCACCCCAAACACTTCCTATATAATTATCCAAATCAAGATCATTTATTTTTAATTTTGTGCATTCACTCACCCTGCAGCCACTTGAATATAAAAAACCTAAAATTAAATTATCTCTTTTTTTTATTGCTGCCGCAATTAAGGAGGTAACTTCAGCTCTAGTAAGTATTATTGGGATCTTTTTTCCAATTTTAGGCCTTTTTACATCCTCTAAAATTGTCATTTTTAAAAAAGTTTTAAAGAAAAAATTCAAAGCAGAATAAATCAAGGCTAAAGTAGTATTGGTCACATTTTCCGATTTTTTCTTCACTAAAAAAGCAATAACATCATCATGTTTTGATTCAGTTACTGGTTTTTTTAAAGTATCTAAAAATTTTGAAACATAGCCACAATACATAGTTATGGTCCTTTGGGAATAACCTGCAACAATCAATTCATTTGAAAATCGTTTAATCAAATCTTCTTTAGAATTTGTAGATGTTGGTTTTGTTGCATCTATATTTTTAACTTCTTCCTGTGGCATACTCCTGTTGTTTTTAATAACCTTTTTAAAGAGTCTGGTCAATGTATATGTATATGAATAGAGAAGATCCCTCTTTTAAAGACGAATTTGTTTTTAAAGGACTTTTATCAGGTCAAGTGACTGACGACTTAAGAAAGAAGTTATTAGCTGAAGAGCTAAAGATGAGATCAAAACAGCCAAAACCATGGACTGAAATAAAATATAGGAAATATGCTAATTTTGGTAGGAACAGAAAACCATAATTAATTCCTAGTTATTTTTATGAATGTGTTTCAGCTGAAATCTCGTGCGAGACTACTTTACGATTCTTCTAAATATAGCACAGTTGCTTTTGTGAATGTGCCTTTTGGTTCTGCTTTGGAAGAAGAGAAATATGCCGGGGCGGCTCATTTTATTGAGCATTTGCTTTTTACAAAAACCAAGAAATATACCCGTAAAGAAATATCTTTCAATATTGAAAGAACCGGAAGTATGACCAACGCATATACTAAAAAAGAATCTACTGCTTATTACATTAAAGGTTTGCCTGATTTTTTCAAACAAAATTTAGATATTTTATCTGATTGTATGTTAAATAGTATTTTTGATGAAAAGGAAATTGAAACGGAACGTAAAATAATTTTAAGTGAGATTACTGAAATAAAAGATAACCCAACACGATTTATTTTTAAGAGTTTTTTATCTGATTTATACTATAATCATCCTCTGGGTTTCGAGACAGCAGGCACAGAGAAAAGTGTTTCTTCAATTAAAAAGAAAGATCTTGAGAGATATTTTAAGAAATATTATTCACCAAACTCATTTAATATAGGCATAACCTCATCAATCCCTGCAAGAAAGATTGTTGAAGAATTAAATGCTGTGTTTCCAAAACAACAAAACAACAAACAGTTCGCAGATATGAAAAAATTTAAGTTATCCTCTTGGAAGCCAAGAGAAAAAGAATTAACCAAAGAAGTAGAACAAACACATATTTGTTTAGGCTTTCCGTTTAATCCAAATAATCTCAATAATCTTTCAGTTTTCAATTTATTGAGCGCAATGTTAGGGGAAGGACTTAGCTCAATACTATTCCAAGAATTAAGGGAAAAAAGAGGCCTTTGTTATGATATCCATTCTTTTGTGGATAGTGACAAAAATCATGCATTTTTTTGCGTTTATCTTGCTGCAAATCCCAAAAATCAAAATAAAGCAATTCAATTAATAAAACAAGAATTTGAAAAGGTTAAAAAAGGAAAAATAAATGAAAAACAGCTAGATAGAGCAAGGGCGTATTTTAAAGGAAAACAACTTATTGCTAGAGAAGATCCATTAGTTATGATCGAGCAAAATATTTTTGCTGATTTGTATGGGTTTCAACAATTTGAAGATTTTGTAGAACTAGTGTCTAAAAAATCAAAAAAAGAAATACAAGAGGTTTGTAAAGAATCCATTCCTGCTAATTTTACCACAACAATTCTTTCCCCTAAAAAGTGATTTAATGCAATTTCTAAGGATTTTTAATGAATTAAAAAAGCATAATTTTAGCAAACCAATTATCAGATACAAGACTAGTTTTAAAGTTCTGATCTCAACAGTTTTAAGTGCAAGAACAAGGGATAAAAACACAAAACAAGCAGCAGATGCTTTGTTTGGGAAATATCCTACCGTTAAAAAATTAGCAAATGCGGATTTAAAAGGCATAAAAAAATTAATAAAAAAAGTCGGATTTTATAAAATTAAAGCAGCTAGACTCAAACAACTAAGCCACATTTTATTGGGCAGATGGAATGGAAAAGTTCCATCAACTCTGCCAGAACTATTATCTTTGCCTGGTGTGGGAAGAAAAACTGCCCAATGTGTTCGAATTTATGCATTTGATTTAGATGGGATTGCGGTTGATACTCATGTTCATCGAATTTCAAATAGGTTGGGTTTGGTAAAAACAAATAAACCAGAAGAAACAGAGCAAAAATTAATGCAAAGAGTTCCCAAAAAATATTGGAAAGAAATAAATAATTTGTTTGTTAAATTTGGGCAGAATATTTGCTTGCCAATGAGGCCAAAATGCGGCATTTGTAAGATTAGAAAATATTGTGCATATCATAAAAGTTTGCTCTTTATAAATAACTAAGGTATTCATTTCATGGCTTCAATGTTTTCAAATTTTTTTGATAATCTTTTATCATATAAACGAGACCAAAGTGTTGTTCAAGAATTTCAGAAATTGCTGGGTGAAGAACGCACCGGATTGGATGTTGGTTGTGGAAATGGCCGTTTGTCTAAAAAAATTCAAGAACAGTTAAACCTTGAATTGGTTGGTGTAGACGTGTATAAAGCAAAAAATGCCAAAATTGATGTTCATTTGTTTGATGGCCGAAAATTGCCCTTTTCAGATAACTCGTTTGATTCGGTGTTCTTAATTGACGTATTGCACCATGCCCAAGATTCAGAAATTTTGCTGAAAGAGTCTTTGCGTGTTGCCAAAAAATCTGTTTTAATTAAAGACCATTATTATGAAAACAAGTTCGGGTTGCAGGTCTTAAAGATTGCAGACCTGTTTGGAAATTTTTTAGCCAAAGTGCCCACTCCATTTTATTTTAAATCCAAAAAAGACTGGGAAATCTTTCTACAATCCTTTGATTACCAAACCATTGAATGGCGTTCATCGCTTTTGCCAAGGATTGCCTTTCCCCAAATTATATTCAAAATATCTAAATAGTTTGCAATAATTTTTGATTTCAGTGCAATACTTAATTTTATTATCTTATTAATACCCATTCATATTTGCAATGATGAAGTCATTGCTTATTGAGATGTAGCTGTTCAAAAGCACTTTCAGCACATTGTTTTCCAACAATTATTTCAACATCTTTAATATCTGTTTTTTTCAAGTCTGAAATTCCTTTAATCCCTGCTTTGAACAATCTTCTTGCCCTAATCCTTCCAATTCCTTTTAATTCAACCAATTCAAGCAATTCAGATTTTATTCCATATTTTAGCCTTTTTCTAATCTGTGAAAAATAAGCGACTTTTTCATTCTCACCAATTACATTAGCTAATTCTTGTATCGAATAAGCGATCCAATCACAGATAAGCAGTTTGCTGTGCAAAATGCCTGGTTGGATATTGTAATGTTCTAACAATTCTTGTTCTGCTTTTTCATTTATCCAATCAAGCAATAAAAGTGAGGAATAATATTTTTGCAATAAGTTAATATCCCACATTTGCTGCTCTTCAATAAATATTGGCAGTAAATTTTTATTTTCAAACATTTTTATGAGTATTTCTGATTCTCTTATCTTGCTTACTGAAAACCATGGTGAAAATTCACCCGTATTTGAAATTGTAAACATAGCAGAACTCTCATTGTTTATTTTAGGGATACATTCAATTATGTTTTTTGCTGATACTGGATCTAAATAAAGTTCTGAAACCCTTTTTCCAAGCAGGGTTATTCTGAATTTATTTTCATTTACCTCAATAAACTTAAATTCATTAAGCTCTCCTATAACTGATTTTAATTTTGTTTCAAGTGAAGATAAATCAGCATATTGTTTTGCATATAATGTTTTTTCAAAAAATAATTTTGCAGATTCATAATCTTTAATAAAATTAGTTGAAATTAATCCCAAAAGATGCATTCTAAGAACAGGCATCAATCCTAATTGGGATAGTACTTCTTCATCAAGTCCGAAAAGATAATTTTCAATAAGCCTTTGTTTGTCATTCTCATTTTTTGCAATCAATATTCCTTGCCCTTCGCTATCGTATTTTGGCCTACCAGCCCTTCCTATTATTTGATGATATTCCCTTACTGAAATTGGAATCATTCCCTGTTCCGAATATCGATAAGCTGAAGGGATAATTACCCGGTATGCTGGAATATTAACTCCTAAATTTAAGGTCGGGGTAGCAACAATTACTTTAATGTTTTTCTCTTTGAAATATTTTTCAATTATTGATAATTGTTTTCTCATTATTCCTGCATGATGAAATGAACTTCCTTGTTTAACCAAATCTGCGAGCATTTTGCATTGTTCTGTGGGCTGTTCCAACACATTTAATATTTTTTCAGCACAAAGTTCAAGAGATTTTTTTTCTTTTTTGCTTAATATTTTTTCAGTAATGCTTGAAAGTTTTTTTGCATAAGCAACAGCGCTTTTCCGTGAATTAACTGAAACCAAACATTGCCTCCCTTTATTAGTTAGAGTATCTTCCATAATCTCTTCAATAGGTTCTCCTGAATTATTTATTTTTTCTAAAGAACCATCTTTGAATTCTATGGATTCTTCCAATAAAATCCCTTCCTTCAGTGCTACCGGCCTAAAATCACTTTTTACGAAATCAGCGGAAAGCCATTCAGCAATTTCTTTAAGATTTGGGATAGTTGCAGAAAGGGCAATAATTTGGATATCCGGATTTAATATTCTGAGCTTTGAGATTACTATTTCTAAGGTTGCGCCTCTATTAGATCCGATTTCATGTATTTCATCTATTACTAATAAACCAACATTCTTCAGCCAAGAAGCACCATGTCTTGTCAAAGAATCAATTTTTTCATATGTTGTGAATATTGCATCATAATTAATCAAATATTTGCTTGAAGAATCCAAATCACCGGTGCTTAATGCAGCCTTTATTTTAAATTTTCTTGAATATTTTAATTTGAATTCAGAATAATGCTCAAAAGCAAGAGCTTTTAATGGACAGGTATACATAACCTTTTTTCCCTTATTTAAAATTGTGTTTAAAGAGGAAATTTCTGCAACAAGTGTTTTTCCGCTGCTCGTTGGCGAGGAAATAATTAAATTTTTATTAAAAGCATCCTTTTCAAAAGCCTCTTTCTGCACTGGGTTCAATTCTTTAAATTTATTTATTTCCAGAACTTTTGCCAGAAGCTGTTCTTGATTTATTTGATTTGACATTAATATCAATGAATTATTGTTTAGGGTAATTATTTCTCATTAATTTTTAAAGACTGTTTTCATCTGTTTGTTCGAATTCAGTTCCAAGATGCTGCTTTAAAGCAAGTGTTTCATATGCCTTGTTTAGGGCCATAATTGCTTTAGGAATATCATTTACCCTTAATGAGTTACTGCTCTTCCATTCTTCATCTTTGTTTTTATATCTTCTGTTAATTGTAACTGTGTTGAAGGTAGTTCCTTCCTTGCTCGCATTTTCCCATACAGCCACATTTATTACTCCTATAGAATATTTTACAACAGGTTTTACCATATTTTAACCCCCTAATAGATTGCATTTTTTGAGCATTTAAATGTTTTTCAAGAGTAGATTTCCGCTGAACTGCCCTTTCTTTTTCTTTTCTAAAGAAAAAGAAAGTGTAAGTTGCCCAAAGAAAAAGAAAACTAGCTGCTAAGTGAAAATAAAAAAATATTAACTAAATTAGATTGTTTTTGAAATTGCTGCGCCGCAAGCAGTTACAAAGCTTGCCTTTCTTGTGAAATTAAATTTAATTTCTGAAACAGAAGAATAAATTTTCTCTTCAATCAATTTTTTAATTAGTTTTGATTCAGACAGCTCTCCACTCAAAATCACTTCTTTTTGGTTGCAGGATTTTGCTGCAAAATATGCATTGGTTCCTATTCCTTGTGCAACTAGATTGAATAAACCTAAAGCAATATCCTCTTTTTTTGCATTTTTTATTTTTCCAAAATTACTTGCGGTAGCGTGTTTTTTTAATACCCCCACCCCGTCAGGATAAATATCTTTTAGCTCAAGATCAACATTTTCTAATTTACCTCTATCCGCTAACTTTTCTAATTCTTTGAAGTCTTCAATATTTAATAAAAGCTTTGATAATCCCAAAAGAGTCATCCCGCCAATTGGTGTGCCTCCAACATGCAATATTGTTCCATTTTTATATGAAACAAAACAAGTACCAGAACCTAGAGAAGCGGCAAGGAAGTTATTCTTCTTAAAAAAGAATTTTGTGCCAAAGGCAATAGCTTCAATCTCATCAATTTTATTTACTTTGAATCCATTAAAAATCCGTGGAAATGCTGCAGCCCTGTGTCCGGTTATATTTATGCGATCGATATTTTTGAAACTCATTTGTTCTAATTCTGGCAGAATATATTCAATAGGTTTAGATGCAGTTTGGTTTTCATAAATAATTTTATTTTTATCTAAAATTACAAGATCTGTGTTACTTGAACCAAAGTCTATTCCTAATATTCTAGCCATTTTATTTAATCGCCCATTTATTTAATTCTTGCAAGGCATCAAGGCTTTTTTCCAGTTTTGATATTTTTTCATCCAGCCTTTTAATATTTCTTAAAGAGTTTTCTTCTCTGAATTCTTGCAACTTTTTTGCATACCCGGCTACTTCTTTTTTATCCTTGTAAACTAAAGAATTTTCCACAGTCTCAGTTAGCTGATCTCTATAATCTTTATTTTCAAGAAATGTTTTTACCATGGGTTGCCATCGCTGATCTGCAACTAAATGTACAGGCAGCTTTATTTTATCCGCTTTAGTTTTGTAATCTTTATCTTGCAAACATTTTACTGTGTGTTTCCAATAAAGCGGGGATGAGAATTTTTTTATATTCTGCACAGCATAATATCTTTTAGCCCGGTCATATTTATTCTTCCAAACAGATTTCTTTTTTTCAAGGTCATTTTTTGCAGCTCGCTTTTCCTTTATTATCTGCAGTAATCTGGCTTTGGTCGGGTATGATAACAAAGTTGATTCTTTTGAAATATCTAGTTTTAAAATTCCCCCATCAGCAAAATAATATTCTATAGCTTTCTTCCTTCGCGGTAACTGTTCAAGATTTAGATTAGAAATTAATGATAATTCTTCCATTTCCGAGATTATTTTCTGTGGCATATATTATGGACAGGGTGTCGAACAAATAAAAATATATGTTTCATCCTATTATCCTTAATAATAAAGTATTCGACACAGTGCGACATCACAAACTATTAAATATTTACAAAATAATTTATTACTGCATATTTGCAATATGTCACACTGTGGACACCCTGTGGATACTAAAAAATAGATTAAAAAACAGTGCGTGCCTTGTTCCTTTAGTGAAAATATGTTTCCAGGCATGGGCGGGATGAATCCCGCACAAATGAAGCAGCTAATGAGGCAGCTGGGCATTAAGACAGAAGACATAAAAGCTAAAAGAGTAATATTTGAATTAGAGGATAAAAAACTTATTTTAGAAAACCCTGCGGTTACTTCAATAATAATGCAGGGGCAGAAGATTTTCAATGTTATTGGGGATCCAAGAGAAGAATCTCAAATACCTGAAGCAGATATTGAAATGGTTGCAGAACAAGCAAAGGTAGATAAACAAAAAGCAAAAAAAGCTTTGGAAGAAAATGAGGGGGATATAGCAAAAGCGATTCTATCCCTTAAAAACTAATTTTATCCAACGCTGCTATTAACTACTTTCCACAACAATCGGCTTTTCTTTTAAAATATCTATTAAATCCTTATTTTCAACCGCTTGTATTAAGGAGATTTTTCCCCTTTGGATAATGAAATTAACCTTTATTTTATAAGTGTCGCCTTCAACATGCTTCGGTATTAATAAACCCACAAAGTTTAGGTCATAGGCATAATTTACATCCTTTGCAGTTACTGGTTCTTCCAATGAAACACTTGCTTTTTGCCTTGCAATTATTAGAATATTATTGTTTTTCATAATTTTTTCAAGAGATAATGCAGTGTCATATAATTCTTTAGAATCAAATCTAGTTTCCCCCATAATATCTACAGTTATTGGTCTTACCGCAAATTGGTCATCTTTAAACCCTAAATCATTTAAGTATGATGAAACCATCCCAACAGCAAAAGCATAGTTCTCCTGCCCGTCTATTTCTATTTTTGCAATAAGTTTATTTTCATCTTCACTAAATTCAAGTTTTTTTATCATCAATAAATTACCAACATTATTAGCTAAGGCCTCTTTTGTTTTGTTTTCATCTAGAGCTTCAGTAAAAGCGGTTTTTAATATTCCAAAATAAGCAGTCGGTTCAAATGCATCTAATTCAATTCTAGCATAATTTATTTTAGGCAATTCCTTCACCACAGCAGTTTCAAGCATGTTAACATCGAACCCGTTATAGTCAAAAGGCCCTGAAAATACTAACGAATAATTTAATTCATGAATTTTAAGCAAAGCTTCTGTTGAATACTGCTCAGGAATTATAGAAATATTATTTGTTTCATATGCTGTTTTAGAAATTATCTTATTTCCCGATGCTTGAATAGCTAAATCAATTTGTATTTTATCATCAGCAATTGTTTGTATTTCAATTAATCCCTCAGCAAATGGCTGTTCAAATTCAAATTCTTTTTCTAAATTCAAATCCACATTTTTCATCTTTATTGTTTTTGGTATTTTTATTAACGCTTTCTTTGCAGCATATATATCAAGTAAACCAACAGTATTTTGAATATTATAAATAAATTCTGCAACATTTTCATCAGGAATTTTGGTTGTTATCTCAGCAATATAAATAAGCATGCCATTGCCCGGATCTTTATTAAAGCTTGAAGATAGGATATTGGAAATTCCCTTTACTGAAAAAAGTTTTTTATCTAATTCCGAAATATTTGTTTCATTTGTATGCCCGCTTAATTTAACAACCGAAAGTAGATTCTTTACGGTAGCATTTACCTTTTCTGCGGTAAAAACAAGGGTTTTTGGCGGTTCAACAACCGGAGGGTTATTTGTATCAGGATTCTGTTTAGGACTCATTATAAATGCAAATCCCACGATTGAGGTAAGCATTATAATTGCCATAATTAAATTAATTATCCGTTTATTGTCTTTCTTTGAATCTGTTATTTCTTTACCCATATTTTACCCTCGTGTTTTTACACCTAATTATCTTCGTGCATAATAATTAAATATTATTGGATTAGCCAAAGATAAGCGAATAAACCCGCGGATTACTTATAAAAACCTATTTGTTTAAAGAAATAATATTCTGTTTAACCCTATTTCAAGGTTTAACAAATTTTTATAAATTAATTAATGAGTGATACTATGGTAAATAATGGAGATATAATCAAAGTAGAATTTGTTGCGAAAGAGAAAGAAACTGGAGACATATTTGATACTTCTGTTGAAGCAAAAGCAAAAGAAGCAGGTATTTTTAATGAAAAAATAAAATACTCCCCCTTAGTTTTCATTGTTGGGGATAAGGAAGTTCTTCCGGCTTTAGAAGAAGAGCTTAAAGGCATGAAAGTAGGGGAGCATAAAGAAATAACCTTAGCTTCGGATAAGGCATTCGGGGAAAGAAATGCTGATTTTATTAAAGTAGTGCCTTTGCAGGAATTTAGAAACAGAAACATTAATCCATTTCCCGGGTTGGTTGTTGAATTGAATAATCTTGCAGGCAGGGTTCAATCCATATCTGGAGGGAGAGTTAGGGTTGATTTTAATCATCCTTTAGCAGGAAAAACTGTTGTTTATGATGTTAATGTTTTAGAACAGGTAACTGATAATAAAACTAAAGCAGAGCTTCTGTTCTCAAAATATTTTGATTTTTTAGACAAAACAGCATTGTCCATCAAAGAAAAAGAGGTTTTAATCAAGATTCCTGCAGACAAAGGAATGCAGACAGTGCACGCAATTAAAGTAAAGAGATTATTTTCAAGGAAGCTTATGAAAGTAACCAATATTGAGAAAGTAATAGTTCAGGAGGAATTCTTAAAGAGTGATATTAAAACAAATGAAGAAGAAGCAGAAGCCTAAGCGTTAAAAGTAGTTTTTTAAACATTCTGCTCCCTTAGCGTTCATATATATTCTATTTTTTTGGTGATTTTTTGCATATTAATGAAAGGGAAAAACTTAAGACAGGTACAACAACTGTAGCCGCTATTGGCAAAGATTGTGCAGTATTGGCTGCTGATATGCAGGCAACACTGGGTAATATGAGTTATGACCAGGAAGCCCAAAAGCTTTACAAAATTACAGATTATACTGCATTAACTAATGCAGGGGTCGTAGGTGACTCCTTAACTATTATTAGATTCTTAAAAGCGCATGCAAGCATGTATGAGATTGAAAGAGAAATAGAAATGACCCCCAAAGCAATGGCATCATTGCTTTCTAGCGTGCTAAATTCAAGCAGATTCTATCCTTATATTGTGCAGTTTTTATTGGCAGGCTATTTAGATAAGCCAGAGTTATATGAAATAACGCTAGAGGGCGGGGTTTTGGAAAGAAAACAGTATGCTGTTTCTGGTTCAGGAACCATGTTTGCAATGTCTGTTTTTGATCAAAGTTATAAGCCGAATATGGGGGAAAAAGAGTTAATCGATTTAGCAGTAAGGGCTGTAATGTCGAGCAAAAAAAGAGACATATATACTGGTGGAAAATCCATTAGTGTGATGGTTATTAGAAAAAAGAAGATAGAAGAATTAAGTGAGGACGAAGTAACTAAAATAATTGATCAGATAAAAGTTAACTAAATTCAAAGCAGAAAATACTGGGATAACTACAATTTAATTTTAACACAAACTAGGTTTGTTTTTTATATTATTCTTTTGAAAAATATTGCTTTTTAGTATTAATCAGAACTCAATAACAATTTAAAATTATTAAGGGGGAGAGGAGATTATTAAATGAAAATAGAAGATATCAAGGAAAAGATAAATGAGATACTGCCAAAAAATGCTGGGGTAAGTAAGATAGAGGTTGAGGGGCCTGAAATTGCCATTTATACTACTTCGCCAGAAGCCTTTTTTAATAATGAAGACTTTGTTTCAACTGTTGCCCATACTTTAAAGAAAAAAATAAATATCAGGACTGATAAAACCCTTTTGGAAGATCCTTCCACAGCAAAAGATAAAATAATGAAACTTGTTCCTGAAGATGCCCAAATTAAAGATATTTCATTTAATCCTTCTTTTTCTGAAGTAGTAATTGAAGCAATTAAACCTGGTTTGGTAATTGGCAAGGGTGGAGAGACCTCTAAGAAAATTATTAGTGAAACTGGTTGGGTGCCAAATATTATTAGGGCACCAACATCAAATTCAGAAATACTTAGGGGGATAAGGCACCATTTAAGCAAGAATAGCCATGAAAGAAAACAAATACTGAAGGAGATTGCTGAAAGAATTTATAAAGACCCTTCTGAGAATTCAAGTGAATGGGTTAGGATTGTTGCATTAGGCGGTTTTCAAGAGGTGGGGAGAAGCTGCTTGCTTTTGGAAACCCCAGAAACAAAGATTATGATTGATTGTGGGGTAAATGTTGCAGGGCAAAAGAAAAGCGCATATCCAATGTTGGATATATTGCACTTTCCATTGACTGAATTGGATGCAGTTATAATAAGCCATGCCCACATGGATCATTCAGGATTTTTACCATATTTATTTAGGGTAGGGTACAGAGGCCCGGTTTATTCAACAGAAGCTACCCGCGATTTAATGACTTTATTGCAATTTGATTATATTGATGTTTTTTCTAAGGAGCAGAAAGAATGCCCTTATTCTGAGAAAGATGTTAAGGAAATGCTGAAATACTGCATTCCCCGCGGTTATCGGGAAGTAACTGATATTGCCCCAGATATTAGATTAACATTTACAAACGCTGCGCATATTTTAGGTTCGGCATCCGTCCATTTGCATATTGGGGACGGAGCGCACAATTTAGTTTATTCTGGCGATATAAAATATGGATTTGTAAGATTGTTTGATAATATTGATTTGAATTACCCAAGGATTGAAACATTAATTTTAGAAAGTACTTATGGTGGGAAAGCAGATATCCAGCCAAATAGGAATTTTGCCGAGCAAAGGCTTGTTGAAATAATAAATGAAACTATTGAAGCTGGCGGAAATATTTTAATTCCTGTATTTGCTGTTGGAAGAGGCCAGGAAATAATGCTCTGCCTTGAAAATTTTTATAAAACAAAAAGAATTGATACAAAATGTTATATTGATGGAATGACTGCTGAAGCATCAGCAATACATACTGCATATCCTGAATATTTAAGGGAACAAGTAAGAAGAAGGATTTTGCAAAATGATTCTCCTTTTTCCTCGCCAATTTTTGAAGTAGTGAAAAGTGAAGACAGGGATAAATTATTGCAAAGCAAAGGCAATATCTTTTTGGCAAGCAGCGGAATGTTAACCGGCGGCCCATCATTAGAATATTTCAAGAAAATGGCTGAAGACCCAAGGAACACCATGATATTTGTAGGTTATCAATCTGAAGGTTCTTTAGGAAGAAAGATTCAGAAAGGTACAAGTGAAATCCCTATGACTGTTGAAGGAGGAAAAACCAGGTCCCTAAAGGTAAATATGCGTATTGAAACAGTTGATGGGTTTTCAGGGCATTCAGACAGATTGCAGCTTATTGAATATATAAAAAGGCTTAGGCCAAAACCAAGGCGTTTGATTATTGATCACGGTAATAAAATAAAATCAATGTCTCTTGCCCAAATAACCCAAGGCAAGTTTGGAATAAGGACTAATGTGCCACAAAATTTGGATGCTTTAAGGCTGAAGTAACTTTTTCTTACACTTTTTTTCTAAATATCTTATTTTTAGCTAAAAAGGAAACTATTTTTTTCTTTAAGATAGTTATTTGCCCCTATTTCTGCCTTATACATAAATTCATTTTTAGCAAAAAATAAAAGGAAAAAGATTTTTCCCATTTTTTTAGTTATACATAAGAAAAAAGGCTAATTTTGCCTTGTTTTTTGAAAAAAAGTTATATGCATTTACTATACATAAAATGGAGCATTATTCTTCCTTATTTTACCAAAAAGTATTTAAATAAGTTAGTTTATTCTATTTATCATAGGGGTAATATGAGGACTGACATAGATTCGAGCAATCTTAATAAAGAAAGAATTTTAGAATTGGTAAAGGAATTAGAGAGCGGCGGAATAGCCCTTTCTGATAATACACCCGCCTTACAAATTAAAAGATGAAGGCAAATCCTCATACCCCCTCCCCCTCTTTACTTTTTTTGTTTTTAAGCCTTAATTCTTTAGTTTAAGCTGTAGATACCCTGTTAAAATCTTCTTTTTACATTTATTTCATGAAAATTCTAATTACTGGAAGCCCGGGAACAGGCAAAACAACAGTAGCAAGATTACTTGCCAAACAGTTAAATTACCAAGTTCTGAATGAGAAAGATTTTGCAGCAAAAAACAATATCGGCTTTGTTAATAGGGAAAAAGAGCTTGAAATTCCCATAAAAAAATTTCAGGCTAAGCTTAATAATTACTTAAAAAAACAAGATAATGTGATTTTAGAAGGGCATGTTCTTTGTGAGGCAAAATTGCCTGCTGATTTTGTTTTTGTTTTAACTACTGATCCAGTACTTTTAGAGAAGAGATTATCTAAAAGAAAATATAAATATCTCAAAATATTGGACGATGTCTTTTGTGAAGAAACCAAATATTGTTTGAAAAAAATCCTGGAAAAATACCCTAAAAATAAGGTTTTTGAGGTAAAAAACGAAAAAAGTTTAAATTTGGTTATTAAACGTATACTTAATAAATTAAGTAACCTAAAATATGTAAAGAAAAATAAGAGGGGGAAAAATGAATAAGTTTAGTTTATTGTTAACTTTATTTTTTTTATTTGCTTTATGTCCAATGCTTTTTGCATCTGTGGAAAAAAGTTTTTCAGATATGGGCTATGCTGATTTCGTTGTTGATGGCAAAAATCAGCAGCAATGCACAGAGTATAAATTCCTAGATGAAAGAACAGCAGATGAATCTGCAATACTTTATCTTAAAATGAAGTTTTTTCCCCTAGCTACAGGAGCTGAATCTTTTGAGGTAAGCCTTAATGATTCTATGCTGGTTAAATCAAATCTTTTCAAAGATTTGAGTTTTTGTGATGGTGACTCTTGCAAGGTTAAGCTTCCCCTAAACAAAGAGGATATCCTACCAGAAAATATTCTAAAGATTTGCCTTTCAACAAGTAGTTCAGTAACCAAAGCAACAGTTTTGTCTGATTCAACAATTGGATTCTATGAAACCGCCATTATTAATTCTACCACTTTTGTTAAAACAATTAGCAAGGGATCACTGATCTTTGGTGAAATATTGCCTGTCACTTTAAAATTAAAGAATGAAGGTTCAAAAGAAGCTTTTGTTGATGTTAATTATATGAGAAACTTGGTTGAATCCGAGCCAAAATCTTACGAAATTATTGGTGATTCTTATTTTAGCGGAGTAATAGGCCCAGGAGAAGAAAAAACCTTTGAATATATGATTAAGCCATTAAGGACAGGAGTAATCACAATTATTCCCTCTTCAGTAGAATATCTTGATGTTTTTGGGGATAAAATAGTTTGGTTATCTAATGTTGTTGAAATAATGGTTAATGAATTAGATGATAAATTAATTGGCGAAATAATGTTAGATAAAAGTAAAGCAAAGCTCGGTGAAACAGTAAAAGCCACAATAGCTTTGAAAAATATCTCTAATTCAACAGTATCAAATATTGATCTAAAAGTATTCGAAAATGGCAAAGAAATAGGTTCTTTTACCTTTGGGAATATTGCTTCAAATCAAACAAAATATGAAGAAATAGCTATTAAATCTGATTTAATGAGCACTAGTGAACTTACTTGTAAGTATACTTATGCTGAAGGTGAAGAGTCAGCATGCAATATCGTCTCAGTTGCTTTCGAAAGGGAAGAATTAAGCTGGGCCATGATTCAGTCATTTATCCTTCTCCTTGTTGGAGTGGTAATATTTGGTGGTTTGTACTTTTACATAACAGGATCAGGCAAACCTAAAGAAGCTAAAAAGAAAGAAGAAACAAAAAAGTAACTGTACATAACTATTTTGCCCAAAAACCATCAAGGTTTTTGGCTCTTTTTTACTTTTCTGTCCAAACATCCAATAAATAATAAACAAACCAATAATCAATAAGGTTATCAAAATTCCCGGAATTATATAATTTTGTCCCCGCTTATCCTCAGAGGCATATGTTAACCCAGTTATTGTTATTGCTTTAGCAAAGTTGCCTTTAGCTAACTCGTTCTCTGCTTTTTGTGCAAGTTCATTAAATTTATTGTCATTTTTAATATTATTAGTTCTTTGAAATGCTTCTTCTTTCAACTCAAAATAAGCATTTTCTATTTTTTCCTTTATAAAATCAGTTCTTAGCTTAAGATAATCAAGGTCTTCCTTTATCCTAAAATAATTTTTAATTGCTTTTTTTGTTTCAACCCTATTATTTGAATAAAGAGGTTCAAGCAAGCCATCAATTTTTTCAGTTATCTCCTTCTTAATAGAAGCCATCTCTTTTTCATATAGTTCTAACTCAGCTAATGTAATCGGGGGGATATATCCATAGTTAGTTCCTTTTAACACATCAAAAACTTTTAGTTCCTTTTTTAACAAAGAATATTCAGTAATTGAGTCAAGATTGCTTATTCTTTTTAATTCACTTATTTTATTTTTGATTGAATTAATTAGGATATTCATCTCTTTTTCAATTGCTTTTTCTAATGAAACTATTTTTTTTGAGATCTCTTCATATTTAGTCTCAGCTTTTATAATATCTTTTTCTGACAAATTTTTATGTAATATTTCTTTATCTTTCATTAGCTCATTTATGTTTGCATCATAACAACAGATCCCAAAACCAGAAAGCTCATTTAAATTACTGACGATTTCTAAAATCATTTTATCAACATCCTTCTCAAATATTTTATTGACATTATCTACAGAATTAATTACCTGCTCAGCACCGGATAAATACTTTTCAGCTAACTTAAATTCCTGTGTTTGTAAGGATTTCTCTGCTGAAGTAATTAGGTTTTCAGCCTTTGATGATTTGTTTTCTTCAGAACCAGAAAGCTCTTCTAATCTCTGCGTATCGTTAATTTGCTTATTCAAATAACTTATTCTTTCCTGAATATCGCTTTTTTTTATTTTTAATTGGTTAGATTTGTTTTCTAATATATGAACCTCTTCAGCTATTTGATTAAGTTCATCTATCTTTCCTTTATTGTCCGGCATTTCTTTGGTTTTTATTAATCTATTAAGCAAATCTTCTGATTTATTTTTCAATTCAAAAAACTCCGAGTTATTAAATTCATTCAATTTCATTTCCAAATTAGCCATATTTGCTTTAATGTTTTCAGAATAATTGCTAATTATTATTTCCAAATCAATTTCAATAATAGCCTTAGGCTTCATTTTATTTATTTCTAAAAGTAAGAAGTTACCTGAATTTTTCAATTGGCCAGTGCAGCAAATTTTTTTATCAATTATTGAATCATTTGAGGTATATTCATTAAGAATTAGTTCTAATTTATCTATTTCATAAGGAAGTAAGTTAATTATTTTTAAAGCATATTTGTCCCGATATTCATTATCTAAAGTTTTATCGTGGGCCATTATTTTTTTATCAAAAATAATTGCATTTTCCAAAGTATAGTTTATGTAAATTTGGCCATCACTTAAATCCGATATGAATTCAACCTTCCTTTCATTTTTGTTAAACCTTAGTAATTTATCATTTTGGGTAAGGTACACCTTAGACATATTGAGATCAAAATCTTCTATGTCTTCAGAAAACTTAAAATTCTTGATTGTTTTTTGGCCAGAATAGCTTAAAATTTTCAGGAATAGCGCATTTGTACCATCAATTCCCAAAAACTCTAATTTTTTATTTATGTTCATCGTTTCTTCAGAAATCCAGTCAATAGAGCTAATTCCTGAAGGAATTTCTCTGAAACTAACTTGTATTGAATTATTTAAAGCGAATACCGTTAAATTATCTGTTTTATTTTTTATCTCCAAAAAACCAGGTGTTTGAATGTTTACGGTTATTTCTTCTTCAGAATAGTTAAATGGGGTTTTAAATAAAACAGAATTATAATAAGTAGCAATGTCTTTATTTGAATCGTAAAATTCTGAAGTTATTTCTGCGTTTTTCTCTAAAAATGATTTTATTCCGGTTTTTTCTTCATTCCTTATTTTTTCAAATAGGCCTTTTGTTTTAATCTTTAGAGCTAACAATCTACTATATTCAGTAAAATTCGCGTCATTTGAATTGTCTTTAAGTTGTTGTTGAAGATTTTCAAATTCTTTATATAATCCATCAGATGATATGTCATTACCACAATATTTCATAATGCTTTTTATGAAAATTAACTTTTTTGTTATTTTATCAAACAAAGACAGAATTTCTAAATAATCAGAATTTTTTTTATATGTGGTTATTTCCATTTCTTTATTAGTCTTAATCTCTTTTTGCATTTCTGAGTAATTCTCAAGTACTATTTCACAATGTTTAGCTTTCTCATAAAAAGAATCTGCCTCGTAAAACCACTTTATTCTTAGCAATATCTTCTCATTTTTCTCATTAAGTTTGTTGAGCTCCCCATAAATGCTTTCAATACGCCCTTTGCACAGGTCATCAACTGTTTTCAGATAATTTGATTTCAAATAATCGATGCTTTGCTGTAAACTTTTCAGTTGATTATTTATTGTCTTTAATTTGCTTAAGTAATCGCCTATGCTTATTCTTCCTGACAAATATCCCGAATTTAACGCATTAATTTGTATACTTAAGTTAATCACTTTAGCATGCAGATTATCTAAAGAAATATGTTCCCCATCGCCAACAAATGCCAGAAATTCCTTGCTTTTTATCTCCAGGTTTATATTTTCTAATGAATAAATCTTTTCATAATCGTAAAAATCAGAATTAAGCCCCTGTTTTGTAATTTGTAAATTTTGGGTTATTTCATAATTTAATTTATTGGCTTCGTCATAAGTGTTTTCGTAATTCAAAGACAATTTTTTTAGCATATCTATAAATTTTGCATTTACTGAATCTTTTTCAGAGGCTATTTTTGCATAAACTTTCAGAAATTCAAATGTTGGCATATTTTGCAGGAAATTGCTAGCCTCACCAATGTTTTTGCTATTCTTTATTTTTTCAAGCAAGAAGCCCGAAAAATCAAGGATAAATGGAAAGAAGAGGCTAGTTTTGTTTTCTTTGCTTTTTTCCATTATTTTTCTGCTTCCGGAATAAATAAAATTAATTAGATCATTTTCCTTTACAAACGTTGTTTTTATCTGAAATCTATTGCCCAAATCTTCAAATTCCTTTAATGTTTGATAATAAAAGTAAAAATAAGAGTCTGATTTGTGCGGACTTTTTTCTTGGAACTGGTTTAAATTATCTGATAACCTAATAAAATCATCAGCCAGTTTCTCTTCTTTTATTTTATTAATATCAAGGCTTTCGAGATATTCTTTTTCAGCTATGATGATTCTAAAACTGATGTCATTTGCTGCATTTATCTGATTGAATGATTCATCAATGTTGCAGGTTAATTCATTTAGGTTTCTCGGAAGTTCTGAGGTATTTGTTTGGCTGTAACAAAACCCATAAATATTTTTCAGATTTTTTAATGCCCTATTATAATAAAGCCAAGATCTTGCAATATCATTAGTATAATCTTGAAGTAGCAGTTTTGTATTTGCCGAAAAAAATTCTGTTTTGAAATCAAAATGTTTGTTTATTTCCAAGAAACAGGAATATTCATCTTCACATTTTGGTAAAATTCCTGAGGCATGTGAACTTAAATTCAAGCAATCAATTCTATTTTTTACAATGCCTGAATCATCTATGCATCCAGAAAAAAACAAAAGCAGAGCTAAAGCTAACAAAATCTTTTCCATTTCAACTCTCCTATCCTAAACCAATAAAAAGCCTTTAAAAAATCAATGCTAGTGCTTACAATATGGCTGAATTCAACTTGGAAGATGCTCAAGAACTTATTAAGCTTGCAAGGAAATCTATTGAATATTATTTACACACGGGCAGAATGTATGAAGCCATGCCTTTAACTGATAAATTTCTTGAAAGAAGAGGGGTTTTTGTAACTTTGAATACTTACCCGGAAAAACAACTTAGGGGTTGTATTGGGTTTCCTTATGCTTCTAGGCCCTTATGGTTTGCAGTAATTGAGGCAGCAACAAATGCGGCTTTTGAAGATCCGCGCTTCAGTTCATTGTCTGCATCTGAATTGGATAAAATCATAATTGAAATTTCAATTCTTACCGAGCCAAAAGTGGTGAATAAAAAAAAGGTTGAAGAGGAAATAAAAATAGGGAGAGACGGCTTGATTGTTATTAAAAAAACCATGTCAGGGCTTTTGTTGCCGCAGGTTGCAACAGAATATAATTTTGATGTCCAGACTTTTTTAAAAGAAACATGCCAAAAAGCAGGTTTAATTCCTTCAGCTTGGCAGCAGGGCGAAACAAAAGTTTTCAAGTTTCAGGCCAAAATTTTTACTGAGAAAGACCCAAAAGGAAAAATTGAAGAAGAACTTATTGGCCAATAGCAATTTTGGGATTTTTAAAATTTATTATATATTGCAATCTTTCTTGCAGGCAATTAATTGATCAAGGTTAGTTGAATAATCTGCATTTAATTTATCAAATTTAGTATTGCATTCATCCAAGCTATCTATGCAATCAGTTTTGTCTTTCATGCAAGCAATGTTCTCATAATTCAAAAGATTTTTATCAGAGTAACAAGCTTCAAGTGTTTTTTGCAGATTTTGCCCGATAAAAGGCTCTACTACATAATGCTGCAATGCAGCCCCAACCACAATAAAAATCCCAAAAACAATGCAATATTTGATTAAAGTAGACTTAAACTGGTTTTTATTGCTTTTTGGATTATCTTCATCAGCCATTCAATCACACAACTATTTGAGTCAAATGTTATATAAATATCCTTTTTTTGCTTCAAACAGCATTTATGTAGTCAATTAAGAAAAGTTTATAAATAAGTAAGACATTTACTAAATAGGGTGAAGGAATGTACAAATATACCATTGCAAGACAATTAGCAGCAAAGAAAATTATCACCAATAGAGGGGATGAGTTAGGAAGACTTTCAGACTTAATGGTGAATGAAGTTACCGGTGAGATTGAAAGATTGCTCGTAGAAGTTGACAAGGCAAGCAAATTTGCGAAAAGATTGCACTCAAAAGAGTCAACTATAACTGTCCCTTATTCAGCAGTAGTCGCTGTAAGTGATGTTTTCATTGTTGATGAAAGAGAGATAGAAACCGCAACAGAATAAAATTAGTAAGTATCACTGTTTTCTGTATATATAGTGCATAGTTTAGCTAATATTTATTGTGATTTTGCCATCCTTAATTTCAATTTTCTCTATCTGTGGGAAGCGTTGTTTAAGTTTAACTATAATATCTGTTTCCCCACTTTTTTTCATATTCTTAAGTGTTTCAATTATTTCTTTGATTAAAAGATAATTTTCATAGATTTTATTCCCTTTTTCTTTATTCTCTTCAGCCATTTTTAACTCTTCAACCAATGCTTTTTTCTGGTTCTCCAAGCTTATTTTCAATTCATTTGATTTTCTTTCCTTTCCCAAATCTTTTTTCTTTGAAATAGCCTCAACATTTAATTTTCCGATAGCATCATTTAATGAATCAAATTTTTCAATAATATCGCCAGGAACAGTTTCCAAAGGGAATGGCAATAATAAATATTTGCTATTTTGCAACAGCAGTACAGGTTCAACCTTTCGTTTAAAGAAAGAGAGGATTGTTTTGTGTATTGTTCTCAATTCCGCTTCATTTATTTCTTTTGCCAGCTTATTTTTGTCAATACCTGATTTAGTGCAGGCTTCTTCCAAGAAAAGCGGGGCAAGACTAATGTTTTCAATTAAGGCAAAAACCAATGGTTCTTCATTTGCTTTTATCATCTCAGAGAATTTTTTGAAATTAATCTCAAGAATATTTGCTTTTTTATCCTGCGGGAAAATATATGGCACATCTTTTTTCAGGGTTCTGTCCCGCCATAATTCCTGCCTGTATGGTTTAATTGTTACCATCAGTTTATCAAGCAGAATAACATTTCCCTTTGCAAATAATTCTAAAACCAAAAAAGAATCAGAAAATTCAAACACCACAACCCTGTCCAAGCCATGCTGCTTGAAAGAAAGTATTTTTCTATTTTCCAGCCTTTTGTTCAGAAAAGCACCATATCCCGATGTCTGCTGTTTTGCATTCAGGACATATTCTGACATAAAGAAATTGTTTGGGGTCAGAATCATTTTTCTCGTTCCTTCTTTGTTTATGGTTGCCTTTAACCAATAATTGTCAAGTTCCTGAATCTTATTCATATGCCCCTGATTTATTTGGCCTTCAAGCTCTTTTACCAAATACCAAAGGGTAATGTTTGGCAGGTCAAATTTTAGCTGATCTTTCTGTTTCATAATAATAGCTATTGCAGAAACAGTTATTTAAAGGCAATTCTTTACGGGTTAAAAATAGCTTGTGTTAACCTCATCATCACCCATATGAGTGGGTGTTAATGACACAGCCTTTTTAGAAAAAAGGCTGGCGAAAAAATGCCTTCGGTAATTAAAAAATAATACTGTAAAGAGGCATTGTAGCTAAATTATTTTCGTTCATAATTTTTGGTAAAAATAGCCTTTTCCACTTCTCTACAAGATAGTTCTGTTTCTTTTGATATTTCCCTTAATTTTTTAAAGAAACGGAGCAATGCTTTTGGAGTATGATAATCTTTAGATTCGGATTCCTTGCCAAAGAGTTCTCGCCAAGCGTGAATGTCAAATACCCCATATCTGTTTGGATTGTGAAAGGTTAAGGCCACGCTGGTAACTGCATTCCCAAAGCCTTTGATTGAATGCAATATCTTTATTTTTTCTTCGTCATCTTCACTTTGGAAAGCATCTTTGGTTTTTTTAATTATGGATTCGTCAGTTTCCTTCTCAATTAAATTAAGCTCTCTTTTTAACCTGCCTTTCATATTCTCAAATTTCCAGTGTAAAAGCCTAATTATTTCTGATTTAGTGGCGAACCCACTTTCTTGAAAAGTTTTTGATAATTTCTGTTCAGTTTCTCTTTGTGAATCCGTTTCAGTTTTACTGTATTTTTGAAGCCAATAAACCAAATCTTCTTTATTTATTTTGATCACTCAAATCATAAAAACTTAGTTATTTTTTTCTTACTCTGTTGTCTTTGAAATCTGTATGATTTTTCAAAAGATATGTGCCTTCTGGCCTAGCTTGTTTTATATCCAAACTTTCGGTCGTATTCCTTGTGTTTCATCCATTCAAGTATCACTGAAATGATTTTTATTGAATCTCCTTTAATTGTATAAAGCAGTCTCCAAGCATTTGGCAAATCATATTTCCAGAGATTGTTGACCCCATATTTTTTCACATATTCTTTTGGCCAAAGCCTCCTGGGTTCTTTTATTCCAACAAATGGGTTCTCTTTCAAGTCGTCAATCGCACGGTTGATGAAATTGTATAATTCTTTGTCTTCAAATTTTCCGTGTTCAAGTTTATCAAAAGCATTTCGCGTGGATTCTTCAATAAACGTAACCTGTTTTATTCGCTTGTCTTCCTTCATCTAATCACTAATCGCGGGTTTTTTAGAATTTTTCTAACACCTTCAGGATCCCAAATCCAGACAATTGAACCGTCCTTGTCAAGATATATTTTGCCGGAGTATTCAAGATAATCTAAAATGAGATTGAATGTCTGATACATTATTTTTTTCGGCAAATTACGAAGTAACTCTGCTTTGGTTGGATATTCTTCTGCCTTTTGGATGGCTTCCTCAACCATTAAGACTGTATCCAGTCTAGGGTATCTCAAAATGTTCTGAGGAACAAACCTTGTTTGTGTTTTAGACATATTCAATCACTATATCAATTGATATAGTTACTTTATTTAAACCTTTCTATTTGATTGGTAAATGGGTCTTAATCCCTCTTTGCGTCGTCATCACTAACTCAAATTGGTTTT
>Ga0210017_1001014_pt1 | contig 24395 bp, 17 predicted proteins | sample CryGeyCG2014_020_FD_183966 | JGI IMG/M metagenome (GOLD analysis project Ga0210017, IMG submission 183966) | Groundwater microbial communities from aquifer - Crystal Geyser CG08_land_8/20/14_0.20 (SPAdes) (version 2) | ecosystem: Environmental > Aquatic > Deep subsurface > Groundwater | place... | reverse complement strand
AGGGCTGGGGTAAAACTCAGCTCTTTTCTTTTGATTAAAATTTAGTTAAGATAAAGATAAATTTATATGGAGATGAATTTTCCAAAAATTGAACAGGAAATACTGGAGTTCTGGAAAAAAGAGAAAATTTTTGAAAAAAGCGTAGAAAATAGAGCCAAACCAAAAAAAATATTGGGTGTTTTCCCTCGCAGGGTCCGCAATTTCGTCTTTTTTGAGGGGCCCCCAACCGCCAATGCCAAACCCGGAATCCACCATGTTCTGGCCAGAATTTTCAAGGATATTATTTGCCGATACAAAACTATGCGGGGCTTTGCGGTTTTGCGGAAAGCCGGCTGGGACACTCACGGCCTGCCGGTTGAGCTTGAAATTGAGAAAAAACTGGGATTCAAATCAAAACAGGACATTGAAAAATACGGAATAGCCAAATTTAACGAGGAATGCAAAAAATCGGTCTGGGAATATAAACAGGATTGGGAAAAACTGACCGAAAGAATCGGCTTTTGGCTGGATATGGAGCATCCCTACATTACTTACGAAAATAGTTATATTGAAACGCTTTGGTGGGAAATAAAGAAAATCTGGGAGAAAAACCTTTTATACCAAGATTACAAAGTCGTGCCATATTGCCCAAGATGCGGCACTCCTCTTTCGGCCCATGAAGTTGCCCAAGGATATCAGAGAATAAAAGAACCGGCAATTTACATAAAATTAAAAATCAATCCGCCAACTGGCGGGAAAAAATCGGAATTTGATAATACTTATTTGCTTGTTTGGACAACAACTCCCTGGACTTTACCTTCCAATATCGTCGTGGCAGTTAATCCAAAAATTAAATATGTAATGGTTCGGGTCGGGGTTGAAAATTTTATCCTGGCAAAAGAAAGGACATCGGTTTTAAATGAATATGAAATTTTAAAGGAATTTGACGGAAAAGAGATTTTGGGCTTGAAATACGAACCGCTGTATTTGATTTGCGACCCGCAAGTTTATACTTCGGCTTTTCGGGTGATTGAGGGCGATTTTGTGAACGTTGAGGAAGGAACGGGCCTTGTTCACATCGCTCCGGCTTTTGGCGAGGAGGATTTGGAAGCGGTTAAAAAGCAAAACGAAGGAATTAAAGACGAGGAGAAAAAAATTCCGATTTTGATGACCGTTAACGAGAGGGGAAATTTCAAAGACGAAGTAAGAAAATTTGCCGGAATGTTTGTTAAGGACGCAGACCCGAAAATTATTCAGGATTTGAAAGAAAGAGATATTTTATACAAACAAGAGCAATGTGAGCATGATTATCCTTTTTGCTGGCGATGCGGAACGCCTCTGCTTTATTACGCCAAAAAATCCTGGTTTATTAATATGCGGAAAATCAAGAAAAATATTATAGAAAATAATCAAAAAATAAACTGGGTTCCGAATTATTTGAAACAAGGGAGATTTGGCGAGTGGTTAAAGGAATTAAAAGACTGGGCAGTATCCCGTGAGAGGTATTGGGGGACGCCCCTGCCTGTTTGGCAATGCGAGAGATGCGGAAACACAGAGGTGATTGGCTCAAGAAAAGATCTGCTTTCCCAAAAATTTTCCACAAATCGCTATTTTATCCTAAGGCATGGACATTCAATAATGAATGAGAAAGAAATTATAATTTCAACCCTGCCGGAAAAGACAGAATGTCCTTTGACCGAAAGGGGCAAATACGAAATAATAAATGCCATTAAATTTTTTAAAAAAGAAAAAATCAAAATAGATTTGATTTTTTCTTCGGATCTTTTGCGAACTACCCAAACTGCCGAGATGATTGCCAGAGTGCTTGATATTGAAACCATCAATTTTGACAAAAGATTGAGAGACATTCAGGCCGGGATATATGATGGGAAAAGCGCTGGCGAGTACCATTCTTTTTGGAAAAAAATTGACGACAGGTTTGTTAAAAGGTCCGATGGCGGAGAAAATTATAACGACGTCAAAATCAGGATGTATGAATTTCTGAAAGAAATTGACGGAAAATATAACGGGAAAAATATTTTAATAGTCAGCCACCAGAGGCCATTGGATATGTTGAGGGCGGCGGTTGATGGATTAAGCCGGCAGGAAATTCTGGAAAAAATTGAGCCAGGCAAAATTAAAACAGGTCAGCTTAAAGAAATCCAACTTAGGCATTTCCCTTATAATAATGAAGGAGAGCTTGATTTGCATCGGCCATTTGTTGACGGAGTTGAATTTCATTGTCCCAAGTGCCAAGAGATAATGAGGAGGGTGCCGGAAGTTCTTGACTGCTGGTTTGATTCCGGTTCAATGCCTTTTGCCCAGTGGCATTTTCCATTTGAAAACAGAGATTTAATTGCTGGGGGTAAACCCCGCACCAGAGCCACGGTACGGGGCAGGCAATTTCCGGCTGATTTTATTTCCGAAGCCGTTGACCAGACCCGGGGATGGTTTTACACATTGCTTGCGGTTTCAACCTTGCTTGGTCTCGGTTCTCCTTATAAAAACGTTATATCCCTCGGCCATGTTTTGGACAAGAACGGAGAAAAAATGTCCAAGTCCAAAGGAAATGTGGTTGACCCCGGCGAAATTATAGAAAAATACGGGTCTGATGCCTTGCGTTGGTACTTTTTCACAATAAATAGGCCCGGCGATTCCAAGAGATTTGGCGAAGAAGATTTGAAAGAGTGCTTAAATAAATTTATTTTCACCCTCTGGAACTCTTATGCTTTTTTCAATATCTACGCAATAAATCCAAAATCCAAAATCCAAAACCCAAAATCCAAAAGCAATAATCCATTGGATAAATGGATTATTTCCAAATTAAACAAATTGATAAAAGAAACCACTAAAAATTTGGACAATTACGATATTATTTCAGGGGCCAGGGCCATTGAAGGATTTGCGATTGAAGATTTTTCCAATTGGTATATTCGTCGCTCGCGTCCAAGATTTCAGAATCCCAAGGACGAAAAAGAAAAAGGAGAAGCAATTCTGACCTCGAATTATATTTTGATGAATTTATCCAAGCTTTGCGCGCCTTTTATTCCATTTTTGGGCGAAACAATATATAAAAAAATCAAAAATCAAAAATTAAATATTAAAAATTTAAGTAGTGTTCATTTGGAGGACTGGCCAAAAGTTAATAAAAAATTAATTGATGAAAAACTTGAAAGGGAGATGGAAATAATCCGACAAATTTGCGCGCTGGGCCTGAAATTGAGAGCGAAGGCCGGAATTAAGGTGCGCCAACCATTGGGGTCTTTGCAAATAAAAAGCCACAGCCCAAAAATAAAAATTAATAAGGACCTGTTAAAATTGGCGAAAGAAGAGCTGAACATTAAGAAATGGGAAATAGTTAAAGAAATAAGCCAGGAAACAAAACATCAAAAAGAGTGGCTCATAGAAACCGAGGGAGATATTACTTTGGCCCTTAATTCGGAAATTACTTCAGAGTTGAGGGAAGAGGGATTCATTCGGGAAATTGCTCGCCAAATTCAGGAATTGAGAAAAAAAGCGGGGTTAACCCCGAAAGACGAAATCATTATTCAATACAAAACTTCCCCGGATTTGGGAAATTTGATTGAAAAAAATAAAAATTTGATAAAAGAAAAGACTTTAGCAAAAGATTTGACTGGCCAAACCGGCAGGGTTTTAATAGAGAAGGAAATTGAGGCAAGCGGGGAGAGGGTCTGGTTGGGTATTGACAAAATTTAAATAGTATGATACAATGGAGAGTAAGGAATAAAAAAGTTTCTTTGACAATTTAATTAAAGCAGATAATTTAATGGAGGTGAAAAATGATTGGCAGACCAAGAAAGTATGGAGTCCAGGTAAATCAACTTATGAGTTCTTCAGAGATAATGGCAGAAAATAGAATTTTGAACCTGGTCGGGCCCATCAGGTCAGATACCTTAGAAATAAGAGACGACTTGCGTCTTTTAAGTTCCGAAAGCAAGGATCCTATTAAAATTGAACTTATTACTCCTGGGGGAGAGATAAGCGTGGCATTGGCTCTTTACCATACCATTGCCTCTCTCAATCAATCAGGAACTCCAGTTTATACAATAGGACATGCTTGTTATAGCGCAGGAGCATTGTTATTGGCAGCTGGAAAAAGAGGGTACAGGTATATTTATCCTGGCGGCACAGCAATGATTCATGCTGCTTCAGTTTTTGTGATGGGAAGCGTATCCCAGGCTGATTTAGAAATATTAAGGAAGCATGATAGAATTCTAATTGACCTTATTTGTAAACTTTGCGACAAATCTTCTGAAGAACGAGATGAGATCTATAGGAAAGCAGTAGAAGAGCGTAAGGAATTTTGGTTTGATGCCAAAGAGGCTAAAGAATTTGGTTTGGTGGATCATATCATTACCCCAGAAATTGATAGAGAGCTTTTTGGGAATATAAAAATTCCCTCCTCCTGGGAGGAAATTAAAGAGATGGAAATTGAAAGAAGATTAAAAAAATAAAAATCATCAAATATGAAAATATAATCCCGACTTCAAGGTCGGGATTATTTTTTATTATTGGCAACGAGGGAAAAGTGGAAGCTTGCTTACACTTTGACCGAGCGAACCGATAATATAGTAGCGAGGACACTTTTCCTTCTACTCTATTTGGTGTTAAAATTTAATAAAAAGAGTTACCCCATTAGATAGAGCTTCGTTCATCTAACGGGGTGCTCAACCCCGCCCTTTCTCCTAAAAATTTTGAGAAAGAAGTGGGGAAAATAGTAATCACCGCAATTTCTTTGATAATGTTCTCTCTATTAAAGAAAGGGCGGGGTTGGCATGTATTCAACCGAAGGCATTGTCATTAAGGAGGAAAATTACGGCGAAGCTGACCGTTTTTTTACGATTTTTACAAAAGATTTTGGGAAAATCAGAGTGATGGCCAAAGGAATAAGAAAAATAAAGGCCAAGCTTCGCTCGGGCCTTCAATTTTTCAATCATATTTATCTGGAATTTGTCCGGGGAAAATATTTTTATACGGCGATTGAGGCCATAAACATTGATAATTTCCAAAATTTAAAAAAGGAACCGGAAAAACTCAAGATTCTTTTTCATATTTCAAATATTTTAAATAAATTATTAAAAGAAGGAAGGGACGAGAGAATCTGGGATTTGCTATTGAAGATTTTAAATAAAATGAAAGAGCAAAGATTCTCCGGAGCCAGGCTTGATTTGCTTCTGCGTTATTTTGAGTGGAATCTGCTTGATATTCTGGGCTACCATCCCGAGCTTCATCATTGTGTTGTTTGTTTTGCCCCGTTAGATAGCAAATATCTAATGGGGCAGGAAAAACTGAAGGAAGAAAGGCTTTATTTCAGCGCAAAAGAGGGCGGGATTTTATGCTTTAGATGCCGCGATAAAAATAAAGAGGCCAAGCAAATTGATATTGACACCATTAAAATTTTGCGGCTGATTTTGGGCCGAAAAAAAGAAATTTTAGAAAAACTAAAGACAGGAAACGAAAAAAAATTAAAAGAAATTTCAAGGCATTATCTTGAACATATTTTGGAAGAAAAGATAAATTTGTTATAATAATTAAAAGATTAAAAGTTTGAATAATCCCCCTCAATTTTCAAAATATTTTGAAAATTGAGGGGATAAAAAAGATATGAAGACAAAACCAATAATAATTGCCTTAATGATTGTTTTGCCTTGTCTGTTGACAATATTAAAATCACCAGTGACTTTGGGCAGCGAGCCGCCGGAAATTCCCCGAGAAGAGCCCTTGCCTGAATTCTCGCTTCCGGGAGTTGTTGAAGGAACCGGAACCTATTTTGAAATAACCGACAGCGAGTATCTTGATATCTCTCTTCAAAGTACTGAAGAAATAACCGTAAGAATAGAATCCACGCCCAAAACAATAAGCCTCAATTTAGAGGCTTCTTCTGTTTCCGGCTCGACAACTTTAACTTTAGGCGATCTTGAACCAAGTGTTCTTTATTCCAAATTTGAAGACAGCTACAAAAACAAAGTAGAATTCACTGCCAATGAAAGCGGAAGTTATACCTGGACTCAAGATTTAACCAAGCCCCATCATGTTTGGTTTCAACCCGAAGACAACGGCACAGTATTTTTACCAACCGATTGTACCAAATACGGCACTTGGGATTCAGCAACCTCAACCTGCACTTTAACTAAAGATTTAACCGAGAGTGTGGAGATAACAGCGAATAATATTGTTTTGGACTGTAATAATCATAAAATAACCTGGGAAAAAACCGGCTATTACGGAATTTACTTAAATTCTAAACAAGGTATTACCATAAGAAATTGTATTATTACTCATTTCGCGTGGGGTATCCGGTTGTGGAATTCACCTAATAATAACCTTGCTAATAACACTGTCTCAAATAACTCCTCTGTTGGCATCTATCTTTTGTATTCGGACAGCAATACACTTACGAATAACGCTATATTGTACAATTATTATGGAATCTCTTTGTGGTACTCGAATAGCAATATACTCACGGATAATAACGTATTGAAAGGTTCTCTTGGTATTTCATTAGAATATTCCAATAATAATACACTCAAAAGCAATAGCGTGTCCTACCCCTCGCGCGGTATTTGGTTGAAGGGCTCTAGTAATAATACACTCACAAATAACACCACATTGTATAACTACGAAGGAGTCGTTCTGCTTTATTCTTCAAACAATAATACACTTGCGGATAATAATGCATCTAACAACTACTCAAGTGGCATCTATTTATTGTATTCGGATAACAATAAACTTATCAATAACATTGCTGACTCAAATGAACAATCGTCGGGCATCACCCTATCCTATTCAAACAATAACATACTCACAAGTAATAGTGCATCAAGCAACTACCATGGCATCATCTTATGGTCCTCGAACAATAATACATTAATGAGCAACACTTCAAGCTCAAATAGTTGGCGCGGTATCTCCTTGGGCTCCTCAAACAATAATACACTTAGGAGCAACACGATGTCGGGAAACAAATGGAATTTTGGTATTGATGGCACAAGTCTTTCTCATTACATTCAGAATGTGGATACGAGCAATCTCGTAGATGGAAAACCCATCTATTATTGGGTTAATCAACAAAATCGGCAGGTTCCAAATGATGCTGGTTTTGTGGGGATAGTTAACTCCTTAAACATAACAGTGAGAGATTTAACATTGGTAAATAATCTTCAGGGAGTGCTATTTGCATCTACAATAAATTCAAAGATAGAGAGTATTAACGCATCGAACAATTTATATGGCATTTTTCTAGATTCTTCAGATAATAATATCTTCGTAAGTAATACTATCCAAAACAATTATTATGGAATCCAACTTTCTTATTCCAATGATAATAAGATTTACCATAATAATTTCAAAGATAATAAAAATAAGCCCCAAGCCAAAATTGTAAGTGGGACCGGTAATGTTTTTGATAATGGGTATCCGCCGAATTTTGGCCTGACAATCCATGGCGGTAATTTCTGGTCTGATTATGCCGGAGTAGATCTCAAAAAAGGTCCCAGTCAAGACCAAATAGGAGGTGATGGGATAGGAGATACTCCTTATGTTTTTACCGGAGGCCGGGATAAGTATCCGTTCATGAAAGAAGATGGGTGGGCGATTAACCTGCCGCCAGTCTGTTCTATTAAACTTCGAGAAAAAGGCACTGCTTCTTTAATAGATAAAATTGATATTGGAGAATCTTTTGATATTTATGTGGGAGATTCTACCGATGACACTGGTATTGAAGAAGTTCGTTTTTTAAGTGATGATTTTCAAGATAATAATCCCACCGGGGAATGGACAGAATGGTATAATTGGAAAAGTTCTTCTGGGGATTGGAATGCCCAAACTAAAATTAAAGCCTGGTTATTTTCTACCATTGGAAATAAAGAAGTTTGGGCAGAGCTAAAAGATGATATTGGCCAAACTAGCAAATGTTTCGCTAATATTTCCGCCCTTTGGATTTTTGATGTCGCTGTAATTTTGGCAGAACCAAACGATGTTCCGCATGAATCCGAAGGAATGACTGCCCAACCCTGTAAGCTTTTAGACGCGAAAACTTATCCGAACGGCCATAATAAAGACTATTTCGAAGATTTGGCTTATTGCGTTGCCGATTACCACAAAGAAAATTCTTTCGGAATGGTTAATTTGGATTTTACAGATAATATTTTTGATAATAATGGAAATTGGTTTAAAACAACGAAAGACGAAGAAGAATATTTAGGCAAAGAGCATGAATTTGTTATAGATGTCATAAATTTAGCCACAGACGTAGGGGTGGATTTGTCTGATAAGAATATAGTTATTGTTATTCATTCGGGAACATCTTATCAGAAGACAGGGGACAAAAATAAATTGCATACTCGCACGTGGGCACCAAATGATCAGCCATCGGGTTATCCGCCATATAAGGCGATAGGTGCAGAAAAAGATGATTTAGTTGGAGCGTGGGCCCATGAAATTGGGCATATTATTGGAGTTTTAATTACGCCCCAAAATACAATAACACCCGACATTTATAAAATGGGAAGAGTGGGAAAATGGGATTTAATGGCCCATGGTTCTTGGAACGATGGCGGTAATAATCCACCGTACATGAGCTCTTACACAAAAGAATTCTTGCAATGGCTTAATTACGACATTTATCCAAAATCTGCTTATGGAGAATATTGGATAGACTCGTTAGAAACAAATGAACTGGGGAATAAGGTTTTTAGATATAATTTAAGTGATGATACTAATGACGAGTCGCCAAAATACTATATTTTAGAGGCACGAAATAAAGGGCTAAAAACTTGGGATTCTTCTTTGCCAGAAGATAAAGCCTTGGTGCTTTATAATGTAGATACAAAAGGTTATCCAGAATACGGTTATGCTTTGGATGGTTCTTTGAATAATCAATACCGAAAAATTAGTATTCCATTTATTGATGGCATTTTAACTCCTGATGGAGATTCGCATTTAGATATGGCTCACCTCGTTTATATCAGCGCTCTTTCAGATGAGTATATAAATAATATTGAATATAGAATTAAATCAAAAATAGAAAAAGTGGATTATAATTTCTTTGAAGATAGATTTCGTGGAGCCGTCTTAGAACCAAGTTCTCAATTTTATCAAAAAGTTATTAAATATCTTCCTTTTCGCTATTCTTCCTTTAGGTTTGAACTTGAACGGGAAAGATCCGATGGGTTTATAGGAGAATTACATCCTGATATAGAAAAAAGACAGAAAGTCGAGGAGATTTCTATAATATCGATTTCCCTTGTCTTATTAAACCTTTTATTGGTATGGTTAAAAAAGAAAATTATTCCTCGTTTGGAATCAAAATATTGGAAAAAAATAGCCCAAATTATTTTAGTAATATTTTGGATTATTTCTATAATTAGTTTTGCCACTCTTTTTTACCTGTACTTTTTTGATATGGGCGCTCTATTGAATATTTATGAGTCTATTGTGGGAGCTCGTGGGGTAGAAGCTGTCTCTGATAATTTTTGGGAAAAAGAGAAAATTCTTACCTCTCCATTGCAACCGATTGCCTTTCCGGATCTCGACCTCCATCTTTATTGTAATGATGGCAGACATGTCGGCATGAATTACCAAACCGGCGAATATGAAATCCAAATTCCCGAAGCAATTGTTTCTGGCGATAATCAGGATGCTCCAGAATGGATATTTGTTCCCCAAGATATTACTAATTGTCGTTATGTTGTTTCTTCTTATGATAACCAGAAATTCCTTGAAGAAAATCCGGAGATTGCCCAGCAAATTGAGGACACTACCGATAGTTATGAAATCTATGCCCGATATATTGATCCAGAAATTGATATTTACACCTCAACTACAATTCCCGAAACAATAGATGCTGGAGTTAATAATGGCCATATAATCCTTGGCACCCACGAAGAAACAACAATTACCCCAGCCGACAAAATTCCTCCAACCACAACTATTTCTCTTTCCGACAATCTCGGAAACAATAATTGGTATTTGTCGGATGTCACTGTAACTTTCATGGCCCAAGACAACGAAAACGGTGTCGGAGTTGAAAAAACCGAGTATTCTTTGGACAACGGTCAAACCTGGATTGTCTATACAGAACCATTTGTTATTTCTAATGAGGGTATTACTAACATTCTCTATCGCTCCCAGGACTTTGTCAGCAATCTTGAGGAAACAAAAGAACAAGAAGTCAAAATAGACAAAACCAAGCCAGAAATCACAATCTCTGAAATCCTTCCAGAGTACATTTACAAAGATTCCCTGACAATTGAATTTTCAGCAGAAGATGAAATTTCAGGCATTGAGAACATTTCTGCTACCCTGAATGATCAATCAATAGAAAGCGGCCAAACAATAATCCTGGATACTTTGGGAACCAATACTCTCAAAGTAATAGCCGAAGACAAAGCCGGAAACATCAAACAAGAAACCAGAGAATTCAAAGTCTATTACCAATTCTCTGGCTTCCTTCCGCCTTTGCACAAAAAGATAACCTTTAAACTCAACCAAGACATTCCCGTTAAATTCCAAATCCAGGACAAAAACAATAACTATATTACCGACATTCAACCAAGAATCTATTTATCCCAAATTATCAACCAGCAATCCCAACCAGAAATTCCAGCCAAACCATCAGGAAAATCCAATCAAGAAAATATTACTCGCTATGACACAAAAGACAACCAATACATTTATAATCTCTCAACCAAAGATTTATCCAAAGGAGATTGGCAAATCCGAGCTGATCTAACCGATGAATCGCAAAGAACCGTTATTGTTAATCTAAAATAGTTAAATGAATACAAAAAGTTTCTTAATTTTCTCAACAACTTTAATTCTGCTGTTTTTTGCTGCTTCTTTTTGTTTTGCATATCACAATAACTTTAAAAATAATACTACCCAGGCCTATATTTCCGGCGGAGCTTTTAACCTTTTCAACGAAGTTTACCCCCAAGGAGGAAATTTCTGGTCGGATTATCATGCTGTTGATTTATATAGGGGTCCAAACCAAGACGAGCCCGGTCCAGACGGAACTGGGGATACGCTGCACACTTTTTTTGTTATAATATAGATACATGAAGAATTCCTATAAAATTGGCATAGCAGTATTAGTGTCGGGGATATTGATTTTCCTTGTTTTTTTCCTTTTCTGGAACAGGGAGGATTTTTCCATTGAAGATGTTGATTTTGAAATCTCGGCTCCAAAAATGGCGGAGGCCGGCGAACCGGTGGATTTTATTTTTGTTTGCAAAAATAAAAGCAAAAAAGACCTGCAGAACGTAAAACTTTCTCTGAAACACCCCCTCGGAATTTTTGACGTCAAAACCGCCGCCTTCTTGGGGAATTCCTTTGATTTTAGCAACGTGCCCTCGGGCGGGGAAGCCAAAAAGGAATTTAAATTAAGTTTGTTCGGAAAAAAAGACGAAGTTAAGGAAATTAAAGCCAAGGCAGAGTTTTTTCCAAAAGACAGCGAAAAATCTTATTTTTTGGAAGGGCGTTCGGAAACCAAAATTTCGTCAGTTCCTTTGTTTTTAAGATTTGATATGCCGGCTCAGGCGGCTACTGGTCAGGAAATAAATTTTTCTTTTGAATATACGTCTAAATCAAAATATGATTTTCCGAATTTTGCCGCCAGGGCAATTTATGCTCCGGGCTTTCAATTTTTTAGCGCCACCCCTTCTCCGGAAGAAGAAAATAATTTTTGGATTTTTGATGCCCTAAAATCAAAAGAAGAGGGTAAAGTCGCGATTCGGGGAAGCACTTCCGGCATCAAAGAGGAAAATAAGCAGTTTAGGACAGAGCTTGGTATAATTGATGAAGGGCAATTTTTTCCGATTTTTGAAGAATTTGGGGTTTTCAAAATTGTTGAAACCCCCCTTTCTATTTGGCAATTTGTAAATAATAAATCTGATTATGCGGCAAGAATCGGAGGACTTTTGAACTTTGTCATAAAATATAAAAATAACACAAAAGAAAAATTAAGAGAAGTTTTCATTAATATGAATTTGGAATGCAGAAATTCCCAAGACGAAATAAAAGAATGCCTTAATTGGAAAGAGTTGAATATAGTAAACGGAGAGTTTAACGGTTTTACCAAAACTATTTCCTGGAGAGCAAGCGGAGCGCCGGAACTTCAAGAACTTTCTCCGGGAGAGGAGGGGGAAGTTAAATTTTCCATTGTGGTAAAAGAGAAATTGCCGATAACGTCGGAAGCGGATAAGAATTTTTTCATAAAATCGCGGGCAAAAATTGATATGAATCCCCAATATGTCCCCCAATCCCTCAAGGGTTTTAAAATAGATAACGAAATCGTCTCCATGACAAAAATTAATTCCTGGCTTACGTTCGTTTCCAGGGGATATTATAACCACCCGATTATCAAGAATTCCGGCCCGGTGCCGCCCAAGGTCGGAGAAACGACTACCTACACGATTGTCTGGGAGCTTCAAAATCTCGTCAATGATTTAAAAGAAGTCGTGGTGGAGGGAAGCTTGCCGACCAATGTTATTTGGAAAAATAAATTTTATCCGGAGGATGCCGATATTCAATTCCAATCCTATACAGGAAAGGTGATTTGGAAATTAGGAAAAGTTTCCGCAAACACCGGAACGATTTTGCCCAAAAAAGAAGTGGCTTTTCAGGTAGCCATACAGCCAAGCAGAGATTTAATAAAGAGGTCGGTTGATTTGACGGAAAATATACAAGCCGAGGGAATTGATGTTTTCACTGAATCGCGGTTAAAAGCGGCGAATCCAAAAATTACCACCGATATTCCCGACGACCCTCTTTACGCGGGTCAGGGGAAGGTAGCGCCGTAGAAAAATCAAAAATTCCAGCCCAAGGCTGGTCGGCCTTAGGCCGAAAAAATAAATATCAAAAATGAACGTAGTACAAGATTTAATGGAAAAAATCGTTTCGCTTTGCAAAAGGCGGGGATTCATTTTTCCTTCCTCGGAAATTTATGGCGGATTTGGTTCCTGCTATGATTTTGGGCCTTTGGGCGTTGAACTAAAAAACAATATCAAGCGGGCTTGGTGGGACGAGATGACGAAATTTCACGAAAATATAGCCGGACTTGATGCCGCAATTTTGATGAGTCCAAAAGTTTGGGAGGCCTCGGGGCATTTAAGCGCCGGTTTTAGCGATGAATTGGTGGAATGTAAAAAATGTCATCATCGTTTTCGGAAAGATTTTTTAGAGAAAGATAAATGTCCTGATTGTAGCGGAGAATTAACTCAACCTAAAAAATTCAATCTGATGATGAAAACTTTTGCCGGACCGGTTGAGGACGAGGCGGCCGTAACTTATTTGCGAGCCGAAACCTGTCAGGGAATTTATATGAACTACGAAAATGTTTTGAATTCAATGCGCTTTAAAATTCCCTTTGGCATTGCCCAAGTTGGCAAAGCGTTCCGAAACGAAATTAATCCAAAAGATTTTATTTACAGAACTCGGGAATTTGAGCAGATGGAGATGCAATGGTTCTGCAGACCGTCGCGAATAAATGCGAATTCTGTTCTCCCCGCTTCGCGGGGCTCACTCGCGAATAAAACGCGAATAGAAGAATGGGGGACGGACGAATGGTTTGAATATTGGAAAGAGGAAAGGATGAAGTGGTATTTAAGTTTGGGAATTAAAAAAGAAAATATCCGTTTCAGAGACCATGAAAAAGATGAGCTTGCCCACTACGCCAGAAAAGCTGTTGATATTGAATATAAATTTCCTTTTGGCTGGAAAGAAATTGAAGGAATTCACGACAGGGGCGACTGGGATCTGTCCAACCACTCAAAATTTAGCGGAAAAGATTTAAAATACTTTAATGATGAAACCAAAGAAAAATATTTTCCCCACATTATTGAAACTTCGGGCGGCGCTGACAGAAGCCTGCTTGCTTTTTTAATTGACGCTTATGAAGAGGTGAAGGGAGCGCGGACCGAAACAACTAAAGCCAGCAAAGAAGAGGAAATCGTTTTGCATCTTGATAAGAAATTGGCGCCGATAAAAGTGGCGATTTTGCCGTTAGTGAAAAATAAAGAAGATTTGGCTAAAAAAGCTAAAGAGATTTATCAATTATTAAAAACTTATTTTATTTGCCGATATGATGAAGTTGGTTCAATCGGCCGGAGATACCGAAGGCAGGATGAAATCGGCACGCCGTGTTGTATTACCGTAGATTTTGACACTTTAAAAGATGATGACGTGACGGTTCGGGATAGGGATACAATGAAACAAGACAGAATAAAAATAGGCGAGCTTATCAGATTTTTAAAAGAAAAATTAGAGAGATAAAATGTTTAGAAAAACCACTCTGAAAAACGGCCTGCGTATTATCACGGTTCCTTTAAAAAACGCCAAGACAGCGGCGATTTTGATATTGGTTGAAACCGGAAGCGTTTATGAAAAAAAGCAGGAAAATGGCATTTCCCACTTTTTGGAGCACATGTTATTCAAAGGAACAAAAAAACGGCCTCATGCCCTAGACATATCAAAAGAATTGGATGGGGTGGGGGCCAAATTTAACGCTTTTACGGGCAAAGAGGGAATGGGTTTTTATACTGTGGTTAATGGTCGGCATATAGATATTGGGCTGGATGTTTTGTCGGATATGTTTTTAAATTCAAAATTGGATGGGGCGGAAATTAAAAGAGAAAAAGGAGTGATAATTGAGGAAATTAAAATGATTTATGACACCCCGATGCGTTATATTGAAGATTTGTGGGAGGATTTGCTTTATGGAAATCAACCGGCCGGCTGGGATATCGCCGGAACAAAAGAAAGCGTTCGAAGTTTTACCCGGGATATGCTCACAAATTATTATTCTTCACAATTTGTGGCTCCCAATGTCATAATTGTTTTGGCTGGAAAGTTTCAAGAAGATAAAGCCATAAAAAAAATTAGCGGATATTTATCAAAAATAAAAAAGGGCACGCCAAGAGAAATACCGAAGACCATAGAAAATCAAAAAAAACCGCAAGTTTTATTGCATTACAGAAAAACCGACCAAACCCATTTAATTTTTGGGGCAAGGGCTTATAATGTATTTCATCCCGATAAGTATGCTTTGGCTGTTCTTTCCGCGATTTTGGGCGGCAATATGAGCTCCCGTCTTTTTATCGCCGTTAGGGAGCGAAGGGGTCTGGCTTATTATGTTCATACTTCGGCGGGAGCTTATAATGACAGAGGATATTTGGCAGCTTCGGCCGGAGTTGACCATCAAAAGTTGGACGAGGCGATAAAAATTATTTTAAGAGAATATAAAAAAATAACTTATGATGTTGGAGAGGCCGAACTGAAAAAAGCCAAAGAATTTTTGAAGGGCAGACTCGCCATTGAACTTGAGGGTCCGGATGACTATGCTTCATTTGTCGGCGGAGAGGAGATAACAACCGGCGAAATTTTAACCCCCGAACAAAAATATGCTAAAATAGATGGAGTGGCGATAAACGATATAAAAAGAGTTGCCAAAGACATTTTTAGGTCGGAAAAATTAAATTTAGCCATAATCGGCCCCCATAAAGACAAGGCAAAGTTTGATACAATATTGCGAATATAATCTCAAATTTATTCGCGAATATTCGCGAATTTAATTCGCGTTTTATTCGTAATTTTATGGACACTTCCTGGAAAACAATGTTCAAGGGATGGTTGATAATTTTAGGTCTTTTGCTCGTCTGGAAAATCTGGGATATTTTGGCAGGCGTTTTTTTGGCTATTATTTTGGCCACGATAGTTGACGGCGCGGCAAATTTTTTGAAAAAAATCAAATTTCCGCGGGTTCTTTCAGTTGCTTTAATATATTTAGTTATATTTGCCGCTTTTTATTTTGCTATTTATTTTTTAATTCCTCCGATAATTGATGAAATTAATCAACTGGCCGATGCTTTCCCGAAATATTTGGAGAAATTTTCTCCGCAGGTTAAAGAGGCGAGGGCCTTTTTGATAGAATATAGAACAACCGAAAGTTTCCAGAAATTCCTTATTTTTTTGGGCGATAAACTGGCAAAAATAACCTCAAGCATTCCGACGCTCCTCTCAACCGTTTTCGGGGGGATGCTGACCACTCTTTTAATTATTTTTATTTCTCTTTTGCTTTCTTTTGAAAAGAACGGCATTGAAAAACTTCTTGTATTTTTTGTTCCTCAAAAAAACAGGGAAGAATTTTCAAGAATTTTCGTTCTTTCCCAGAAAAAAATTCGGGATTGGTTTAAAAGCCGGCTTTTTTCAGCTTTGGTCGTCGGATTCCTGGTTTATATCGGTCTTTTGATAATGGGGGCAAAATATAAAATTACTTTGGCCCTAATTTCAGCTCTTTTTGAATTTATCCCCATCATTGGTCCCTGGGTTTCCGCCATAATTGGAACTGTTCTGGTCGGGTTCCAGTCTGCAAAACTTGGTATTTTTGCCCTGATTTTATATGTGGCCATTCAGCAGGTGGAAAGTCATATTTTTACGCCGCTAGTCACCAGAAAAATCGTTGGAATGAATGCCGTTTTGACAATTTTGGCCGTGATGATAGGAGCAAAATTGGGAGGGATACTCGGAATTTTGATTGCCGTTCCTTTGGCCGCCGTAATTGTTGAAATCATCAGTGATTTTAGAAAGAAAGGCATTAAAGAATAAAAATTTAAAATGAGTATTTTATATATAGTAGCCACGCCGATAGGGAATTTGGAAGACATTTCAAAAAGAGCCCTCCGTATTTTATCGGAGGTTGATTTAATTTTGTGCGAGGATACGAGACAAAGTCAGAAATTACTGAATTTTTATAATGTAAAAACACCGACTTTAAGCTATCATCAGCATTCAAAATTAAAAAAAGTTGAATGGATTTGCCAACTTTTAAGGGATGGCAAAAATTTGGCCTTGGTTTCTGACGCCGGAACTCCGGGAATTTCAGACCCGGGCAATAAATTAGTAGAATTAGCTAATAAGGAGTTAGGGGATAAAATAAAAATTGTGTCAATTCCCGGTCCTTCCGCGTTAAGCGCGGCCGCTTCAATTTCGGGCCTTCCGATGGATAAATTTGTTTTTATGGGTTTTCCGCCCCATAAGAAAAGAAGAAAAAAATTTTTTGAAAAAATCCTGCAATCAGAATACCCAGCGATATTTTATGAGTCGCCCTACCGCATTCTTAAAACTCTGCGAGAGTTATTACACGAATTTACACAAATAGGAACACAAATAAACACAAATAAACAAATAGTGGTGGCAAGAGAATTAACCAAAAAATTTGAGACAGTTTATAGAGGAACGATAGGGGAGGTGATTGAAAAGTTGGAAAGGGATAAAATTAAAGGAGAATTTGTGGTTATTGTCGGAAAATGAAAAAAAGCACGTTTCCGTGCTTTTAGAATTATTTCTTTTCTCTTTTTAAAAATGCTGTAACAGTCATTTTGCCTTCCAGAGTTCTATTAAACATATAAAAAGCTATTAGCTCCCAACCACTTTTTCCTAATTGGTTTAGTTTTTCTTCTACCTCTTGTTCAGGTAAATGTCCAATGGTTTCTACTTTATACTCCCATTTCCAAGCCATTTTAACACCTCCTTAATATTTTTAAATATCCCAATGGGGTAACACTTCAATCGCTAATGGAAAAACCATAATGGCAAATTGACGATTTTCTTCGGCTAGGGCTTTGTAGCCTTCAGCCATTTGTTGCTCTAATTCATCTCGGGCAGCTTTCTTAGAATCCAAATCTTTCTCTTCAGACATTTCTGCGCCTCCTCATGCTCTTTTTTGGGATAGTCTAGAGAAAAGAGCTCCTAGGGCAAGTATCAGGCTTCCTGCTCCTATAAACATACCGGCGGCCGAGCCCAAAATAATTCCGCAAGCCAAAACAGCAAACGCTATAATAAACACAACACAAAAACCGAAAACCTCCCCTTTTGTCATTTGGATACCTCCTATTTATTTTTTTCAAGTTGCTCTTATTATGTTAGCATTTTATTAAACGTATGTCAAATAACACCGTTAAGATTATATTTCTCGGAACAAACGGCTGGTATGATACAAGTACGGGCAATACAACCTGCGTTTTTGTTGAGACAAAAGATTATTATATTATTTTTGACGCCGGCAATGGATTTTATAAAATAGACAGATACATAAAAGACCCCAAAAAACCGATTTATCTTTTTTTAAGCCATTTTCATTTAGACCATATTATTGGTTTGCATATTTTAAATAAATTCAAGTTTTCGCAAGGAATTAAAATTTATGGCCAGCCGGGAACAAAAAAGATTCTTGATAAAATAATTGCTGTTCCCTATACTGCTCCTCTTGAAACCCTCCCCTATAAAGTTGAAATTAAAGAGCTCGCCGAAGGAATACATAAAATTCCATTTCCTGTAACATGCAGATTTTTAATTCATGCTTCGCCGTGTTTCGGGCATAGGATTGAAATTGACGGGAAAATAATTAGTTATTGCGTTGACACTGGGGTTTGTAAAAATCTTAAAAAATTGGCCAGAAATGCCGATTTGCTTATTGCCGAATGTAGCTTAAAGCCAGGGGAAAGGTTTGAAAATTGGCCTCATTTGAATCCCGAGGAGGCTGCTAAAATCGGTGAAGAAGCAGGAGCTAAAAACTTAATCCTGATTCATTTTGCCGCTGATAAATATCTGGATTTAAAGAGCAGAGTCAAGGCCCAGCAAGAAGCCAGAAAAATATTCAAAAACACAATTGCCGCTTTTGATGATATGGAAATAAAAATTTAAAAATCAATGAATAAATTTTACATCACAACAAGCATTGCTTACACAAACGCCCCGCCCCATATCGGCTATACCCTTGAGCTTTTGCAGGCCGATGTTTTGGCGCGGTATCATCGCCTTCTGAAAGATGATGTTTTCTTTTTGACCGGAACTGATGAGCATGGCAGAAAAGTTGCCCAGGCCTCCGAGGAAGCCGGAAAAAGTCCAAAGGAATTTTGCGATGAACTTTCGGGAAAATTCAGGGAGCTGGCCAAAGTTTTAAATATTTCCAATGACGATTTTATAAGAACGACTGACCAGAAACATCATTGGCCAGCCGTAAAAGAGGTCTGGCAAAAATTGAAAGAAAACGGCGATATTTATAAAAAGAAATACAGAGGTCTTTATTGTTCGGGTTGCGAAGCTTTTATTACCAAAAAAGATTTAAAAGATGGAAAATGTGTCAACCATCAAAAAGAACCCGAGATAATTGAGGAAGAAAATTATTTTTTCCGGCTTTCAAAATACGCTTCAAAAATCAAAGAAGCTATTGAAAAAGACAAAATAAAAATCATTTCCGAAACCCGCAAAAACGAGATGCTAAGTTTTATTGAACAGGGCTTGGAAGACATCAGTTTTTCAAGACCGAGAAAGGATTTAAAATGGGGCATTCCGGTGCCGGATGACGAAACCCAGACGATTTACGTTTGGGCCGATGCTTTAACCAATTACATTTCGGCGCTTGGGTATCCCGACGGCAAAAATTTCAAAAGATACTGGCCAGCCGACATGCATTGCGTAGGAAAAGACATCCAAAAATTTCATTCTTTAATCTGGCCGGGAATGCTTTTGTCTTTGGGTCTGTCTTTGCCAAAAACGATTTTGGTTCACGGATTCATTACCGTGGCAGGACAGAAAATGTCTAAATCTCTCGGCAATGTTGTCGACCCGTTTGAGCTGGTAAATAAGTGTGGTATTGACGCTGTCCGCTATTTTCTTTTGCGGGAAATTCCTTCAACCGAGGATGGGGATTTCACCGAGGAGAAATTCAAGGGAAGATACAATGCTGATTTGGCTGGAGGGATAGGAAACCTTGTCGCGCGGGTGATAACAATGGCGGAAATGTCAAATATCAAATATCCCGCCCTAAGGGGGCGAGGCTCGCCCAACAAAGTTGGGCGGCAAAAATCAAAAATACAAATCAAAAATCAAAAATTTATTGATAAAATTTGGCGGGATTATAGAAAGGCTTTAGAGGAATTTAAGTTCAATGAGGCCTTAATTGTGATTTGGGAATTAATCAGTTGGTGCGATGGCTATATTGATAGAGAACAGCCCTGGAAGTTATTGGCAAATCGCAAATCGCAAATAGCGAGCCGCAGATTAAATGAGGTTTTAGGCAATTTGTTATTTGCCATTAGCGAGATAGCAAAATTATTGCAGCCGTTTTTGCCGGGAACATCAGAAAAGATTCTTGAGCAATTAAAAACCCTAAAAAGCGAGTCGTTATTTCCGCGCCTTAAATGAAATTTTTAATTTTAATTTTTAATTCTGAGTTACCCCATTAAATAATTTCATATCTAACGGGGTGCTCAATTTTGTGGCTAAAAATTCTTCGCCACTTTGCGGCTTGAATTTTTAGACGAAATTGGCATGTTAATTGACTCTCACGCCCACGTAAATTTTAACGCTTACAAAGATGATTCCGACGAAGTAATTCGGCGGGCTTTAGATAGCGGAGTTTGGATGATAAATGTCGGTTCGCAATACACGACTTCCGAGCGGGCGGTAATGATGGCCGAAAAATATTCTGAAGGAGTTTATGCGGCAATTGGTCTTCACCCGATTCATTTGGAAACGGGATTGGTAAAAATAAAAGCAGACAAGGAAGAAATAGAATTTAAAACATGGGAAGAAGAATTTGATTACGAAAAATACAAAAAACTTGCCTTAAGCTCCAAAAAAGTAGTGGCGATAGGGGAGATAGGCCTGGATTATTATTACCGGCCAAAAACAAAGACAAAACAGGCCAAATTTAAAGAAAAACAAAAGCAAGTATTTATCAGGCAATTTGAATTGGCTCAAGAGCTGAATTTGCCAGTGATTCTGCATTGTCGAATGACCCATCAAGAGTTGCTTGAAATTCTATATCAGGAAGTCCGACCTCCTGACATTAAACAATTTTTAGGAGGTCGGACTTCTAATAGTTTACGGGGAGTGGCCCATTGTTTTACCGGAAATTTAAAGGACGCGGAAGAATATATCCAAATGGGTTTTTATCTCGGTTTCAACGGCATAATTTTCAAAAAAGCCGAGGGATTGCCAGATTTTGAAGAAATAATCAAAGAAATCCCTTTGGAAAAAATTTTAGTTGAAACCGATTGCCCGTACCTTACTCCGCCAATCAGCGTTAATCAGCGTAGCTATCAGCGTGAAGGGAGCGGTAGCGACCGATCCGCTTCTATGGCGAGGAACGAGCCGCTGTATGTCAAATATGTCGCCGAAGAAATTGCCAAAATTAAAAATATAAGTTATGAAGAAGTTGAAAATAAAACCACTCAAAATGCTAAAACTTTGTTCAAAATTTAATGTCCTAAATCCTATATTCTGTATTCTATTTTCTATTTTCTATTTTCTATTTTGCTTTAACGCTTTGGCCGCCGAAGTTTTTTATACAGACGGAACTTTATTGAAGGGAAGCGGTCCTGAAGTTTTTGTTTTGGAAAACGGAATGAAACGCCATATTTTAAATCCGGAAGTGTTTAACGGCTTGAATTATGACTGGGGGAAAATAATTCAGGTTCAGGAAAGTATTCTAAAAAAATATCCTTTAAGAGAGAGTCTTTCCAGCTTCAAAAATTTTCCCAATGGAACATTGGTGAGGGGTTCGGGTCCCGAGATTTATCTCATTAAAAGCAATTACAAATACTGGATTCCCGACCCGGAAACTTTTAATAATTTGGAGTTAAGGTGGCAAAATGTTATCAATATTTCCGATGACATATTGAAAAAAATCCGGGAAGGGAAGAGTCTGGAGCCGAAAAAATCAAAATTAGAGCATCCCGAAACCTTCATTTTGGGGAATCCGCCGGTTTTTTTTGAAACCGACGAAATAACTTTTAAATTCTCCGGCAGACCTGTTTCCGGCGAGAGAAGCGATTTAACCTTTGAAACATTTGTGGAAGGATACGATAAAGACTGGAAAGCGACCAGTTCAGACGAGCGAAAATTAAGTCTTCCCAAAGAGGGAGCTTCTTACACATTTTTTGTCAGGGCAAAAGAGGGCAAGGATGATTACGATTTGTCGCCGTCTCCCCATTCTTTTCAGGTGAATCTTTCTCCTTATTTTGAAAAAATAAATATTGAATCAAAAAATATAAAAAAGTCAAAAGCAGAGGAAGAATATCTGGCGCTTTACAATAAAAGCAACGATACCATTGATATTGCCGGTTGGAGTCTTTGCGCTCAAGAAGAAAACAGAAAATACAAGCTTCCTGAAAATTATGACAATCCCAATATTGATTTTCAGGACGATTTTAAAATTTCCCAGGGCGACAGAGTCTATGTTTTTACGGGGAAAACCCCGGTGAATTGGAAGAGTTTCCGGCTCAATAAATGCGTCGGCTATCTCAATAATATCGCCAATTTCTATCTAAGCTTGCCGGAAGAATGTCCTGACCCGGCGGATGAAGATTTAAGCGAATTGTCTCTTGATTGTCGGGAGTTTATTGAAGACCTTAAGCAGTGTGAAGTGCCCGAAGACTTAAAATTATTTGGATTGGAAATCAGCTGCCAGAATTATATTCGGGAAAACATCAATTACGCTTTCTGCGTCAAAAATCATAAGGATGAGCTGGATTTTTTTGAAAAAACCTGGTATGCCTATTTGGGCCAAAGTTCTGCGATTTGGGACGACAGCAAAGACACAATAACCTTAAGGGATGAAGATGGCCTGAAAGTAAGTGAGTACAGTTATTAAAATAAAGTACGAGCCGTCAGCTAAAGGGAGGAGGGCATAGAAGAAAAATAAAAAAACCGTCCAGATTTCTGGGCGGTTTTGCTTTAATTCGGAGAAGCTTAGCTTCCTTAGCTTTCGAATTCTTTTTTAAGATATTCAAATTTTTGCTCAAGATATTCTTCAAGTTTTGCTGAATCCAGGGTTTTTATTTCCGTCAGTATTTGGGATATCTCTTTTATTTTTTTTGGGTCAATCACGACTTCCATCAATCCTATTTGTTCCGTATATACATCTTGAGGAATTTGAGCTTTAATTTCCGGTTCAAGGATGTGATGTATAGAGAGTCGCAACGCGACTCCTGACAATGGGCCGGCATAGCTTATGTCGCCAAAATTCAAGGTTATTACATAGATTAAGAAAAGCGACAGATTAAGAAATCCCAGCATCGCCACCAAATTTTCTGCCCCGTATTTATCGGCAAACTCTTTAATGGTGCGTTGGTATTCCAGTCCCATTGCTCCGGCTGACGTTCAGACAAAGCATTCGGTCCAAGAATGGACGATATTTTCTTCCGTAACGCCAGCCGCCTTCAGGCAAGCTTCAATGGCCAATCCCGGTATCTCGTCTCTTTCTCCCAAGATAATAACCTTTTTCCCTTCAAGCATTTTTACCTCCTTCGCCCTCCGTAGCTTCATGCGGAGGAGGGTTCTTTATTGCCGGATTTTTCTCAATAATAAATGACATTCCCTCATTAAGATGAGACATTCTGCTTAAAAACAGGCTGCCCCTCGCAATAAACATCGCGTTTTTGATTTGTCCTTCCTTAATTGCCTCAATCGCATGACAAAGATAGGGGACAGCGGCCGGAATATGGCCCTGGGTTGGGGCAAATCCGCGCATTCCATGCTTTTTGATAAATTCGCCAATTTCTTGAGGAGTCAGGTCTTTGGCAAGAATGGCAAGTCCGGCAATCATTTCGTAATTTTTCTTTGGAACATCACCGTTTTTTGAAGGAATAGTAATCTCGGGGTTTTCCAGCTGGACGGCATATTTGTCTATTTCAGTGATTTTTTTCCCTAAGATTTTCAAGGGTTCAAGAACCACCTCTTTCATTACTTCTCCTTGGCTTCCGCCGTTTTTGATGCTATTTTTTCCAACAGCATCCAGCCGGATTTGCGGACTTTTTCTGTCGTTTTTGGTAATCAGGAAAGCGACTGCGCCTAACATGTCTTCAATAATCGGCATATTATTTTCAAGATGGCCCTGATATTTCATTCCAAGTTTTGCGAGGCACCCGCCTCCAACAACCGCCACTTTTTTGGCAATGCCGGATTTAACCAAGCTTGCGCCGATAATCACAGCATAGACAGGACCGACGCAGAAAGCTTTAATGTCGGGGCCAGTGGCATTCTGGCAGCGGCAGGACTCGGCAATGGTTTTTGCCAATCCTCCTCCGCCGCGATTATATCTGTCGCCAGCCGCTTCTTCCGAACAGCTTAAAATATAATCAATTTCATCAGGTTGAATCCCCGCTCTTTTTATCAGATTTTTTAGAGCCAAAACAGCGGATGATTTGGCAACCAGAACTTCCATGAGAGGATGGGCGTCTAGCGCTCTGTCTTCTTCAGCATGTTCGTCTTTGGACTTATTAAAACATCCGACAATTTCGCCTTTGCAGAAGAGCGGCAAGGAAAATGTTTTGCCTCTTGCCAGCTGTTCATTAATTTCTTCAATGGTTTTTCCCTCCCCGATTTTTTGGATG